>Ga0306920_100006663_pt1 | contig 15120 bp, 9 predicted proteins | sample flu12Cox44000170_FD_204666 | JGI IMG/M metagenome (GOLD analysis project Ga0306920, IMG submission 204666) | Lab enrichment of tropical soil microbial communities from Luquillo Experimental Forest, Puerto Rico - flux4day.12C.oxic.44.000.170 (v2)... | ecosystem: Environmental > Terrestrial >... | reverse complement strand
CCGGTTACTGTGCCCGAAATCAGCGAAATCCGGGGCGTCGATTCCTCTGGCGTGATTGCCACGTTGCTTGACCGCAAGCTCATCACCACGGCCGGAAGAAAGCACGTCATCGGCCGGCCCATCCTTTACAAAACGACCAAGGACTTCCTCGTCCGTTTCGGCCTCAACGACGTCAGCGAGTTGCCCAGCATGGAAGAGTTCGAGAAACTGGGCGAACCGCAGACAGAATTGTTCGATACGCCTGCCGAGAGCACGAACGCTTCCGCCTCCCAGAGCGAGATGGCGCAAGAGGATCAATCCATAACCGAAGCTGACCCGGCCCTGGTCAGTCCGGAAAACGCCAACGCCGCCGGCGGTTCGACCGAGAAGCAGCGCAAGGTCAATCAGCCCGAACGCTTCAACGAAGCGTTGGCTCCGGTACCCGGCGTCGAGACACCCGACTAAAATCGGAAACCTGAGCATCTCCTCGGAGAACGATCAGCGCCGCCGGTCCTCTGGGCGCAAGGACCTTCTCGCGCAGATTACTCGTTCACGATTCGGGAGCGACACTCCACTCCTTGAATGGATTAAAGCTCGTGTTAGGCTTGCATTGTTCCTGCTAGACGAGCTCCGATCAGGATCCCGATGAAAGCTCTCTGCCTGGCCTCGTTGTGCCTGCTGCTCAATTCCTTTGCATTCACAGAAGCTACCCGCACTTGGGTGCAAACCAAGTACGAGGACTACGAAAAAGGGACAACTCATGCTGTCGCGATAAATAGCGATGGCAGCCTGATCCTGGCGCCCGCCTTCAGCGCGCTGTACACATCGCCCTCCACTTACATTTGGGATCTTGCCGCAGACGCCGAGGGGAACGTCTATGCTGCGGCAGGTTCACCGGCCCGCGTGTACAAGGTGGGTCCCAGCGGGAAAGCCAGCATTATTTTCGCGGCCCCGGAGTTACAGGTACAAACCCTGGTCGTCGCGCCCAACGGCACGATCTATGCTGGCACTTCACCTGATGGCAAGATTTACAAGATCGTGCGCGGAGGTGCGGCGCCCGGGAAAGCCCCCGAGGGGACACACAGCACGGCAGAAGTCGCAGCCGCCCAGGAAGGCACTAAACCCGCGGTCGAAGGAGAGAAGTCTCGGGCATCCGTTGCTGTCGATACCAGCTATAGCGCGAGCGTGTTCTTCGATCCAAAAACGAAATACATCTGGACCATGGCGCTCGACAAGTTTGGCCAGCTTTATGTTGGTACCGGGGACCGAGGCGAAATCTTCCGTGTGGATCCGGCCGGAAATGGCATGATGTTCTTCCAGAGTGACGAAGCCCAGATTCGCGCGCTCGACTTCGATAACTCCGGAAACCTGATCGCCGGCACCGATGGCAGCGGCCTGATCTACCGCATCTCGCCCCATGGAGAGGCTTTCGTTCTATACAGCGCCCCGAAGAAGGAGATCACGGCGCTTGCCATTGACGCGCAAGGAAACATCTACGCTGCCGGTGCAGGGGAAAAGCGAGGCACCGTAGCTACTTCACCCGCCGTGGTTGCACCTCTGCCGCCATCCGCTGCGCCGCCTGCTGCTGTACCTCCAGCCGGAACTTCGACCAGCGCAGGAGCCGTCACGGCGTTACCGCCGCTGGCCACCCCGAGCATGACCAATCTTGGCGGATCCGAGGTGTATCGAATCTCTCCCGACGGCTCGCCGCGCACACTTTGGACATCCAAAGACGACCTGGTTTATGCCCTCGTTTTCGATCAGTCAGGACGACTCCTGGCTGGCACCGGCAACAAAGGCAAGATTTACGTCCTCAGCGGCCGCGATTACACCGACATGGTGAAGGCCAGCGCCAATCAGGTAACCGCCTTCGCACCGGCACCCAAGGGTGGCATCTATGCAGCCACCAGCAATCTTGGCAAGATATTTGTGCTGGGACCCTCTGCCGCCGAAGATGGGACATATGAAAGTGATGTCTTCGATGCCAAAATCTTCTCCAAGTGGGGACGCGTCGAGGTTCGCGGCGGGGGCAAATTCGATTTGTATGCTCGCAGTGGAAATGTGGACAACCCTGACCGCAACTGGAGCCCGTGGAAGAAGATCGACTTGCAGAGGGAACTGCCACCCGAAGCGCCTCCTGCGCGTTTCATCCAGTGGAAGGCAGTTCTCTTTCCCAGCAGTCCCCCATCAGCCATCGACAGCGTCACTGTCAATTACCTGCCGAAAAATGTTGCTCCGGAAGTGGACGAGGTCAACGTGACGGTCGGGGCTCGTGTTCCTACCGGCACGCGAAGTGTTGCCTCCACACCCGATGGCGCTGCTTACGAAGTGCCCACAGCCACCATTCCCGATAAACATTCCATCGCTGTGAAGTGGAAGGCCCGCGACGCGAACGATGACGATCTTGTGTATAGCGTCTTCTATCGCGCTGACGGCGAGACGCGCTGGAAGTTGCTGCACGACGGTGTCGAGAACCGCTACGTCAATCTGGAAGCCGATCTTTTCCCGGATGGCGGCTACACCATCCTGGTGGTCGCTTCCGACGCGCCATCTCACTCGCCGGAAGACAGCTTGACGGGGCAAGCGACCAGCCCTCGTTTCGAGGTAGACAACACTCCTCCGCACATCGAGCTCCTAAACACGAAAGTGGAAGACAATCAGGTGCACGTCACCTTTCGCGCCGTGGACAGCTTTTCACCCATTGCGCGGGCGGAGTATTCCATTGACGCCGGCGATTGGCAGGTCGCCGAGCCTGTCGGACAAATTTCCGACTACAGGATTGAAAACTACGATTTTGACGTGCCGATTCCCACCGCGGCCATCTTGCCCCCGGGGCCCGGCGAAGCGGCAAAACCTTCCTCCGCGCACAGCAAGCCGACGGAACACACGATTGTCATCCGGGTCTTCGATCGGTTCGAGAATGTGGGCATCAGCAAAACCGTGGTGGGGACAGCCCCTTCAACCACGACACAATGATTGTCGAGCCATTCTAGAATGCCAGACGTATGAACCTGCACGCTGTCCTCGACGTTGCCGCCCTGGCCGTTGGCTCGATTTATTGCACCATACCGCTTTTCTGGCTGGTCGTGCATCCGTTCATCTCCCGTTGGCGCGGTGCTGGACGCGGCGCATACTTCGCTCTGCTGCCGCTGTGGGCAGCATTTGCGCTCATGGCATTTGCGGCTGGCTGGCGTTTTCGTCATGTGCACTTGTACGTGAGCTGGTTCTCCTGGGTCCCTGGGCTGCTGGTCCTGCTGATGGGGTTCGCTTTGTACCGGGCAGCGCGGCAAGGCTTTGAACCCGCAAAGATTATTGGACTGGCAGAATTAGAGCCCGCAACCCACCGACAGGAGCTTGTCACCAGCGGCATCCGTGCAAAGGTGCGCCATCCGTTTTACCTCGCACACTTCTACGAGCTTCTAGGATGGACACTCGGTACCGGCTCACTCGCAATCGCTGGAATGTTGGTTCTGGCGGTGATCACCGGCGCCATCATGATCCGCAAGGAGGATGACGAGCTGGAGCAGCGATTCGGTGAGGCATTCCGGCAATATCGAAACCGCGTACCGGCCATCCAGGCCTTTGCGGCGCTTGAGTTTGCGCTTGCCGTCGGTAAAGAAGCGGGATAAACTCCGGCTCTCAGATTCTTCAGCTCTGATCGCGTTCCCTGTGCGTCTGGCGCCTTCGCACAGCTCGATTGTCCGCTCGGCGCAGCAGGCAACACTTGTAGCTTCATATATATGCGTGCCCACGAGCGGAGCATTGGTTTAACTGGCAAGGGTACTGAGCCTTCCGTTTATGTCCGCCGCCGGATCATGGGGAAACTAGGTTCTGCACAGGCGGTAATGTGGTGGGGCCTGCTTGCGCTGCTTACTCTTTCGCCGGCGGCTCTGTCGCAGGACAACAGCGATGAAGCTCAGATTCTATCGGTCGACGATGCGGTCAAAATCGCGTTGGCCAACAATCGCACGCTCAAGATCGTCTCTCTGGATCTGGATGTCCACAAAGAGAAGCTTGCCGCCGACAAGACCAGGCGGCTGCCTTCGTTCAACACGTACTTGTTCGCCTCTGAGTTGCTGAGCCCGATCTCGTACACGATAAACGCAGGCCAGTTGGGCTGTAATTACCCCGGCATTGGTTGTATACCCTCCAGTAACGTTTACCTGACCACACCCGCCAGGCCCACCGCCACTGTGCTGGCCACTGCCTCGCAACCGCTGATCCAGCTCTACAAAATCAATCTGTATTTGCGCGGCCAGCAACTGTCGGTCGAGCAGGCTGAAGAACAGTTGCGCGAGCAGGAACAGACAGTCGTGGATAACGTGCGGCAGGCGTTCTACAAGGTGGTGGAAATCGAGAACCAGATAGCCTCTACCCAGGCCAGCATCAAGCAGTACCAGGAGCTTGACCGTATTACGCTGCAATACGTCTCGCAGCAGGTGGCGTTGCAGTCAGAAAATCTCGAGGTAAAGGCCAGGCTCGCGCAGGAGGAACTCAACCTTGTGAAGCTTGAGGACAAGGACGAAACTGCCCGCGAGACGCTCAATGACATGCTCGGACGTGACCTGAACACTAAGTTTCGGACAGCGGCTGTCGCTCCCATTTCAGCCGAAGAAGAAGATCTGGCTTCGGCGCAGGCCAAGGCCTTGGCGCAAAATCCGCAGATGAAAGAAGCCGAGATCACTGTCAAGCAGGCGGATAACGCACGAGCGCTGGCAAAATCACAGTACTTACCCGACCTCAACTTCTCTATCCAATACACGACGCCTCTTGGCTACACCTTCATCCCGACAAACATTGCCAACGCCGGATTCGAATTCCGCTGGGAACCCTTTGAGTGGGGTCGGCGCAAGCATGAGGTGAACGAGAAGACGCTGAACGTGGAGCAGAGCAAGCTGAAGCTCGACAATACAAAATCACAGATCCTGATCAACGTAGGCGACCAGTTCCGCTCCTTGCGCGAGGCGCGTGCAGCTGTCGTAGTGGCCGAAGCAAAGCAGAACGCCTCGCGTGAGAAGCTGCGAGAAGTCACCTGGCAATACGGGCAGCAGACGGCTTTATTGCGCGATGTGTTGCAACAACAGTCGGCGGTGGAAAGCGCCGACTCCGATTACAACGATGCGCTGGCCTCCTTCTGGTCCGCCAAAGCTAGCTTCCAGAAAGCGATCGGTGAGGAGTAGTTATGGACCGGCAACGGTTTCGCTTTGCATCCATACTCGGGCTGGCTTCCTTGTTTCCGCTGCTGTGTCTCTTCAGCGGCTGCGGGAAGGCGACGTCCGAGTCCAGGCCGCTGACTCCGGTCCGCACCAGCGAAGTGCAATCCATCTCTGCCGGAGACTCGAATATATATTCGGCCAATATCCAGCCCTATCAGCAAGTCGAGCTGGCCTTTAAGTCGAACGGTTATCTTGCGAGCATTCGCCAGGTAAAGGACGCCAACGGAAAGCTGCGCAATATCGATCAGGGCGATTGGGTCACCAAGGGAACGGTGCTGGCGACCGTGTCGCAGGACGACTACAAGGACAAGCTGCAACAGGCAAAGGCGCAGTTGGCGCGGGCCCAGGCAAATTACGAGCGCGCCAAGCTGTCGTTCGATCGCATGTCGGTGCTGTACAAGAATGGCGCCGCAACCAAGCCGGACTATGACAACGCCAACGCGCAGATGCTCGATACCCAGGCATCGGTCGAGAGCGCGAAGGCGAGCGTCAGCGAGGCGACCATCTCGCTGGCTTACTGCGAACTGCGGGCTCCGTTTGATGGCTGGATTGTAAAGCGCAATGTCGATGAAGGGCAGCTTGTAGGCCCGGCAACCAACGGCTTCACTATTTCCGATGTGCGCTCGGTGAAGGCCGTGTTCGGCGTGCCTGACACTGCGATGGAACACATCCGTCTCGGCAGCCCTGAAACCGTAACCACCGATGCCGTCTCGGGAAACTTCTACGGGCGCGTGTCGTCGATCTCGCCGTCAGCCGACCCGAAAAGCCGCGTGTATTCCGTCGAAGTTACGCTGCCGAATGGTAACAATCGCCTGAAAGCGGGAATGATCGCCTCCATCATCATCCGCTCAGGCCCGCAGAACCAGCGGGTGAACGTGGTTCCGCTCACGGCGGTGGTGCGCAGTCTCACGCGCGCAAACGGGTTCGCAGTTTTTATGCCCGAGGGAAACGGCGATACCGTGCGCGTGCGTGCCCAGGAAGTTGAGCTTGGGCCGACTTACGGGAACATGATTGCCGTTGAGCAAGGATTGAAAGCCGGCGACAAGGTAGTTACGTATGGCGCAACCATGATTAAAGCCGGTGAGACCGTCAGGGTAATTCAGTAAAGGTAGCGCTGACCTTCAGGTCGGCGTTCCAGACTCACACACGTTCCGCATGGCACACACCCACAAATCCGACGCGGAATATGTTGCAACCACGCACAACACTGCTCGCTTTTTCACCGAGCACCGGCAGGTTGCGTTGGTGTCGCTGCTGGCCGTGTTCATGTGGGGCTGGTACGGATACCACAACATGCCCAAGCGCAAGGACCCCGACATTCCTGTGCGCGTGGCGTCAGCGCAGTGTCCATGGCCGGGAGCGACCGCTGAGCAGGTGGAGCAACTGGTCACCCGCCCCATCGAACAGGCCATCGCGCTCAACAGTACGATCAAAGCGCCCAATCCTTCGGACTTTGGCATCCGCTCCATCAGCTTTCCCAGCCAAGCCGTCGTCTATGTACAACTCGACGATAGCGTCAAAGACAAGAAGACGCAGTTCTCCGATATTAACCTGAAGCTGGCACAGCTCAACGGAAGGCTGCCACAAGGCGCCGGGCCGATCCAGTTCAACAGCGACTTCGGCGACACCGCCGCGCTGATGCTGACCGTCGCCAGTCCAAAAGCCTCGGCTACGGAAATCGAACTCCGCGCAAGGGCAGTGCGGAGCGCAATCGAGAAAGTGCGCGCCTCGGAAAGCGGCAGCGGGCCGCAATCCCGGCTGAGCATCATCTACTCGTTTCCCATGGCGGTGTCGCCAACCCTGGTGCGGGACTCTTTCCAGCGGATCGTCAACGCATTACAAGAATCCGGCGCCGTCCAGGACATTCACTTCTTCGACGCGCCTGGCTTTGTGGGAGCAGATGTCAGCTCGAAGTTGAGCACGGAAGAGCTGCGCACGGTCGGAGACAAGGTGACAGAAGAACGCCTGCATCGCTCGGAGCTTCCGCCGGACGCATGGCAAGCGACCGTGGTCCGCGACCCGTCGGAAGCGCAGGCCAGGCTCACCGAAATCGCCGGCGCCAAGTACACCTACCGGCAGCTCGATGATTTCACTGACCTGATTCAGCGCACGTTGCAGGGCGCCCCCGAGGTCTCTCAAGTCACGCGCTCCGGCGTCCTGCAGGAGCAAATCTATCTCGATTACTCGCAGCAGCGGCTGGCGCAATACGGTTACGATCCTTCCAAACTGAAAGATGCGTTGAACGCGCAGAACATCACCCTGCCTGCCGGCTCGCTCGAAGTCGGGTCAAAGGACATCAACATCAATCCTTCGGGGCTGTTTCCTGATGCGCAAGCGATCGGCAATGTCATCATCGGTGTTTCCGGCTCCAACAGCCCGGTGTACCTGCGCGACCTGGTGGATATCTCGCGCTCTTATCAGAGCCCGCCAACATTCTTGAACTTCCTCACCCGGCGCGAAAACGACGGCAATTGGGTGCGAACCCGCGCTATCACGCTCGGTGTTAACATGCGCGCCGGCCAGCAGATCGACCTCTTCGGCAAACACATCGCAGAAAAACTGAACAGCGTGAAGCAGTACCTGCCCGAGGACTTGGTCATGGTCCACACCTCGGACCAGCCCATCCAGGTAAAAGAAAACATCGATCTCTTCATGGATGCACTGTACGAGGCGATTGCGCTAGTGGTGCTGGTTTCGCTGGTTGGGTTCTGGGAGTGGCGGTCAGCGCTGCTGATGGCCATCTCCATCCCTATCACGCTCGCGATGACCTTTGGCATGATCTACCTGCTTGGCATCGATATCCAGCAGGTATCGGTTGCATCGCTGATTATTGCGCTCGGGTTGCTGGTGGACGATCCCGTAGTGGCAGGCGATGCCATCAAGCGCACCCTCGCCGAGGGCATGCCGCGCGAAGTCGCACCGTGGTTAGGGCCTACCAAGCTGGCGACGGCGATCATGTTTGCGACCGTGACCAATATCGTCGCCTACCTGCCCTTCCTATTGATTTCCGGCACCACCGGCGAGTTCATCTTCAGCCTGCCTGTGGTCATGACCTGCGCCCTGGTGGCTTCGCGGCTGGTCTCGATGACGTTCATTCCGCTGCTTGGCTATTACATTCTGCGGCCCGATAAGAAACCGGAAAAACCGATCGAGGAGCGCCGCACGAAGGGATTCACTGGCGCGTATGCACGGGCGGCGAGGTTCGCCATCGACCATCGGTGGAAAGTTGCACTGGCGTCACTCCTGTTCCTCGTCGCGGGCGCATTGATGTTCTCGCAGCTCAACACTTCGTTCTTCCCTGATGACGTGCAGTATTGGTCCTATGTCGATGTCTGGCTGCCCAACGACGTGAACCTGCAAGCCACGGGACAGGCGGCGCAGCGGGTTGAGGATATCATCCGACAGCAGGCGGTCGAATGGGGAAAACAACATCCCGATAAGAGTGGTAACCCATCGCAAATCCTGAGATACGTCACCACCTGGATCGGCGGCGGCAGCCCGCGTTTCTGGTTCTCGCTGTCCCCACAGGCACAGCAGCTAAATTACGCTCAGGTTCTTGTAGAGCTGAACAACAAGGACATCACGCCCGCCTTCGTTGACCAGGTTCAGCCGGTCCTCACCGCTTCCCTGCCCGGCGTTCGCGCGGATTACCGGCAGTTGCAAACCAATCCCATCAACTATCCCATCGAGATCCGCGTTGCCAGCCTGGCTGACGTGGATACCGCCGACAGTCGGCAGAACATTCAAACGCTCCGCGAGATCGCGCGGCAGGTGGAAAGCTTTTTGGACGAATCGAAAGTGGCGCGCCGCGTTCGCGATGAATGGCAGAACGAGAGCTCACAAGTCACATTGCGCATTAATCCCGATCGCGCCAATCTTGCCGGCATTTCAAACTATGACGTTGCTAACTCCGCAACCAGCGCAATGAGCGGCATTCCGATAACCACACTGCAAGACGGCAACAAGAACATTCCCGTGGTTGCACGTTTGCGAATGGATGAGCGCGCGCAGCTCTCCGATATTCAGAACCTCTACGTCTATTCCTCCCAGAACTCCAACAAAATACCACTGGTGCAGATCTCGGACATCGATAACAGTCTGCAAACCGAGCGGATCATCCGCCTCGATCATTTCCGCTCGATATCCGTGTTCGGCTTCCCGGCTGCGGGACATCTGTCATCAGAGGTCCTGAAGATGGCTCTGCCAAAATTGCGAGAGCTCCAGAAGCAAATGCCGCCGGGATACGGCATGCGAATTGGCGGCGAGTATTGGAAACAGCAGGACGGTTTCAAGCAGCTCAGTGTGGTACTGGCCATCTCCGTATTCGCGATTTATTTGGCGTTGCTGTTGCAATTCAACAATGCAATCAAGCCATTCCTGGTATTCGCGGCTGCGCCTTATGGCGTCGTAGGAGCGGTCGCGGGACTCTGGATCATGAAGACCTCGTTCGGCTTCATGGCATTTCTTGGGATTGCCAGTTTGATCGGCGTCATCGTGAGCCACGTCATCGTGCTCTTCGATTTCATCGAGGAGATGCACGCGCTGGGTGAGCCCTTCGAGCAGGCGGTGATCGACGCCGGCATCATTCGGCTGCGTCCTGTCCTGATTACGGTCGGAGCAACCGTGCTCGCGCTGTTTCCGCTAGCCGTGCATGGCGGCCCGCTCTGGCAGCCTCTCTGCTATGCCCAGATTGGCGGCCTGACGGTGGCGACCTTCATCACGTTGCTGATGGTGCCCGTGCTTTACTCCATCATGGTCCTCGATCTGAAGATTCTGAAGTGGGAGGAAAAGCGTGCGACAGAGCCCCAGACGGCACCTGCTCCCCTGACCCAAACCGCACATGCAGAGTGAAGCGTAAATGCTCTCGACGCCGGTGCCGTGCAGATGGTCCCGCCTGGCGTGTACTCATGAGATGGGAACATTTGGCGAAGGCACAGCCGCGAAGCGGCGCGATGGGTTGAGCCCGGCTCGTCAGCGCCGGGTAAAGTGGGAAAAACCTCAGAGTCGCGTAGCGACGACACCAGCTATGACACAGACACCTTCAGGGACGACACACTCAAACGGCTATACAATCCGCAGGCATTGGCAATTAAGGCGTTTTATACGCCTGTCTCATGTATTGCCGCGCCAGGTCGGCGGAGCCCGAACCTGAGTTCTCGGCTATAACGGCGCGATATTTTGCCAGCGCCGCATCGCGCTTCTGCAGCACGTCGTACATCTCCCCGGAAGCAAGCGTCGCTTTCTGACGGAACTCGGGCTCAGACGCCGAGTTGGCGGCAAGATCGTAAGCTTCAGCTGCTGCCGCGTACTCTCTCTGCCCTCGCAAAGCTTCCCCCAGGCCGTACGCAGGAATTTCCATACGGCAGAAGGTATAGGTATTCGCGTGGCAACCGGCCACCAACTTGCGATAAGCCACGATGGCGTTCTGCCCCTGCCCGGCGGCATTCAGCAAGTGCGCATACTCGGTGGCCATCAGGAAATTGTGCGGGTACTCCTGCTGTAGCTCCCCTACCACCTGGATGGCTTCGCGGTACTTCTGCTCGCGGCGGAGAAACAGCGCTAGCTCGATCTTGGCGTCCGTGGAAACGTCAGGAGTGCCCTGGGCCGCTACCTGCCGCAGGTAATCCAGCCCTTTTTGCTTGCTTCCGCTCAGTCCAGCCACAGCCGCCGTCACTTTCATCGGCCAGCTCAGGCTTCCAACGACGTATAGGTGAATGCCAACGATGTTCTTGGCATCAACGTAATTGGGATCCAGCTCCAGCACGCGCTCATGATCATGCCGCGCGCCCACGGCGCTGCGCAGCGCCGCAAACCAGGCATGCTGCGCCATGCCCATGTAGGTTGCGCGCAATCCTCGTGTAACGCCGCGCGCGTAGAGGGCGTCCGTGTTGTTCGGGTTCTGATCCAGTTGCGCCTGCGCCAGCGACAGGGCCTGATCACTCAGTTGCTTTACCCGCTCCTGCACTTTCGGGTCGAGGGGCTGTAAAAGCTTCTTGTTAATAAAGCTGTCGGTGGCATACGCCTCTGTATCGAGCGCGCCAATCCGGTACAGCTCGCGGAAGATAACCCCCGTCAGGAGATGATTCACCGCGAACGGATCGTTGGGATGGGCCTGCTGTGCAGACTCGAACTCTTTGATCGCCTTGTCGTACTCAAGGTTGTAGAAGTGCTCGAAGCCCTTTCGGGTAGTGGCGTCGTTGGTGTAACGGGTGGGAACGGCTCGATCAGCGGCGAAGCAGGCACCGGCATAAGTCGCCAGCAAAAACAAAAGTGCTAGGCGGGAAGACCGTGCGCGATAAGGTGCCATCACGAATGCTTACTGAGAAGTTTACCCGATATTCCGCGGACCAAGAAGGAGGTACAAACGTTTCAGCAGCAATGCGCCACCGCTTACCATGACCGTCACGAAAGGTGTAACCAAAGATTTATATACGGAGGCCGAAGCCGCGCGAGCGTTGAATATCAGTGTTGCGCGCCTTCACGATCTCCTTGACCGTTACATCTTCAACGAAGGCACCCGCCGCCCGGCTGACATCGAGTTCAACAGCAGCGACCTGCTGCTGCTGGCCTACTGGAACAAGGAGTTTCAGCCGAAGGGCGACAAACGTCTCGGTAACGTGGTTTCCATGCCGCGAAAGTAAGCACCACGATACCTGGGTCTTACCTGCTCTGTTGTGAGCGGTTTTCGGCGCGCAATTCCTGCCGTCGTAGCGTAATTCCTGCGTAGGAACACCCGAGCTACGCCGGGCGCTCCCTCAACCATCCCCTGTCTTTTCAGGTGCTTGCAGCGTAACGAACTTTGGTTACTCCCGTGCCTCGACATAGCGCAGGAGAAATCCTCACAATGGCTGAAGCAGCGCGGGAGAGTAAGCAGGACTACTGGCGTCCTGCGAAAGGCTCCCTTTACATCGCGAAGTCGGTACTTCCGGAGAGGCTGTGTCCGCATTGCGGAACCAGCTTTGCTATCGGAGCCGAGTTTTGCCATGTCTGCGGGATTGAGCGCGAAGACCCATCAGGATCTCGCCACCCCCACAGCGAGATGGATTGGCTGGCAGCCTTAAACAAGCTTACAGGCTTGGGCACCGTTTCCCTCACGCTCCTCGCACTAGCGTGCATTTGCGTCATCGCCGCAACTCTCGTCGGCAGCGTGTATCGACCGGACAACTTCCTGATGTGGCAAGCCGTGCACGATTGGCGAAGCGAGTGGCTGCTGGTATCGGTAGTGTTCCTGTTGGCGGGCGTGCTGCTGAAGAAATGAAAGAACGGCCCGCCTATCGGCTGGTTCAGGACAACCAGCGATCGTCGGCCTTCCTCAGCTTGCGATAACTCCGCGTCGGCAATCAATCGGAGAATTGATTGTTTCAATTCACTTAATGCCCGATCGTTCGGGTCGGATTCCTGTGCAATCGTTTAAGGGTCTCGTGGAAGATATGTATGAGCTCGAAGCTAAGCATCATGACACAACAACCTGCTCAACTCGATGCCCTGACACCCCGGTTCCCCGGCCATTCAGGACGTCAAGCGCCCCCTTCTGCGAGCCATTGCAAGCTGGAATTCGAGCTCGACACCAAGTCATCAAGGCGCCTTTAGAACACTATTTCCGAAACGCTACTCCGGTCTTGCTCCGTCGCCTGCCGTCGTCTGCTGCACTCTAAGATCGTTGACCTTGTACTGCTGGCCATCAAAGACGGCGTGCACGGTGACCTCCGAGCCCACCTTCAACTTGCTGCGATCGTCCACCGCCGATTGATTAAAGTGCAGTTCATACGTCTGATCATCACTCCGGTTTTCCAGCGCCAGCGTTCCCGTGCGCAGATCGATGTTCGTTACCACACCGGAAAAGACGTACGTGTCACCCGGGTGTGCGAGCAGGATTACTTCCTGGGCGACATCACGCTTCTCCCGCCCCGGTGCAAACTCTACGTCGATAAGAGATCCGGGTTGCAGATCAGAATTGCTGGCGCTGCCCTTGTAGGCGCTGTAACGGGTGCGGTCATCGATGGCAAACGTCACCGGCTGCGAGGAAAGCTCGTCTCTTAGGCTCACCGTGCCCTTGTCGCGGTTCACGACGATCACCTGACCACGCACCTCGGCAGTGCCGGTCTGGCTCTCGACGCGAACATTTTTCGCAAACACCCGGGAGCCGTCGAGCATCGTGTCCGCGTAGACGCGGTCTCCCTTTCGAATCCCGAGCACCGTCGTCTCCGCGCCGTTGCGGTAAATGTGAGTTCTCTCGTCCAGGAACATTCTGATCTTCTGCCCGCCACCGAATGGCTCGATGGTCATCAGGTTGCGCACACGGTCGATACGGGCAGCCGTTCCGCCGATTAGCGTTGGCTTGCCCTTCGGCAGCGGCGGTGGCTCCAGCAGCGGGTCGTAAGGATTGTCGTCACCTGATCCACCCATGAGGATGGTCCTGGGCCGATCGCTCTGCGGAGTGCTGTCGTTCGTTTTGGGCGCAGAGCGACCCATGTGGGGAGCAGCGTTGCCGGTCTGCGGAGCTACGTTGTTGCTGCGTGGCTTCTCCGCGGCAGCCGGAGCTGAAGCAGAGCTGGCGCCGCTCGGTGACGTCCCCGAGGTCTCCGATGTTTCTGGCGAAGCCGACGTGGATGCTGCCGCACTACCCGGCCCGCTGGTGACACTCGCGGGTTGTGATGACTGTCCCGCATTGCCTTGAATCGGCCCCGTGTCCTGCTGTGCCAGGGCGCTGCTCCCCCATGTCAGGGCCACACCCAGCATCGTCCCAAGAAGTCTGCAAGTACCTGAGCTCATAGTCACCGCAAGTGATGGGAATCAACTTTTTTCTTTCGCGAGCTGCCTCAGTCCAGAGTTGGATGCAACCTGCGCCACGACTGCTGTATGACATCAGGGCCCAGAACGTGAGTAGTCCGGACGAGAGCTGCCAACCGCGAGATACTGCCTGCCCATCCAACTACAGCGAAGCCGCACTGCGCGGCAATCGAAAGCTACTCTGCCCGGAGGTGGAATGTCTGTTGTATCGACGCAACCTGCTCAGCACGCCCGTTTGATCTCGCGTACCGTGGCCTGCGCCCTGCTCGGATGCGCGCTGGCGTTACCCATGACAGCAAAGGACGTTCGCATCAGCCTGCCGAAGCGCACCCAGCCCACACCCGTGCAGAAGCTGAACCAGGAGGGGGTGAGCGAACTCCAGAAGCATAATTACAAGCGGGCAAAAACGCTCTTCTACAAGGCCTACCTCATCGATCCAGATGATCCGTTCACCCTTAACAATCTCGGTTATGTTGCTGAACTCGACGGTCAGATTGATCGGGCACAACGGTACTATGCCCTCGCTGCCGATCATGCCTCCGACGCGCTGGTCTACAAATCCACGGAGCACGAAGCTGTGGGCAAGCCGGTGGATAAGGTCGCCGGCAATGCTGCCGACGCCCAGATGCAGATCAACCGCATGAACGTGTATGCCATGGGATTGCTGCAAAAGGACCGGGCGCCCGAGGCGGATGTCGCGCTGCAAAAGGCGCTGAAGCTCGACCCCAAGAATCCATTTACGCTCAACAATCTCGGCTATACGCGCGAAAAGGAAGGCGAGCTGGAAGACGCCTGCAGGTACTACACCCAGGCTGCCCAGATGCACTCCGACACGCCGATCGTCGTGACTGTGCGGCCGGCGTGGCGTGGTAAGGGCATCAGCGAGATCGCGCAGCACAATGCCGAAAACGTGAAGAAGCTGCTGGAACACGAGCGCGACACGCCGGCGCAGGTGGCGCGCCTGAACACTCGCGGCGTGTCCGCCATCAATCGCAACGATTTCAAGCTGGCGTGCCAGTATTTCGAGCAGGCCTACAAGCTCGATCCCAAGAACGCATTCGCGCTGAATAACATGGGCTATCTCGCCGAGGCGGACGGCGACCGCGAGACCGCCGACTTCTACTACGCCAAAGCG
>Ga0306920_100006662_pt1 | contig 15120 bp, 20 predicted proteins | sample flu12Cox44000170_FD_204666 | JGI IMG/M metagenome (GOLD analysis project Ga0306920, IMG submission 204666) | Lab enrichment of tropical soil microbial communities from Luquillo Experimental Forest, Puerto Rico - flux4day.12C.oxic.44.000.170 (v2)... | ecosystem: Environmental > Terrestrial >... | reverse complement strand
GTCCAAATTGCTACGATAGGTCTCTTCGACGATTCTGAAATTCTGGCGTATTCAAAATCAGACCTTGAGCGTGCCTTACGGGACCTTGCAGAGGCGAAGGTGATCCTGGAGTTGTTGTCGGATTATCTTGATCCGAGACTTGCCGAATTTTTTCTGCGCGATTTCCCAGAGGAAACGCCGCGGACGAGGGAGCAGCTACGCGCCGAAATCCTCGAAAAATTGAACGAGAAAAGATTGTTTCGTGAGGCTCTGGATGGGCGCAAGAATTCGGACCCTTCGGAGGCGTCCGACGAGCCTTAGGCGTTCTATCCCAAATCTCTTCCTTTTATGATCGCCGCCATGCCCTGGCGCGCCATGCGCTCCTGGTCGGCAGCTTCGACGTAGCGCTCGACCTCGCGCAGCCTAAAAATCTCGAAGCTCAGGAAGTGTGGTTTGCAGCTTTTGCCGCCAGTCGCATTTCGCTGAGGTCCCAACGTCCCCGCCATTTCGGAGGACATCAACCCCGGTAATCGCTTCGGCGGGTAAGCGGCATCCTACGAGCGAAGTGGACCCCGCCCCTCTGATGGATTGGCCCTGGGGTAAAAATATCCTGCCGCCCCAACTCCAGCCAGCCCCGGCCCGCCGCGTCAACGACGAGCCGGGGCGCTGTCCACTGCTTGGGGTTATTTTCGGGATTGAGAATCAAGAAAATCCGCCAGCTCTTTGTCCAACTTTACCCCGCCGAGCTGTTCGATCACTCCCCGCATCTCTTTCGCGGTTTCTGCTATCCCGCAGCGACGCAAGTGCTCCTCACTCCGCATCATCATCTGCATAAAGTCGAGTCTCCGGTCGGAGAGGCCAAAAATGAGGGCTTCGCCAATCTCCGGGAGCTTGCGCGGGGGAAATTCTTTCGCCAATTTCGGATCGGTACGGATGTGGGTCGGCGCAAATTCGGATCCCATCGCGCCCGCCGCGTAAATTTGGAACGGAGGATGTTTTTCGATGTCCCAATTGCAAGCAGCCAACGAAGCGGCAAAAAAGCCGACGAGCGCGATCGCGGGACTTTTGGAGCGGACAAGCTTCTCGATTTCGGAGCTGGAGAGCGGCAGTTCGGGGGCCCAGGAAGGGGCATGCCGCTGAAACCACTCGCGAGCGGCGAGCGCGGCGCAGACTTGACGCTGGAGGTGAGGAATTAACGGTTCGTATTCGGGCTGATAGGGGTCGTCGAGGTAAGGTAGAAAAGCAAACCGCTCGCCGACACGGTCAGCCGTCGATTTCAACATCTCGAAGAGACGCTCGACGTGGCTCTCGATCTCGACCATGCAGAGCTTGAAGACGTCATCTTCCTGCATGCCCGCAATAATAACGTAACTGGTCGATCCCACAAGGAATTTCGGGCGAATCAGTTGACCTGCGACCGCGCGATCTTACGCAGGATGTCCATCGCGGTGTTGATTAGCTCGTCGACAATCGCTTGTTCCGCTGCGCTCACATGACCGCAAGCTTCGACCAATGCTAGGCGACCATATTTGTGCCCGATCGCGTTGAAATCCCAGACGCCCGCCGTGAGGCACCGCAACTCGTAAAGTTCGGCGAATAGGTTGGCTACCCGCACCTTGGTCGTGACGGACATTCTGCCGCCGCTTCGATAGTCCTGCACCCCCGCCGCAATTGCGCTGGCAGCTAGGGCGACCGCCTTACCAATCTGGCGTTCTAGAGGGATGACTGGGACCTGAGTTTTAGCGGTGGACGAGGACGGCGCAAGGCTGGTGACGCTGGAAGTATGATCCACGGCAGACCTCGGCGGGGCGGCGATAGGAAGGACGCTGGCGACCTTATCTGGAATCCAAGCTCCTTGGAAAGTAGACGAACCGCGAACTTCCTGGAATCTTCTTTGGCGCAGCGGAAGGAGTTGCGTTTGAATCTTCCGATTGCCCCGGTCCACCGCGGAAGTTTGATATTGCAGCTTCGAGTGCTACGGATAGCGCATGAGGCGCTTCAAAACCGATATCGTTCTGGCTGGCAACGCTCTGATCATATTGGAAGGCACATCGTTCAATCTGGCCCTCAAATTTCTTAGCAAGGCCGTAAGATTGCCGGATGGCAAACGTCCGCTGTGCTTGTTCTGCGAATCGGAATTCCCGGTGCAGATTGGAGATCACTGGAGTTGGCAAGTGGTAACAACGGTGCCGACCAATGGCAAAGGCAAAAAGATTGCGGGACAGGGGATGGCGAATTGCATTTGTCCAAGATGTGAGCGCGTCAACCGTGATGATCTCTTGTCGAAAGTTTTAGATCGATTACGCCACGGAGTATTCGGTGGCGATCTGCATGTGATGCAGTAACACCAGATCGCGTAAAGCAGATCGGCCTGTGGAAATAATTGTCAATCGATTCTACAGGTAGTCATTCAGACCGTGACGCCCCTCCATTAGTAGCTCACAACGAATTTCCATCAGCTTTTCGTCGCCGACCGAATCGCTCCACATTGGGCATCGCGTGGAGGTTCAGGGGGGCCGCCGCGAGGCGGCCTCACATGTCGGCCAACCCGGAGGGGCTCCGGGCTGAGCTCATTGTCGATGCCGCCTCGGGTTAGTCCGGGGTCAGTGTTTTCGGAAATTCAATCTACGCATCTACCATTTTTGGATGGGCGATGGGTTTCCGAACAATTTCCCATCGATCTCCCGTGCCGTTGGGCGATTTAGTGGGGATCAACCACCTATGCCGAACCAGGACCGCGGCTGCTTCGCGTGCGTTCTTCGGGTCTTTCATGGTGTAGTGGGCGAGGTTGGGACCGAAATTACGGATGTCGCGCATGCTGATGGTTGGCTCGCGCCAGCGCTGGAGAAAGTCGAGTAAGAGTTGCGGGCCGGCATTCTTGTGTGGCTGCTCGATCGCCGCTTCGGTCGGTGGTCGCCCTCGATTCAGCCGCTCAAAAATCGTCACTGCCGACGTCCTTCGTGGGTGGAGACAGTTGGTTGGGATTGTGCCGGGGCGTTGCCTCGATTGTTAAGATGTCTTTCGGATTCTTGGTGTCTGCGGACAAGTTGATTGTGATGTAGACTTTTTCCGTTTCTGCCGCGGCTTCTGGTCCGGGATCGGCGAGTCCATTCAAAGCTTTGCTTGCGTCTATGCGATGGCGCGCCGATTCTTTCGGATTGCTCATTATGCCGTTCAGGACATCTGGCGCAGCCGTAACGAAATTTTGCGCCTTTTCTCGCTTGGCGCTACCGTTTCTGATCCTACGAACTTTCTCGGCTTCGATCATCTCGACGAGCAGGTCGTCTTTGCCGAGTGTTGTCCAAGCTTCGTTATCGAGAAGGTCTCGGTATTTGCGCCGGATGGCGGCTTCGGTGCAGATGCCCTCACTGAAGCGAGCGAGATCTGCGACCAGCGCATCATTTTCGCGGCATAGCTGTGCGAGGTTGGAGGGCGCGCGTTCCGGCGAGCTCGGTGCCGGCGCGTCGTCGAGCGCGAAGCCGGGGAGTCCGCGGTAGGGTTCGGCGTGGTTTGCCATGGCTGCACTATAACTCGCGAGCTCCGCGGCTGGTAGACCGGGCGAACTGGTGGATTGACGAACCGTGAGTCGCGGTTCCATTCTTCGCGCATGCTTCAGCGCCTCGATTCTTTCCTTGATGAAGAGCTGCTGCTGAGCGATGGGCTTTGGTCTCACGACCAACTTGAGCGGATGAACCAGGAATTTACGGCCGCGGTTGAGCGCGCATTGGAGCTCGGGCTTGAGTCGCGCGCGGCGGCGAGGGCGACGGTCCGAGTTGGCAGGGAGGCTGCGATCGAGAGCGCGCTCGAAGCTGCTTGGAACTGGCTGTGCTGCAAAAAGGGTGACGTGTCGGCTTCAGAGGTTGTGAAATTCGTCCGCGCGCGGGTTCCAAACATCGAGCCGGCGCGCGTTCGGTTTGGTCTTGAGCAGCGGTTTCGTGAGCGGGGTGTGGAGTGGTGATGGCTTCAGTCTGATAGTGGTGCGGGTGTTTTCGGCTTCGGCTTCGGGGACATTGGGGTTCTCCTGTTCAATGGCACCACGGTCTCGGTGTTGGTGGGCACTGTGTTGCGCCACAGACGAACGGCACTGCAAGTCCTTCCGCGATCAAAATCGCTCCGACGTCTCGTCCGTTCGATCGAAGCGTTCCGCAATCTCGCCCCCAGTTGCATGACCGTGTTGTGTCGGGGCAGGAACACCGGACGTACTCGAAGTCGAGATTGCCCACCCTAGCGATGTCGCGCAGCCGGCGGGCTGCTCGAGCTCCAAGCTCAGCTTCGGCTTAGCAGGCGGCGTTGCGAGTCTCGGGCGCGTTGAAGCCGACGAGCCGGACGTTGGGGTGTTGGCGATAAATTTGGATGGTGTCGCCGTCGATAACCCAGATATCGGCCGGGTCGATCCGTTCTGCGTTGGCTGGTACGGCAATGAGCAGCAACAATGCGAAAAGCGTAGCGTTAATTTTCATTCGCGGCAGCCGTAGCTTGTCGTTACATCGGCGGAAACGCCGGCCTCGAGCGCGGCTTGACACGCAGCCTGAAGCGCGACGCGTGCCGCCCCGACTGCTCCTGTTGAGGTCGTTTATCTTACCGGCTTGGTTTAGTTGGTAGAGCTCTTGTTCGGAATACCAGGGCAGGCAGCGGGAGTAAGATTGGTTCCCGTTGTAATAGGTTTGGCAGCGGAGCTCGTAAGCGTTGGATGGCGCTTGTGCTGCCCCTGTTGCCAGGAACAGCGCGGCGATGCTGGATAGGAGTAGTTTCTTCATTTTGTATCAACCCTCTGGTAGATCCGTGAGGAGCAGGCCAAATGGTAAAATCTCAAGTTCAAAAAAGAGCGTAAATTTTTCAGGCTCGGAAACGACAGAATGACTATCGATACAATCAGCTTGAACCTGAAAAACATTTTTTCGAATTTTCTTAACGTGAGAAAACTTGCATTCCACATCTCTCATGCTTGTTGTGCCTCTACGTGTGAAATGTAGACTATTGCTTACGAATTTTTTGCACCCTCCTCGCCTATAAAATTTTTGAGGGGGCGGCGGTTGGTCGAAATCTGCTCTACAATACCCACCTTCCATAAACCTCAACGGCAGCCTATCTTCTGCTTGCGCCGCTGCTCCGGTTGCCAGGAACAGCACGGCGATCCCGCGCATGATTCTCCTCATCGCGGCCCTCGCCTCATTGAGCGCCGACCGCGCTTACCGCGAAAGGGCTGGGGGTTGCCAGTCGGCTGATAGTCGGCGGTGATACACCGTAGGATCGCGCCAGATCCGCCTGCACGGCCCCTTCGGCAAGCCGCTGCAGCACTTCTTGGCGCTGATGTGATGTCAGCTTGCGGGGGCGACCGAACTTGACGCCGCGCGCTTTGGCGCGCTTGCGGCCGTCGTCGGTGCGGGCGCGGATCAATTCGCGCTCGAACTCGGCCAGACCTCCGAGCACGGTCAGCATCAGCCTGCCGTGTGGCGTCGTGGTGTCGGCCCAGGCGTCCTTCAGGGATCTGAAGCCAGCACCGCGCTTGCCGACCTCGTCCAGGATGTTGAGCAGATCGCGGGTCGAGCGGGCCAAGCGGTCGAGCCGAGTGACAAGCAGCACGTCGTCGTCCTCGAGTCGGCGAATCAGCTTGGCCAGCTCGGGGCGATCGGTCTTCGCGCCCGAAGCTTTCTCCTTGTAGATGTTGCCGCAGCCCGCGGTCCGCAGCTCGGCAACTTGCGCACCGAGATCCTGACCGTTGGTCGACACGCGCGCATAGCCATAGATAGCCATTTTCTGTCCCCACTTTTGAACCTAAGATATGAACGAATAACACCGCGGTAAATGGCTGTCAATAATTTCGTTCAGAACTCGTAAGTTTTGCATGAACGGGCGCGGCCCCAAATGGCACGGCGCCGTGTCAATCGAAGATGAGCTAGGGCATCAGCCGCGTCGAGAACGTCACGTCGGGCGCTGTCGCCCGCGCGACGATAGGCGCAATCGTAACCGCTTGAACGTGTCGGCGCCGAGCGATCGACGGGTGCGGACAAAAAAGCGGCCCCGGTCCTGCACCGGCGCCAACTCGCGCTGTTTCCAGTTTGCACGTTGCAAATTTTGCTTTGGTCTTTTTTCGTCTTTTTCGTTTGCGCCAATGAGTTCGCGGCGCCGGCGCGTGCTGGGAGGGCGCCGTCTTCTATGGGAGGGCCGACCCCCCGGAGGCATGGACCGGCCACCCCCGCTCGCGCGCTATAAGCGTGGGTCAGAAATATCTAGGACCCAAAAATTCCGCAGGGCCGAAGCAAAAAGGCCCCGGGGAGGACGGCCGGGGCGCTAGTGGCTTGCAGTGGGCCGCCAACACTACGTAGGGCATGGGTAACGCTGGGGTATCAGCACGCTACGCTACATCCCTTATACCCTGAGCCTGCTAGCCTATACGGCAATTAGGCAACGGGTGTTAACACTTAGCCGGCTTGCACCTAGGCTTGCGTCGTCGGGAGAATGCAATCACTGCCACCCGGAAGGTTGGGATTGGGAGACACCCATGACGATTTTTGCGAATAAAGCCCTGTGGGTCGTAGATCTTGACGATCAGACGGACGAGGACAGGATTTTTGGTCACGCCCAGGCGATGGGCGCGGAAGCGGTCGTCATACGCACGACCAGCGACCGGCTCGCAACGAGCATGGCGCGATTCCAGGCAGCCGGTATGAAAGTCTATGCTTGGCGTTGGCCGGCCGTGGTAAAGAACCAAGGCGGCCGTTACGCGATCGACGAGGCGAACTTCGTCGCACAGACCCTGATCCCGGCCGGGCTGGACGGCTATATCGTTGATCCGGAATCGGAGAATGATGAGGGCTTTAACGACTGGAATCGCACGAACCTGCCGATACCGGTCGCGCAGTTGGCCACCAGCTTCTGCCAAATCATTCGCAGCGCTGCCCAGACGGGGGGCAGGCCAAGCTTCCTGTTCGGCATTACGTCGGGCGGCAACTATCCGGCCACTTTGGCGAACTTGCCGTGGCAACAATTCGTGAGTGCGAGTGACGCCGTGTTTCCACAAATCTATTGGCGGGCCCGGGACAGGCACGAGGTTTGCAAATTAGTGCGGGATGGCACGCCCGGCACAAATTTTACGGCGGATTTGCCAAGTTGGCGCGCAATTGCACAAGGCAAACCCATCATTCCGATGGCGGGAGAGATCAGCTGCATCCCCAATCTGGCGGAGCTAACGGCCTTCGCCGAGCGCGCAAGAGCCGAAAACCTCGACGTCATGCATTTCTATGTCGACGACACGCACGTAACACCGAACCTCTGTGCCGCGATTAAGGCCCTCGGCGTGCCCATGGTTTGAGGTTCGGCTCTCTCGCCCACTCATCGCCGCGCGGCCGCGCTCTAACCCAACGCGCCCCACCGCGCCCGACGCTAGCGGGCGCCTATAGGGAGCGCCCGCAGCCCTAGGTGCGACCGGTAATGTCCGTGGCGCAACGGCCAAGCGCGGCGACATGGACCCACCGCCATCAACGCGGCGGCAAGCATGCGTATGGCAGGTCCCGGCCCATCGGTTCGGTCTTCCCGCGGGGAGGGCCGGAAGACCGGCTCAGAGCAAAGAAGGCCCCTGTGCCGGGGCAATAAGCAGTTTTCATTATTCAATTCTCGCTCATCTTTTGCTAGTATTGGTTTGTTGATACACGTGCCGCGAGGGGCGGCATGACAGACATCTTCTTTTCCTATTCGAGCGCAGACCGCGAGCGCGTGCGTCCCATTCGCGACGCTCTCGTGGCGCAGGGCTTTGAGGTGTTCTGGGATCAGCAGGTCCCAGCCGGTACGGATTGGGACACCTGGATTCGTCAGCATCTCACCAAATCCAAGTGCGCAATGGCGTTCTGGTCGGCGACATCGGTGTCCTCCGACAACGTCCGCCATGAGGCAACGGTCGCCAAACAGCAGGGCAAGCTCATCTCGGTTCTGCTTGAGCCACTCACGGCGGAGCAGTTCCCGATGGGCCTCTACGCGCAGCAGGCCGCGAACCTTTCGGGCTGGAGCGGTGATTATAGCCATGACGAGTGGCGCAAATTCCGACGCGAGTTTGAAGCCAAGCTGACGCCCGGTTGGGTTCGGCGGCAGATTGACGAACTAGAGGCCGAAATGGTCGGCGAGCGCGCGAGGCGCGAGGGGGCCGAACATCGCGATAGCGTTTTGCAAGCGCAAATCGCCAAGGAAGCTAAAACGCAGCAAGAATTAAAGCGGGAACGCAACGAGGCCCGCGACGAAGTCGTGGCCCTCAAAGCGACGGTAGAGGAGTTGACGCGGGCGCGGTCTGAGGCGGAAGCGCGCAAAACCGACACTCTTCAGCAAGTCGCGGCGCTTAGGGCAACTGTTGACGAGGTGACCCGAGCTCGATCAGACGCCGAACAGCGCCTGAGTAAGGTACGCCAGATCAAAGCTAAAGAAATTGTCCGATCCATCTCGCCATTCGTGATCGCAGCTGCGGTGGCGACTGCCGGCTTCTGGACATATCAACTCATTTGGTCAGCACCCCAGCCAGTCCTGGCAATTACGAGCGACTCGACGGCAGACGCTGAAACAAAACTCAAGGCTGCGGAGATTGAACAACAGCGTCTGCAAGAAGAGGTACATGGTCAGGCAAAAGCAGCAGCCGACGCTGAAACAAAACTAAAGGCTGCAGAAGCTGAACAACAGCGGCTCAAGGAAGAGGTGCAGCGCCAGACAAAAGCCGCTGCCGATGCCGAGGCAAAACGCAAGGCAGCGGAAGCTGCAAAAGCAGAGGCTGAGGCAGCAGCAAGATCCGCTGCGCTGGCCCAATCAGCCTCAGCTACGAAAGCACTATTCGAACCACGAGGTAATACAGAGGTCACTGGAGTCGCGATGGATTATAGTCAGGTCAGTTCCAGAGCGGAGTGCGAGCAAAAATGCGCGCTTTTGACCGGATGTATGGCCTTTACCTTTCAAAAGAGTCCGAAGTGGTGTTACTTGTATTCACGCAGCGCCGATTTTAGACAGAATGAAAATTTTGACTCGGGCATACGGAAGTAATCCCCATCACTCTAACGTCCTGCCTCTCGCCCATTGTCAAAGCAACTTTTACCGGGCGCTTGCGGGCGCCTATAGGTAGCGCCCGCAGCACGTAGGTGCCCCCGGTAATGTCCGTGGGCAAACGGCCAACCTTAAACTAACATTCCACGTGGACCACTCAGTGGGGGCTGTTCACGACGAGACAAGGTTGGCGGTGCTTTTTCGCCACGTTTGTGGTATCCTGCACAATCAACCTTTGGCCTGGACAATTCTATGGCCTCATTGGCTGACGTTCCCGATCTTGTGGGCTTTTTCAGCTACTCGCGCGAGGACGACGAGGGTTCCGGCGGGAGGCTGTCGAAGCTTCGAGAGCGCATTCAGGAGGAACTACGCGGCCAACTCGGCCGGACGAAGAGAGATTTTAGGCTATGGCAGGACAAAACCGCTATCGCGCACGGTGAGCTATGGGAGGACAGAATCAAGACGGCTATCGCTGAGTCGGCATTTTTCATACCGATCATTACGCCTACTGCTGTCAGGAGCTACCACTGCAAATTTGAATTTGATTCATTTCTAGCGCGAGAAAAAGAGCTTGGCCGCAGCAATCTAGTTTTTCCCATTCTTTACATCCCGGTTCCGGCGCTGACGGATGACCGATGGCGTCAAGACCCGTTGTTGGCGATTATCGGTAGCCGCCAATACGAGGAGTGGCAGAATTTGCGGCACCTTGATGCATCTTCGACCGAGGTTGCCCAACGGGTCGAAAAGTTCTGCGCGAATATCTGCAGAGCATTACAGCAAGAGTGGCTGTCGCCGGAAGAACGCCAGCGGACCGAAGCCCGACGGGTAGCTGAGGCTGAACGCCGACGACAACAAGAAGCCGAAATCAAACAGCGTGCACACGAAGAGGAGCGTCGAAGGAAGGCCGAGGCGGATGAACGTCGGCGAGACGAGCAGGAACGTCGCCGACAAGAAGCGGAAGACAGACGCCGTTTAGCCGAGGCCGAGGCGGAGAAACGTCGGCGAGAGGAGGAACAGCGCAGGTCGGAAGGTGCGCGGCCGGTGAGGAAACAGTGGCCATTTCTGGCGAACGCGGCAGCGCGATCGATAGCGCCGGGCCGGTGGCGCATGGCGGCTGGGAGTGCGATGGCTCTGCTGCTCGTGGGCTGGATCGGACTCTATCAGATGGGCGTGCCGGTGTGGGTGCCGTGGACGCCGAGGGCGGAGCAGCCGGGTGCGCCCGGCGCGGACAAGGCAAAGGCGGCTGCCGAGGCGGAAGCAACACTCAAGGCTGCACGTTGCCCCAGCGGCGACAGCGGCCTGATATGGGGAGGGCCGCAGAGCGTTCAACCGTTAGATTGTGAGCAACAACAGCTCAAAGCAGAGGAACAGCGTCAGGCCAAAGCCGCAGCCGAGGCGGAAGCGGGGGCCAAGGCTGAGCAAGCTGAAAGACAGGCACTGGCTGCCGCCAAGGCGGAAGAGGAGCGCAAGGCCACAGCCGCAGCCGAGGCGGAAGCAAAACAAGCCGAGCAACAACGGCTGGCCGCTCTCAGGGCGGAGCAGGAGCGCAACGCAAAATCAGCAGCCCCAGCGGTTACGAAAGGCCCATTCGAAATACAAAGTAATATGGAAGCTACTGGACGTTTTGTAGATTATATTGGCTATCCCCAGAGCGTCCGCTCTGTGGGTGAATGCGAGCAAAAATGCACACAATCGGCAGGCTGCAACGCGTTTGCTTTTGATAAAAGGCCATGGCAACCCGGCGCCGCCACACGTGGTTTTGGTTTGTGCTACTTATATTCGCGCGCTGAGCTCAGGTCGAATTCGAATTTCGATTCTGGTATACGCGAGGCTACCGGGCTCGCTGCTGTCAGAGCGGAGGCGAGTAAGGTGCTCGGCAGCACTGAAGTGCAATGGAAACAAATCTTCGACAAGGACGGCAAGACCTACCGCACACCCGAGCTGGTTCTCTACCGCGGCACCCAGCAAGCCAGTTGCGGCGAAGTCGCGCAAAGCGCTATGGGACCATTCTACTGCCCGGCCGATCAGAAGGTCTACCTCGACGCCTCGTTCTTCGATCAGATTGCGACACGCTGCGACGTCGGCAGCAGGACGTGCCAGTTCTCGCAGGCCTACGTGATCGCGCACGAGGTCGGCCATCACGTGCAGAATCTGCTGGGCATTCTGCCGAAGGCGCAACAGGCGCAACGCGCGGCCGACAGCAAGGCGGCGGCGAACCACATCCAAGTGCAGGTCGAGCTGCAGGCCGATTGTCTCGCTGGCGTGTGGGCAAACCGCGAGAACGAATATCTCAGAAGCCAGGACAAGCCTCCGATTATCGACGCAGGCGATGTGGAGGCGGCGCTGCGCGCCGCGGCTGCGATCGGCGACGACACGCTGCAGCGAAGGGCGCTGGTCAACGTCGTTCCGGATTCCTTCACGCACGGAAGCGCCGAGCAGCGCCAACGCTGGTTCAATAATGGCTTCCGGTCAGGCTCGCTCGCAAGCTGCAACACGTTTGGCGCAGCGCAGTTGTGAGCCGCGCCTCTCGCGCCCTTGCTCTTTGCAAATTTTGCGCTACAATTATTTGGCATAACCTATCAAACCCAATAAACTATTGGGTCAAAGAATGGCTCTTAGCAGTACATCTTTTGTGAATGGTCAAATAGGTAATCCAACCGGACGACCGCTCGGAAGTCGGAATAAACGAACGAAAGAAATCATCCAACAGATAATCGAAAGCAACAACAAAGACCCTTTAGTCACGCTTTCTGAAATTAGTTCTTCAGACCCCGACTCTGCTATCCGTGCCACGGCCGCGAACATGCTCGCTCCTTACATGCATAGCAAGATGCAGAGCACTCCTGCTCCCAGGTTCGTCGAAGAATTAGATATCCCCACCCAGTTCACACATCTTAGCGACGCAGAATCATTCCTTGCGAAGATCGCGGCACTAGTCGCAGGCGGCCAACTCGACATTCAAACCGGCCTCGAACTCAGCAGCCTCGCAAAAGCTTGGCTGGATTGGTTTGCTCATGCTCGGTGGATCCGGCGTTGTATTGTTTGATGGCGAGTTCTTCGCGGCGGGCGTATTGAGCATCCGCATCGAAGGTGGATTACCAGCGTTACCGAACCCAAAATCAGGGCGGCCCCTACCACAACCTAAGCCCCCCACCTGCCAACGCACCAGCGCCCCGCTAATGGGCGGCGCGGTGCTCCTGTCACATGTAAAATCATTATTCCTTCTTTAGATGAATTCATTCTGGGTTCAGGCTGCGAGCCTAGGGAACCCAAAAATCTGTCGCGGAGGACCCCGAGCAGATCAACGAGAAATCGCAGTCATTTTCCGAAAATCGCTCATATAACCATCGCCCATTCTGGACGACCCCCGGCCCTTCCTACATTGAGAAGACTTTCCCATCCCCTAATACTGAAACCCCTTCTAGTACCCTTTATTCTGAACCTCCTTCCCCTACTGACATTCAGGAAATTGTGTCCGCGGTCCACGCACTTCGTCCCGACCTTGCTCACCTCCCAGTCCCTGAATTTCATCTGTGTCCTTGTGGCCACTGGATCACTGGCTCTTATCCTTGCTGCGAAGCCCGTAAAACCAAATTGAACTGAGGTCCCCTTATGAACCTCACATCATCGCACGTCGTCGATCATCTTACCGCTGATCAACGTCGCCAACTCCGTGATCTGAATAACGAACACCGTGAGACGAACGAAGCCATGAACCACGCTGAGGCCAGTATTGTCCGCGCACGTAAACTCAATGACATCAACTACCACCGACGACGAAAGGCCATCTTAGCGAACGGCCACGACCTCGACGAGTGACGCACATGACCCACGACGCACGCCTCCCCACACGTTTTGGATGGCAACCCATTCGAATTAATCGACAGCCCATTTGCCGAAGGCAAGATGGAACGCTGGCGCGCGAACGCGATGGCAACCGGTACCATGGGCTACCTCGCGCAGATCTACGAGATGGTCCGCAACGATGCAGCCGAGCTTGAGCAAAAGACCGCTGCTCTAGACGCAAAGAAGTCCGCTGTTCTCTCCACGGTGAACCGACTTTTGCGGTTTATGTCCCGCGTCGATGCTCTCACCTTTCGTGTCGAAGCCTTGGAAGCCAAACGCAAAGCCGATGAGGCTGTTCAACGCAAGCTGGACGAAGAACCCATCGAGCTCCCGCCCGATATCTTCGAGAAGCAGACGCTAGCGCCTCCGGCCGAGATCGGAGACGACACACATCAACCCGGCGGCGAACTGCATTCCATCGCGGCCAAAGAAGAAGAACAGCTTCCGGAGCCTCCACTCGAAACCGAACCCGATGCTGGTGGCGTTCCTCTTTCCTACGGAAACGTGCCTACGTCTTACATCAAAGGAGCTCCGAAGGATCAGGCCGGTGATCTGCCCGAAGAACTCGAACAAGGTCTGCCGGAGCCACCTCCTGAACCCCGAGGCAGCGTGTATCCGCAACCCGTCTCTATCTCACTCAACGAGGCATGAGCCATGGCCAGTGAACAGCAGCACTTCGAAGCATCGAGGAAGTGGCAGGAGCATTACCAGAAAGAGGTTGAGGATATTGGCCTCAATATCCCACCGCCGACGTTAGGCCAGTCCACAAACGATTATCGGCGGGAAATGATGAGGTTATTGAAGAAAACCTTTATTCCACCGACTCATGATCTTTACAAGGTGAATATGCGCGGGCTTCCTGCTGATGTGCTTTCCGGGTTCGAAGACATGCTCCTTCCGGCCTGCAGAACTGAAGCCTTTAATCCCCTCACTGTGCCACGAGGCGAGATACGTGAAGTTGTGAAGACTGACGTGAACGGCCTAAAGGTTCGGCACTTCATTGGCCAAGATAGCTTCGTAAAATTCATGGGCCGTCCCGGTCGTCGTGTGGTTAGCTTTAGGACGGATCAAGGTTATGTTGATGCCTCTGGACGAGGCTTACGATAAAGCAAATGAACTTCACGCTGTTCACGTACCCAACCAGATGACGTCCGCAACTTGCCCCGGTTCGGTGTCCTCCTGTGCCAAACCGGGGCATCTTTATTCGAATAGGGCACTGTCAAGGTATGAATCTGTTCCGTGCTCTACGCCCTGGCTGGTTATGAAGCGCACCTGAACGCGCGCCGAACTTGGCCGGGGACAACCATTTTGCCAAACCTATTTTAAATGAGTCCGTGCTGCCACAGCGCGGGCCACTGGTGCGTTTAACAGGGTGGCGGCATAGGGCGGCGCATCAATGCGCATGGGCGGCCGCGCCGACCGGCAGGCGCACGGTAAAGACCGAACCTTTGCCTGGTTCGCTCGTGACGATCACATCGCCGCCCATCATGCGCGCGAGCTTGCGGGAGATGGCAAGGCCCAGCCCCGTGCCGCCGTAGCGGCGCGCTGTGAGTGAGTCGGCCTGGGTGAAATCCTGGAACAGCTTCGCCTGCTGCTCCGCCGTCATGCCAATGCCGGTGTCGGAGACGGCGAACTCGACGAAACTGCTGCCATTGCTCACCCTGCGTGCGGCAAGCTTGACCTCGCCCGCTTTGGTGAATTTGCAGGCATTGCTCAGGAGGTTGAGCAGGATTTGCCGCAGCCGCATCGGATCGACGGTCAATGCGCCGAGGTTCTCTTGGGCGTCAACGACGAGGCGGTTCTTGTTCTGCTCGGCAAGCTGTCCTGCGGTGCCGATGACCTCCTTGATCAGCGGTGCTAGCTGCACGGTTTGTAGGTTGAACTCGAGCTTTCCGGCCTCGATCTTCGACAGGTCGAGCACCTGGTTGATGAGGCCAAGGAGATGAGTCCCAGCGCGGTTTACGCGCTGCAGCGGCTCCTGCGCCTTTTCCGTGCCGAGGCGCGCCGCGTTTTTGACCATCATTTCCGTCAGTCCAATGATGGCATTGAGCGGCGTGCGCAGCTCGTGGCTCATGCTGGCGACGAACTGCGACTTGTGCTGGCTCGCCTCCCCGAGCTGCCGGCTCTTGTCCTGGATTTCGTCGAACAGCCGCACGTTCTCGATTGCGATCACCGCCTGATCGGCGAACGTGGTGACCACCTCGACCTGCTTGTCGGTGAACGGCCGCGTGACTGAACGCGCCAGCACGAACACGCCGATCGGGTGCCCTTCGCGCAGCA
>Ga0306920_100006661_pt1 | contig 15121 bp, 13 predicted proteins | sample flu12Cox44000170_FD_204666 | JGI IMG/M metagenome (GOLD analysis project Ga0306920, IMG submission 204666) | Lab enrichment of tropical soil microbial communities from Luquillo Experimental Forest, Puerto Rico - flux4day.12C.oxic.44.000.170 (v2)... | ecosystem: Environmental > Terrestrial >... | reverse complement strand
CGAGATCCTCTATGCCTTTGCTTCGGCCACCGGCAACAACGGCAGCTCGTTCGCTGGCCTCACCACCAACACGCTCTTCTACAACATGGTCCTCGTCGCGGCGATGGCTATGGGGCGGTTCGTCTACGTCATCCCGCTCTTGGCGGTCGCCGGCTCGCTGGCGCGGAAAAAGCGCATCACGCCATCTGCCGGGTCGGTTCCGACCCACAGCCCGCAATTTGTGGGATTACTGGTCGGCGTCGTGCTGATCATGGGCGGTCTCGCTTACTTTCCCGCGCTGTCTCTCGGACCGGTTACCGAGCAGGTCGCGATGAACCGCGGCATCCATTTCCCGGCGCCTTGATCATCCCTCGATACGGCAGCCCTCATCGCCCCGATCGGTTCCCCGAGGTTGATCCAAGTCAATTCACGTGGTCCGTTGCAGGGTTAGAAGACCAGCTTGCGGCAGGATCTTGATGGTTTCTTTATGCTGGTAAACCCTAACGCCTCTCGTATCTTAATGCCCAACGGTGCATTTGTTGCGTTGATGGAGCCCGGCTCGGTTCGGCGCCGCGGGGCGCGCCCGAGAACGGTTGAACGCGTGGCAAGCGGCATCGTCTTTTCCCTCCGAGATTTTCGCGACGGCGGCGCTGCTGGTTGCTTGCCCGCAAATTTGGAGCGCACCGAAGGTGATTCGCCATGCTTGATGTCGTGATGATCGTGCTCGGCGTCGGCTTTTTCGTCGCCTCCGTCTTCTATGTGCTTGCTTGCGAAAGAATGTGAGATGCTGCTCGACTACGTCCTCGGCTCGATCGTGACCATTGTGATCATGGTCTATCTCGTCTACGCGCTGATCAACCCCGAGCGGTTCTAGGAGTTTTCGATGACCATTGGCGGATGGGTCCAGATCGCGCTGTTCAGCGTGATTGTGATCCTGATCACCCGGCCTCTCGGCGGCTATATGACGCGTGTCTTTGCCGGCGAGCACAACTTGCTCAGCCCTATTCTACGGCCGGTCGAACGAGCGGTCTATTGGTGCTGCGGCGTCGACGAGAAGGAAGAGCAGCACTGGCTGACCTACGCCGTCGCGATGCTGTTCTTCAGCATCGCCGGTTTCGTGATCTTGTATGCGCTTCAGCGACTGCAATGGTACCTGCCGTTCAACCCGCAGGGCCAGAGCGGGGTTGCGCCGGACCTCGCGTTCAACACCTCGGTGAGCTTTATCGCCAACACAAACTGGCAGGCCTATAGCGGTGAGACCACAATGAGCTATCTGACACAGATGGCTGGGCTCACCGTGCATAACTTTGTTTCGGCGGCGACCGGCATCGCGATGGCGCTGGCGTTGATCCGCGGCTTTGTGCGGCGTGAAGCGAAAACTATTGGCAATTTCTGGGTCGATCTGACCCGAAGCACCCTTTATGTCCTGCTGCCGATCTCGATCATTGGAGCGCTACTGCTGCTCTGGCAGGGCGTGCCGCAGAATCTGGGGGCCTACACCGACGCTACGACCCTCGAAGGTGCGAAGCAGGTCATCGCCCAAGGCCCGGTCGCCTCGCAGGAGATCATCAAGAACCTCGGCACCAATGGCGGCGGGTTCTTCAACGCCAACTCGGCGCATCCCTTCGAGAACCCGAACGCGCTTACTAATTTGATCGAGCTGCTTGCGATCTTCGCGATCGGCGCCGCGATGACCAATGTCTTGGGCCGCATGGTCAATGACGAGCGGCAGGGATGGGCGATTTTCTCCGCGATGGGCTTGCTGTTTTTCGCCGGCGTGACCATCGCCTACTGGTCCGAATCGCATGGCAATCCTGCCATGGCCGCCTTCAACGTCGATAGTGCGCCGAGCGTGTTGCAGGCGGGCGGCAACATGGAAGGCAAGGAGGTGCGGTTCGCCCCAGCGCTTTCGGCGTTGTGGGCCACGGTGACGACCGACACGTCATGCGGCGCGGTCAATTCGATGCATGACAGCTACCTGCCGATCGGCGGGGCAGTGCCAATGGTCAACATGCAGCTCGGCGAGGTGATCTTTGGCGGTGTCGGCTCTGGTCTCTACGGCATACTTGCCTTTGCCATCGTCGCGATGTTTGTCGCCGGCCTGATGGTCGGGCGCACACCCGAATATCTCGGCAAGAAGCTCGAGGCGAAGGAGGTCAAGATGACGATCCTCGCGCTGTTGAGCTTGCCGCTGTCGATCCTCGGCTGGACCGCGCTGGCGACGGTTCTCCCCGCCGGCCTCGCGGGCATCACCAATGGCGGCCCGCACGGTTTCAGCGAGATCCTTTACGCCTACACCGAGGGAACCGCCAACAACGGCAGCGCCTTTGCCGGCCTGTCCGCAAATACAATGTTCTACAATCTGACGGTCGCGGGGGCGATGCTGATGGGGCGGTTCATCTTTGTGATCCCGCTGCTGGCAGTCGCAGGATCGCTTGCTCAGAAGAAGCTTCTCGCCCCGTCCGCGGGTACCTTCCCGACCAACCGGCCGTTATTTGTCGGCCTGTTGATGGGTGTCATCCTGATCATGGGCGGCCTCACCTATTTCCCAGCGGTATCGCTCGGGCCAGCCGTCGAGCAGGTCGCGATGAACCAGGGCAAGCTCTTCCCGGCACCGTGACCAAGAGAATTTCCGAGGGATATCCAACATGACCGACATCTCCCCGACTTTCGGGACGCCGCCAACCGAGCTGATCAGGCGCCATGTGCGGCCGCTCGCGATCCTCGATCGCTCGCTGATTGTTCCGGCAATCTGGGCGTCGTTTCGCAAGCTCGATCCGCGCACCCTGGTCAAGAACCCGGTCATGTTCTGCGTCGAGATCGTCTCGGTGCTGACGACGATCTTCTTCTTGCGCGATCTGATCTTCGGCAACGGCACTGTTGTCGGCTCCAACGCGCTGTTCTCGGGCCAGATCACCGTCTGGTTGTGGTTTACGGTGCTCTTTGCCAACTTCGCGGAGGCGGTCGCGGAGGGGCGCGGTAAGGCCCAGGCCGACGCGCTGCGCCGCACCCGCACAGAAACCAAGGCCAAGCGACTGCAGGCCGCCACCTCGCGCAATTTCGAGCTGGTCGACGCAACCGCGCTCAAGGCGGGCGATCTTGTACTGGTCGAAGCTGGCGATTTGATCCCGAGCGACGGGGAGGTCATCGAAGGTGTCGCCTCGGTCGACGAGTCGGCGATCACCGGTGAATCGGCGCCAGTCATTCGCGAGAGCGGCGGTGACCGTTCGGCGGTCACGGGCGGCACCCGCGTCACGTCGGACTGGCTCAGGGTGCGGATCACGGCGGCGCAAGGCTCAACGTTTCTCGACCGCATGATCGCGCTGGTCGAAGGCGCGGTCCGGCAGAAAACGCCAAACGAGATCGCGCTTAACATTCTGCTTGCCGGCATGACATTGATCTTCGTCTTCGCCACCGTCACGATTCCGAGCTTTGCGTCCTATGCGGCTGGCGCGGTCTCCGTTGTCGTGCTCATAGCGCTCTTCGTTTGCTTAATCCCCACGACGATCGGCGCACTACTGTCGGCGATCGGCATCGCCGGCATGGACCGTCTCGTTCGCTTCAATGTGCTGGCTATGTCGGGTCGCGCGGTTGAAGCTGCCGGCGACGTCGACACCTTGCTGCTCGACAAGACCGGTACCATCACGCTCGGCAACCGCCAGGCGACAGAGTTTCTTGCCCTACCGGGGGTCGGCGAGGCCGAGCTCGCCGATGCGGCGCAGCTTGCCTCGCTGTCTGACGAGACTCCGGAGGGCCGCTCGATCGTCGTCCTTGCCAAGGAGAAGTATGGCCTGCGCGGGCGCGAGATGGCACCACTCAACGCAACTTTTGTTCCGTTCTCGGCGCAGACCCGAATGAGCGGCATCGATGTCGAGGGGTCCTCGATCCGCAAGGGTGCGGTCGATGCGATCATTGAGTTTGCCGAGGGCGGTACCACTGGCCCATTGTGGCGCGGTGCGGCGGCGGGCGCTCAGGCGGCATTGCGCGCCGCACCCGTGTCCGACGCGGTCCGGCAAGTGACCGCGATTGCCGAGCGTATCGCCAGAGAGGGCGGCACGCCGCTCGCAGTCGCCAAGGACGATCGCCTGCTCGGCGTGATCCACCTCAAGGACATCGTCAAAGGTGGCATCCGCGAGCGTTTTGCCGAGCTGCGGCAAATGGGTATCCGCACGGTTATGATCACTGGCGATAACCCGCTGACCGCCGCGGCGATCGCTGCGGAATCGGGGGTCGACGATTTCCTCGCGCAAGCAACGCCGGAGGAGAAACTCAAGCTGATCCGCGAGGAGCAAGCCAAAGGCAAGCTGGTCGCGATGTGCGGCGACGGCACCAACGACGCGCCGGCGTTGGCCCAATCGGATGTCGGCGTCGCAATGAACACGGGAACGATGGCGGCGCGCGAGGCCGGCAACATGGTCGATCTCGACAGCGACCCGACCAAGTTGATCGAGATTGTCGAGATCGGCAAGCAGCTGCTGATTACCCGAGGCGCGCTCACAACGTTCTCGATCGCCAACGACGTTGCGAAATACTTCGCGATCATCCCTGCAATGTTCGTAGCGTTTTATCCTCAGCTTGCCGTTCTGAATGTCATGCATCTGCGGACACCGGAAAGTGCGATCCTTTCGGCGATCATCTTTAATGCGCTGATCATCATCGCGCTGATTCCGCTAGCGCTGCGGGGCGTGCAATATCGTCCGACCGGTGCGGCGAGCATCTTGCGCCGCAATTTGCTGATTTATGGCGTCGGCGGGATCATCGTGCCGTTCATCGGCATTAAGCTGATCGATCTCGCCGTCACCGCCATCGGCCTTGCCTGAGGACTACATCCATGCTGAGACAAATTCGTCCCGCGATCATGATGATCGTCGTTCTGACGGTCATTACCGGTCTCATCTATCCGCTCGGTATGACCGGGATCGCGCAGCTTCTCTTTTCTCATCAGGCCAATGGCAGCCTTATCGAAAAGGATGGCGCAGTGATCGGCTCCGAGCTGATCGGCCAGAACTTTGCGGATGACAAATATTTCCACGGCCGTCCATCAGCTACGACCGAGCCCGACCCGAACGACCCGACAAAGACCGTCCCTGTGCCTTATGCCGCCGACAATTCCGCCGGCTCGAACCTCGGTCCGACGAGCCAGGTGCTGATCGACCGCGTCAAGGACGATGCCGAGAAGCTCAAGACCGAGAACACGTCCACACCGATCCCTGTCGATCTTGTCACTACGTCGGGAAGTGGTCTCGACCCCGACATCACGCCTGCAGCCGCGGAGTTCCAGGTGCCAAGAGTGGCGAAAGCGCGCAACTTATCGCCCGACAAAGTGCGCGCTCTCGTCGCCGAGACGACCCAAGACCGATTTCTCGGCATCCTCGGCGAGAAACGAGTCAATGTCCTCAAGCTCAACCTCGCCCTCGACGCTCTTGCGAGTTCGGCACGCTAGTGTCGCAACCTTCGGCCTCTGACCCAATCGGAGGATAGGAATTCGCAAGCAACGGCAGCCAAAGGGGGACCTGCAATGCCGAGAGCTCTGGGGCCAGCCATGGTTTGGGCTGTGCTCTCTGTCTGGTCGTGGACTGCATCAGGACAGGCCGGGAGCGACCAGCCGCCACCCGAACAGCCGGCCGCCCCGACCGCGATGACGACACCGGCGATGACCGGCCCGCTCGCGGCTAACCCAAATCCGATGAATCTCGACGCGGGGCCACTCGGCTCCGTTTATCTGACGGGCGCGGTCAGCGGTCTCGGACTGTGGCAGAACAATAAATTCCCTGATCAGCAGCATGCTCAGGCGAGCTTGAGCAACGGCCAGGTGTTCCTCCAGAAGGCCGAGGGGCTGTTCCAATATTACCTCGACGTAGGTGCCTACGCGATTCCGACCCTGGGCGCGCCTTATTTCAGCACGGCGACAACGGTAGGTGATTTTTACGGGCCGGTCCCGATGGCGTGGGCAAAAATCGCGCCGACGGACAATTTCTACATTCAGGGTGGCAAGCTGCCGACATTAATTGGCGCGGAAAACGCCTTCACCTTCCAAAACATGAACATCGAGCGCGGACTCTTGTTTGCGCAGGAACCGACCATCAGCCGTGGCGGCCAACTCGGCTATACCCAGGGGCCGCTGGCGCTCGCACTGTCGTGGAACGACGGTTTCTATTCGAATCGATATACTTGGCTCTCCGGTTCGGCGACCTATACCTTCGACCCGGCCAACAGCCTGGTTCTCGCGGCCGGCGGCAATTTCGCCCAAACCGCTAAAGTGACGACGACGACCCCTTTTTTTCAAACGACCGCGGTTCCGTTGTTCCAGAACAACGAAACCCTCTTCACCTTGAGTTATACCTACAATTCAGCGCCCTGGACGGTGACGCCCTATTTCCAATTCACCCACGTACCCGCGGCGTCGTCAATCGGCGCATTCTCCTCGGCAACGACGATCGGCGGGGCGATCCTGGCCAACTACAGCTTCGGCGACGATTCGCCTTTGCCGGGTGTCAGCCTGCCGGTTCCCTTCGAGTACATCGGCTCAACCGGCAGCCTGGCCGATGGGGCACCCAATCTGTTGTATGGGCCCGGCAGCAACGCGTGGTCGATCACCTTTTCGCCGACCTACCAATACAAGATCTTCTTCGCCCGGGCGGAGATCTCCCATGTCGGCACCAGCAGCACGACCGCCGGCTTGGTGTTCGGCCCAGACGGCACTAATACGACCCAGACTCGCGGCATGATCGAGGTGGGGATTCTGTTCTGACCCGCCGAGGCTTCCGCCGGCTTCGCGCTAATCCATAGCGAATTTCGACATTTACGTTCCGATCCATATGGATTCTTTATGCACGCGTCCCGATATTGGGGTCTCAGGCGCGACGAAGTCGTGCCCGAGACTTTCTCTAACCAAATTCGAGACGTGGAGATTCGCATGGCCGATCTCGTCGACCTTGCCATTCCGGCCAATGCCCAGGTGGCTGCCGAGGCTCTGGGCCTCAAGGTTCACCGCAGCGTGACGACCGGGGCGCGGGTTCGCCAAATACCGCGCGAGGAGGCCGAGATCGCGCTCGAATGTCTGCGCGATTGGGGAATCTCTGCGCGCATACTGGAGGACACCTCGGGCGGTCAGCAATGAGCAAGAAAAAGGACCGTGCCTGGTTTGTTTGCCCGCAATGGAACGAGTTGGTTTCCCAGCATTACGCCAGCGATACCGCGGCCGGCCGGGCACTGAACGCCCATCCGAAAGTCTTAACGAAATTGCGAGAAGGAACACCCGTCGCGAAATCGACGATGCTCAAGATGCTGCGCCGTCTTGCGAGCCGGCACGATTTGGGAACGGACCTCGGCGACTTGGTCGTCGATACCAGAGCGCGCTGACACGGCGCATTGCGAGATTCAGCGACCCTGTTCAGTAGCGGGGTAGGTCTGCTGGAGGTCCAAATTCAGTTGCAACACGTTTACCCGAGGCTCACCGAAGATGCCGAAAGTTCGGCCGGCGATATGCCGGGCTAACACGGCGGCGATACGATCCTCCGGGGCCCCGCGCGCGGCCGCCACACGGTGAACTTGTAGCATGGCGGAAGCAGGGCTTATGTCCGGGTCGAGCCCGGAGCCGGATGTGGTCAGCATGTCCGCGGGGATCGGCTTGCCGGCAAGCTCGGGGTTGGTTTCATCCAAAATCTTGCGGTCCGCTGCCAGACGCTCGATCAGGATTCCGCTGGTTGGTCCGAGATTCGACCCGCCCGAGCTCGCGGCATTGTAGGGGGCCGCGATTGTCTTAGTCGGATCATTCGGATCGCTAGCCGTCGTTGCCGACGGCCGGCTGTGGAACCACTCGGGACCCGTCCATTGCTGTCCGATCAGGCGGGATCCAATCACCGTGCCGTCAGGGCTCCGAATTAGACTGCCATTGGCCTCGTCCGGAAACAGAATCTGGGCAAGCCCCGTTAATACGAGCGGATAGCCAAGACCCAACAAAGCCCATAGGAGTAGGGAGGCGCGCAGGGCTGGAACCAGGACCTCGAACACGCCAGCTTATCCTAAGAGCACCGCCGAGAGTCCGAGATCGATCAGCTTGATGCCGATAAACGGCGCCACGAGACCGCCTAAGCCGTAGACCATTAGGTTGCGATAGAAGCTTTCCTCGGCGCTGATCGGCCGAAATCGCACGCCACGTAACGCCAGCGGGATGAGCAGCAGAATAATCACTGCATTGAAGATCAGTGCGGAGAGGATCGCGCTTTGCGGTGTTGCCAGCCGCATCACATTGAGCTCGGAAAGGCCGGGCAATGCGAGAAAGAACATTGCCGGGATCATGGCGAAGTATTTCGACACGTCGTTGGCAACGGAAAATGTCGTCAAAGCGCCACGGGTTATCAGCATCTGCTTGCCGAGGGCGACCAAGTCGATGAGCTTGGTCGGGTCGGAGTCGAGGTCGATCAGATTAGCGGCTTCCTTGGCCGCATTGGTTCCCGAATGCATCGCCACGCCGACATCTGCCTGAGCGAGCGCCGGCGCATCATTGGTGCCATCCCCGGTCATCGCGACAAGCCGTCCCTCGGCTTGCTCCCGTCTGATCAGGCGAAGCTTGTCCTCGGGTTTCGCCTCGGCAATGAAGTCGTCAAGCCCCGCCTCCGCAGTAATCGCGTACGCGGTGACGGGATTGTCCCCAGTCACCATGATGGTGCGGATACCCATCGCCCGCAGGCGCGCGACGCGTTCGCGGATGCCCGGCTTGAGAACATCCGACAACGCGATCACCCCGAGGATCGAGCTGTCTACGGATACGGCAAGAGGTGTCGCGCCCATCCTTGCTATTTCCTCAGCAGCTGATCGAACACCCTCCGCCTCGGGCGTCCCGAAATGTTCGGCCACGTGCCGGATGACAGAACTTACCGCGCCTTTGCGAATGAGCCGGCCGTCCGGCAAGTCGGTGCCCGACATGCCGGTCTCGGCGGAAAAGTCGAGTCCCCGTGCCCCGTCCAAGCGATGCTCTGGCTTCCCGCCTTGCTCCTCGGCAAGCGCAACAATCGACCGCCCCTCCGGAGTAGTATCGAAGAACGAGGCCAGATAGGCAGCCCTCGCGACATCCCTCCTCGTCCAATTGCCTAACGGAGTGAACCGAGTCGCCTGCCGGTCGCCGACTGTGATGGTCCCGGTCTTGTCGAGAATCAGCGTCTGCACGTCGCCTGCTGCCTCGACGGCTCTTCCCGACATGGCCAGGACATTGAAACGGACCGTCCGGTCGATCGCTGCAATACCGATCGCGGATAAGAGCGCACCTATCGTGGTCGGGATCAGGCAGACAAGAAGCGCGATCAGGTCGGCGACCTCGATCCGGGCGTTCAGATAGACGGCGACCGGCGCCATCGCGGCGACGACAATGACAAAGATCAAAGTTAGGACAGCTAGCAGGACGGTCAAGGCGATTTCGTTTGGTGTCTTCTGACGATGCGCGCCCTCGACGAGATGGATCATGCGGTCGAGAAAGCTCTCTCCGGGGTCTGCGGCGGCGCGAATCAGCAAGCTGTCCGAGATCAGCAGGGTACCTGCCGTCACGCTCGAGAACACGTCGGTCCCCGGTTCCTTTAATACAGGCGCCGACTCGCCTGTGATCGCCGACTCATTGACGTAGGCGACACCTTCGACGACTTCGCCATCGGTCGGGATGGTCTCGTTACGGTCGACCCGCACGAGGTCACCTTTGCGAAGATCGGCCGGTCGAACGGTTTCAATCTCTCCCGATTGCGTCACTCGCCGGGCGATGAGCTCCCTTCTGGTCTGGCGCAATGCATCGGCGTGCGCTTTGCCCCGGCCTTCCGCCAATGCCTCAGCTAAGTTGGCGAACCACACAGTCAGGACCAGAATGGCGGTGATTGCCCCGTTGTAGGTCCGGGAGGCGTTGGAAGGCCCAAACAGGATCGGGTCCGCTGTCAGGAGGGCAGCAACCCCGGCCCCAAGCCAAACGACAAACATCACCGGATTGCGGATTTGAACGCGCGGATCGAACTTTAGCAGCGAGTCCAGCAATGCCCGCTGCAGCAAGGCGAGCCGATAAATCTCGCGAATCCGCCCGCGCTCCCGCTTTAGCATGGGAGCCTCTTCCAATCCGGCGATCATTGTCCTGGCCCGAATGTCAGGTGGTGGTTCATCGCGCCGAATTCGGCGACCGGGCCCAGAACCAGCGCCGGGAAGAAGGTCAAGGCTCCGACGAGGAGAATGACACCCAACCAGAAAACACCAAACTTGATCGTATCGGTGCGCAATGTGCCGAGGGTGACAGGTACGTTCTGCTTTGCCGCAATCGAGCCGGCCACGGCCATCATGAAGATAATCGGGGGATACCGGCCCAGCAGAATCACGAAGCCGATCGCCAGATTGTACCAAGGGGTATTGCCGTTGAGTCCGGCAAAAGCCGACCCGTTATTCGCCGCAGCAGTGGTGAAGTCGTAGAGAACCTCCGAATAACCATGGGGGCCGGCATTGCCGAGCGATGAAGTCCCGTAGGGAACAATCATGGACCAGGACGAAGGCGGCAGGATGACCAGCGGATGAATCAAGAGTGCCAGCGACACCAGAATGATTTCCGGCCGCTCGATCTTCTTGCCGAGAAATTCGGGTGTGCGGCCCACCATCAGCCCGGCAATGAACACAGCGATGATCCCGTAGACGAGCGCCGCAAGGAAACCCACGCCCTTCCCGCCAAAAACGCATTGCAGCATCATGCCCATGAAAGTCGGCAATGACCCGATTGGCGTAAAGCTGTCATGCATGGCGTTGACGCTGCCGGTGGTGAAAGACGTGGTGACGACCCCAAACAGACTGCTGCCGGCGATACCGAAGCGCGTCTCCTTGCCTTCCATATTGCCGCCCGGCTGCTCCGAGCTCGATTGCAGATCGATTCCATCCTGCGCCAAAAAAGGCGTGCCAGCCTGCTCGAAGAGCGGCGCGATCGGCACAAACATGACGACCATCGCGGCCATGACGCCATAGAGGACCCAAGCCTGACGCCGGTTGCCGATCATCTCCCCGAAATTTATGACAAGGGCGCTCGGCAGCAGCGCCATCAGGATGGTCAGCACGAGGCTGGTCAGCGGAGTCGGGTTCTCGTAAGGGTGGGAGGCATTGGCGTTGAAAAATCCGCCGCCATTGGTGCCGAGATGTTTGATTGTTTCGAGCGAGGCAACCGGGCCCGTTGCGATCGCCTGCTCGCCGCCCTGGATCGGGTGAGCCAATACCTCGGCATCGAGCGTCTGCGGCGAGCCCTGCCAGACCATGAACAACGACAGCGCTAGGCTGATTGGCAGCAGCACGCGCGTCGTAAAGCGAACCAGGTCGCGATAGAAATTGCCGAGATTGGCGCCGCCGTTTTTGACGATGAACGCCCGGATAAAGGCCATCGCGACGACAAAACCGGTCGCCGCAGAGGTAAACATCGGAAAGGTGATCGCCGCCATCTGGCTGAAGTTGGACAAGGTCGTCTCGCCGCCGTAACCCTGCCAATTGGTGTTCGTGATAAAGCTGATCGCGGTGTTGAAGGCCAGCATCGGCTCCATTGCGGGGAAATTCAAAGGATTGAGCGGCAGCCGATCCTGGAAGACGAGGATCAGATATATGATGACCGCCATTACCAGATTGGTGGCCAGCATGTGGAAGGTGTAAGCCCTCCAATTCATCGGCATGCTCGCAGCCCGCCGGCCAATCAGCGCGTAGATCGCGTTGTCGATCCGATCGAAGAAAGGATCGAAGCGCATCCTTCGCTCCATGACGACAGAGGCGAGGTAGCGGCCGACCGGAATGCTGAGAAGAAAGACGATCAGCAACGTGATTCCGATCTGCATCCAGGAGGGTGTGCTCATGAAACTACCCTGCCCGCTTTTGGAGACGAACGCGCCTTCAAAAGTGCTCTGGATTGATGACAGCGTACAGCAGGTAGATCACCAGCAGGACCAGCAATACCAGGAGAACATCTAGAGCCATGTGGTGCGGCGATTTTGGCTTATCGCGTGCCGATCTGCGGCACGGTATCCGACTCCGGCAAGTCGGCCGCCTCCGCCAGCTCTGGACTGAGTGGGCGTATCAAGTGTTCGGCAAACAAGACTAGCGCCGCGCACAAGGCATAGCAGCCCAATAGCAGAGCTAGCATGAGGAGTGTAAGGCCCATCGCAACTGGTTCCCCCAGTTCAGCACTTGCTGGCCCGACAATATCGGAATGGGGCGAACCAAATCTTGGTATTCCGGCTCGTCGAAGTCAATGACGGTCGGTGCGCTTTCGCCTAACACCGATCGCGCGGTTTAGCCTGAAGCGATCACCGGAGACGCATTGAAAATTTACAGAAATCGACCTAACGAGCTCGATGTCGATGTCGTCACTAAAGATGGCCTTGGCCCTTCAGTCGAAGGTGATGCAGGCATAGGGTCCCAGCACTCGCTACATAGAATTTATAAATTGACGAAATCTGCTATTAATGTTATTTTGGAGATTCTGGCCTCATCGGCCGATGAGGCCATCCAGCCGGCAATCTAATCAAACGACCGGAAGTCCCGGCTGTTTTCTCGCTGTTCTTTTCGCGGCTAGGGCGCCCAAGGCCGGCCGGCGCACCATCTCGATCCCACCCTCAATCGTTGCCGAGTTGCGCGATCGTTGGCACCGCCAGCAGGAAGAACGCCTCGCGCTCGGCATGGGCAAGGCCGGCCTCGACGACCTTGTCGTTGCACGACCGGATGCAAGCTCATGGCCCCTAGACAGCATGACGGCTGATTGGGCTCGCACCACGCGCTTGCTGCGGTTGCCCAAAGCCACCCTTCACTCGCTTCCTCACGCTCATGTAAGTGCGCTCATCGCTGCCGGCCTGGACGTCGTAACCGTCAGCCGCCGGATTGGGCACAGGAATCCGACCACCACACTTGGCGCATATGCGCACCTGTTGGTAACACCAACGACCGCGCCGCGGCGGTAGTCGAAGCCGCTCTCGCTCACGCCCTGGCCGGTTGAAAAAAACGGAGCGGGTACACAGGCCCGGCAAGGTTTCGGTGGCAATCCGGTGGCAAACACGCAAAAAAGCCGCGGATCGGCAACTGTCGCCGGGCGCCCTGAATGGCGATTTACATCACAAAATCAACGGGCTGGCGGAGGGGATGTCCGATTTTTCGGCTGTCGGTACCCTCTACCATCCTCTAAAAAATCTTCTTATTATCAGCACCGTCTTGCGTTTTCATGTTGCTGTCCTCCGCCGTCCTCTACTACTATCCAGCGCTCTTTTGTGGGAGCACAAGAGAGAAGGTGGAGGATGCGGCGGCCGGATCTGACGGCACGGGAGGTTGCGGCGCTGGCGAAGCAGCCGGGGTTGCACTGGGTGAGCGCCAACTTATACCTCGACACGACAGATGGGGTATCCTGGATCTTCCGATACATGTTGGACGGCCGTTCGCGGGCAATGGGCTTCGGCCCCTACCCACGCGTCACGCTCGCCGAGGCGCGGGCGCGGGCGGATCAGGCGTGGAAGATCGTCGATGCCGGCGGCGACCCGATAGAAGAGCGCCGGGCTCGAAAAGAAGCGGCACGGGTAGAGCGCGCCAAGGCGATGACATTTCGCGCATGTGCCGAGGCCTATATTCGCGCGCAGTCGCCAGCATGGAAAAATGCCAAGCATTCGGCGCAGTGGCCGGCCACCTTGGCGGCCTATGTCTACCCGATCCTCGGCGACCTACTAGTTCGGGCGGTCGATGTCGGGCTCATCATGAAGGTGCTAGAGCCGATTTGGACCGAAAAGACGGAGACCGCGAGCCGGGTCCGCGGTCGGATCGAATCGATCCTCGACTGGGCGACGGCGCGGGGCTACCGGACCGGCGAAAACCCTGCCCGATGGAAGGGTCATCTCGCTACATTGCTGTCGGCCCCGACAAAAGCGAAGGCAGCAGCGCGGCGCGCGAACGGACGCGGCGAGCACCATGCGGCGCTCCCCTACGCCGAGATACCCGACTTCATGGCCGAGCTGCGACAACAACAGGGGATCGCCGCTCGCGCTCTCGAGTTCACGATCCAGACTGGCGCCCGCACCGGCGAGGCGATCGGTGCCAAATGGTCGGAAATCAACCTCGCCGAGCGACTATGGACTATCCCAGCCGACCGGATGAAGGCCGGCAAGGAATACCGGAATCCGCTCGCCGGTCGGGTGATCGAGATCCTCAAGGACATGCAAAAAATCCGCGAGAGCGACTTCGTTTTCCCTGGCGGTAAAGCAGGGCGGCCGCTCTCGAACATGGCCATGCTTGAGCTGCTTCGCCGAATGGGCCGCGATGACCTGACGGTGCATGGCTTCCGAAGCTCGTTCTCGGATTGGTGTGCCGAGCGCACCGCATTCCCAAGCGAGGTGCGTGAGATGGCTCTGGCGCACGCCGTCTCCGACAAGGTCGAAGCCGCTTACCGCCGCGGCGACCTGTTCGACAAGCGTCGTCAGCTGGCTGAGGCATGGGCCCAGTTCTGCGCTGCACCGGTGATCGATGCCGAGGTCGTGCCGCTCGCTACCCCGCCGCCCGATGAGTGACGATCTGTTCTCGCCGACCGGTGCACGGAAATACTGGCGGGATCACCGCCTTCTACATTTGATCCGGAGGCGACGCGATTTTCACTGGATCGTCGGCGTATTGCTCTCTCCTCCGCTAGTGAAGCAGGTTGGTCTGCAACGAATGGTGAGCGCGCTGATCCAAGTAGTGGGCCCAGACGCGCTTAAGAAAGAGGTGGTTCGTCAGTGTAAGAAGGACAACAATCGCCCCAGTAAGCCAATACCAGGTGAAGCCCTACGGGTTCGCGCATTGTGGCGTGAGAACCCACACTGGAACCGGAGCCAGGCAGTGCGCGAGGTTCTGGGGATCGACACCAACCATCCCTGCTATAAATCCATCTACGACGCCCTGAACAATTCCAAGAAACTGAATCAGATAGACCAGATTCTAGACTCTTTCCCGGCCGGCTCTTTGCCTGAAGACTTACCAGCCCCCATCCTCGACTCCGAGGAGCTGTTCAGGCAGTGCCCAGATTAAACCTGTGAAAAAGCATATAGGTTTCTGAAAGAGGGCCACTATTCGAAGAAAATCGGTATACGATTTAGTCGATTACCTACGCAACATTTGTGCATAGTGTCAACAGCCTCCGTCA
>Ga0306920_100006659_pt1 | contig 15124 bp, 8 predicted proteins | sample flu12Cox44000170_FD_204666 | JGI IMG/M metagenome (GOLD analysis project Ga0306920, IMG submission 204666) | Lab enrichment of tropical soil microbial communities from Luquillo Experimental Forest, Puerto Rico - flux4day.12C.oxic.44.000.170 (v2)... | ecosystem: Environmental > Terrestrial >... | reverse complement strand
GTTCCATCAGCGAATCTGCAGTGACAATTCCGATGCCCTGGACGAGTTACACTAGTACTTTAGTCTTACGCTAGTACTCTATCGAACGTGTTCCGTGCCCACCTGTTGACGGCTCTCCATTTACACTCTCCCCTTGACAACCAGTAGGAGACGCGTATGCTCCACCTGGATGCCAGTAGGAAGAGAGAAACTTTTGTGCCGGATAAGTCAAGCGATCTCGTTCAGGGGACTTTGGAGGTGCTTGTTCTGAAAACGCTGGCGCTGGAGCCCATCCATGGATATGGGATATCTGTCCGCATCGAGCAGATGAGCAGGGTCGTTATTTCTCGCAATTCAGCGTCTGCAACCCGACGGACTCGTCGACGGCGAATGGAAGCCGACAGAGAACAACAGGCGAGCGGAATACTACGCTCTGACCGCGAAGGGGCGGAAGAAACGCAATCACGAAACGCGAGAAATGGGGCAGGCAAGCAGCAGCAATTGCAAGGATTCTGGAGGCGTCATAAGAGGCCAGCTATGTCGTTGCTGCGAAATCTTGCCAGCGGGCTTCGATCGTTGTTCCAAAAGGAACAGGTCGACCGGGAGTTGGATGAGGAGCTTCGCGCCTATGAGGAGATGGCCGCCAAAGAAAAGATGAAGGACGGGATGAGCCGCAATGAAGCCCTTCGCGCAGTCCGCTTGGAGCGTGGAAGCCTCGAAGTCAGCAAGGAAATCGTTCGCTCTGGCGGCTGGGAATCTACTGTGGAACATGTTGGCAGGATCTCCGCTGCTCCGCCCGCATGCTGCGCAAAAGCCGCGGCTTCACGCTCGTCGCCGTGCTCTCACTCGCGCTCGGCATCGGCGCCACCACGGCGATGTTCTCGCTCATCTACGCCGTCCTGCTGCACCCGTTTCCCTACGCCGGCGCCGACCGCATCATGAACCCCGTCATCATCGACAACCAACATCCTGACCAGCCTCTCTGGTTTCCCCTTAGCCAGGCACAGTTTGATGACCTGCGCCTTGCCGCCCCGGTTGATTCGCCGCTTGGCTTCAACAACTCGAACATGGAGATCACCGGCGGCGCACTGCCGGAAGACATCTCGGGCATCTACCTCACAGAGAATGCCGGGAGTTTCTTTGGCGTGCGCCCGCTTTTCGGCCGCAACATCGAGCCATATGATGCGGAGAACGGCGGCCACTCCGTCGTTGTTCTCAACTACCGCTTCTGGCAGCGCCACTTCGGCGGCGATCCCGACATCATCGGGCGAACGCTGGAAATCAACCACGCCCCCTACACCATTATCGGGGTCATGCCGCGCAGCTTCGCATTCAATGACACCACCGGTGTCGGGGATGTCTACCTGCCGGGCAGTCTAATGCGGGGTATTGTCAACGTTCCTTACTTGGCCTACATACCCTGGATCAAGCTCCGGCCCCACGTCACACTTGCCGCCGCCAACGCTGCGCTCGAGCCCATCGTGCGCCAGTTTGCAGACCAGCATCCCGATCGCTTTCCCCATCACTGGCATCTCGCGCTGCAGCCCATCATCGTGCCGTACCAGCAGGAAACTGGCCGTACCCTAACGCTTCTTCTCGCAGGCGTCGTGCTTTTGCTAATCATGCCGAACTACGTGCAGTTCCGCACCCAAGGCGATCCGCTCACCTACCTGCACTCCATCCGCGCCGCTGTCGCATCCGTCGCTACCGACCAGCAGATCTCCAACGGCACCTTCAACGGCACCTTTACCCTCAGCGAAGCCCTCGAGCGCGACGCACAGTACAGCCGCCAGCGGCTCTTCTCCATATTGTTTGGCGTCTTTGCCGCCATGGCGCTCGCGCTGGTCGGCATCTTCAGCGTCGTCGCTTACAGCGTCGCGCAGCGTACTACGGAGTTCGGCGTCCGCTTGGCGCTCGGCGCGCCGTGCGCGCACGTTCTGTGGGTCGCGGCGCGCATCGCGCTCGTCAGCTCGGCCGCGGGCATTGTCATCGGTCTTGCCTTTGACAGCTTTCTCTGCACCGTCCTCGCCCACTGGATGCAAAGCGGCTTTGCCACAGGCTGTCTGTTGGCGGCCGCTGCCCTCCTCGCTCTCAGCGCACTCCTCGCCTGCCTGTTGCCCGCGCGCCGCGCCATGCGCATCGACCCGATGGTTGCCTGGCGCAGCGAATAGGAAGAAGAGCACGTCTTTTTAAATGGTTACCGGATCAGGTGGAAGTCGGCGAGCAATTTCGCCCGCCGCTCTCGCGATAAGTCTCATGCGTTTCTCGCAAAGGCTGACCGCCAGGACAGGTGTTTCCAGAAGCTGGGCATCACCTGATTCTGGATGACCTTCTCTAGGAGCGCGGAGTGATCCGGCACAACCGACGGCGCCTGGGCCCGTTTGCTAGTGGTAGAGTTTCTTTCGACCGCCGAGGCTCCTGCAGCAATGCCCGCTGGTCGTGGTCGCTAGCTAACGCCGCGCTTCGCGATGGCAAAGCGACCTGTCATTCCCCGCGCAGAGCGACGTTCGGATCGACGGCGGCAGCTCGCCGTGCCGGCAGGAGACTCGCCAGAGCTGCAGCAACAAACAGCGTCAGGCCAACTGCGCCAAATGTGACTACGTCCGTCGGTGGGACCTCGAAGAGCAAAGACTTGACCAGGCCGGTCATTGCGATGGCTCCGGCAATTCCAATAGCAACGCCGAGAGCCGCGAGCAGCAAACCTTTTCCCAGAATCATCTGCAAGATGCTCCCTGGCCGTGCGCCCAACGCGATGCGGATTCCGATTTCCCGCACGCGCTGATTCACCATCAGAGCCATGATCCCCCCAATTCCCGCCGTGGCAATCGCCAACGCCAACCCGGCAAAAATCCCCAGGAGACTGGAAGTCACTCGCGGAGACGCCAACGATTCGTAGCGCGCCTGCTCCAAACTAAGAATGTGCGTGACTGCCGTTTGCGGATCTACTTCGTGCACTGCGCGGGTCAATGCCCGCGACATGCTCTGTGGTTCGGTCGCGGTGCGGACCACGAGTGCGGCCGGCTGAGGACCCTGCGCTTGCGGACCATAAAACTCCGGCGATGGCGGATGGTCTAGACCGAATTCGCGCACGTCGCCGACAATGCCTACAATCTGCGCCCAGTGCTGGCCGCCATCCGCGGAGATTCGTTTCCCGATCGGATCCTCATTTGGCCAAAGCTGGTGCCTGGCCGCTTCATTGATAATCACCACGTCCGGCGCTTTAAACGCGGGAGCGTCGGTATCCGCGAAGAGTCGCCCCGCCCTCAGCGGAATGCCGAGGCTCTTAAAGTAGTCGGGCGAAACAGCCGCGTAAGTACTCATTGGCGGCGCCTCGCCCGGCTGCAATTGCCGACCCTCAATCTGAAAATTGAACGAGACCGCGGCCGCGCCGGCGGTAATGATCTCGGGCTCGAAGGGGTATCTGCTGGAAATCGCGGCGGTGAGCACGCCGGGTTCCGTTCTAACGCGATCGAGAAGCTTTTGGACCACCAGGCGCGTCTTCTCATCGTCATCGTATTTGGACCAGTTAAAGTCGGTTCTCATCGTCAGAACGCGTTGCGGCATAATTCCGGCGTCCACTTGCTGCAGTTTGAAGAGGCTCCGCAGCATCAGCCCGGCGCCAATGAGCAGCATGAACGAAAAAGCTACCTGCGAGACGATGAGCGTGCTCCGGAGCCGGTCTTGCCGGCGGCCAGTTCCGCTGCCGGCGCTTCCTTCCTTCAGGCTCACTGCCACGTTGGCTCGAGAAAAGAGGGCAGAGAGCGTCCCGAAAATGATGCTAGTGCCCAGCGTAGCAGCCAAGGTGAACAGCAGCACGCCTGAGTCAATGTGAATCTCTCGCGCCCGCGGCGTCATCCGTGCTACGAATTCGGTCAGCAGCTGAATACTTGCGTAAGTGAAAAGCAGTCCTAGCAAGCCTCCCACGACCGCCAGCAGGGAGCTTTCCGTCAAGAGCTGACGCAACAGGCGGCTGCGACCAGCACCCAACGCGGTTCGAACGGCGAGCTCTCGCTCGCGCTGCACCATTCTCGATAGCGTCATATTCGCAACGTTCGCGCACGCGATCAGGAGCACGAAGGCTGCGGCAGCAAGCAACAGCAGCAGGGTGGGCCGCGCCTTGCCCGTCAATTCTTCCAGCAGGGGTGCAGCGGAAGACGTGAAGCCCACGTTGTCCGGGTACGACTTCGGATACGAGAACTTCAGTCCGGCTGCGATGGTGGCCATGTCTGCATTGGCCTGTCCGGTACTGACGCCAGGCTTCATTCGGCCGAACACCTCCATCATGCGCATGTCGCGGCTTTCGAGGTGCATTTTGTTGGAGCGGAAGGGACAAGCTGAAGTGGGCATGTACACGTCGTTTTCATTGGGGTATTGCGGCACAGACGGAAGGATTCCGACGACGGTATGTACCTTGTCGTTCATCTCGAAGGTCTTACCGACAATTTTCGCGTCGGAGCCGAAATTGTTTTTCCAATACTCGTAACTCAACAGCAGCACGGGCGGGGCGCCAAGTTTGTCGTCGTCGGGCAGGAAGGTTCGCCCGAGTAAGGGCTTCACGCCAAATAAATCAAAATAATTGTAGGAAACCACGCCCGTTCGGACGCGTTCCGGGTCTCCGTGACCGAACAAAGTGAAAGACATAGCGTGAAACTCGACTAGCCCAGAAAGCGTCCGATTTTGCGCGCGGTAGTCTTGAATTTCTTTGACAGAGAATCTCAGGTCCTCGACGCCAATCTGCTTTTCGTGCTGGCGGATGAAGATTAATTGCTGCCCAGCTGGATAGGGTAGCGGCCGCAGGAGAACAGCGTGTACGACGCTGAAGATGGCGGTGTTTGCGCCGATGCCCAGCGCGAGCGTGAGAACCGCCGTTAGTGTGAAGCCGCGATTCCTGCGCATGACGCGCACGGCGTAAGCACAATCGCTCGTCAGGATTTGCCAGTGCTCGCGCGGCGCAGTAGAAAAAATCCCGACGATCGTCTCTTTCCAAAGCTTGGCCGCCTCGAGAATTCCGCCATGCTCTTCCACCTCGCGGCGCTGTTCGCGGAACACCCCTTCCATTTCGCCCTGGTAGTTGGTGCGAAAATCGAACGGCAGCACGCGAACCAGAGCGCGAAACAGTCGTTGCGAAAAAGGCTGAGTCTGTTTTTCCATGACCACTCCTCGCTACGCCAGTTTTGGTTTTCGGAAGAGTTTCTTGGCGCGAGCCTGCACCAGTGCTTCTTCCATGCGCTGGGCTTCCGCAACCGCGACTTCGCGCCCAAATCCCGTCAACAAGTAGTAGCGCCGCCGCTCGTCGTCCAAGACCACTTCGGGGCGCCGGCTCGATTCCGCGATCAGCCCCGCGCTTTCCAGCCGTGCCAGGTTCCCGTACAGCGTGCCGGCGCTCAGCCGCACTTTGTCATCGGTGCGGCGTGCTACTTCTTTGAGGATGGCGTAACCGTGCTTTTCACCATCGGCTAGGGCCAGCAGGATATGAAACATGGCCGGCGTAAGCGGCAGAAACGACTCTGTTTCTTTTTTTGGGCTCATGGCCTTACCTCAGCCTCCGAGTGAACAATCGAGCTCAGATCTATCGTCAGGTGGAGGACTATATCGTTAGACGTTATAGTTGCCGAGCATGTTCCGTGCCCGAAGGAAAAAAGTCTAAGCTGTTGTTCTTTCGGGGGTTGCTTGTAGCTAGAGCGAGCGTCCCGCTGAACAAACTGTCCGCTTGTGGGATGACCTTTCCCTCCAGCGGTCAATTCAGGGTCGCTAGCTCCTACGGCCCCAGGCGCGGGAAGGTCTCAAATTCGGCCGGGAAGCCAAGCCTTGGAAAGACAGACGGACTTTTCAGTCGGCACAGGAGCGTTTAGACGGTCTTATAGATCAATTTGTTTCTTGAGAAATTTGAGAGGGACGGCGGCCGTAATCATGCTCATGGGACCCTTGGTGCGTACTTCCAAATCTCCCCCGAGCTGCTTCAAGCGCCCGCGCAAATCCGCGAGGCCGAGTTCCCCCGCCGCATCGTTGCTCCTGCTGTCAAGGATACCTCGAGCAAGGTCCCGGCTTTGATCGCTAACTTCCAGAATCAAATCACTCACCTTCACTTCGATGCTAACGGTCACCGTTGGTTTGACGGAGTATCGAACAACATTCACAAGGCTCTCCTGCACGATACGGAACAGCGCAACCTCGGTGTCGTACGAAATACGGACGAGCTCCTGTGGGAAATTGACCGCCACCGGGATTCCGGTTCGCTTCGTGAAGTCGCCCAGGTATCCACGCAAACCTACCAGCAAGCCGCTCTTTTCTACCAATTGTGGATGCCAGATTCGGGATGCGTTTCGCAGGATGCCCGATACATCTTCCACAAGCTTCAGGCTATCTTCAAGGCTCTTCGCCGTACCCGCGTCTAGTTCACGGCTTCTGTGCCTCAGAGTGTACAGCTTTCCAAGCAGTGCGCTGAGCAGGGGACTTGTTTTGTCGTGCACGTCCACAGCGACACGCCTTCGTTCGTTGTCTTGTGTCTCGACCAGTCGTGCGAAAGCGTCTCGGAGAGCTTCTTCAGCAATTTTCCGAGCCGTGCTGTCAAAGACGAAGCCGTGCAATCGATCGATCTTCCCAGAGTCTTCGACGATGGCTTGGCCCTGGTCCAGCACCCAAGAGATCCGACCATCCGGGTGGAGGATTCGATATTCGAGAGCGTACGGCGCCCCGTTCCGAACGGCCTCCTCTAGCACAGCCGAAAGGGCGTCAAGGTCATCGCGATGGACAATGCTGGCGTAGGTGCGCCGTTGCTCAATGAAATCGGAAGCCCGGTAGCCGGATAACCTTTCGATGTAATTACTGACAAAAGCCATGTCCCAAGGCGCGTCGGCGTGGCGCCGGTAGATAGCGCCTGGAACGTTTGTAACAAGAGTCCTGAAGCGAATTTCGCTCTCGCGGATCTCCTCGGACTTGTTGAACAGCTCAAGAAAGATCAAAACTTTGGCCTTCAGCACCTCGGGCAGATACGGTTTGAAGATGAAATCCACGGCCCCTGCGGAATAGCCTCGCGCCAGTTGTTCTTCGGTGGCATCTGCAGCAGTAATGAAAATAATGGGAGTATTTCGGGACCGCTGGCGTTTCCTGATGAGTTCGGCGGTCTCGAATCCGTCCATGTCGGGCATACGGACATCGAGGAGAATTACGGCGAAATCCCGGTCAAAAAGTAGTCGGAGGGCTTCTTGACCCGAACGCGCGCGGACTAGATTCTGACCAAAATCCGCTAGGATAGTCTCAAGCACGTCCAGGTTCTCCTCGCGGTCATCTACAAGAAGAATGTTTGCCTTGGGCGTAAGGCTTTCCGAGTCGGGGTCTGATGCCGGCGAAAGCTTAGTTTTTTGATCCATAGTTGCGACTAAATTATCTTTCTTCGGTGAGGCGCCAATCAATGAGGCCACTGAGTGGCCGGAGTGAAATCCCCCGAGAATATTGGGCGAACAGATTCGCGGAGAACGTGGGCATCCTCTTTCTCTCCAACCCCTGGGAACAGGTAAACTCCAGCAGATTCCTCCTCACTGCTTGGCGTACAGCCATACCCTAAGGAGGGAAACTAGGCGAACCGGGTCAACCGGCTTCGGGATGTAATCCGAGGCACCCGCCTCGATGCATCGCTCGCGGTCTCCGGGCATGGCCTTGGCTGTTACCGCGATAATAGGCAAGGAGTTGAAACGTTCCATCTTGCGTATCTCACGTAGCGCCTGGTAGCCATCCATTTCCGGCATCATGATGTCCATGAGAACCAAGTCGATTGTAGGATTGGAAGCGAGCTCCTCAATTGCTTTCCTTCCGTCTTGCGCGCAAACGACATTCATCTGGCTCATCTCCAACACGCTGGAGAGAGCGTAGATATTCCGCATATCGTCGTCCACGACGAGGACCGTCTTTCCCGAAAACGCCGGCCCTTTCTCAGATGCGCTCTCGAGCATCTTGCGAAGGGGTGCTCCCAGTACAGCAACAGGTCGGTGCAGAAAAAGAGTGACCGCTTCAACGACATGCTCAGGAGAAGCCGCATCTTTGACTACGATTGCGCTGGTAAGCGCGGAAAGATTCGCTTCTTCTTCTGGAGAAAGGTCCTTCCCGGTATGAACAATGATCGGCAGCTGGAGAAGCCCAACTTCGGATTTTATTTTCTCCAGTAGTTGGATGCCGCTCATATCGGGCAGCATGAGATCAAGCACAAGGCAGTCGAAGGGCTTCGATTTGAGTTTCTCTAGAGCCTCGGCCGCTGTTCCCGCTGATTCCGTCGCCACGTCTTCACCAGCGAGCAGGTCGATCAAGTTCTGCCGCTGGATGTGGTTATCTTCCACAATGAGCAGATTCTTCGGCTGCCGGCTGAGGAAGACCTGAATCTTCAATAACGCCTGAATAAGGTCCTCTCTTTCGGCAGGCTTTTTCATGTAAGCAAAGGCCCCACCACGCAGGGCACGCGCGGGATCGTCACCCCCTGAGAGGACCAGCACCGGGATATGACGTAATTCTGGATTGTGTTTGAGGTAGTCGAGAAGCGCATAGCCTTCCATATCCGGCAAACGGAGATCGAGGGAGATAGCCTGCGGGCGAAACTTCCGGGCCATCACGATAGCCGCCTCGCCCGTAAAAGCAAGCAGTCCTTTCATACCCTGCTCCCTGGCAAGATCAAGCAGCAAACTCGCAAAAGAGATGTCGTCCTCCACAATAAGTAAGGTTTGATCTCCAGGTTTCAGGTTCTCGCGGTCATCCTGGACATCTGTCGGGAGCAGGTCAAGGATGGCCTCTCCCACGACCGCCGGTTTGGACTCCGCAAGGGCCTCTTCCCGGTTAGCCATCGAGGCTGCCTCTTTTGGAGCCTTGGCCTTAACTGGGACGTATCGATCGGGCAGGTAAAGCGTAAACGTGCTTCCTTGACCCGGAGTGCTTTCGAGCTTAATCTCTCCACCAAGCAGCTTGGCCACTTCTCGCGAGATCGACAGCCCTAACCCAGTCCCGCCGTATTTTCGGCTGGTCGACGTGTCCGCCTGCTGAAACGGCTCGAAAATGACTTGGTACTTGGCCGGGGAGATTCCGATCCCCGTATCCTTGACCGAGAAAGAGATCACTTTCTCGGCGCGACCGAGGATTTCATGATCTCTTGTCCACCCGTGCGTAGCCACTCCGATATGCAGCTGGACGCCTCCTTCAGAAGTGAATTTGATGGCATTTGAGAGCAAGTTCCGAAGCACCTGTTGCACGCGCTTCGCGTCACTTTCGAAGGTAGCTGATAGCTCTGCGTCAGTTTGGATCTCGAGGTCCAGCTTCTTTGAAACCGCCAGTGGTCGGAAGTTGGCCTCCACCTCGTCTTGAATGTCCTTGAACCGGACCTGCGTCACGTCCACCGACATGGTGCCCGACTCGATCTTGGAGAGATCCAGAATGTCATTGATGAGGGACAGCAGGTCGCTTCCCGCCAAATTGATGGTTTTGGCGTGTTCTACCTGCTTACGTGTGAGGTTGCCATCGACGTTTTGATAAAGCATCTTGGACAAAATAAGAAGGCTATTCAATGGCGTGCGCAGCTCGTGCGACATGTTGGCCATAAAGTCGCTCTTGTATTTGGAAGTTAACTGAAGTTGTTCAGCCTTCTCGTTGAGTTCGGCGTTCGTTTGTTGGAGCTCAGTAGTAAGCGCCTGGGACCGCTTGAGCAGGTCTTCCGTACGCATGGTGGCCGCAATCGTGTTGAGCACGATTCCGAACAATTCGGTCAATTGATCGAAGAAAGTCTGGTGTACCTCGCTGAAAGGCTTAAAGGACGCAAGGGCAATTACGGCTTTTACTTGTTTTTCGAATAGCACCGGAAGCACAACCACGTGCGATGGCTTGGCTTCCGCCAGCCCCGCATTAATATGCCACCGGTCTTCCGGGAACTCATCGACGACAAGTTTTTTGCGATCCACCGCACTTTGACCGATCAGCGTCTCTGCCAGCTTTAACCGGACCTGCAGATCACGGCTTCCAGCATATGAAGTAACTAGCAAAAGTGGTTCCTCAGGATTTTCTCTTTCGTCATACGTATAAAACACTCCCTGATGCGCGTTCACCAGGGACGCCAGCTCGGAGAGAATCTGTTGCGCAACGGTTTGCAGGTCGCGCTGCCCCTGAAGCATTCTGCTGAACTTGGCTAGGTTCGTCTTCAGCCAGTCCTGCTCCGCGTTCTTTTGGGTGGTGTCGCGGAGGTTGCGAATCATCTCATTGATGTTGTCTTTCAGGACCTCGACTTCGCCGCGTGCCTCGACAGCGATTGACCGCGTCAGGTCACCTTTGGTTACAGCCGTCGCGACGTCTTTGATCGCGCGGACTTGCGTCGTAAGGTTGGCAGCCAGCTGGTTCACATTGTCTGTTAGATCCTTCCAGGTGCCGGCCACATCCTTTACCTGCGCCTGACCGCCAAGTTTGCCTTCCATGCCTACCTCGCGAGCCACACGAGTAACTTCGGAAGCGAAAGCGTTGAGCTGGTCCACCATGGCGTTGATGGTCTCTTTGAGTTCGAGCAATTCCCCTTTTACTTCGACCGCAATTTTCTTCGCCAGATCACCGCGCGCGATGGCGGTGGTCACGTCTGCGATGTTGCGTACCTGGTTAGTCAAGTTCGAGGCCATGAAGTTGACGTTGTCAGTCAAATCCTTCCACACGCCACCAGCACCTTCTACCTGCGCCTGACCGCCAAGTTTTCCTTCTGTGCCAACTTCGCGTGCCACACGCGTCACTTCCGACGCAAAGGCTTTGAGCTGATCCACCATGGTGTTGATCGTATCTTTCAGCTGGCGAATCTCCCCTTTTGCGTCCACCGTGATTTTTCTCGAAAGGTCACCTTTGGCCACCGCGGTGGTCACATCCGCGATGTTACGCACTTGGTTGGTGAGGTTCGAACCCATCGAGTTCACGTTGTCCGTGAGGTCCTTCCAGGCGCCGGCCACGCCCTTCACCTGCGCCTGACCTCCCAGCTTGCCATCTGTGCCAACTTCACGTGCGACGCGAGTCACTTCGGAAGCAAACGAATTCAGTTGGTCCACCATCGTGTTGATGGTCTCTTTGAGCTGCAGCAGCTCGCCCCTCACTTCCACCGTAATCTTTTTGGAAAGGTCTCCTTTAGCAACTGCGGTGGTTACTTCCGCGATGTTGCGCACCTGGTTGGTCAGGTTCGACGCCATTAGGTTCACGTTATCGGTCAAGTCCTTCCAAGTGCCCGCCACACCTTTCACCTTGGCTTGACCGCCAAGTTTGCCTTCGGTGCCCACCTCGCGTGCCACACGTGTCACTTCCGATCCAAAGGCGTTCAGCTGATCCACCATCGTGTTGATGGTCTGTTTCAACTGCAACAATTCTCCTTTGACGCGAACGGTAATTTTTCGCGACAGGTCACCGCGCGCCACGGCTGTGGTAACTTCCGCGATGTTGCGCACCTGGTTGGTCAGGTTCGAGGCCATCGAGTTCACGTTGTCCGTCAAATCCTTCCACGTACCCGCCACGCCCCTCACCTGAGCTTGGCCGCCCAGCTTGCCCTCCGTGCCCACCTCACGCGCCACGCGCGTCACTTCCGACGCAAACGCGTTGAGCTGGTCCACCATCGTATTGATAGTGTTTTTCAGTTCAAGAATTTCGCCCTTGGCTTCCACGGTGATCTCTTTCGAGAGGTCGCCCTTGGCGACAGCCGTCGTAACTTCCGCGATGTTGCGCACCTGGTTGGTCAGGTTTGAGGCCATCGAGTTCACGTTGTCGGTCAGATCTTTCCACACACCGCCCACGCCCTCCACCTCAGCCTGGCCACCCAGCTTGCCCTCCGTGCCCACCTCACGCGCCACGCGCGTCACTTCCGACGCAAACGAATTCAATTGGTCCACCATCGTGTTGATCGTGTCCTTGAGCTTGCGAATCTCTCCTTTTGCTTCAACCGTGATTTTCTTCGAAAGGTCACCCTTTGCGACTGCCGTGGTCACGTCGGCGATGTTGCGCACCTGGTTCGTCAGGTTGCGGGCCATGGAGTTCACATTGTCCGTGAGGTCCTTCCAGGCCCCTGCCACGCCTTTCACCTGGGCTTGACCACCCAGCTTGCCATCTGTGCCGACTTCACGTGCTACGCGCGTCACTTCCGAAGCGAACGCCTTCAGTTGTCCCACCATCGTGTTAATGGTGTTGGCCATTTGGAGGAATGCGCCCTTCACGGGACGCCCTTCGATCTCCAAAGGCATGGTGCGGGAAAGATTGCCCTCAGCTACCTCGCCGATAACGCGCGCGACTTCAATCGTCGGCTGGACCAGGTCCCCAATCAAAGTATTGACCGCCGCAATGGATGTACCCCAGGACCCTCGAGCCTTCTTCAGCGCAGCTCGCTCAAAAAGCCGGCCCTCTTTTCCCACGGCTCGGCTGATCCGTGCCAATTCGCCCGCCACCCTCTCGTTCGTACCGATAACGTTATTCAGGGCGCGAACCACGGGACTCCCAGGTTGTCCTTCAGAAGCACGCGCCGAAAAATCGCCCTCCTCGAACGCCCGGAGTGCACGAAGAAGATCCTTCCTTTCCCGGCGGAGCTCCTCCAACTCCCGCGCCATTCTCTGATTGGCGGCGAACAACTCATTCAGGCCTGCGGCTACCTTCGGCGGAAAAGCTCCATTCTTGGCGGGAACCCGGACCTTGAAGTTGCCTTTCCGCGCCGCGTTCAGTGCTCTCAAAAGGTCCGTTGAGTCATGAACGAACCCCACGATTCCAGTGCCGCCCATAGCTGCCTCCTGGACAAAACGTTGGTCTCCAACCTAATTTGAGCCCTGACTACTTGCTTTTGGGGAACGCGGTCCCTCTCTAGAGTCTTTCAGCAAAGTGGGCTCAGACTTTCTCATGCCGTCCTCGAGACCACCGGTCCGCACCACTGCGCCCAAGCCATCCACAAGTTGTGGCTTGACTGATCTTTTACGTTGGTTTCCTTCTAGGGTAACGTTTGGACCCCCGCAATCAGGTAAACACCCGATAACCGCAAGTGGACTGCCTAACTGTATACCCCCATTATCCCGCGCGCGACGTATACACTTGCACATCGGCTTCTAGCGCTGCAGCGTTCGAGGGTGGCCAAAAGCTTCCTCTCGCCTGGACCGATCGCGTCCTCTACTGGATCACGGGCGACGTTATTCTCTCCCCTGGTTCAGTTGCCATGTATTTCTCGTATCATAGCCTCGAAGTGACGATGATTTCGGGCTCGCCCGTCGTGCGGGATAAGAATCCCATTGCCGCCGAAATCTATCGAGCTGTTCCAAAAGTCGTGGGCTCGGAAAACAGCGTGGGCTACTCTCTCAAAATTTGGTGAACGAACGAGATCGCGATCGATCCTTCGCCGACGGCCGAGGCGACGCGTTTGACGTTGCCACCACGAACATCCCCGGCAGCAAAGACTCCGGGCACACTGCTTTCCAGCAGGTAGGGCCGACGGGTGAGAGGCCAGTGCGCGCCGGTCAACTCTTCTGACGAAAGGTCGGGACCTGTCTTAATGAAGCCTTTGTTGTCGAGTACCACGCAACCATTGAGCCAGCCGGTGTTGGGGTTCGCTCCGGTCATTACGAACACGTGAGCGATGGTCTTCTCCTCGGTTTTTCCGGATTCGCTGTTCCGCCACGTAACCCCTTCGAGATGGTCGACACCTTTGAGGCTGACAATTTCCGTGTGTGTCAGCAGGCTGATGTTAGGCGTTTGTTCAATTCGACGAATGAGATATTTCGACATTGTGTCAGTGAGGCCAGGACCTCTGACGAGCATGTACACGCGCTTTGTGCTCTGGGTCAAAAAAACAGCGGCCTGGCCCGCGGAATTTCCACCGCCAACTACGATGACTTCTTGACCGCTACACAGCTGCGCCTCAACAAAAGTGGCCCCGTAATAAATGCCGGCCCCTTCGAAGCGGGACAAATTTTCAATTGGCAACTTGCTGTATTTGGCTCCGCTAGCGATGACGATCGCGCGCGCTGGGATCCTGGTGCCATCTTCTACCTCGACCTCATAAGGCTTGCGGTCGCAGGTTAGCCGGGTTCCCGTGGTGAGCAGCATCTGTGCTCCGAATTTCTGCGCCTGGGTGTAGGCCCGACTAGCCAGTTCGTTTCCGGATATTCCGGTTGGAAATCCAAGATAGTTCTCAATCCTCGAACTGGAACCTGCTTGCCCTCCAGGCGAGTAGGTTTCTACCACCAAGACATCAAGGCCCTCCGAGGCGCCATACACGGCTGAGGCCAGCCCCGCCGGCCCCGCACCCACAATCACCAAATCACGCACTCGGGTTCTGTCCACCGCCTCGTTGAAACACAGACAATTGGCGATCTCGCGATTCGTGGGATTACGCAGAACTGTTTCCCCGCGACAGATCACCACAGGCGTCTCAGCGACAGAGACATGGAGGTGATCGAGGAGGGTTTGAACGTCGGTGTCGCGTTCCAGATCGATGTAGGTATACGGGTGCCCGTTGCGCGTGAAGAATTCCTTAATGCGAAGGGTATCGGCGGAATGGCTGGAGCCAACGAGTGTTGCATCGCTAATACCTTGCACTAGGAGCTCCACCCGCCGAAGAATGAACGCGCGCATGAGGATCTCGCTCAGCTCCGCGTCCGTTTGCACCAGGGTTAGGAAGCTTTCGCGGGCGAGCTCGACGACTTCTCCGTCCTGCCGAGCTCGAATACGAGCCATTGCACTACGACCCGAAAGGATGTTGATTTCACCGGTGAACTGACCGGCCCTGACAATCAAAAGAAGCGTTTCGCTTGTGCCTGTCGGCCGAACACCCTCCAGTTCGCCTGAAATGACAACAAAAAATGGAATGGCCCGGTCCCCTTGCTCGACCAGGACTTCGCCGCTGCGAACTGTGCGGGTGCGGCCGTGCTTGGCAACACGTGCGATTTGCGCCGAAGTCAATGTCGGAAAGATCTGCTCGGAACGAGAAGCGGTCAGCGGAAGTGGAGTGTTCGGTTCGGCCATACTTATCCATTCTATTTCTGCCACCCAGGCGGAGTCTGGGGATCTTCCTGGGTTAATTAGCGTGGCACATCGTCCTTATACTTGCGCAGCCCGGGCGGAAGCGCGACCCCGACGCGTCGGCGGGAGAACCGCCCGCTTTTGGAAAGATTGTCGAGGATCACTT
>Ga0306920_100006658_pt1 | contig 15124 bp, 14 predicted proteins | sample flu12Cox44000170_FD_204666 | JGI IMG/M metagenome (GOLD analysis project Ga0306920, IMG submission 204666) | Lab enrichment of tropical soil microbial communities from Luquillo Experimental Forest, Puerto Rico - flux4day.12C.oxic.44.000.170 (v2)... | ecosystem: Environmental > Terrestrial >... | reverse complement strand
CGCAGAGCCCCCGCCAACTTGGGCCCGCGGCTTGCTCCTCAAGCCGCCAGCCGCCGCAGCACGAGCGAGGCATTGGTGCCTCCGAAGCCAAACGAGTTGGAGAGCACGGTGTCGATCGGCCGCTCCTGCGCCTTATGCGGCACGAGGTCGATGGCGGTCTTCACGGAGGGGTTGTCAAGGTTAAGCGTTGGCGGAGCGATGTTGTCGCGGATCGCCAGCACCGAATAGATCGCCTCCACTGCGCCCGCTGCGCCCAGCAGGTGCCCTACGGCCGATTTGGTCGACGACATGGCAAGTTTGCCCGCCGCGTTGCCGAACAATCGTTCGACCGCGGCGAGTTCGATCTCATCGCCCATGGTCGAAGTGCCGTGCGCGTTGACGTACTGCACGTCGCTCGGTCCGATGCCGGCGCGCGTGAGAGCCATGCGCATGCTGCGATAGGCGCCATCGCCGTCCTCCGACGGCGCGGTGATGTGGAAGGCATCGCCGGAGAGGCCGTAGCCCACCACCTCCGCGTAGATGTGCGCGCCGCGCGCTTTCGCATGCGCGAGGTCCTCCAGCACGACGATGCCGGCGCCCTCGCCGATGACGAAGCCGTCACGGTCCCGGTCCCATGGACGCGAGGCCTTGGTCGGCCGGTCGTTGAAGGCGGTGGCGAGAGCCCGGCAGGCGGCAAACCCCGCAACGCCGATGCGGCTGATGGGGCTCTCGGTGCCCCCCGCCACCATCACTTCGGCATCGCCGAAGGCAATGAGCCGCGCGGCATCGCCGATGGCATGCGCGCCCGTCGAGCAGGCGGTGACGACGGCGTGGTTGGGGCCCTTGAGGCCATGCCGGATCGAGACATAGCCTGAGGCCAAGTTGATGAGCCGCCCAGGGATGAAGAACGGACTGACGCGCCGCGGGCCTTTCTCCTTGAGGAGCAGCGCTGTTTCGGCGATGCCGGTGAGGCCACCAATTCCGGAGCCAATCATGGTCCCGGTGCGCTCCTGCTTGTGCGGCGTGTCGGTGGTCCAGCCTGCATCTTCCAGGGCCTGCTCGGCGGCGGCCATGGCATAGATGATAAAGTCGTCAACCTTGCGCTGCTCCTTGGGCTCCATCCAATCGTCGGGATTGAACCTGCCCTCGCTCAAGGATCCGCGCGGCACGAAGCAGCCAATCTGGCACGCGAGATCGGCAACTGGAAATTCCTCGATGCGGCGCGCCCCGCTCTGGCCGGCGATCAGCCGCGACCAGCTCGCCTCAACCCCGCACCCGAGTGGCGTAACAAGTCCGAGCCCCGTGATGACGACGCGTCGCAACATGTGGGATCCTGAACTGTGGCGCGCGTGCCGTTTCGAGCGTCAGGCAGCGCTCGCATGCTTTTCCAGGAACTTCACCGCATCCCCCACGGTCTGAATTTGCTCGGCGGCATCGTCGGGGATCTCGCAGCCGAACTCCTCCTCGAACGCCATCACGAGCTCGACCGTATCGAGGCTGTCGGCGCCCAGATCGTCGATGAAGCTCGCGTTATCGGTGACCTTGTCGGCCTCCACGCCCAGGTGCTCGACTACGATCTTCTTCACGCGCTGTGCGACGTCGCTCATCGGTTTATCCCTCGGCTCTTTGGCTGGTGCTTGCTGGTGCCGTGTTCATGCGTGATCATCCCGGGTGAAACCATATGGGCCACGCCCGAACACTGCAGCTGCGCACAACTTGCACGCCACAGCAAGCCCGCCGGCGCTCCGTCCCCAGGCTGCACGCCCAAATCAGGGGCTCGTTAACACACTTCATTTGGCTTGACCAGCGCTCCAAAAAGCCGGCTTCCCGGGCATTAACCTTTGCCGCTAGCGGGCTCAAATCATCACCAATCCGCCATTCACATGCAGGGTTTGGCCGGTCATGTAGCCAGCCTCTGGCGATGCCAGATAGACGACCGCGGCAGCAATATCGTCAGGGGTGCCGAATTTCTGCGCCGGTATCGCATCGCGGATCGCGGCCGTCTGCTTCTCGTTGAGGGCGTCCGTCATGGGCGTGGAAATGAAGCCCGGTGCGATGCAGTTGACCGTGATGCCGCGTGAGGCCACCTCGCGCGCCAGCGATTTCGACATGCCGATCATGCCGGCCTTGGAGGCCGAATAGTTGCCCTGGCCAGGGTTGCCGATGACGCCGCTGATCGAGGAGATATTGATGATGCGGCCGTAGCCTGTGCGGCCGCGCATCATGGCGCGCGTTGCCGCCCGCATCAGCATGAAGGTCGAGGTCAGGTTGACGGCGATCACGTCCTCCCACTGGTCATCCTTCATCACCATGAACAGGTTGTCCTTGGTGAGGCCGGCGTTGTTGACCAGGATGTCGAGCCGGCCCAGCTTGGCGATCGCCTCGTCGATGAGCTTGGCCACCTGCGCCTTGTTGGCAAGATCGCAGGGGCAGATGTGCACGCGCGAGCCGAGCTCTGCGGCCAGCTTTTTCAGCTTGTCGGTCTGACGCCCCGAGACGGCGACACTTGCCCCCTGCTTGTGCAGGGCGCGCGCGATGCCGCCGCCGATGCCCCCGGTCGCGCCGGTGACGAGCGCGGTCTTGTCTCTTAGCTCGAACATGCGCGTCCTCTGCTGATTTCCTATGGCACGAGCGCCGGCAGCGCTGCGTCGATGTCCTGCGGCGTGCCGACCGCGCTGGCATTGAGCGTCGGCACGATGCGCTTGGCGAGGCCGGCCAGCACCTTGCCTGAGCCGATCTCATAGATCTGGGTGACACCGTCGGCTGCCATGCGCGCCACGCATTCGCGCCAGCGGACGGTGCCCGTCACCTGCTCCACGAGGCGTTGGCGAATCTGGGCTGGATCGGTGATGGGCGCCGCCAACACATTGGCAACCAGCGGCACCGCGGGGGTCTTGATCTCGACCTTGGCCAGCGCCTGCGCCATGGCATCCGCCGCCGGCTGCATGAGCGCGCAATGGAAGGGAGCGCTGACGTTGAGCGGGATGAAGCGGCGCACGCCGTGCGCCTTGGCGAGCTCAGCGGCCCGGTCGAGCGCACTCTTGGCGCCGGAGATCACCGCCTGGGTGGGCTCGTTGTCATTGGCAAGCTGGCACACCTCGCCCTGCGCGGCTGCCGCGGCGAGCCTCTCGCCCCCCTCCTTGCCGACGCCCAACAGTGCCGCCATGGCGCCCTGCCCGACCGGCACTGCCGCCTGCATGGCCCGGCCGCGGACCCTGAGAAGGCGAGCCGCATCGGCCACGCTGAGCGACCCCGCCGCTGCGAGCGCGGAATATTCGCCCAATGAATGGCCGGCCACGTATTTCACTTTACCCGAGAGGCGAAAGCCCTTCTCCTGCTCCAGCACCCGCATGACCGCGAGCGACACGGCCATCAGCGCGGGCTGGGCGTTCTCGGTCAGCGTAAGCGTCTCGAGCGGGCCATTGAACATGATGTCGGAGAGCTTCTGGCCGAGGGCGGCATCGACCTCCGCGAACAGCGCCTGGGCCGCACCGTACCCCTTGGCCAGCTCGGCCCCCATACCCACCGCCTGGCTGCCCTGCCCCGGAAAGACGAATGCAACAGTCATTGGCCGAACCAGGTTGCACCATCTAGTCTGCGCTTAGACACGAGCGCTGCCTTGGCTGTCAAGGCTGACGCCAGCCCAGCTCCGCGCAGGAAGTTTGCGGGCGAGCTCCCCGTCTATCGCCATTGGATCGCGGGCGGCAGTTCCCAAGGGAACGCTGAGCCCGCGCCAGCGGCAACCATCCCCGCTACCCGCGGCAGGCAGGCGGGCCGTCACCTCGACGATGCCTGCAGCCTTTGCGCTTGCCCCCTCGACGCATTTGCGTATAACAACCGCCACCACCCGCTCCGGTTGGAGGCTGAAGGGGAGGCCGCTCACGCACCACGAGGGCGGCAGGATCGACGCCCGGCTCCCGGTGTCTCCGCTCTTTCGGGTCCTTTGGGCCTTTCCGCGCAACGCTGCGTCGGGCCCAAAAGGGGCTTTGCGCCGGAGGGGACATCGCAACGGCAGGAAAGGCCATCCTATGCCTCTCTACGAGCACGTGTTTCTGGCGCGCCAGGACATCAGCCAGGCGCAAGTCGAAGCGCTGACCAAGGAATACAGCGAGGTCATCGCCGAAGGCGGCGGCAGGGTCGGAAAGACCGAGTATTGGGGCCTCAAGAGCCTCGCCTTCAAGATCAAGAAAAATCGCAAGGCGCACTATGCGCTCATGAACATCGACGGGCCTCCGGCGGCGGTTGCCGAGATGGAGCGCCGCATGAGCCTGTCCCCCGATGTCATCCGCTTTCTGACGGTTCGCGTCGAGCGGCACGAGACCGAGCCTTCCGTGCAAATGCGCAAGAGCGACCGCGACGAACGGCGCGAGGGGGAGCGCGGCGGCTTCCGCGGCGAGCGCGGCGGCTTTCGCGGCGAGCGCAGTGGCCTGCGCGGCGAGCGTGGCGGGGCGGGAGGCTTCCGGCGCGACCGCGAGAGCGGCGATCGGGATCGCCCACGCGGAGCGCGGCCGCCGCGCGAGCGTGATGGGGAGACGGCGTCGGCAAACACCGCCGAGGAGAGCTGAGCCATGGCCGAGATTGCCACCCTCCCCGCCCGCCGGCCCTTCCATCGCCGGCGCAAGACCTGCCCCTTCTCGGGCGACAAGGCGCCCAAGATCGACTACAAGGACATGCGCCTCTTGAGCCGGTACGTTTCCGAGCGGGGCAAGATCGTGCCAAGCCGCATCACGGCGGTCTCCGCCAAGAAGCAGCGTGAGCTTGCCAAGGCCATCAAGCGGGCGCGGTTCATCGGCCTTCTGCCTTACGTGATCAAATAGGGGGAGGCCGGACCACAGTCGTCGGAAGGTTGGGGCGGAGGGCGCCAATGGCGGCCTCGCCTCTAACCGCTGCGGCGGGACAGCTCAAGACATGCCAGTCAATTTCCTCATCGGTCTTGGCGGCGGCTTGGCATCGGCGCTGCTGTTCTATTCGGCAGCGCACGGCTCAGCGCTGTTCGGCACCATGCTGCTTGTCCTCACGCCGCTGCCCTCGCTGCTGGTCGGGCTGGGATGGGGTTGGCTGCCGGCGGCAGCCGGAGGCCTCGCCGGTGCATTCGTCATGTGCGTCGTCGCCAGCCCGCTGTTCGCGACCGGGTATTTCCTGGCGCTCGGCCTGCCGGTCGCGCTGATCCCCTATCTTGCCTACCTGAGCCGGCCGCAGCCGCAAAACCCAGGAGCGCGTCAATGGTACCCGGCGGGCCGCCTCCTCGCTGCCGTCTCGCTTTTCGGGGGCGCATTGCCAGTGCTCCTTGTGCCGCTGATCGGCGGCAGCTACGAAGCTTTGCGCGCGCCGATGGGCGAATTCTTCCGCGTCTTCTCCGCGCGCGCCCCCGAGTTCGGCATGAAGCCTCTCGACGAGCGGCAGATCGAGGCCCTCTCCCAGTTCGTCGTCTCAGCCTTGCCCGGCGCGCTGGCGGCCTACTGGACGGCCATATTCGCTCTCAACCTCTATCTCGCTGGCCGCATCGTGCGCGCCTCCGGCCGGCTCGCGCGCGATTGGCCCGACTTGGCGAGGCTCGCCTATCCGCCGTGGTTGCCGTTGCTCGCCGCGCTTGCGCTCGCCGCCGCGTTTGCCCCGGGCATGACCGGCGTGGCCGGCACCAGCTTTACCGGCGCACTGCTCTTTGCCTACCTGATCGCCGGTCTCGCCCTCATGCACGCAATTGCCAGAGGCCGCGGTCAGTGGCTCCTGTGGATCGTGTATTTGGGGCTCGTCGTGTTTGGACCCTACATGGGCCTCGCGCTCACCCTCGCAGGGTTGCTCGAGCCCGCCCTCAAGCTCTCCCGCCGGCTCGGCGCACCGCCACCGGCAACCTGAAACATCTTCCAACCGCGGAGCAACACCATGCAGGTCATCCTTCTGGAGCGCATCGGCCGCCTGGGCCAGATGGGGGACGTGGTCAACGTCAAGGACGGCTACGCCCGCAATTTCCTGCTGCCGCACAAGAAGGCATTGCGCGCCACGCCCGAGAACAAGGCGCGCTTTGAGAAGGATCGCGCGCAGCTCGAGGCCCGTGACCTCGAGCTCAAGAAGGAAGCGGAAGCCGTCGCTGCCAAGCTGTCGGGCAAGAGCTTCCTCGCCATCCGTCAGGCGGGAGATACCGGCCAGCTCTACGGCTCGGTGACCACGCGCGACATCGCCGAGCTGGTGACCGCCGGCGGCTTCAGCATCGATCGCCGTCAAGTTGTCCTCGACCGCCCCATGAAGACGCTAGGCCTTCACGCCACGCGCATCGCCTTGCATCCGGAGGTCATCGTGCAGGTCACGCTCAACGTCGCCCGCTCCGAGGACGAGGCCGAGCGGCAGGCGCGCGGCGAAGACGTGACGGTGGTGAAGGAGGAGGCGCTCCAGCTCGAAACCTTCAACCCCGATACGCTGTTTGAGGAGGAAGCCCTAGCGCGCCAGCGCAGCGAGAACGAGGAGGTCTCGCGGCCGGGCGCTCCCCAGCCCTGATCCCTACACGAGCACGCGACGGCCTCGGGCCCGCCGCCACCGCATGCGCCGCGTTGCGGCAATCCCTCCCCCGGGGCCGCGTGCGGCCGGCGGATCCGGCTCTCGTGGAGCGGCGTTTCACCTGCGCGGCCTCATTGCTGAGGCTCTCAAGTTGCCTCGGCAATGAGCTGAAGCGTTGCCAGTAGCGCTCACTCGCCACTTTCGTATAATGGGGTCCAAGACTTCGAACCACAAAAGGGGGTCAGTAGCCGCAATCGCAGTGGATATTGCCTCATGTTCACGTTGCTCGACATCCTCTTGCGTCGGATCGTCCGGCGCGGGTCGTTAGCTCTGATCGATGCGGGCGGCACCACCCATCGCTATGGCGATGGCGCCCCACCCGCCATCGCGGTGCGGCTCACCGACAGACGACTGGAACGACAGCTCGTGCGCGACCCCCAGCTGGCGCTGGGGGAAGCCTACATGCACGGCCGCCTCGTGATGGTCGAGGGTGGCATCTACGACTTCCTTGAGCTCATGCTCTCAAATCTGCAGGGCGGGCCGCTGCCGGGCTGGACCAAGAGCTTCAGCGCCTTGCGCTACCTGGTGCGGCGCCTGGAGCAGTTCAACCCGTCCGGTCGCGCGCGGCGGAACGCGGCGCACCATTACGACATCGACGGCGCCATCTATGACCTCTTCCTCGACACCGACCGGCAGTATTCCTGCGCCTACTTCACGGAAGGTGCAGACCTAGAGGAGGCGCAGCTGGCCAAGAAGCGCCATCTCGCCGCCAAGCTCGCCATCGAGCCCGGACAGCGCGTCCTCGACGTAGGCTCGGGCTGGGGTGGCCTTGCCCTTTACCTCGCCAAGGTGGCCCACTGCGATGTGACGGGAATTACTCTGAGCAACGAGCAGCTCAAGGTTTCCCGCGAGCGCGCCGCCAGGGAGGGCCTGAGCCGCGCCGTAGGCTTCGAGTTCAAGGACTACCGCAAGGTCGTGGGCCGCTTCGACCGCATCGTGTCGGTGGGCATGTTCGAGCACGTGGGCGTGAACCATTACGGCGCCTATTTCCGCAAGGTGCGCGACCTGCTCAGCGACGATGGCGTCGCCTTGATCCACACCATCGGCCGCTCCGAGCCGCCCACCGCCACCAATGCATTCATCGCCAAGTACATCTTCCCCGGCGGCTATATCCCGGCGCTCTCCGAGATGGTCGCGGCCATCGAGCGCACGGGGCTGTTGATCGCCGACCTGGAGGTGCTGCGCCTGCACTATGCCGAGACCCTGCGCGCCTGGCGCAAGCGCTTCCTCACCAACTGGGACAAGGCCGCCGCCATCCGCGACCAGACGTTCTGCCGGATGTGGGAGTTCTATCTTGCCGCATCCGAGGCGGCTTTCCGCTACCAGAACCTCGTCGTGTTCCAGGTGCAGCTCGCCAAGCGCGTGAACACCCTGCCGATCACCCGCGACTACATGTTCAAGGCCGAGCGCAGCATCATCGAGCACGAAGGCTCCGAGCGCCCGCGCATGGCCGGCGAGTAGGCTATTGCTTGCTGCCGGTCCCGGCCCACGCGGCAGCAAGCTGGGCACCGGAAGTGAAGCAGGCCGCCTTCCGGGCGCGACCCCGACCGCGGCAGGAGAGCGAGGGGCGCCATTGGACTTGCTCGCACAACGGCGCGCGTCTGTGGAGAACTAGGAAAACGGGCGCTTCGGTGCCCGCTGCAGGTGAATCGCACTGCCGGGCTTGCGCGAATCCGCCTACCTCGCGGCCATGATCGAATCCGCACGCCGCAAGCCCGCTGAGGTCGCAGGCAAGACTGGCGCGTCCGACGCCCTCCCGTTTCGGGCCGCGCCCCACAACATCGAGGCCGAACAGGCTCTGCTCGGCGCCATCCTCGTCAACAACGAAGCGCACGACCGCGTCTCGGGCTTCCTCGAGGCGCAGCATTTCTACGATCCGCTACACCAGCAGATCTATGAGACGCTGTCCAAGTTGATCGCCTCAGGCAAGCAGGCGACGCCCATCACGCTCAAGACCTTCTTCGAGACCGCTGAGCCGATCGATGCGAGCCTCACCGTACCGCAGTACCTGGGCCGGCTCGCTGCCAACGCCGCCACCATCATCAATGCGCGCGACTACGGCCGCACCATCCACGATCTCGCAACTCGCCGGCAGCTGATCCTGATCGGCGAGGACATGGTCAACGCCGCCTACGACGCGCCGGTAGATTTTCCGCCCAAGGAGCAGATCGAAGAGGCCGAGACGCGGCTCTTCTCGTTGGCGGAGACAAACAAGTACGGCCAGGGTTTCCTCGCCTTCAATCACGCCTTGACGACGGCCATTGAGATGGCCGGTAGCGCCTACAAGCGCGACGGTCACCTCTCCGGCATCGCCACCCGCTTCGCTGGGCTCGATGCCAAGATGGGCGGCTTGCAGCCCTCCGACCTCATTGTGCTCGCCGGTCGCCCATCGATGGGCAAGACGGCGCTCGCCACCAACATCGCTTTCAACGTCGCCCGCGCGCGCGCCCAGTCCCTCGCCCGCAACCCGAACCCCGCGCCCGGCGATCTCGGGCATGATGGCGCCGTGGTCGGCTTTTTCTCCCTCGAGATGTCGGCCGAGCAGCTTGCCACCCGCATCCTGTCGGAGCAGGCCGGCATAGCGTCGGAGAAGATCCGCCGCGGCATGATCGACGAGAGCGAATTCAAGCGCCTCGTCGAGGTGAGCCAGGAGATGGCCACCATCCCCCTCTTCATCGATCAGACCGGTGGCCTGTCCATCGCGCAGCTCTCCGCCCGCGCCCGCAAGCTCAAGCGCCAGCAGGGCCTCGACCTCCTCGTTGTCGACTACCTGCAGCTGATGACGGGCATCTCCAAGAAGGGCGACAACCGCGTGCAGGAGGTGTCGGAGATCACAACGGGTCTCAAAGCGCTTGCCAAGGAGCTCAACATCCCGATCCTGGCGCTGTCGCAGCTCTCGCGCGCCGTGGAAGCTCGCGAGGACAAGCGGCCGCAGCTTGCCGATTTGCGCGAATCTGGCTCCATCGAGCAGGATGCCGACATTGTCCTGTTCGTGTTCCGGGAGGAGTATTATCTGGAGCGGATGAAGCCGGCCGAGGGTACCATCGAATTCCAAGACTGGATGGCCAAGATGCAGCTTGTCAGTGGCAGGGCCGAGGTGATCATCGGCAAACAGCGGCACGGTCCCATCGGCACCGTGCAATTGCAGTTTGATGGCCATGTCACCCGCTTCGCCGATCTGGCCCGCGATCAGTACTTGCCGGAGCGGCGCGGGTGACGGCAAGCGGCACAGCGACCATGCTTGTGCCGACCCGTCCCCGGGTCCCGGTTCCCTCCTCCGCGCGCGCCGTCCTCACCGTCGACCTCAACGCGCTGCGCGCCAACTGGGCCCGGCTCAACCAGTCCTCTGGCCGTGCCGAATGCGCCGGCGTCATCAAGGCCGACGCCTACGGCCTGGGGTTAGCGCCGATCGCCAGAGCCCTCACCAGCGAGGGCTGCAAGACGTTCTTTGTCGCCAGCGTGGACGAGGGCCGCGCCGCGCGCGAGGTGCAGCCCGGCGCCACCATCTACGTGCTCGATGGCCTGCTGCCGGGCGCCGAGCCGCACTACGCCGGTTTTGACCTGCGCCCGGTGCTCGCGAGCCTGCCCGAGGTGCGCGATTGGGCCGCCTACTGCCGCGCGCGGGGACGGCGCATGGCCGCCGCCATCCACATTGACACCGGGCTCAACCGCCTCGGCATGCCCGAAAGCGAGCTCGAGCAGCTGGCGGCATCTGCCGAGCTGCTCTCGGCATTCGAGACGACGCTGGTGATGAGCCACCTGGCCTGCGCTGACCACCCCGAGCACCCCATGAACGAGCGCCAGCGCCTGCGCTTTGAAGCCCTGCGCGCCAAGCTCCCGCCGGCGCCGGCGAGCCTCGCCAACTCCGGTGGGCTGTTCCTGGGCCCGGCCTATCATTTCGATCTCGTGCGGCCCGGCATCGCGCTCTACGGCGGTCGCGCGCACGAGAACAAGCCCAACCCAATGCAGACGGTGGTACGGCTAGCCGCCAAGATCCTGCAGGTTCGCGAGGTGAGCTCAGGCGAATCCATCGGCTATGGCGCCACCTACAAGGTGCAGAAGCCCTCGCGCATCGCCACCATTGCCGTGGGCTACGCGGATGGGTTCCTGCGGGCCTTGAGCGTGGCGACCGGTGAAGCCGGCCCCGTCGGCTACATTGGCGACTATCCGGTGCCCATCGTCGGCCGCGTGTCGATGGATTTCATCACCGCCGACGTCACGGGTGTACCGCCCGAGCTCGCCCGCCGCGGTGCTTGGGTCGAGGTGATGGGCCACCGCGTCACCGTGGACGATCTCACGGACCGGGCAGGCACCATAGGCTACGAGCTGCTCTCACGGCTCGGTCAGCGGGTCTATCGCGTGTACGAAGGGGCCGGGGGGTAATGTGAGGATCGGCAAGTCCGCAGCGCTGTGCCATTGCGCCCAAGCGGTGGGCCCGAGTGAACTCCTCCATCCTAACCACCCAAGCTCCATGCGTTGGCGCGGGTGCGTCGGAGTGCCAAATCCACTGCGATGCGCCCACAGACGTTGAGCAGTTTCGCGATCGGGACACCAACCGCATGGTGAAGGCCGCATGGTGAAGGCCGCATGGTGAAGGCCGCATGGTGAAGACCGCATGGTGAAGACCGCCAAGAGCCAGTTTGTCTGCCAGAATTGCGGCGCCGTGGCCTCGCGCTGGGCCGGCAAATGCGCGGCATGCGGGGAGTGGAACTCGCTGATCGAAGAGGCCGGCGCGGCGGTCCCACCAGGCTTCGGCATGGCACGCGCCTCGCAGGGGCGCGCGGTAGCCCTTGAAACCCTGGCCCAAACCCTGGTCAAGAGCGCGCACAAGGTTGCACGCATTCCCACCGGGCTCGCCGAGCTCGACCGCGTCACGGGTGGCGGCATCGTGCCGGGTTCGGCGCTCCTCATCGGCGGCGAGCCCGGCATCGGCAAATCGACGTTGCTGCTGCAGCTGGGCGCCGCCTTCGCCAGGGCCGGCCGCCGCGCCATCTACTTCTCGGGCGAGGAAGCCGCGGCGCAGGTGCGGCTCAGGGCCGAGCGCCTCGGCCTCGCGGATGCGCCGCTGGCGCTCGCCTGCGAGACCAACCTTGCCAACATTCTGGCGACCTTGGCCGCAGGCAAGCGCCCCGACCTCGTCGTGGTCGATTCCGTCCAAACGCTATGGACCGATGCCCTCGAAGCCGCGCCGGGCACGGTAAGCCAGGTACGCGCCGCCACCCACTCCCTCATCCGCTACGCCAAGGCCCAGGGCGCCGCCCTTGTGCTCGTCGGCCACGTCACCAAGGACGGGCAGATCGCCGGACCCAAGGCAATCGAGCACATGGTGGATACGGTGCTCTATTTCGAGGGCGATCGCGGCTACGCCTACCGCATCTTGCGCGCGGCCAAGAACCGCTTTGGGGCCACCGAGGAAATCGGCGTCTTCGAGATGGCCTCGGAAGGCCTGCGTGAGGTTGCCAACCCCTCCGAACTGTTCCTCGGCGACCGCCTTGCCGCCACGCCCGGTGCAGCGGTGTTGGCGGGCGTGGAGGGCACGCGACCGATCCTGGTGGAGATCCAGGCGCTGGTGGTTCCCTCAGGCCTGGGCACGCCCAGGCGCGCGGTGGTGGGCTGGGATGCCAACCGGCTCGCCATGCTGCTCGCCGTCATCGACGCCCGCTGCAGCATCTCCTTCGCCCAGCACGATGTTTATTTGAACGTCGCCGGCGGCCTGAAGATCTCAGAGCCCGCTGCCGACCTGGCTGCGGCCGCCGCCCTGCTGTCGTCAATATCCGATGTTGCGCTCCCCGCCGAGCGGGTCTACTTCGGGGAAATCAGCCTCTCGGGTGCGGTCAGGCCGGCCGGTCACATGCTCGCGCGCCTCAAGGAAGCAGTTAAGCTCGGCTTCAAGGACGTCGTTCTCCCGGCCGCCGGGGACCTCGACGCGGGCGGGCTTAAGCTTGGCTTGACGCGCGTTGCCCATGTGAGGGACCTCACCAAGGCGCTCGGGTTGTAGAGGGCATTCGCCTTCGCGGGAATAGGACCAGCAGGGGACCAAGTCATGATCGGTGGGTTTTCCTATCTCGATGCCGCTCTCGTCACCATCGTTGCCGTCTCGGGCATCGTCGCCATGTATCGTGGCCTCACGCGCGAAATCCTCTCCATCCTCTCCTGGATCGCGGCGGCCGCGGCCTGTGTCTACTTTGTCTTCAAATTCAAGGCCGAGGCGCAGCAGGTTGCCGATCAATTCCATGCCCCGCTGCTGGTGGCCCAGGTGGGCATCGGCGGGCTCATCTTCCTGGTCGTGCTGATCGTCGTTCATCTCATCACGTCGCGCATCTCCGACACCGTGCTCGACAGCCGCGTCGGCGCCATCGACCGCATCTTGGGGCTGGCTTTCGGCCTCGCCAGGGGCTTCGTGCTGGTGGTGATCCCCTTCATGTTCTACGAGGCTTTCGTCGATAAGCCGGAGCAGCAGTACCCGTGGGTGCGCGATGCGGTGTCGCGGCCCTACATCAAGTCCGCCGGCGATTCGCTGCGCATCATCCTGCAGCGGCTCGTGCCGCCCTCCCTCATGGGGCCCGAGCAACAGCAGGGCCGTGATCTCCACATTGATAACGACCGTCTGGCGGCCGGCGGTGGCGAGCGGGTGCAAGTTGTCCTATATCGAGAAGGCTCTGGCGGTAGGGGGTCCTGAGTCGGGCGGCGGTGCGGGGTTGGGCTGCCGGCACAAGCCGGAGCTGGAGGCGGCGATGGACTTTGCACGCGAGGCGGGTCAAGCGCGGGCTCAGCCCGACGCGTGGCCCGCCGAAGACGATCGTCTCAGAGAAGAGTGTGGTGTGTTCGGCGTCTTCGGCAACGAGGATGCCGCAGCGCTCACCGCGCTCGGTCTGCACGCCCTGCAGCACCGCGGCCAAGAATCGGCCGGCATCGTCACCTACGACGGGGCCCACTTCCATTCCGAGCGCCGCCTCGGTCTCGTCGGCGACAACTTCAACAAGGCCGACGTGATCGGCAGGCTCAAGGGCCATATCGCCCTCGGCCACAACCGCTACTCCACGACCGGCGACACCATCCTGCGCAATGTGCAGCCGCTGTTCGCCGATCTCGACACCGGCGGGTTCGCGCTCGCCCACAACGGCAATCTTACCAACGCGCGCACGCTGCGGCGCGAGCTCATCTCTTCCGGTGCCATTTGCCAATCGACGTCGGATACCGAGGTCATCCTCCACCTTATGGCCCGCTCACAGCGCCGCCGTATCGTCGAACGGTTCGTTGAGGCGCTGCGACAGATTCAGGGCGCCTATGCGCTCGTCTGCATCACCAACGACATGATGATCGGCGCGCGCGACCCAATCGGCATTCGCCCGCTGATGCTGGGGCGACTTGGCGCGTCCTATGTCTTGGCTTCAGAGACCTGCGCGCTCGATATCGTCGGCGCCGAACTGGTGCGCGAGATCGAGAATGGCGAGATCATCACCATCACCGCCGATGGCCTCGAGAGCCACCGCCCGTTCCCGCGGCGGCCGGCGCGGCCGTGCATCTTCGAATACATCTATTTCGCAAGACCCGATTCCATCGTCGGCGGCCGCAACGTTTACGACTTGCGCAAGCAAATGGGCGCCCAGCTCGCCCGCGAAGCTCCCGCCGAAGCCGACGCCATCGTCCCCATCCCCGATTCAGGCGTTCCTGCCGCCATCGGCTACGCCCAAGAAAGCGGCATCCCGTTCGAGCTCGGCATTATTCGCAACCACTATGTCGGGCGCACCTTCATCGAACCCGAGCAGCGCATCCGTCAGCTGGGCGTCAAGCTCAAGCACTCGGCCAATGCGTCCGCCGTGCGTGGCAAGCGCATCGTGCTCATCGATGACAGTGTGGTGCGCGGCACCACTTCGCGCAAGATCGTGCAAATGATGTTCGAGGCCGGCGCGCGCGAGGTGCACCTGCGCGTCTCGAGCCCACCCATCACCCATCCCGACTTTTACGGCATCGACACGCCGCGCACCTCCGAGCTGTTGGCCGCCAACATGAGCGTGGAGGAAATGCGCGCCTTCATTGGCGCTACCAGCCTGGCCTTCCTGTCGGTGGACGGAATTTATAAGGCGCTGGGACACGAGCGGCGCAATCCGCGCTCGCCGCAATACACCGACCACTGCTTCACCGGCGATTATCCCACCGCCCTCATCGACCAGAACGGTCCGGCGCACGACGGCCAGCTGTCGTTCCTCTCCGAGGTGCGCTAGCCGGAAGTTGCTGTTTCGTCGCGACGCAAGTGCTTGATCCGACTCGCGGATTGCAGTCGAGGTGGTTGCGTTTACTGGCTACAAGTTAACGGCGACGCCGAGAAGTTGGAAGGCGCGGGATTGAACTTCGGTCAGCTGCGGATAGAGGGTGAAGGTCGCATCGGACTGATTGTTCAGCGCCATGATATTGCGGGTGATGGTGGCAAGGTCGCCAAGCAGCGACTGGAAGCTGTGGACCGGTATTCCCTCATCGGTGCGTTTTGTGGCGGCCTTTGCATTGGCGGCCTGCGAACGCTTTGCCTTGGCGACGATGGATGTGCGGGCGGCGTCGGCGCTGACCTTATCGTGGTCATCGAACAGGATGGGCT
>Ga0306920_100006657_pt1 | contig 15125 bp, 11 predicted proteins | sample flu12Cox44000170_FD_204666 | JGI IMG/M metagenome (GOLD analysis project Ga0306920, IMG submission 204666) | Lab enrichment of tropical soil microbial communities from Luquillo Experimental Forest, Puerto Rico - flux4day.12C.oxic.44.000.170 (v2)... | ecosystem: Environmental > Terrestrial >... | reverse complement strand
AACGAAAGGACCGCGAACGGGAAAAGTTGGATCGCATGCAGGAACTCTACGATGACGCCCGCGAAGCTCTGGATGACGACAAGTATCAACAAGCAGAACAGAAATTCGCGGAATTGGCGCAACTGAACGGTTCGCAGACCGATGCGGCTCTGTACTGGAAGGCTTACGCCCAGAACCGCCAGGGAAAGAAAGATACTGCGCTGACCAGCATTGCGGACCTGAAGAAGAGATTCCCGCAGAGCCGCTGGAAGAGGGACGCCGAAGCACTGGAAATCGAGGTCCGGCAGTCCACCGGGCCGCCGGTAAATCCGGAAACGCAAAGCGACGAAGAATTGAAGACTCTGGCTCTGCAAGGGGTGATGAACAGCGATCCGGAGCGAGGAATTCAAATTATCGAAAAACGGCTGGCTAGTGCGGCATCACCTAAGGATAAATCCAAAATGCTATTCGTTTTGGCGCAGAACGGATCGCCCGGAGCGCAAGAACTCCTAGGAAAGATCGCCACAGGACAGAGTAATCCGGAACTGCAGCGGAAGGCCGTGGAATATCTGGGAATGTTCGGCGGCAACCACGCCGCGAATACCTTGGCCGAGGTATACGCAAAAAGTGGCGATCCCGGGGTGAAGCGCGCGGTGATTCGCAGCTACATGATTTCGGGAAACAAAGAGCAGCTTTTCAAAATCGCCAAGGACGAAAAAGACGAGAGTCTGAAACGCGATGCAATCCGCCAGCTTGGCCTGGTTGGAGGGCAGAACGAACTGCAGCAGCTGTATCAGTCGGAATCGTCCACGGAAATCCGTCGCGACATTCTGCAGGGATTCTTTCTTTCAGGGCAATCGGAGAAGCTGGTGCAGGTAGCGCAAACCGACAAGGATCCTGAGCTTCGAAGCGCAGCGATTCGCGACCTGGGATTGATGGGCAAGAGCGACCTACTGCAATCCATCTATACCAAAGAGACCGACCGTAGCCTGAAGGAAGAAGTATTGAATGCTTATTTCCTCGGCGGGAACTCGCATGCACTGGTCGCTGTCGCCAAGAGCGAAAAAGATCCAGAGCTGAAAAAGCGCGCGGTGGAGAAACTTTCGCTCATGGGCTCCAAAGAAGGCAATGAGTACCTGATGGAGCTGCTGAATAAGTAAGGGCAAGCAGGGCAGAACGGGGAGAGAACCATGCTAAGGAAGATGAGCTTCGCTTCTAAGATTGCAACCGCTTGCGCCATCTCGATCGGTGCGCTGGGCGCGATTGCGCCGTGCCTTGCGGCACCGAATGCTCCACAATCGGCTGGTGAACCGCGAATCGAAAATGCCAAGGTGGAACAGCGCGAGGTAAAGACCGGTCTGGCGCAGGAAGTGGATCGCTGGGCAGCAAACGCAGAAAAACCACAGTGGCTTGGCTACTTGGTGCCTGCGGTCCCTGGCGAGCGCAGAATGTGTTGCGGGAATTTCGACGGCGAATGGAACGGTGAGAGCTGCGCCCCATGCCGGCTGGAGACTGGCGGAGGAAACGGAAACAACGACAACCTGCAGCGCCGCAAGGTAGATCTGCAAACCTTCGGCAATCTGGTGGTATTGTTCCGGGCGGAAAGCCGAAGGATCGGGAAAATTCGCGTGGTATCGGAGGAATGTGTTTTGGACGCCGGCGGCTTGGAAGTGATCTGGCTGGTCGGTGCCAAACCGGCGGAGAGTGTGGATTTACTGCAAAGGTTTGCGGACAGCAAGGAACCGGACGAGAGCGGTCGAGACGAGCTGAGCCGCGCCGCGCTGATGGCCATCGCGATGCACCACGATGCCTTCGCCGATCAAGCTCTTTCACGATTTGCTTCCGCCAACCATCCGGAAGGCATACGCAAAAAAGCAGCATTCTGGGCCGGTGAAGCGCGTGGCGCGGCGGGCCTACAGCTTCTGAAGCACATGGCCAAAGAAGATCCGAGCAGCGACGTTCGAGCGCAGGTCGCCTTCGCCCTATCGATTAGCCATGAGAGCAACGCCATCGAAGAGATGATTCGCATGGCGCATGAAGATTCCAGCGGGCATGTGCGCGGGCAAGCGCTTTTCTGGCTGGCTCAGAAAGCCGGAAAGAAGGCTGTGAGCACCATCAGCGGTGCGATCGACAATGATCCTGACAGCGAAGTGAAAAAGAGAGCGGTGTTTGCGCTGAGCCAACTGCCGAAAGACGACGGCGTGCCCAAGCTAATTCAAGTGGCAGAAACCAATGGCAACCCGGAAGTCCGCAAACAAGCCATGTTCTGGCTCGGACAATCGAACGATCCCCGCGCGCTGGAGTTTTTTGAGAAGGTGCTGGCGAAATAGAGGACCCTGGCCGATTCGCTCTCTGAATCCGACGTTCTAACGCAAGCATCGGTGGCTTGGGTCGAAAGCTAAAGTTGCAGCGGCTTTAGTGGAACCTGTTGCGAGGCCAGCAGCAACTCACCCGTGAAGGCGGATTCGGCGGGGCGACAACTGAGGGCTTGCTCCGCGCAGATCCGGACCACGTCAGGATTATTATTTTCCTGCGAAATGTGCGCGAGCACCAGATACCGGGCGTGGCCATCAAAATCTTCCGGGTCGGCCAGGTATTTACTGACGGCGTGATTGGAAAGGTGTCCGGTGCGCGAAAGTACGCGCTGTTTCACCACCCATGGATAGGGACCGACCTTCAGCATTTCCAAATCGTGATTGGATTCCAGAACCAGGCAGTCCGAATCGCGCAAATGCACTTTCACCAACTCGGGCATGTAGCCGAGGTCAGTGACGATCGCCATTTTTGCGCCGGCGGCGCGAAACGTGAATCCGACGGGATCGGCGGCGTCATGCGGAATCGCGAACGCGTGAACATCAATATCCCCGACTGAAAAATGCTGGCCAGCGTGGACCGTCTCCACCCCGCGCAGCCGTTTCTCGAGCCGGTCCGGCAGCACCCGCTTCAACGCATCTAGCGTCGGCTCGGTGACGTACAGCGGAGCCTTATAAAGGCCAAGCATTTGCGGAAGACCGTTGCAATGGTCGGAATGCTCGTGGGTAATAAGAATCCCGTGGAGTTGCTGGACATGGAGTTCAGCGGCCGCCAGGCGCGCCAGCGTTTCGCGTTTGCCAAGTCCGCAGTCCACCAGGAGGCGGGTGCGCTCGGTCTCGAGCAAGGTAATATTGCCCGAACTGCCGGACGCCAGGATGGAAACGCGCAAGCCTATCGAAGTTTCTCCAAAATTTGCTGGCTCTGCCGCACGCAGTTAGGCCGAACAAATTTTTACGATGATCTCAGAGCGCGGCAAGCCCGTCAACGGGAGAAGCGTGATAAAGCGCTCAACAAGCCAGGCGGGCGCGGTCGAGGGCCAAGCCGTTGACCGGGCCGAGGACGGTAGCGGAAATCTGCTCGGGCCGGAAAAATTCCTGAGCCAGCATTTGCACTTCTTCGCGGGTCACCGCTTCGATGGAGGCAAGGATTTCGTCGAGCGAATAAAAGCGGCCGAAGTACAGTTCTTGGCGCGCCAGATTGGACATACGAGAGCTGGTGGACTCGAGAGACAGCATCAGCGAACCTTTAAGATGATTCTTCGCGCGGCGAAGCTCCTCTTCTCCGACTGGCGATTCCTTGAGCGCGCGGAATTCCGCGACGGTCAGGTCCAACACTTTGCCAATGGTCTCTTTGGCGGTACCAGCATAGACGCTGAACATTCCGGTATCGGAGTACGGCGTGATTTCACTAAATACGGCGTAGGCCAGGCCGCGTTTTTCGCGAATGTTCTGGAACAAGCGAGACGACATTCCTCCGCCGAGTAGATTATTCAGAACCGCGATGCCGAAGCGCCGCTCGTGGGCCATCGGCAGCGACGGCACACCGATGCAAAGATGCACCTGCTCCAGATCTTTTTTCCGTTCTACGTGAATAGGAGCGCTGGTTTTTGGCGGAGCGTGTTGCTCTAAACACTCGCCGGCGGTCAACTGTCCGAATTCGCGCTGCACCAATTCTAGAACTGTTTCGTGCGGCACGTTGCCGGCGGCGGTTACCAGCAAATGGTTGGGCGCAAACCATTCGCGGAAGCGAGTCTGCAGCGCCTCGCGCGAGAATTGCTTGACGGTGCCAGGAGTTCCGAGAATAGGGCGACCCAGCGGGTGCTCGGGCCAGAAGCCGCGCGTGAAAATTTCATGCAGCAGTGATTCCGGATTGTCGAGGTCCATCTTGATCTCTTCCAGCACCACCTGGCGTTCTTTGTCCACGTCCTCGGAATCAAAAAGCGGCCGCAGGCACAGATCGGAAATGATATCGAAGGCGATGGGAAGATGTTCGTCCAGAACTTTGGCGTTGAAGCAGATCTGTTCCTTGGAAGTAAAAGCATCCAACATGCCGCCGACTGAATCCATCTCGCGCGCGATGGCTTCCGCGGAGCGACGCTTGGTGCCCTTGAAAACCATGTGCTCCATGAAATGAGCCAGGCCGTTTTGCTCGCTGGATTCGCCGCGCGAGCCGTTGCGCACCCACACACCAACGGAAACCGACCGGACATGGGTCATGGTTTCGGTCACCACGACCAGACCGTTGGGCAAAACGTGGCGTTGAATATCGCGCGTTTCGACAACCATACTTTTGTCCGCCGACCAGGGCCAACCTTCTGATTGTGACACACCCGATGCGGTGTAGCGAGAGGCGACTGAGATGCCCCGTAAATCTTTACATTTCAACGGCTTGAAAATTTGTCCAGGGCTACAGCAGCTTTTCATCAGGGTGCAAGCGGCCGTATTCGCTGGTGTAATGCAGCGGAACGTCAGAATAGGTGCCCTGGTCGCGATAGTAGACCTCGCACCTATCGAACGGTTTCGAGTACACGTGAATGCTGACGGCGCGCTGATTGTATTCGGCTAAATTCAGAACTTGATGGACGGGCTCGAGGGGATTGACGTAGGCCGGGTGAGCTGCGTCCATTTCGTAGATGTCGGTGGCAGTGAGCTGGCACGTTCCCTGGTGCTCACCCTCGGATTGTTTCCCTTCGACGCGGAAATTCTGGACTTTGAGCCGGCCAATCGGCGCCGACATCCAGCAATTCTGGCCGCGGTGATTGTGGATGCGGCTCGATTGGCCCACTTCCCAGCAAATGGTCATGCACTCGAAGACGTCGTTCTTGAACATCAGGTTGCGGGTGTAGCTGCCTTTGGAAAAAAAGAGGTATTTTTCCAGGGTTTCCGGGCGCACAGCATGATGGAGGATGTAGTCCTGAACATTTTCCAGCGTGAAATCGCGGTCACGGATCGTGGCCAGATTCTTGATCCAGTCGGAGATCGCCAGTTGCTCTACCATCAGTTGCTTGGACATGAGAGTGCCTCCGAGAGGAAAGTATAACGCGAAGTGCGATAATAGGAGCAATCGGCGGGAGGACGAAAAAAAGTTAATGGAACTGCTCGGCAAATCACGGGAAGAATTGCGCGTGCTGTGCCTGGCCATGAACGAGCCGGCGTATCGCGGGGATCAACTGTATGACGCGCTGTATCTAAGGCGGACTTTCGATCTGTCGCGAGTCACCAATCTGCCTGCGGCATTTCGCGAAAAACTGGCGGCGGAAACCACAGTGACTTTGCCTACGGTGCGGCAGCGCTATGTTTCGAACGATGGGTCCCTGCGGTACCTGCTTGGACTTGAGGAAAAACAGGATTTCACTGTGGGGAACACCGCGGGCTCAGAGAAGAAAAGACCCGCTAAGGCTGCTTCAATCGAAGCGGTGTTCATGCCCAGCCAGTCGCGGCAGACCGTTTGCATTTCCACGCAGGCCGGCTGCGCGGTGGATTGCCGCTTCTGCATGACCGCGCAACTGGGATTGATCCGCAATCTGACCCCGGGAGAGATTCTGGCGCAAGTGTTGCTACCGCTTGAAGAACACAAGGAAACGCTGACACCACAGACCAATGTGGTGTTGATGGGGCAGGGTGAACCGCTTTTGAATTTCGAGAACGTAATGGCAGCAATGAAGATTTTACTGGATCCATCGGGAATCGGCCTTGCGCCCAAGCATGTAACGCTTTCTACCAGCGGAATTGTGCCGGGAATTGAACGGCTGGCCAAGGAATCGCGGCGACCGAAGCTGGCGATTTCGCTGAATGCGTCGAGCGACGCGCAACGCGATGTCCTGATGCCGATCAACAGGAAATATCCGCTCAGCAAATTACTGGCGGCATGCAAAAATTTCCCGCGTGGTTCGCGCGAGTACATTACGTTTGAATATGTTCTGCTGGGAGGCGTGAACGATTCCGCCGAAGACGCGCGCCGCGTGGCGCGTCTGATGGCGGATTTGGGCCGCGTGAAAGTGAATCTAATTCCGTGGAATCCCGGTTCCCTGCCCTACCAAGAGCCGGAGCCAGCAAGCATCGAACGGTTCCACAAGATTCTGCTCGAAAGGGGAGTCACGGCGTTCACTCGCTATTCGCGCGGCCGCGATGTGCTGGCCGCTTGCGGGCAGCTGGCGCTTAAGGAAGTCAGTCAGAATCCCCTGGCCGTTATCGCCTAGGTCATTGCGCTACACGAGATTCCGGCGAAAGGTTTTTCCCTTTAAGGGTTGGAAACGGCTGCCCGTCCTGCAGATGGTTCGCTGTACCACGTGCTGCACATGCTCTCATTCGCGGGGCGCTATGTTTAGGCCGTCATACCACGACCGCGAATATCGCCGGCCAAGAGTCAAAGCGTCCAGCGTACACAAGGAATGCGCGGCGAACCATGGATGAAAAGTCACCGCCAGATGTTCTTCACAGCGAGAGTGCACACGGCCATCGTGTACACGTCAAGTGCGCACGGCGACGGCGGAGAGTTGTCGGCCGGAGTGGGCGGATTCTCTGCGGTAGCTGAAAAACAGACCCGCGTGACACGCGGTGCAGAGTTCGCTGACGAAGATGTTAGCGTCGCGCAGTCCAGCGGCAAGTAGTTGCAAGCGGTTGGCTTTGGGAAGATCGAGGCGCACTTTGCTGGGCGGCGGCTGGTGGCCGGGGGGCATCCGGTTGAGCCATTGCAGTGGGTTGGGCTCTTCGCCGGTGCGCAGTTCGTCAAAATATTGTTCGGCGTCAGCGAATTGTGAGGTGAATTGGGCGACCAGTTCGGTTCCGACTTTGTAGCAACAGGCGCCAATCGCCGGACCCAATGCAGCAAGAATATCGCCGGGCTTACAAGCAAATCTCATGCGCATTTCGCCGACGGTCTTTTGCGCAATGCGCGCCAGGGTTCCGCGCCATCCTGCGTGGATGGCGGCGACCACGCGCTTGTTCGGATCGACCAGTAGAATCGGAAGGCAGTCGGCGGTTTGCACGCCGAGCAGCAAACCGGGCGCTTGAGTGACCAAGGCGTCACCGCGACAAGGTTCTTTCGGCGCGGCCTTGAATGGATGCACTACCGCAGAGTGAAACTGCTTGAGCGGTACCAAAACAGCATGGCATCCTCCGATCGCAGATTGGAACCGTCCGCGATTCTTGAGGACGTTTTCGCGGGAATCCCAATCCGTGAAGCCGAGGTTGAGAACCGGTTCGCCGGAATCCAGATGACTTGCGCCGCCTACGCGCGTGCTGAACCCGTGGATGAGCCAGGGAAATTCCCTGAAAGCCGCGAGTTCGAGAATTTGCAAGCCTCGCGCGTTGCGCAGCGCCCAGGGCCAGGAGATTTTCAAACGTGCGGCCGGACGTGGCGCGGGTTTGCCAGCCAGTCTGCGAACCCGGGAAGTTTTGGTGGCTGTCGGCATCCTCTCAGTATAATCGCAAGAAGAAATGGCGAGAAAACAGGGCTGGTCTGCATGCCGGGCCGACAGCACTCGACTCCGGGTACCGAGAGGCAAAGGACGACATGATCATCGGGATGGGCATTGACGTGGAGGATGTGGAACGGGTGAAGGGCGCGATGGAGCGCCAGGGCGAGCGTTTTTTGCAGCGCATTTTTACGCAAAAAGAGCGGGCCTACTGCGAGCAGTTCAAGGACAAGTATGAGCGGTATGCCGGACGTTTTGCAGTGAAAGAAGCGGCGATGAAAGCGCTGGGGACGGGCTGGAGCCGCGGGGTGCGCTGGGTGGATATTGAAGTATCGCGGAGGCAAGGCAGCCGACCGACGCTCGAATTGAAAGGCGAAGCACGCAAGATTGCCGACCGATTGGGCGTAAAGAATATCGCCATCAGCATTACCCATACGTCGAAGCAGGCCATGGCGCAGGTGATTTTCGAAGCGTAAGGGTAGCGTTGTTTACTTGACCACCAAAAAGGGGCCGACGGCCAGAGCGTCGACGCCGGCGCAGTAGAAGCTGCGGACGGCAGAGCGTGGGTCGGTGACCAGCGGTTCGCCGAAGAGATTGAAGCTGGTGTTGACGAGAATGGGAGCGGGAGCGGATTCACCGAACTTGTGCAGCAGCCGCCAGAACAGCGGGTTGCCCAGTTTTTCGACCGTGTGTACGCGGACGGCGGTGCCATTGAAAGTGAAGCGTTGCAAGCCGGCAATGGGATTTTTCAGGTCGCCGAGGGAGGCCATGAAGCGGCAATTGGGCCCGCAATCGAAATATTCGTGAGCGCGTTCGGCGGGAACGGAAAGCGCGAAGGGATGAAACTCCTCGCGGTGCTTGATGAACTGATTGACGTTATCGAGCACGTATTCGTTGAAGGGCGAAGCGAGCAAGCTGCGATTGCCGAGCGCGCGGTGGCCGAATTCGCTGCGTCCCTGGCACCAAGCAACGATCTTGCCGCGATCAAGAAGACGGGAGGTTTCTTCGAGCAATTGATCTTCACCTGACGGGTACCGATAAACGATTTTGCAGTTGTCGAGAACGGATTTGATTTCCTGTGAAGTTGGTTCGGGGCCGAGTGCCAGCGAGGCTAACGGCGCGCGGCCGGAGCGGCCTGTAGCTTTTTTGCGAGCGAGAAAGCCTGCGCCGAGTGATGTGCCGGCATTCCCCGCGACAGGCTGCACATAAACATTGCGGAAGCTGCTGCGCCGTTCGAGCGCGCGGACCAGTAGCACGTTCTGGAAAACTCCGCCCGCAAGACACAGGGAGTCGGCTCCGGTCGATTCGCGAAAATGTTCGGCCAATTGCAGGACCAGTCCTTCAAGAACATCTTGCGCGCTGCGGGCGAGCGCAGCACGGACGGCGCGGTCGGTGAGCGGCGCGGAACGCGAAAGCCCGAGTTCGCGATACAGGCGGCGGGAGAGTGCCCCGGTTCCATCCAGGCCGTGTGAAAAGTACTTACGATCGAGCGAAGGCAGTCCTTTTGCGTTGCAGACAAAAAGTTTTCTGAAGGTATCGCTGAATTCCGGCCGGCCATCCTTGCTGAGCCACTGCAGTTTGTGTTCATCGTGTTGCGGCCGAAGACCAACAAGTTCCGTGATGCGCGAATAAAACCAGCCAAGAGAATTCGGAAAAGGCAGCGAACTTAGCGATTTGATGGTGTCGTCTTCACCGAGCGAAATGAGGCCGGCCTGGCCATTGGCTCCGTGGTCCAGGCTGATGATGAGCGAACGCGAAAAATCGGAAGTGTAGAAGGCGCTGGCCGCGTGGCAGAGATGATGATCAAATTGAGAAAAGCGGCGTCCGCCGAGCAATTGACGAAGATGAGAAAGAGCCGCTTCCTGGAAGGAAATTTTGTGGCTTTTCCTGGCGGGGGAATTCCAATTCGCCAGAGCAATTGCGCCTATTTCGGCGGTTTTTATTCCGGCCCAAGCCAGTACGCTCGATAGCGCGCGTTGCGGAAGCGCATGCATTCGGTCGGCGCGGCCGAGTTTTTCTTCTTCAATGGCCGCAACGATAGAGTGCTTGTCGAACAGAGCGACGGCCACGTTTTGGCCGGGAGTGGCAATGCCGAGAAAGTTCACTGAGACCATTCCTCCTCTTCGACTTCGTTTTGAGGTCCCAGGCTGAAATCCTCCAGCCTATCCCCCTCGATCGACTCAGGGTGACCACCATGCGGTGCCCAAAGCAGCCGTTCCAGAGCACCCCATTGACGTTTGTCGCGCCTGAGGTTCGGCGCTTACCGATTCACCCGTTGGGAATTGCGGTTGCAGGTATTGCTGCGGAGCAGTGGCGCAAACTGCGTTCACCCATTGGTTCGCTTGCCAGCAACCAGCGAGACGAAGCTTGAGAAAATTTGTCGAGAGTGCTGGTGTCCATTCTTTGCCGTCGCTTGCTGTCGAATCAGAGTGGCGCAGTGTCAAAAGCAAGAGCGTTCTGCCGGACTGCGAGCTGTGAAATTCGGCGGATTTTCTTTCGCCGAGGGCGCGAAGTTCCCGTGCGCGCCGTTTGACGGTGGCCGGAGGCACATGATGCGGCAGTGTAGCGGCGCGAGTGCCGGGGCGGACGGAGTAGGAAAAGACATGGAGGTAGGTGAAGGAACGGGCCTCGATGAAATTCATGGTGGCGCCGTGGTCTTCTTCGGTTTCGCCGGGGAAGCCGGTGATGACGTCGGCGCCGATGGCGGCGTGGGGGAGTTGTTCGCGGATGAACTCGATGCGACGGGCGTAGTGTTCCAAGCGATACCAGCGATGCATGGCGGCAAGAAGCTTGTCGGAGGCCGATTGCAGTGGAACGTGGAAGTGTTCGGCGAGCCTGGGTGAAGAGGCGAAAAGCGCGACCAAGTCTCGGGTGACGTCCAGTGGTTCGATGGAGCTGAGACGCAGTCGTTCAACGGAAGTTTCCTCAAGGATCTGGCGGAGGAGATCGAGGAAACCGCAGCGAGGCGAGAGATCGCGGCCCCAGGCGCCGAGGTTAATGCCGCTGAGGACGATTTCCTTGTAGCCGGAGTTCGCGAGTTTGTGGATTTCCTGCAGAACGGTTTTCTGAGGCAGGCTTCGGCTTTTGCCGCGGACAAACGGGATGACACAGAAGGCGCAGCGATGGTTGCAGCCATCCTGAATTTTGAGCGTGGGGCGGGTGTGCTGTCCTTCGCCGCCGAGGATGGGGGCAACCAGAACGTCGCGTTGGTCGAAGATGTCACCAGTGATGATGGGGGCGGCGAGGCTGGCGGCGGGTACGAAGCCAGCGGCGTGCGCTGGTCGAAGGTGCAAATTCTGGCGCATTTCCTGGCCAGCGAAGCCGGACCCGGGCGCGAGGAGATCAGGGATTTGCGGTTGGTGTGAGTTGCCGACGACGAAGGAGACGCCGGGGAGGGCGGCGATTTCTTGCGGAGCGCGTTGAGCGTAGCAGCCGGTGACGATGATGCGCGTACAGGGATTCTTGGCGTGGATTTTGCGGATGGCGTCGCGGGCCTGACGATCCGCGGCGGCTGTGACCGTGCAAGTGTTGAGCACAACCACTTCGGCGGCCGCAGCGGATTCCGCCGCGGTGAGGCCAGAATCGATGAGTTGGCGTTCGATGGCGGCGCCGTCAGCCTGGGTAGCACGGCAGCCGAACTGTTCGATGTGGAAGGTGGGCATCGCGCGAATAGTTTACCGTTTATGGCGACGACAGCGGAAGCCACCTGCAGGTGGCCAACAACCGACCACCACAGAAAAAAAACAGCGATCGGGTCGCTGAAGCTAATCGGGGAAGCGGTAGCGGATGATGCACCAGAGGGCCTGCACACCGTCTTTCCAGGTGATTTTTTTGCCTTCTTCGTAAGTGCGGCCTGCGTAGGAAATGGGAACTTCGTAGATGCGCCAGTTCCCTTTTGCCACTTTGGCAGTGATTTCCGGTTCGAAGCCGAAGCGATTGGACTTTACATGGATGCCTTGAAGAACTTCGCGGCGGAAGACCTTGTAGCAGGTTTCCATGTCGGTGAGTTTCAGATTGGTGAAGATGTCGGAGAGCAAGGTGAGCAGTTTGTTGGCCACGTAGTGCCAGAAATAGTGGACGCGCTGCGGGCCGCCGAGGAAGCGGGAGCCGAAGACGACATCGGCGCGGCCGTCAAGAAGCGGTTCGAGAAGTTTGCTGTAGTCGCGCGGATCGTATTCGAGGTCGGCGTCCTGGACGAGAATGATGTCGCCGGTCACTTCGGCGAAACCGCGGCGGAGAGCCGCTCCTTTTCCTTCATTTTTGCTTTGAAAAAAGATGCGCAGGTCGCCGAGGGCGATGGGATCGGCTCCGTCCGTGGCCGGAGCCTGGGATTCGCCAGAGATTTGCAGTTGGAGCATTTTTTGCAAGACCTGGCGAGTGCCATCGGTGGAGCAGTCGTCCACGAGGATGATTTCCTTGCGCGGTTCGGTGTCGATGACCCGGCGGAGGATTTCGTCGATGGTGGCTTTTTCGTTGTAAACGGGAATGACCACGGAGAGTTTGGGATCGATGAGGGCGAGAGGGTTGTGGCGTGCATGGGTCATAGGATTGAAGAAAGAGTTTAGCGGCGGAGTGGATAGAGCGCAAAGAAAATTGGGCATGGCCGACCCTCGGTTATGGCGATCAGTGATCAACAACCAGCCTTCCGCAGCGAAAACCGTGCTGGACACTCTGATTGGGACGCGCGGGAATTAAGCAAGAGAGAGTCTAGAAGGAAAGGCAAGCAAAGGGAGCGGAGCGAATCAGAGTTCGGGGGCCATGCGGCGCTGGAAAGTGAGCAGGATGAGGTCCGCGCGGCGGCGGACGCCGAATTTGTTGAGCAGATTGGAGACGTGGAATTTTACGGTGCGCTCGGCGATGTTGAGCTTGCTGGCGATTTCCTTGTTGGACAGATTTTCGAGGAGCGAATCGAGAACTTCCTGTTCGCGCCGGCTGAGATTGGCTACTGAATCGGATTTCAGGCGGCGGGTTTGGCCGGAAAGAATGGAATCCACGAAGCCGGAAAGAACGGTGCGGGGGACCCAGAACCCGCCACTCGCCACCAGTGGAAGAGCGCGGATGAGCTGATCGCGGGCTTCGGTGTAAGTGAGGATGCCTTTCACGCCGAGGCGAAGCAAAGAGAAGCTGTTGGAATCCTGATGGGCCTCGCCCACGACGATTAGCCGGGCCTCAGGATGGCGCTCGAGAATATTGGAGAGAAGCGCGCCAGTGGCCTGGCGAGCGGCGTGCGCGTCAATGACGTAAACCTGGGCTTTGGGAGGTTCGAAGGACCGAAGATCCGGAGCCAGAGTGGATTCAAGCTGCTTGGCAATGACTTTGAAATCGGGTTTGGACAAAATGCGTTCGAACTCGCTCAGCACCAGAGGGTGCGGCGAGAGCAGGCAAATCGACAGCTTCGCGGACGCTGAGCGTTTGGTAACCATTATGGCCAAGAGTAGTGAAAACTGGCCGTGCGGGCAAGGGACTTTGGGGCAGGTGTTCACGAACTGTTACTGACGAATTGAGTGAATTGGGGCCGCCGGTCGGCGGCGCGAACAGCCGAGAGGGAGAGAGATTCCTCGCTACGCCCGGAATGACCGCAGTACGGCAGGGATTCGATTCTTAGGCGAAAGCCGCGTAAAATGGGACTGTTGGCTGTCACCTGCTGGCGGGACCGACCAACGGCTGGACCGCAAGGAGCAATCACCTTCTTCCTCGGATGCGAAACTTCAAAGAGATAAAACAGCAGTTGCGGGAGTTGCTGCGGCAACGTGTCCTGGTGCTCGATGGGGCCATGGGGACCATGCTGCAGCAACGCAACCTGACGGCTGCAGACTTCGGCGGAGCGACGCTGGAGGGCTGCAACGAAGTCCTCGTGCGCACGCGGCCGGACGTGGTGCTGGATATTCACCGGAAATATTTTGCTGCCGGCGCAGACATTGTGGAAACCGATACGTTTGGCGGAACCCCGCTGGTGCTTGGCGAGTACGGGCTGGAGACCGAAGCGCTGGAGTTGAACAAGAGAGCGGCGGAATTGGCGCGGCAAGCGGCGGCAGAATTTCAGACGGTGGGCAAACCGAGGTTTGTGGCCGGTTCGATGGGGCCAACAACCAAGGCGATTACGGTCACCGGCGGAGTGACGTTTGCAGGGCTGCGGGAGAACTACTACACACAAGCGAAGGGATTGGTGGAGGGCGGTGCGGATCTGTTGTTGGTGGAAACCTGCCAGGACACGCGGAATATCAAGGCGGCGCTGCTGGCCATCCAGAAGCTTTCCAGGGAAGTAGGCAGCGAGATCCCAGTGATGGTGTCGGTGACCATTGAGCCGATGGGAACGATGCTGGCGGGACAGACCGTGGAGGCGATGTGGACGTCGTTGCGGCACGCCAAGCCCCTGGCATTTGGAATGAACTGCGCGACAGGGCCGGAATTCATGACCGACCACGTTCGAACACTGAGCGCCGCGACCGGAGAGTTTGTCTCCTGCTACCCGAACGCGGGCCTGCCCGATGAGGAAGGCAAATATCTCGAGACGCCGACCTCGCTGGCGGCGCAGCTGGAAAAGTTCGTGCATCACGGGTGGCTGAACCTGGTGGGCGGATGCTGCGGAACGACGGAAAAGCATATTCTGGCGATTGCGCAAATGGTCGAGGGGAAGAAGCCGCGGGCACGGCCGAGCCAGGCGCATCGCGCGATATATTCGGGAATCGAGACAGCCGAGGCGGAGGATAGTACGCGGCCGTTGCTGGTAGGCGAGCGAACCAACGTGATTGGTTCGCGGCTGTTCAAGAATCTGGTGGCAGAAGAAAAATGGGAAGAGGCCAGCGAGATTGCACGCCGGCAGGTGAAGGGCGGCGCGCAGATCGTGGATGTTTGTCTGCAGAGCACGGAACGCGACGAAAAGAAAGATATCCCGCCGTTTTACGAAAAGTTGATTCGCAAAGTGAAAGTTCCGGTGATGGTGGATACCACGGATGCGCCAGCGATCGAGCTGGCATTGACCTATTGCCAGGGGAAAGCGATCATCAATTCGATCAATCTGGAAGACGGGGAGGAGAAATTCGAAAGGGTGGCGCCCATTGCGCACGATTATGGCGCGGCGGTGGTGGTGGGGTGCATCGACGAAGACAAGCTGCAGGCGCAGGCGTTTACTCGTGAACGGAAACTGGAGATTGCCAAACGGTCCTACCAGCTGCTGACCAAGAAGTACGGGATTGCCTCCGAGGACATTATTTTTGATCCGCTGGTGTTTCCTTGCGCGACCGGCGACGAGAACTATATCGGCGGCGCGGTGGAGACGGTCGAAGGTATCCGACTGATCAAGAAGGCGCTGCCGGAAGTGCGAACGATTTTAGGAATTTCCAATGTGTCGTTTGGATTGCCGGCGGGTGCCCGCGAAGTGGTGAACTCGGTGTTCCTGTACTACTGCACCAAAGCG
>Ga0306920_100006656_pt1 | contig 15126 bp, 11 predicted proteins | sample flu12Cox44000170_FD_204666 | JGI IMG/M metagenome (GOLD analysis project Ga0306920, IMG submission 204666) | Lab enrichment of tropical soil microbial communities from Luquillo Experimental Forest, Puerto Rico - flux4day.12C.oxic.44.000.170 (v2)... | ecosystem: Environmental > Terrestrial >... | reverse complement strand
GTTCCGGGGCCCACGCCGCTGCCTGGCGGGAAAAGGTAGCTAACGCCTTGATCAACGAAATTCGCGATCTGGACCCGCGCGGCACCGATGCCAGCGCCAATGAAAGGAGTGATACACCACCAAGTGCCGAGATCGGCATATGCGTTCGCGAGCACCAGCCACTCGGATTTGCTTGCGCTGTAGGTGTCAGCGCCATAACCAACTGCCCCGCCATTGGGGAATGAGACGAGGTCAAGCCCGTGGAAGTTCGTGCTCCCGCGGTATTGACCCGTAATATCCGCGCGGAACCAATTGTTGAACTGGTAACCAGCGCCTAGCCCGAAAATGCCACCGGTGTCGAAACCAGTGCGCTGATCAAGAGACAGCAATCCCGAATAGCTATAGTAATTGAGATTCTTCACTTGCTGGTTGCTGAAGCCGATGTCGCCGCGGAGATACCAGCCGCCGAAATCAGCCGGCGGCGCGTACATCGGGGGCGCCGCAATCGGCATGTCGGCGGCAAACGCCCCGGTGGACAATATCGCTGCCGCTCCGGCGGCGAGCAGAGACTTAACGCTACGCATTGGCTTCGTCCTTTTAGCCGGTGAGGCAGAGCGAAGGCCTCACGTAAGAAACTCACGGCCGGACGATGCCACCAAAATCTTAAGCGGCACTTAACCCTAATTTTTAAGGTTGATAATCTCTGATTATCTCCATTAGCGCTTGTGCGCGCGCCACGGCATTCGTGCGACGGCAGTCAAGACTACTAACGATTCGTTGATGCGGGCGGATAGCGATTAGCGAATAGAGGCTATCGAGCAGGAGGCCGAGACCGCGCCCGTTATTCGCCCGCGCGCGTCAACGCGTGTGCTTCGGCATTTTCGGCAGGAACACGGCGAGCAGGCCGATCGCCGGCAGGAAGGCGCAGATTTGATAGACGAAGGCGATGGAGGTGTGGTCCGCGACCTTGCCGAGCACGGCCGCGCCCAGGCCGCCGATGCCGAACGCGACGCCGAAGAACACGCCCGAGATCATGCCGAAGCGATGCGGCACCAATTCCTGCGCGAACACGATGATCGAGGGCGTGGTCGATGAGATGATCAGGCCGATGATCACGCTGAGCACGGCGCTTGCAGCAAGGCCTGCATAGGGCAGCGCCAGCGTGAATGGCAGTGCGCCGACGATGGAGAACCAGATCACGATCTTGCGGCCGAAACGATCGCCGAGTGGGCCGCCGAAGAAAGTACCGACCGCATTCGCCGCGAGAAAGATAAAGAGATAGATCTGCGCGGTCTGGGTCGAAACGCCGAACTTGTCGATCAGATAGAAGATGTAATAGCTCGACAGGCTCGAGACATAGAGCTGCTTGGAGAACAGGAGCATGACCAGCACTGCGAGCGCGACCAGCACGCGCCTGCCGCCCGGCGCAGACGGATCGCGCGCGATCGGCACCGTCTTCCGCGCCGTGATCTGCGGCCTGTACCAGAGCCCGATCCGCCAGAGGATCACGATCGCTATGAAAGCGATCGACGAGAACCATGCGATACTGCCCTGCCCGAACGGCACGACGATGAGCGCCGCGAGCACCGGGCCCATCGAGCTGCCGAAAGCGCCGCCGAGCTGGAATACCGATTGCGCAAAGCCATAGCGGCCGCCGGAGGCGAGCCGCGCGATACGCGCAGACTCGGGATGGAACACCGCCGAGCCCAGTCCGATCATCGCGGCCGCAACGAGAATGACGAGATATTGGTGTGCGACCGAGAGCAAGAGCAACCCGAAGAAGGTCGAGGCCATGCCGACCGAAAGCGAAAACGGCTGCGCCTTCTTGTCGGTGAAATGCCCGACCGCCGGCTGCAGGAGCGACGCGGTGAATTGGAACGCCAGCGTGATCAGCCCGATCTGCGCAAAGTCCAGCGCATAATTGTCCTTCAGGATCGGATACACCGAGGCGATCAACGACTGCATGGTGTCGTTGAGAAAATGCGAGAAGCTGATGCCGGCGAGCACGATGTAAGCAGGGCCGGCCGCTCTCGCTGCGAGCGACGGCGCGGCGTTGTTGACGACGACCGCCTCGGTCAGCGCTTCCTGCGATACGACGACGGCCTTGTTCAACGCGCGATTCCTGGAGGAATTCGAGTGGGATTGCTCGTCGTTCCTACAGGGCAAGCGCGCGCACGACTACCGCCAATAGCCGATGGCTGTGATGCAACTGTTAATGAAGCATTCCTGCGCTGCAAATACGACGGCCGCCTCGCCTCTCCCGTCGGGAGAGGCCGGATTGCATCGGCAGATGCAATCCGGGTGAGGGGTTAAGCTCTCGAGGGAGACGCGGCCCCTCACCCGGATTGCGCCGGACGATGCTGCGCATCGCCGGGAGCAATCCGACCTCTCCCCTCTGGGGAGAGGTGAAGGAGAGCGCGGCTCGCCTCAGGCAGCAGCCTGCCCCAGCGCAAAGACGATGTTGTCGACCACCTCCTCGACCAGGATGCGGTCGTCGCCCTCGCCCATCACGCGGATCACGGGCTCGGTGCCGGACGAGCGCACGAGCAGCCGGCCATGGCCGTTGAGGCGCTTCTCGCCGGCGGTGATCGCCGACTTGACCTCGGCATCCTCGAGCGGCTTGCCGCTGCGGTAGCGCACGTTCTTCAGGATCTGCGGCAGCGGATCGAAGCGGTGGCAGACTTCCGAGACCGGACGACGAAGCTTTTGCACCACGGCGAGCACCTGCAGCGCCGCGACGAAGCCGTCGCCGGTGGTGGCGTAATCCGACAGGATGATATGGCCCGAGGGTTCGCCGCCGAGATTGTAGCCGCGCGTGAGCATCTGCTCGAGCACATAGCGGTCGCCGACAGGGGTGCGCACGAGCTCCAGCCCCTGTGCCTCAAGGAAGCGCTCCAGCCCGAGATTGGACATCACAGTCGCGACAATGCCGGGCCGCGCCAGACGTCCGTCTTCCTTCCAGCTCTGCGCGATCACCGCGAGCAGCTGGTCGCCATCGACGATGTGGCCGCGTTCGTCGACCAGGATGACGCGGTCGGCGTCGCCATCGAGCGCAATGCCGATATCCCCGCGCATCTCGCGCACCTTGCGCGCCAGCGCCTCCGGCGAGGTCGAGCCGCATTCCTTGTTGATGTTGAAGCCGTCAGGCTCGACGCCGATGGAGACCACGTCGGCGCCCAATTCCCACAGCGCTTCGGGCACCACTCTGTAGGCGGCGCCGTTGGCGCAATCGACCACCACGCGCAGGCCTTCGAGCGAGAGATCGCGCGGCAGCGTGCGCTTGGCGAATTCGATGTAGCGGTCGTGCACGCCGTCGATGCGGCGGGCGCGCCCCAGGCTCGCGCTCTGCGCCAGGCGCTTGTCGAGGGATTCGCCGAGCAGTTGCTCGATCTGGCGCTCGACATCGTCGGAAAGCTTGAAGCCTTGCGGACCGAACAGCTTGATGCCGTTGTCCTCGAACAGATTGTGGGAGGCGGAGATCATCACGCCGAGATCGGCACGCATGGATTTGGTGAGCATGGCGACCGCAGGGGTCGGCATCGGGCCGACCAGGAGGACGTCCATGCCGACCGAGGTGAAGCCGGCCACCATCGCATATTCGATCATGTAGCCGGACAGCCGCGTATCCTTGCCGATCACGACTCGATGACGATGCTCGCCGCGCTGGAACACCAGACCAGCGGCCTGGCCGACTTTGAGCGCCAGCTCCGGCGTGATCAGGCCGTTGGCGCGTCCCCGAATGCCATCGGTACCGAAATAGTTGCGGCTCATATAACCCCCGGACTAGAGGATGATCCGGAAAAGTATGGAGCGGTTTTCCGAAAAGATCATACTCACTTGTGAATCCAAAGCGCGATCGCGCTTCTAGGTCGGGACTCCCGCAAAACTTGCGGGAATCACCCAAGTCCCGCCCTTGGTCCCATCTGTTCTGGGTCTTATAATGGCTTTGCCGCTAACATGGCTTCAAAAAATATGATTAATCATTGCGGGGGATGAGTTCCGCGGCTACCCCGTTAACTTGTTGTTAACGTTGGGCTTTACTGTTTTGGTGTTTAAGACTTGTGCTTGGGTTCCAGCGGCTGCGCAACGCTCACCGGGTCGGATGCCGGAAAGGTTTCCTCCAGCCCTTCCTCCAGCGCCTGCTCGAGCCGGTCCTTTTCATCGTCGGCCGCCTTGGTTGCTGGCTTAGTTACGGACCGGGGTGCGGGCTTAGACGGTGCGGGCTTGGGCTTGACCTTCGAATTGGCCTTGGAACCTGATCGGGTCATCACAGCCTCCGCGGGCTTGCCGGTTTCATCCTCGATTTGGCACCGGCCTCAACCATGCTAGATGACGACGCGTATCAGAATTACAAGTAAGACTTTGGGGGCCGGGAACGTTCATGAAGCACATCACCTGCATCGAGGATCTTCGCCTGCTGCACAAGCGGCGGGTTCCGAAGGCTTTTTTCGAATATGCCGACCGCGGCTCCTATGCCGAGGAGACGCTGCGCGCCAATCGCGAGGACCTGCAAAGGATCAAGTTCCGCCAGCGCATCCTCGTCGACGTTTCCAAGCGCGACACCTCGACCACGATCCTCGGCGAGAAGTCGACGCTGCCCTTGATCCTGGCGCCGGTCGGGCTGCTCGGCATGCAGCACGGCGACGGCGAGATCTACGCCTGCCGCGCCGCGCAGGCCGCCGGCATTCCCTTCACCCAAAGCACGATGTCGATCTGCTCGATCGAGGATATCGCGGCCGCCGTCGACAAGCCGTTCTGGTTCCAGCTCTATGTGATGAAGGACCGCGGCTTCATCAAAGCGCTGATCGAGCGCGCGATCGCCGCCAAATGCAGCGCGCTCGTCTTGACCGTCGACCTGCAGGTGATCGGCCAACGCCATGCCGACATCAAGAACGGCATGAGCGTGCCGCCGGAATGGTCGCTGTCGAAGCTGTTGGATTTCGCGAGCAAGCCGGCCTGGGTCGCCGGCGTCTTGCGCGGCAAGCGCCGCACCTTCGGCAATATCGCGGGCCACGTCAAAAATACCGAGGATCTCAACCGGCTCTCGGAATGGACTGCGTCGCAATTCGACACCACGCTGAGTTGGAAGGATCTCGACTGGATCCGCAAGCTCTGGCCGGGCAAACTGATCCTCAAGGGCATTCTCGACGTCGAGGATGCCGAGGAAGCCGCCAAGGTCGGCGCGCAGGCGATCGTCGTCTCCAACCATGGCGGCCGTCAGCTCGACGGCGCGCCTTCATCGATCGAGGTGCTGCCGGAGGTCGTCGATTCCATCGGCTCGAAAATGGAGATCATGTTCGACGGCGGCATCCGCTCCGGCCAGGACGTGATGCGCGCGCTCGCGCTGGGCGCAAAATCCTGCATGATCGGCCGCGCCTATGCCTATGGTCTGGGCGCCGCCGGCCAGGCCGGCGTGGAAAAGGCGATCGACATCATCCGCAAGGAGCTCCTGACCACGATGGGGCTTTGCGGCGTCAACACGATCGCCGAGATCGACGATCACGTGCTGGCGGTGTGAGATTTTCTCTCTCCGTCGTTCCGGGGCACGCGAAACGTGAACCCGGAACCTCGAGATTCCGGATTCACGCTTCGCGTGCCCGGAATGACACTTCGTGTCACATCGGCGGGGTGATGCCGTCGCGGCCGACATTGACGCGGTTGGCTTCCAGCGTGCCGTCGTCCTTCTTTGCAGCACCAAAAATGATCACCTTGGCGCCCGGCTTCATCTCCGACTTGTCGCCTGCGACAAAGGTGACGATCGGCGTCTCCGGCGGCACCAGCACCTTCTTCTCACCATCCTTGTATTTGACCAGGATGTGCTGGCCATCGGTGCCGGCAACCGTCTCGGCAACGGTCGCGTTGGTCATGGTCGAATTGGCGCGGAGATCCCACGGTCGGAAGCCTTCGGCAGCACCGCGCTGGTTTTCGGGGAAGATGTGCACCGCGACCGCCTTCTGCGTGCCGTCGGGCTCCGGCATCGCGGTGACGCCGATATAGGAGCCCTCCTTGATCTCCGCGAGCGAGGTCTTGACCACGCCGAACACCACGACATTGTCTGACGTCTTCACCTTCACGTCATTGCCCTCGCGCGTCTTGATGCTCAGCACCGCCCCGTCGACGGCCTCGATCGTGCCGCGAATGCGCACCGTCGGCGCCTGCTGGGCTGCGGCGATGGAGGAGATCAGGACGAGGCCCGCGAGCACGCGCGGTAGGGTGGATAGGATCTTCGGCATGGCCCGTTCTCCCGGCAACAGTTGCGATGACCAACTCGCAAACCCCGCGGGAGCGAAGCTATTCCGCCCCTCAGGCGCATCTTCGCCGCGGCGGCCTGTCGGCGGCGTCGATCCTGCCGCAGAAAGTCAAGCAGACCGTCAGGCGCTCTGCATCCGCGACAAGAAGCTCTTGATCTCGCCGTCGAGGCCCCGCAATTGCGCGGACATATCGGAGGCAGCCGTCGACACCGCATTCGACGAACGGGTGGTTTTGGCCGCCACGTCCTCCACGTCCGAGATCGAGACGCTCGCGGTCTCCGCCTCCTGCTTGGCGTTGCCAACGCCACGGGCGATCTCTTGGGTGGCGGCCCTCTGCTCTTCGACCGCCGCCGCGATCGTGCCCGCGATGCGATCCATCGCAGCGATGGTGTCTGATATGCCGCCGATGGTGGCAACGGCTTCGCTGGTCGCCTTCTGCATATCCTCGATCTGGCGACTGATCTCCTCGGTCGCCTTGCCGGTCTGTGTCGCAAGCGACTTCACTTCCTGGGCGACGACGGCGAAGCCACGTCCGGCTTCACCCGCTCGCGCGGCTTCGATCGTGGCATTGAGTGCCAGAAGATTGGTCTGCGTCGCGATGGTCTGAATGAGGCTGACGATCTCGCCAATCTTCGCCGCGGCCGCAGATAGTTCGCTGACCTGACTGTTGGTGTTCTCGGCCTCCTTCACCGCGCGGGTCGCAATTTCCGAGGACGATGCCACCTGCTGGCTGATCTCGTTGACGGAGCCGGCAAGTTCCTCGGCCGCCGCGGCGGCGGACTGGACGTTCTGGCTGGCGTGGCCGGCGGATCTCGCCGCACTTTGCGCGCGCTCGCGCGTCCTCTCGGCATCTGCACGCATGGTGGCAGCGTCGCCCTCCAATGCCGAGATCGTCCGACCGACTTCGACCATGAGCGAGGCGACCTTGGCTTCGAACTCGAGCGTGATCTGGCCAGCCGCGTGCGCACGCCCGCGCTCGTCGTCCCTCCTGGCGCGCTCCTGATCCTCCATTTGGCGATTGCGTGCCGCCTGGTCGCGGAACACCGCGAGCGAGCGAGCGATCAATCCGATCTCGTCGCCGCGCGTGGTGTGCGGAATATAGGCATCGAGCTTGCCCTGGGTCATTTCGTCGATTACGCCGGTAACATCGCCGAGCGGTGCGAGGCTGCGACTCAACAGGAAAAGACTCAAGGCCATTACGACCAGGATGCCGGCGACGGCGGCCAAAGCCATATGCTTCACGGTTTGGTTCAGCATCGCGTCATAGGCTTCGATGGAGTTACCAACAAAGAGCAGACCGAGAATCTTGTTCTGCGAGTCAACGATCGGGAAGTAGGCGGTGTAGAATTTGCGGCCAAACAGGACTGCCGGTCCCCTGTAAGGTTCTGCACGGCGCAACGCTTCCTGACCAGGATGCTCCGGCGCCAGCGCGGTACCGATCGCGCGCTCGCCATTCTCCGTCTTCAGGTTGGTGGTGCGGCGGACGAACTGCCCGGTTGACTGATCCCACTGGAAGAGTGTGGCATTGCCGCCGGCATACGCAGCTGCGGTGTCGACGATCGAGTGATCCGAGAAAACGCCGGGAAAGGACGGCGCTTCAACGCGCACGACTTTGCCATTGTCGAGCTTGATCCTGGTGTCCGGATATTTCGCCGCATAGACCAACGCGAGGGTGCGCAGATTGACCTCAATGTCGTCGCGCGCCTTGGCGTCGAACTCGTTGCTGAGCGCCCAATAGGCCGCGGCCGTGACGCTGGCGACGGTCAGCGCCACCACAAGGGCAATCAGGATGAACGCCCGGGTCGAGAGGCTGAAACCACTGAAAACGCTGTTCATGAGATCCGCCTCGCGGGATGAAACACAGCCGCGTTGTGAGCGCCCCGTCTGTGGTTACGGCCCAATTAACTAACTATCCTCGAGCAAAGCCAACCGATTTGGATTTGGCTCCGTCTTTCGAAAGGATTAGATGACGTCGCCCGTAAACCCGACGTTACCCAAACACCTGTCGCTACGGAAACTGGATAGCGACTTCGCGAATCGGATCGATCATCACGCGCCAATTCGGTCCTGCGGGCTGCTGCGGAATGACTGTTACCCGCCAAGCAAGAACCCCGCGGCTTTCGCCGCGGGGCTATGAATCAAACGGCCGATGGTGCGATACAATCTCGCCAGTGTCACATCGGCGGCGTCAGGCCATCGCGACCGACGCTGATACGGGTGGCCTCGAATGAGCCGTCGGGGAGCTGCTTCACAAAGGCGATCAGCTTGGCGCCCGGCTTGAGGTCGTTCCTGTCGCCGGGCACATAGGTCACGATTGGGGTATCCTGGGTGATCACGACCTTCTTCTCGCCGTCCTTGTATTTCACCAAAATCGTCTGGCCGTCGACACTGGCGACGCTGTCGGAGACGGTCGCGTTGGTCATGGACGAATTCGGGCGCGAATCCCAGGGGTACGATCCCTCGCCGGTGCCGCGCATGTTTTCCGGGAACACATGGACCTCGACCGCCCTCGGGGTGCCGTCCGGACCAGGCACCGTGGTCGTGCCGATGAAGGAGCCGACCTTGACATCGGCGAGCGAGATATTGGTGATGCCGAGAATCTTGGCGTCGCCGGTCATGTGCAGCTTGACCTCCTCGCCGCTGCGCGACTTCACGTCAAGCACGTCGCCGTCGATGGTCTCGAGGGTGCCGCGCACACGGGTCGGCGTCGGCGCCTTCTGGGCGACGGCATAGAGGGTGGATGCGGCCACCATCGCAATGGCGATCAGCGGGCGTGTGAGGGTTGAAGGTCGCATAGGCATTCAGGGTCTCCAGCTGGCTAGCGGATCTGATCTAGCGACAGACCCCTAAGCCTTCGTGATATTCCGCCTCACAAGCGCGCGAGCAGAGATGTGAACCCCGCCCCGAGGGACTTTACGCGCCCGCAAGGTCGGCTTCCACGAGCCGCCGAAGCTCGGCCGTCACTTCCGGGCGCTTGCCGAACCACAATTCGAAGCCGCGCACCGCCTGGTGCAGCAGCATGCCGAGCCCGTCGGCGATCCGCAAATTCCGCGCTTTGGCCGCGGCCAGCAGCGGGGTTTCAAGAGGCACGTAAACGAGATCGGACACCACCGCCTGCGACGGCAGGCGCGTGACGTCGATCTTCAGCGCCGGCTGACGGTACATGCCGAGCGATGTCGTGTTGACCAGGAGGCCCGCCTTCGGCAGCACATCGCCGATCTCGCTCCAGGCAATGGGGCGTACTTTTTCGCCGAACTGATCGGCCATCGCCTGCGCGCGCGCGAAGGTGCGGTTGGCGAGATGGATGCGCGCGATGCCGCGCTCGAGGAGGCCGAACACCACCGCGCGCGAGGAGCCGCCGGCGCCGACCACCAGCGCATCTTCAATTCCGTCCCAGCCGGGCGCGGAGGCATCGAGATTGTTGATGAAGCCTTCGACGTCGGTATTGGTCGAGCGCAATTCGCCGTCCTCGTACCACAGCGTGTTGGCGGCGCCGACCGCTTGCGCGCGCGCGTCGGGAGACGACAGCGCGAGCGCGCGCTCCTTGTGCGGGATGGTGATATTGGCGCCCACAAAACCGCGGAGCTTCAGCCGTATCACAAAATCGGCCAAACCTTCCGGCGGCACGGCTTCGATCGTATAGCCGCCGCCGATGCCGAGCGTGCGCAGCCAGTAGTGATGGATCAGCGGCGAGCGGGAATGCGCAGCCGGCCATCCGATCAGGCAGGCGACGGGCGGTCTTTTTTCGGCAGCGGTCATGCCCGTCCCATCCGCCAAGCCGCGCCTGCTGTCAATCCCAAAGCACGATAAACCGGCGGGCTTTTGAAACGTCCGGCAGCCGATCCGCTCGGCTGGCAGCTACCCCTCTGCGAGATCGTCGGTCGCGGCGCCGGGCGCCGGCGCTCCCTGTTCACCTTGATTTGTCGGGAATAGCGCGCAGCCTCGTCAGGCCGGCAAAAAAGCAGGGTCATGAACCCAATGCGGATTCATGACCCTGGCAATTTCACGAGCGCTCACGCCGCGTCGCGATGGGCGGCGATGATCTGATCGGCGGCGCGGCCCGTCACTTCGGCCATGTGGTCGAACTGGCGGGTGAAGCTGCCCGCGCCTGCGGTGGCCGAGCGCAATTCCACGATCAGCTCTCCGATCTCCGATTCCGGCATCAAAGCGCGAACGCAGTCCCAGCCCTGCCAGCCGTCACGGGTGTCGAAGGAGAGGATCTGCCCGCGCCGTGCAGACAGGATCGCGTTGATCTTGGCGGTGGCATCGGTCGGGCAGACGATCTCGACGGTGTGGATCGGCTCGAGCAATACCGGCTGGCATTGCGGCAGGCCTTCGGTCAGGCCCACACGCGCCGCGGTCCGGAAGGCGAGGTCGGAGGAATCGACGCTGTGAAAGGAGCCATCGGTCAGCGTCACCGCCACATCAGTGACAGGGAAGCCGAGCGGCCCGCGCGCGAGCCCATCAACCACGCCCTCCTCCACCGCCGGTATGTAATTGCGCGGCACTGCGCCGCCGACCACGGTTTCGCCGAAGCGGAACCCCTCGCCGCGCGGCAAGGGCTTGATGTCCAGCACCACGTCGCCGAACTGGCCGTGGCCGCCGGACTGCTTCTTGTGCCGGCCGCGCTGGGTGATGGGTTTGCGGATGGTTTCCTGATAGCCGATCGCGGGCGGATGCGATTTGACATTGACGCCGAAGCGCTCGCGCAAGCGCTCGAGTTCGACGCGCAGATGCATCTCGCCCTGCCCCCACAGCACGATGTCGTGGGTGCGCGGGTTCTGCACCATGGTCAGCGAGGGATCTTCCTCGTTGAGCCGCAGCAGCGCCTGGCCGAGCTTGACGTCGTCCTTGCGGTCGATGGCGCCGATCGATATCGCCAGCACCGGCGGCAGCGGCTCGACGGTGACGAGCGCCGGCGGTGCGGTCTTGCCGCTCCCGACAATGTCACCCGTCTTGATGCTATCGAGCTTGCCGAGCGCAACCGTATCTCCGGCTTCGGCGGACGCGCGCTTGCCGTCTTGGCTAGCGCCCGCCGCGTAAATCCCGGAGGCGCGCGAACTCTGGCCGGAGGAGGATTGCAAGGTGGCGCCGTCATCGAGATGACCGGCGAACAGCCGCGTGAGCGACAACTTGCCGCCGTGCTGCAGATGCATGGTCTTGAAGACATAGCCGAGCGCATCCTTGGTCGCCGGCACGCCGAGCCGCGCGGCCGTGGTGGCGACATCGGGCGCCTCGTGACGCAGCGCCTTCATCAGCCGCAGCACGCCGTGTTCGCGCGCGGCAGAACCGAGCAGCACGGGACAGATCAACCCCTCGCGCAGCTCGCGGGCGAGATCGTCGAACACCGCATCACGCGGCGGCTGGATGTCCTCCAGCAATTGCTCCATCAGCACATCGTCATGGTCGGCGAGCTTTTCCAGCATGGAGAAGCGCGCCTCCTTCTCGCGGTCGAGATTGCCGGCATCGAGGTCGACCACTTCGGAGGCCTTGTGCTCGCGATAGACAAAGGCGCGCTCAAGCGCGAGATCGACAAAGCCCTCGATCAGTTCGCCCTTCCAGATCGGGATCTGGCGGAGCACCAGCGGCACGCGCGAGGCCGGCTGCAACATGCCAAGTGTCTCGCGGACGCGCTTGTTGGCGCGGTCGATCTTGTTGAGGAACAGAAAGCGCGGGATTTTCAAATCTTCGAGCTCGCGCAGGATGATCTGCAACTGCGGCAGCTTCTTCTCGTCCGCCTCGCAGACGACCACTGCGGCATCGACCGCGGGCAGCGCCGCGCGCATGTCGTTCGAAAATTCCACCGAGCCCGGACAATCGATAAAAGTGTAGCTGTCACCCATGAAGGTGGTGGTCGAGGCCGTCAGCGACACGCTCATCTTGTGATGGCGCGCCTCGGGGCTGGCATCGCCGACCGATGTGCCGGCATCGACGCTGCCGGAGCGCGCAATCGCGCCCGTTCGCGACAGGATCGCTTCCAGAAGTGTGGTTTTACCGCTTTGGAAAGGGCCCACCAGTGCGATGCACCGTGGACCACGGGGACTTCTGACGTCTTGTCCCATTCGCCGTCTCCTTCTGCTGGAGCTCGGCCCGTGATTGGGTCGGCAACCGTCCATGCTCTGCCTGCCCCCGTGGTTTGGCAAGCAGGAAAAAAATCTGGTTGCGGTGCGGAGAAGCGACTCTGAGGTTGAAAGCCGTTCATTACGCGCGAAACTAACACCGGCGCAATTTTTCGACCCGGTCATTCCGGGGCACGCGAAGCGTGAACTCTAATGTACCATTGCACATCAGAGAATCTCGAAATTCCGGGTTCGATGCTGACGCATCGCCCCGGAATGACGACTCGACAAAGTCCTTTCTTGGCGAAGCCTTTACCGTCCCGGCCGAAGTTCCAGACTCTCCAGACCCGCGGCGACGTTGATGCCGACCTGGCCTTGCACGCTCAAGGGCTGCAGCGCGATGGAATTGTTGGAACCGCCAACCAGCACATTGCCGCCGACGCCGACGCCGACCGAGGCGCTTCCCTGCGCGCCCGCGTAGTCGCCGGAGAGATCGCCTGGCCCGAGGCGGGCGACCGGCGCATAGACCGCCCAGCCGAGCGCCGTCTCCTCGGTGATGCCGAGATCGACGCCAACTTTGCGGATGGTGGCGACATAGCGGTCCTCCGGCATGCCCTCGACACGGAGCACGCAGCCGAGATTGGTCACCGAGCCCACGATGAAGCCGACGCTGGCACCGCCGCGGCATTCGAGCACGCCGACCCGCACACGCGCAGGCTCCTGCGCATCGGCGACGCCTGTGGCAGCGGTGAACAGTGTCGCAGCGATTGCGACGGCGAACGTTAAGCGACGCATGAAGTAAACTCCGGCTGAAGAATGTGATGCGAGCCAAGAAGAATGAACGCCGGTGAACCCCGGCGCTCTTCTCTATGGCACATGATCGGCAGCGCCGCCAGATTCGTGCTCAAACATAAAGAAAGAGGCCCGCTTGCGCAGGCCTCTGATTATTCAGCTACAGTTCAGTTTGTCTTTCAGTTGAGCACGATCTCTTCTGAAAACCGGTATCCACTTGTGCCGACGCGGCCGTCCGGGTCCGGATCATGCTCCTCTAGCGCAGGTTGCCGCAGAAGCGCTGGATGCGCTTGCAGGCATCCTCGAGATCCGAGGTCTTGGTGGCGTAGGAAATGCGGAACGCCGGCCCAAGCCCGAACGCCGAACCGTGCACGACGGCGACGCCTTCGCTGTCGAGAAGCTCGGTGACAAAATCCTCGTCATTGCCGAGCACCTTGCCGGACGGCGCGGTCCTGCCGATGGTGCCGGCGCAGGACGGATAGACATAGAAGGCGCCTTCCGGCCGCGGGCAATCGATGCCCTTGGCCTGGTTGAGCATGGAGACCACGAGGTCACGCCGCTCCTTGAACGCCTTGTTGTTAGCGGGGATGAAGTCCTGCGGACCGTTCAAGGCTTCCACCGACGCCCATTGCGCGATCGAGCACGGGTTCGAGGTCGACTGCGACTGGATGGTCGCCATCGCCTTGATCAGCGGCGCGGGACCGCCGGCATAGCCGATGCGCCAGCCGGTCATGCAATAGGCTTTGGAAACGCCGTTCACGGTCAGCGTGCGGTCCAACAGCTGCGGCTCGATCTGCGCCGGCGTGGTGAACTGGAAGTCGTCATAGACCAGGTGCTCATACATGTCGTCGGTCATCACCCAGACATGCGGATGCCTCACGAGCACATCGGTGAGCGCCTTCAGCTCGGCGCGGGTATAGGCCGCACCGGTCGGGTTCGACGGCGAGTTGAGGATGAGCCACTTGGTTTTCGGCGTGATCGCCTTTTCGAGATCCCCGGGGCTAAGCTTGAAGCCGGTTTCGGCGGGACAGACTACCGGCACCGACTCGCCGCCGGCGAGCGCCACCATCTCGGGATAGCTGACCCAATAGGGCGCGGGGATGATCACCTCGTCGCCCGGATTGAGGGTCGCGACCAGCGCGTTGTAGAGCACCTGCTTGCCACCGGTGGAGACGATCACCTGGTTCGGCTTGTAGGCGAGCCCGTTCTCGCGCTGGAACTTGGCGATGATCGCTTCCTTCAGCTCGGGGATGCCGCTGACATCGGTATACTTGGTCTTGCCGGCCTCGATGGCATGGATCGCCGCCAGCTTGATATTGGCCGGCGTATCGAAGTCCGGCTCGCCGGCGCCGAGGCCGATGACATTGCGCCCTGCCGCTTTGAGCGCGCGTGCTTTATCCGTGACCGCGATGGTCGCGGACGGCTTCACACGGTCGAGCGCAGCGGACAGAAAGGGCATCATGGCCTCCTTGCAGGCGTGGAACGGCTTCTTGTCGTCCACGACTCTTGATGATGGGGGAACGGAGGCACCCTAGGCCGCGTTCCGCGGCACTGCAAGAAGCTTTGGCGCAAACCAGCCAAACTTTAGGGAACGTTAAAGGGCACACGGCTAGCGTGGCGCAACATTTGCAAATTCCAGCGGCAAAATGACTCATATCTGGCAAGGTGTGCGCCAAGGGGTTCGCTCGGGTGACTGGCTGACGCCGACGCGGAGCCGCGCCTACAGCCTGATTTTGCTGGCGATTTGCGCACTTTCCATCGTGGGTTGGATCACCGCCTCAAACGGCCTGATCGACCGCAATGGCAAGCCGATCGGCACCGATTTTTCGAGCTTCTACGCGGCCGGCTCGCTTGCGCTCGAGGGCCAGGCGGCTGACGCCTATGACGCATCCGCGCACCACGCCCGCGAGCAAAGATTGTTCGGCGCGGACACGCCCTATTACAGCTGGAACTATCCGCCGGTCTTTTTCCTCCTTGCCGCGCCGCTTGCGCTATTGCCCTACTCGCTCGCGCTCGCTTTGTTTCAAACGGCAAGTTTTGCGCTC
>Ga0306920_100006653_pt1 | contig 15128 bp, 14 predicted proteins | sample flu12Cox44000170_FD_204666 | JGI IMG/M metagenome (GOLD analysis project Ga0306920, IMG submission 204666) | Lab enrichment of tropical soil microbial communities from Luquillo Experimental Forest, Puerto Rico - flux4day.12C.oxic.44.000.170 (v2)... | ecosystem: Environmental > Terrestrial >... | reverse complement strand
TGATCGCAACCCAGCCCCGCATCTTGCTCGATGGGGCGCGCGCGCAAGCGGCCGCCGCCGACACCTATCGCCAGCTCAGCTTGTTCGGCGACGTATTCGAGCGCGTGCGCGCCGACTACGTGGAAAAACCCGACGACAGCAAGCTCATCGAATCGGCGATCAACGGCATGCTGGCCGGGCTCGATCCGCATTCGAGCTACATGGATTCCAAGAGCTTCCGCGACATGCAGGTGCAGACCCGGGGCGAGTTCGGCGGCCTCGGCATCGAAGTCACCATGGAGGACGGCTTGATCAAGGTCGTCTCCCCAATCGACGACACGCCGGCCGCCAAGGCCGGCATCATGGCCAACGACATCATCACGCATCTCGACGACGAGCCGGTGCAGGGGCTCACCCTCAATCAGGCGGTCGAGAAGATGCGCGGCCCGGAGAACTCCAAGATCAAACTTAAGATCATGCGCAAGGGCCAGGACAAGCCCGTCGAGGTTACCATTACCCGTGCCCGCATCCAGGTGCGCTCCGTGCGCTCGCGCCTCGAAGGCGACGACGTCGGCTTTATCCGCATCACCCAGTTCAACGAGCAGACCACCGCAGATCTGAAGAAGGCGATCACCGATCTCTCCACCCAGGCCGGCGACAAGCTCAAGAGCTTCATCATCGACCTGCGCAACAATCCGGGTGGATTGCTCGATCAGGCGATCTCAGTCTCCGATGCGTTCCTGGAAAAGGGCGAGATCGTGTCGACGCGCGGCCGCACCGCCGAGGAAACCCAGCGGTTCAATGCGCGCGCCGGCGACCTCATCAAGAACAAGCCGGTCATCGTGCTGATCAACGGCGGCTCGGCCTCGGCCTCGGAAATTGTGGCGGGTGCGCTCCAAGATCACCGGCGCGCGACCGTCATTGGCACACGCTCGTTCGGCAAGGGCTCGGTGCAGACCATCATTCCGCTCGGCTCGGGCAACGGGGCGCTGCGGCTGACCACCGCGCGCTACTTCACCCCGTCCGGACGCTCCATCCAGGCGAAGGGTATCTCGCCCGACATCGAGGTGCTGCAAGACGTGCCCGAGGAGCTCAAAGCGCGCACCGACACCCGCGGCGAGGCCTCCCTGCGCGGACACCTCAAGGCCGAAGGCGACGAGCAGACCGGCTCGCAGTCCTACATCCCGCCGGATCCAAAGGATGACAAAGCGCTGCACACGGCGCTCGATCTCATCCGCGGCATCCAAAAGAACTCGGCCTACCCTCCGAACCCCAAGACGGCGGTTCCGAACTAGGGGTCGCGCCATCGCTCACGGGATACAGCCCGGCCCCAAGGCTGATGCGACGCGGGCCAGCACGTCCTTGGGTCAGACTTGAATTGTTCTGAATCTAGGTAGGGCGCTGCTGACCGCCGCGAGTTGCACTGATCAGGCCCTAGCCTCGGCGGCCGCTGCGCAAGCAGTAGCTCCCAGCCCCAAGGACATGAGCCATTCGGCGGCTTATCGATGGCGTCCTGCGCCTTGCGACGGGATGCAATACGAGCCGCTGCTGAGATAGTCGAACGGGCAGGAACCACCCGGCCGCGGTGGCTTGGGCACGGGCAGCGGCTCGGCGAGCGCGAGCGTCGTGGCTAGCGCGAGCATCAGGGAAAGGGCCGTTTTCATTGGGTCGATCTCTGTTTGGGACACTATTGGGACACTACGGCCGTCTGGCATTGGAATCGTTACGTTATTTCGGCCCACATATTGCCGCGTCATGGGACGCAAGGCGCCTCGCAAGCGCCTGGCGTGCCGCGTCATAAGCGCGTTCACGCGCGTCTTGTAACGCACCGAGGGCACGCCTCACGGGTGCCGCTGCACCCGAACGTTTCTCGGCGCTCCGCCCACCCCTCGACTCGGGGTCGGTGAAGCGAAGTTGCAAACCCCGGACGCAGACATGCGCCGCGGGAACGAGATGGGCTGTTTGACATCGTGAGCTGGCAATTACCGAAAACGGTTCGGCGACGAGCCGCGAGCTCGGCTCTCGTCGTCCCCGCGAAAGCGGGGACCCATAACCACGGTCTTTGGTTATGGGTCCCGGCTCTCCGCCTGCTTCGCGGGCGTCGGCCGGGACGACGATCCTTCATAAGAACGAAGAACCAACCTGCGGCTGTAGGAAACGACCACCGGCTCGGCTTCCCTGTTTCCGGCCTGTTATTTACAGGGAGTGCCGCAACTCCAACGTGTCGAGCCATCGGCGCGCGGTCCGCCGATCTCACGCCTCCCGGCGCGTGGCCCAGTATTTTCCCTGTTACTTACAGGAAGCGGCCGAGCGGCGTTCGGCGGCACCGGTGGCGGGACGCGCTTTCCGCGCGCGCGGCGGCGTGACAGCATGCCGGCCGAACGAAAGCCAAGGACAGCCATGAGCACGCAGACCATCATCGTCGAACGGCGCGGCCGCGTCGGCATCGTGCGCCTCAATCGGCCGCAGGCGCTCAACGCGCTCAACGTCACCCTGAAGAACGAGCTCCTCGGCGCGGTCGAGGCCTTCGACGCCGACGCCGATGTGGGCTGCATCGTCATGACCGGTTCGGACAAGGCCTTTGCCGCCGGCGCCGACATCAAGGAGATGGCGGGGCAGACGTATATCGACATTTTCCGCGCCGACTACACGGCCGACTACGAGCGGCTGGCGCGCGTGCGCAAGCCGATCATCGCCGCGGTCGCGGGCTTCGCGCTCGGCGGCGGCTGCGAGCTCGCCATGATGTGCGACCTCATCATCGCCGCCGACAACGCCAAGTTCGGCCAGCCCGAGATCAAGCTCGGCGTGATCCCGGGCATCGGCGGCACGCAGCGCCTCACCCGCGCGGTCGGCAAGGCCAAGGCCATGGACCTGATCTTGACCGGACGCATGATGGACGCGGCCGAGGCCGAGCGCTCGGGCCTCGTCGCGCGCGTGGTGCCTGCGGCGAGCCTGATGGCGGAGGCGATGAAGGTCGCCGAAACGATTGCCGCGATGTCGCAGCCGTCGCTCATAGCGGCGAAGGAGGCGGTCAACCGCAGCTTCGAGACGTCGCTCGCCGAGGGCGTGCGCTTCGAGCGGCGCGTCTTCCACGCCTTGTTCGCGACCAAAGACCGCAAGGAAGGCATGGCCGCCTTCATCGAGAAGCGCCCGCCGCGGTTCATGAATGAATGACGGTGCTGGCAGCGAGCATCGCGCGTGCTTAGGTCTAGCCGATCGTCGCGCGTGGCAAAGCCGTCGCTTTCGCCGATGATGGCGTGGAACGGCGAGGGACCATTCGATGCTCAGTGCGGAGGAGCTTGAACGCTATGCCCGCCACATCGTCCTGCACGAGATCGGCGGGCCGGGGCAGCAGGCGCTCAAGCGCGCGCGTGTGCTGGTCGTCGGGGCCGGCGGGCTGGGCGCGCCGGCGCTGCTCTATCTCGCCGCGGCCGGGGTCGGCGCGCTCGGCGTCATCGACGACGACGCGGTCGCGCTCTCGAACCTGCAGCGCCAGGTCATCCACGGCACGCCCGAGATCGGCGGGCCCAAGGTGGAGAGCGCGGCGGCCGCGATCCGCCGCCTCAACCCGCACGTGACGGTGGAGACGCACGCGGCGCGGCTCGTCGCCGCCAACGCGCTGGCGCTCATCTCCCGCTATGACGTCGTTGTCGACGGCTCCGACAATTTCGCCACGCGCTACCTCGTCTCCGACGCCTGCTTCTTTGCCAAGAAGCCGCTCGTCACCGCCGCGGTCGGCATTTTCGACGGCACGCTCACCACCATTCGCGCCCACGAGCGTAAAGCGGACGGAAGGCCCAATCCGACCTACCGCTGCCTTTTCCCCGAGCCGCCGCCGCCCGGCACGGTTCCGGCCTGCGCGGAGGCCGGCATTCTCGGCGCGCTCACCGGCGTGCTCGGCTCGCTCATCGCGCTCGAAGTGATCCGGGAAATCGTCGACTTCGGCGAGGGGCTCGTCGGCCGGCTCCTCATGTTCGACGCCCGCGCCATGCGCTTCGAGACGCTCAACTACGCATGGGACCCGGCCAATCCGCTCTCGGGCGAGCATCCCACGATCAAGGATTTATCGATTCACGCCTGACCGTGCGGTGGCGCTGGTCTCACTTCGTCCAGGTCGCGACCGCCGTGGTTCCCTTCATCACCGACCACTTGTTGTCGCCGGCGGTAAGGATCTTAAAGCAGTTGGCCTTGGAACCTTGCCAGGTGGTGCAGAAGCCGTCCTTGGTGAGCTTCCAGGTGCCTTCGGCCTTGGCGCCGCCAGCGCCGATCGGCTCGCGCGTCATCTTGCCGTCGGAGCTGAACGTCATCTTGTATTTGACGTTTGTCGCCGATGCGGTGAAGGGCTGACCGTTGAAGAAGGTCGCTTGGATTTCGTTCGGTGCAAGCGCGGCGGCAAAGGCAGGCGCGGTGACGGCGACGACAGCCACGCCGGCGACGAGCAAGGCGCGCATGGCGGCTCTCCCTGAAATTAAGTTGACACCACGATACCGCAAATCGTGGCGGGCCGCAGCAACGTTACAGCATCGACGGCAGGACGCGGTCGGGAGGCCTGTGCCCGTCCAGGAAAGTTCTGATGTTGACGATCACCTTCTCGCCCATGTCGATGCGGCCTTCGAGCGTGGCCGAGCCCATATGCGGCAGCAGCACCACCTTGCCCATGCGCGCGAGCTTGACGAGCTTCGGATTGACCGCCGGCTCGTGCTCGAACACGTCGAGCCCCGCGCCCGCGATGTCGCCCGACGCGATCAGCCGCACCAGCGCGTTCTCGTCGATCACCTCGCCGCGCGCGGTGTTGACGATGTAGGCCTGCGGGCGAATGAGCTTGAGCCGGCGCGCCGAGAGCAAATGAAAGGTCGCCGGCGTGTGCGGGCAGTTGACCGAGACGATGTCCATGCGGGCGAGCATCTGATCGAGGCTCTCCCAATAGGTGGCGGTAAGCTCCTCCTCGATCTTCGGCGGCACGCGGCGGCGGTTGTGGTAGTGGATCTGCAGCCCGAAGGCGCGGGCGCGGCGCGCCACCGCCTGGCCGATCCGTCCCATGCCGATGATGCCGAGGCGCTTGCCCCAGATGCGGTGGCCGAGCATCCAGGTCGGCGACCAGCCGTGCCACGGCTTGTCCTCGCTCAGCACCGCGGCGCCCTCGGCCAGACGGCGCGGCACGGCGAGGATGAGCGCCATCGTCATGTCAGCGGTATCCTCGGTGAGAACGCCCGGCGTATTGGTCACGGTGATGCCGCGGCTCAGCGCGGTGGCGACATCGATATGGTCGACGCCGTTGCCGTAGTTGGCGATCAGCTTGAGTTTGTCGCCGGCCTTGCTCAGCACCGAGGAATCGATGCGATCGGTGACGGTGGGCACCAGCACATCGGCGTTCTTCACCGTTTCGGCGAGCTCGGCCGCCGTCATGGGCTTGTCGTCGAGGTTGAGGCGCGCGTCGAAAAGCTCGCGCATGCGCGTCTCGATGCTATCCGGAAGCTTGCGCGTGACGACGACTAGGGGTTTCTTGCGGCTCGCCATGGTGCGCCCTTCGTCACCTCGCCACCCCCGCGAAAGGGTTCCTCCGTTCAGGTCTCTTTAACCGCCGTGCCCGACACTGGCATTCCTTACGCGGGTTGGATCCCTCTGTAACAGATAGACGTGTGAAGACAAAGGCCTGCACCCGAGGCCGTCGCGGGCCGCTTGCGCGAGCCAATCGTTACCCCATGAGTTTTTTTCGCCGCCGTGAAGCGAAGAATTCAAAGCGCAATTGCCGGATCGTCCGGCGCGCGCCGGTGATGGCTCTTGCCCTGGTCGCGGCGCTCACCTGCGCCGCGGCGGCGCGTGCCGCGGGCGAGCTTGGGACCGGCCCCAAGAGCGGTTTGCCGACGCCGCGCTTCGTCAGCCTCAAGCCCGATCGCGTCAATGTGCGCGGCGGCCCGACGCGCGACCACGAAGTGACCTTCGTCTATACCCGCGCCGGCTTGCCGGTGGAGATCACCGCCGAGTCGGACAACTGGCGGCGCATCCGCGATTGGGAAGGATCGGAGGGCTGGGTCTACCACTCGCTGCTGTCGGGCCGGCGCACGGCCGTGGTCACGCCCAAGGACAAGAAAGAGCTGGTGCCGCTCTATGACCAGGGCGACAGCGGCGCCGCGGTGGTCGCGCGACTGCAGGCGGGCGTGCTCGGGCTGGTCAAGCGCTGCACCGGAAGCTGGTGCCGCATCGCCGGACCGGGCTTCGACGGGTGGGTGGTGCAGGAACAGCTTTGGGGCGTCTATCCGAACGAGAAGGTGGAGTAATTCGAAAACGTCAACGGCCGGGAACGCCGGCCGTCGCGAGCGCAATGATGGCGAGAAAGCCGCTCAGCGCGCCTTGCGGCGCAAGCGCACCACCACGTCGATGCGTGCGACCTCGTAGCCTTCCGGCGGGATCGGCGTCCTGCCCACGACCACGTCGGTGTCGGGAATGTCGAGCAGGTCGTTCTCCCCCTCGACGAAGAAGTGGTGGTGCTGGGACACGTTGGTGTCGAAATAGGTCTTCGAGCCGTCGACGGCGACCTGGCGCAACAGCCCGACATCGGTGAACTGGTGCAGCGTGTTGTAGACGGTGGCGAGCGATACCGGCACCTTGGCCTTGGTCGCCTCCTCGTAGAGCATTTCGGCGGTGATATGGCGGTCGCCTTTGCCGAACAGGATCCATCCGAGCGCCATGCGTTGGCGCGTCGGACGCAGGCCCACGTCGCGCAGCATGGCCTTCACGTCGCGCCAGGGGCAGCCGGTGAGCGCGGAGCGCGCCGACGCGCTCGGCACCCGCTCGGCGTCCTCGGCGGCCTTGGTGAAAACGATGGTACGCGACGGCGTCATGGGCACAATTGAACCTTTTATACGCTGACCCGGCAATGATTGTTGCATTTGTAACATATGGCGCCGAACATGCAACTCCCTCGCAACAACACTGGGGCGATTCTAATCTGGGCGATATTCGGCAGGGGGTAGCTGGCTTTGCCCCCCGGTCCGCCTATGTTAGGAGTTCCACGCTTTGGGCATTGACCAGGCGGCCACGGACAGGACACGGATGGCGAACCGGCGCACCAGCTTCGGCTACGATGACCTATTGGCCTGCGCGCGGGGCGAATTGTTCGGCGCAGGCAATGCCCAGCTGCCGCTGCCTCCGATGCTCATGTTCGACCGTATCTCCGAGATCGCGGAAGCCGGCGGCGAATACGGCAAAGGCCTGGTCCGCGCCGTGCTCGAGCTCAAGCCGGACCTGTGGTTCTTCCCCTGCCATTTCAAGGGCGATCCGGTCATGCCCGGCTGCCTCGGTCTCGATGCGCTCTGGCAGCTGCTCGGCTTCTTCTTGGGTTGGCTGGGCGCCCCCGGCAAGGGACGCGCGCTCGGACTGGGCGAACTCAAATTCTCCGGCCAGGTTCTCCCCACGGTCAAGAACGTGGTCTACGGCATCGACATCAAGCGGGTCATGCGCAGCAAGCTCGTGCTCGGCATCGCCGACGGTTGGCTGTCGGCGGACGGCTCGATCATCTATCGGGCGATCGACCTCAAGGTCGGTCTGTTCCGCGACGAAGTGATGCAGCCGAGCGGAGGTTGACGGCGGCAGGGGCGCTCGCTCTGCGCAGCGAGATGCGGACGAGGCATGCATGAGACGGGTCGTCGTCACCGGGATGGGCATCGTCTCATCGATCGGCAACAACACCCAGGAAGTTCTGGCGAGCCTGCGCGAGGCCAAGTCGGGCATTTCGCGCGCCGATAAATATGCCGAGCTCGGCTTTCGCTGTCAGGTGCACGGAGCGCCAACCCTTAACGCGGAAGAGGCGATCGACCGTCGCGCCATGCGCTTCCTCGGCGGCGGCGCGGCCTGGAATCACGTCGCCATGGAGCAGGCGATCCGCGATGCCGGGCTCGAGGACGGCGAAATTTCCCACGAGATGACCGGCATCATCATGGGCTCGGGCGGACCGTCGACGCGCGCCATCGTCGAGGCCGCCGATACCGCCCGCAACAAAAGCCCCAAGCGCGTCGGGCCCTTCGCCGTACCCAAAGCGATGTCGTCCACCGCCTCGGCGACGCTCGCCACCTGGTTCAAGATCAAGGGCGTCAACTATTCGATCTCGTCGGCCTGCGCGACGTCGAACCACTGCATCGGCAACGCCGCGGAAGTGATCCAGATGGGCAAGCAAGACGTGATCTTTGCCGGCGGCTGCGAGGAGCTCGACTGGACGCTCTCCGTGCTGTTCGACGCCATGGGCGCCATGTCCTCGAGCTTCAACCAGACGCCGCAGAAAGCGTCGCGCGCCTACGACGTCGACCGCGACGGCTTCGTCATCGCCGGCGGCGCCGGCGTGCTGGTGCTGGAGGAGCTCGAACACGCCAAGGCTCGCGGCGGGCGCATCTACGGCGAGGTTGCCGGCTATGGCGCCACCTCCGACGGCTTCGACATGGTGGCGCCCTCGGGCGAAGGCGCGGTGCGCTGCATGCAAATGGCGCTCAAGAGCGTCAAGGCGCCGGTCGACTACATCAACCCGCACGCGACCTCGACCCCGATCGGCGACGTCAAGGAGATCGAGGCGATCCGCGAAGTCTTCGGCGAGCAATGTCCGCCGATCGCGGCGACGAAATCCCTCACGGGTCATTCGCTCGGCGCGGCTGGCGCGCAGGAAGCGATCTATTCGCTGCTGATGATGAACAACGGCTTCATCTGCGAAAGCGCCAACGTCGAGAATCTCGATCCGGCTTTCGCCGACGTGCCGATTGTGCGCGAACGCCGCGACAACGTGAAGCTCGGCTGCGTGCTGTCGAACTCGTTCGGTTTCGGCGGCACCAACGCCTCGGTGGTGCTCAAGCGCCTCGATGTCTGAGGGACGCATGACGGTCAATTCGGCCCGCGCGAGGGACGGGCGGCAAAGCGGTGAAGTTTGGGCGCCATGACGCAATTGATGCAGGGCAAGCGCGGGCTGATCATGGGGGTCGCCAACGACCACTCGATCGCGTGGGGCATCGCCAGGACGCTCGCCGCTCACGGCGCGACGCTGGCGTTTAGCTATCAGGGCGAGGCGCTCGGGCGCCGCGTCAAGCCGCTGGCGGAGTCGGTGGGGGCTTCGCTGCTGCTGCCCTGCGACGTCGAGCAGATCGCCTCGGTCGAGGCCACCTTCGCCGCCATTGCGGAGAAATGGGGCTCGCTCGATTTCCTCGTCCATGCCATCGCCTTCTCCGACAAGAACGAGCTCAAGGGCCGCTACGCCGACACCACGCGCGAGAATTTCATGCGCACCATGATCATCTCGTGCTTCTCCTTCACCGAAGTAGCAAGACGCGCGGCGGCGCTGATGCCGGCGGGCGGCGCCATGCTCACGCTGACCTACAACGGCGGGCAGCGGGCGATGCCGAACTACAACGTCATGGGAGTCGCGAAGGCGGCATTGGAAGCGTCGGTGCGCTATCTCGCGGTCGACTTCGGCCCGTCCGCGATCCGCGTCAACGCCATATCGGCCGGGCCGATCCGCACGCTCGCCGGCGCAGGCATCGGCGACGCGCGGCAGATGTTCGCCTTCCAGCAACGCCACGCGCCGCTGCGCCGAGGTGTGACGCTCGACGAGATCGGCGGCGCCGCGCTCTATCTGCTCTCGGACCTCTCGACCGGCGTCACCGGCGAGGTCCACTTCGTCGATTCCGGCTACAACGTCATCGCCATGCCGCATCCCGCCTCGCTCAAGGACGAAACCGCGGCGAACGAGAGCGCCATCACCAAGGACGCGGCGCAGTAGCTTGCGGTTCGCGGCGCCGCGGCCCGGCAGGACGCGGGCCCAGCAGATGGGTGATGATCCGCTGTATCACGATGATCATGCACGGGAGCGCCTGATCGCCGACCCGCGCCTCGCCACGGTGCTCAAGCGGCTGCACTGGCTCAAGATCGCGAGCGGGTTCATCGCGCTGGGTATCATCGCCGCGATTTGGATCGTGTGGCGCTGGCACGGCATGCGTTGAGCGCGCCGGTGTGTCAGGGCAGGCCGCTTGATCGCGGCTGAAACGAAAAGGCGGCCCGCGGGCCGCCTCTGCGATATTCCGCGCGAACGGGGATTACTCCGCGCCAGCCGCCTCGCGCTGCTGGTCGCCGCGCTGCTGCTCGGCTTCGGCCTTCTGCTTCGCCTCCAAATCCTCGCCGGTCGCCTGGTCGACGACCTTCATGGACAGGCGCACCTTGCCGCGCTCGTCGAAGCCGAGAAGCTTGACCTTGACCTTGTCGCCTTCCTTGACGACGTCGGTGACCTTCTGCACCCGGCGCGGCGCGAGCTGGCTGATGTGCACGAGGCCGTCCTTGGCGCCGAAGAAGTTCACGAAGGCGCCGAAGTCCATCACCTTGACCACGGTGCCCTCGTAGATGTGACCGACCTCGGGCTCGGACGCGATCGATTTGATCCAGTTGATCGCCGCCTTCATCGCATCGCCGTTGGCGGACGCCACCTTCACCGTTCCGTCGTCGGAAATGTCGATCTTGGCGCCGGTCTTCTCCACGATCTCGCGGATCACCTTGCCGCCGGACCCGATCACCTCGCGAATCTTGTCGACCGGGATGTTGAACACTTCGATGCGCGGCGCGTGCTCGCCGAGCTGGTCGCGGTGTTGCGCCAGGGCCTTCGACATTTCACCCAAGATGTGCATGCGCCCTTCCTTCGCCTGGCCGAGCGCGACGCGCATGATCTCCTCGGTGATGCCGGCGATCTTGATATCCATCTGCAGCGAGGTCACGCCACGCTCGGTGCCCGCCACCTTGAAGTCCATGTCGCCGAGGTGGTCCTCGTCGCCGAGGATGTCGGACAGAACCGCGTAGCGCTTGTCCTCGAGGATGAGACCCATGGCGATGCCGGCGGTCGGACGCTTGAGCGGGACGCCCGCGTCCATCAGCGCCAGCGACGTGCCGCACACGGTGGCCATGGAGGAGGAGCCGTTCGACTCCGTGATCTCCGACACCACGCGCAGCGTGTAGGGGAATTCGTGGTGCGCCGGCAGGATCGGATGGATGGCGCGCCAAGCGAGCTTGCCGTGACCGATCTCGCGGCGGCGCGGCCCGCCCATGCGTCCGGTCTCGCCGACCGAGAATGGCGGGAAGTTGTAATGCAGGAGAAACGTCTCCTTGTAGGTCCCCTGCAGCGCGTCGACCCACTGCTCATCCTCGCCGGTGCCCAGCGTCGCTACCACCAGCGCCTGGGTCTCGCCGCGGGTGAACAGCGCCGAGCCGTGCACGCGCGGCAATACGCCGACCTCGGAGACGATGGGACGCACCGTCTTCACGTCGCGGCCATCGATGCGACGACCGCTATCGAGGATGTTCCAGCGCACGATCTTGGCTTCGATCTGCTTGAAGACGCCCGCGACCTGCTGCGCCGGATAGGGCGGGTTCTCCGCGCCTTCCGGGCAGAAATGCGCCATCACCTTGGTCTTGGCGGCGTCGACCGCGGCGTGGCGCTCCATCTTGTCCGCAATCGCGTAGGCCGCGCGCAAATCCTGATCGATCAGCGCGAGCATCTCCTTGTCGAGCGCGGCGGTGTCCGACACCTGCAGCTCGCGCGGCTCCTTCGCCGCCTTTTCCGCCAGCTTGATGATGGCGTCGATCACCGGCTGGAAATGGCGGTGGCCGAACATCACGGCGCCGAGCATCACCTCTTCGCTCAGCTCCTTTGCTTCGGATTCCACCATCAACACCGCGTCCTGCGTGCCGGCGACCACGAGGTCGAGCTGGCTCTCCGTCATCTCGTCGAGCAGCGGATTGAGCACGTATTCATTGTTGACGAAGCCGACGCGCGCGGCGCCGATCGGGCCCATGAAGGGCGCGCCCGAGAGCGTCAACGCCGCCGAGGCCGCGATCATCGCCAGAACGTCGGGGTCGTTCTCGAGATCGTGCGACAGCGTCGTTACGATCACCTGGGTCTCGTTGCGCCAGCCCTCGGCGAACAGCGGCCGCACTGGGCGATCGATCAGCCGCGAGACCAGCGTTTCCTTCTCCGTCGGGCGGCCTTCGCGTTTGAAATAGCCGCCGGGGATGCGGCCTGCGGCGTAGAATTTCTCCTGATAGTCGACGGTGAGCGGCAGAAAGTCGACGCCTTCCCGCGGCTCCTTGGCGGCGACCACCGTCGCCAGCACCTTGGACTCGCCATAGCTGGCGACCACGGCGCCATCGGCTTGGCGCGCGATCTTACCGGTCTCTAGGACGAGCTTGCGCCCTCCCCAGTCGAGTTGAACACGATGGATATCGAACATTGCGATCGTCTTTCATGGTTTTGCGAAGGGGCGAAAGCCATGAGCAAGACGGCGAGAGGCTGCCGTCCGCGGCCGTGCCGCAAACCGAAACAGCGTCCGGCGATCCTGCCATGGCCTTCGAGCCTTCCATTGAACGAACGGGCGATCATTCGACCCGTCTTCCCAAATCGGCAGCGGTCTCGCTGCCGGCTGAACGGCGGATTTATCCCGGTATCCGCTTCAAAACGCGCGAACACGCCGCGCATAAATCTTCAACGGCGAATACCCAGCCGTTCGATCAACGACTTGTAACGCGCTGCGTCGATACGGGCGAGGTAGTCGAGGAGTTGGCGACGCTGGGACACAAGCTTGAGCAATCCACGCCGGGAATGGTTGTCCTTGACGTGGGTCTTGAAATGCTCGGTGAGGCTGTTGATGCGCTCCGAGAGGATCGCCACCTGCACTTCCGGCGAACCGGTATCGCCGGCCTTGGTCGCATAGGTCTTGATGACTTCGGCCTTGCGGCCGGCCGTTATCGACATCGGGTTATCCTTGTCCTGTGAGGGTCATGGTCGGCGGCCGAGCCGGGATGTCGTCCAGCGCGGTCACCACAAGTAGCGTGCGCGGGCCACGCCCGCGCGATGGGGGGCAATATCGCAAAACGCCGGCCGACGCCAGCGGAAATTGTGGCGGCCGCAGGCGGCCGGAAAGTGCCGCCGCAGGAGGCTAAAGGCGTTGTTCACGGTCATCCTTCGCCGTCAGCCGCGCGGCAGATTGAAGATGCGCCGCGGGCGCAATTCGCCTTTCTCGACCTCCGCCAGCGCGATCAGCGAGCCGTGGGAGGAGACCGACACCCAGCCTGCGATGACGGGCGCATCGCGCCCGCGCAGCAGCACCGCCTGCCCGCGCGCGAGCCGCCCGGCGTCGCCGGGGCTCACCCGCAGCGCCGGCAAATCCGCCAAGCCGGCCTCGACCGGCAGGAGGGCCGCTCGCTCGGCCGCGTCGCCCTCGCCGGAGCCGATCCGTTGCAATGCCTCAAGGCTCGCGGCGACGTCTTCCCCGAAGGGGCCGACCGCCGTGCGGCGCAGCGCTGCGACATGCCCAAGGCACTTGAGCGCGCGGCCGAGGTCGCGGGCGAGCGCGCGCACATAGGTTCCCTTGCCGCACTCGGCAACGAGCGTGGCGTGATCGCGATCAGGGGTTTCGATCAATTCGAGCCGGTGAATCTCGACCGGGCGCGGCGCGATATCCACCACCTCGCCGTCGCGCGCGAGGTCATAGGCGCGCTCGCCCGCGATTTTTACCGCCGAGAAGCGCGGCGGCGCCTGCGTGATTTGGCCGGTGAAGCGCGGCAACAGCGCGCCGATGGCCGCGGCGCTCGGGCGTTCGGCGCTGGTCTCGGTGACGCGGCCTTCGGCGTCGTCGGTATCGCGCTCCTCGCCCCAGCGTACGGTAAAGCGGTAGACCTTGCGCCCCTCCATGACGAAGGGAACGGTCTTGGTCGCTTCCCCGAGGGCGATCGGCAACAGGCCCGAAGCGAGCGGGTCGAGCGTGCCGGCATGCCCGGCGCGTTTCGCCTGGAACAGGCGTTTCACCACGCTCACCGCGTGGGTCGAGCTCATGCCTACCGGTTTGTCGAGCACGACCCAGCCGTGCACGTCGCGCTTCACGCGCTTGGGCTTCGGCGGCGGGGTCGGCGTCTCAGCGTCGAGCCCTGTCAACTGTGGTCATCCGTCTTGTGGTCGAGGTCGCGCTGGACCGCGGGCGTTCGCAACAGCTTCTCGATTCGCTCGGCTTCATCGAAGCGCTCGTCGAGCCGGAACCGGACGTCGGGGGCAAATTTCAAGTTGATGCGCCGCGCAATCTCGCCGCGTAGGAAGCGCTTGTTGCGCTCGAGCGCGGCGAGCACCGCTTCCGCGTCGCGCCCGCCCAGCGGCACGACGTAGATGGTCGCGAGCCGCAGGTCGGCCGTCATGCGGACCTCCGGGACGGTGATCAGATGGCCTTGGATCACCGGGTCATGCACGGCCCCGCGCGTCAGCATGTCCGCCAGCGCATGGCGGACGAGCTCGCCGACACGCAGCTGACGCTGCGAGAGCGTGTGGCTGGTGCCGGGATCGCGCTGATGACGTCGGCGGATCATGGTCGTCCTGAATGGCCTTCATGCCCGGCTCGACCCGCGCATCCGTCGTCTTGCGAAGGAAGATCGCGGTGACGGGCTAAATGCGATTTGCGCGCGTGAGATTTGAACTCACAGCGAGCGTTGCACCGTCTCCACTCGGTAGCATTCGATGATGTCGCCGACCTTCATGTCCTGGTAGTTCTCGAAGGCCATGCCGCATTCCTGGCCGGCGACGACTTCGCGCGCGTCGTCCTTGAAGCGCTTGAGTTGGGAGAGCTTGCCCTCGTGCACGACGACGCTGTCGCGAATAAGACGCACATTGGCGCCGCGCTCGACCACGCCGTCGGTGACGCGGCAACCGGCGACGTTGCCGACCTTGGAGACCTTGAAAATCTCCAGGATGGTCGCGTTGCCCAGCATGGTCTCGCGCACGGTCGGCGCCAGCAGCCCGGACATCGCCTTTTTCACGTCGTCCACGAGGTCGTAGATGATGTTGTAATAGCGGATCTCGATGCCGGCGCGTTCGGCGGCTTCGCGCGCCTCCTTGTGGGCGCGCACGTTGAAGCCGAGGATCGGCACGCCCGACGCCTCCGCCAGCGTCACGTCGGATTCGGTAATGCCGCCGACACCGGAATGGATCACGCGCGCGCCGACTTCGTCGGTGGCGAGCTTCTCGATCGCGCCGATGACCGCTTCCAGCGAGCCCTGCACGTCGGCCTTGACGATCAGCGCCAAATCCTTGCGGCCCGCGGCTTTGAGCTGGCTCATCATCTGCTCGAGCGAGCCGCGCATGCCGGTCG
>Ga0306920_100006645_pt1 | contig 15137 bp, 14 predicted proteins | sample flu12Cox44000170_FD_204666 | JGI IMG/M metagenome (GOLD analysis project Ga0306920, IMG submission 204666) | Lab enrichment of tropical soil microbial communities from Luquillo Experimental Forest, Puerto Rico - flux4day.12C.oxic.44.000.170 (v2)... | ecosystem: Environmental > Terrestrial >... | reverse complement strand
ACGCCGCAACCGCGCGCGGCATGTGATACGCCGATGTGACAAGAACCCAGTTTTGTTTTGCCTCGGGTCGGATCAACGCCTTGGCATAGACCGCGTTCTCATGGGTGCTGCGCGAGCGCTCTTCGATGATAAGTCGCGTGGCGGGTATCCCCTCCTCGAGCACAAAGCTCTGGGTCGCCCGTGCCTCGGCAAATCCGACCGGGAATAGCTCGCCTTCCCCGCCGACCAGTGCAAGCTTTGCCTCCGGATGTTTGCGGGCGAGTGCCGCTCCTGCGAGCACCCGGGCGATCGAGCCGTTAAATACCGTCTCCCCATAGGCGAGCGAGATCCGTGTTTCGACAGCACCGCCGAGCACGAGGATCCCCTCGATCCGGTCCGGCAGCTTTGGCGGCCGCGGAAACCGCTGTTCGAGAGCCAGCATCATCGCTGGGCCGATTGGTGCCACGGCGAACAGCAGCAAGCCGATCGCGGCGACGGCGACCAGCAGCTCGCCGCGCCGGCGGCCGCGGAGCAGCAGGAGCATGCCGGCGAGCAAGCAGAGGAGCAGTAGATTGCCAGGTTGCAGTACTGCCCACACCAGCTTGCCGAAGATAAAGGTCATCGTTCCCTCGAGCGAGAAACCCCTGCCCCCGGCAGCGGCACCGCCCTATGATGCGGGCAACCGACACAGCAGCAAGCGGGTTCATCCCCATGAGCGACGTCCATCACTATATCCAGGGCAAGGTGACCGAAGGCACGAGCGGACGCTGGGGCGATGTCTACAACCCGGCGACCGGAGAGAAGAGCCGCCGCGTCGCCTTTGCCGGCGCTGGCGAGGTCGACCGGGCGGTGCAAGCGGCAACTGCTGCCTTTCCCGGTTGGGCGGGGACGCCACCGCTGACCCGCGCACGCATACTCTTCAAGTTTCTCGAATTGCTGAACCGCGACCACGATGTATTGGCGCGCGTGATCTCTGAAGAGCACGGCAAAGTCTTCTCCGATGCCCAAGGCGAGATCACCCGAGGCCTCGAGGTCGTCGAGTTCGCCTGCGGCATCCCGCATCTCTTAAAAGGCGAATTCACCGAGCAGGTCGGTCGCGGCATCGACAGCTGGTCGGTGCGCCAGCCGCTTGGTGTGTGCGCCGGCGTCACCCCTTTCCACTTTCCGGCGATGGTGCCGATGTGGATGTTCCCGATGGCACTCGCCTGCGGCAACAGCTTTGTGCTGAAGCCGTCGGAGCGCGATCCGTCGGCTGGGCTGCGCATCGCCGAATTGCTGACCGAGGCGGGCCTGCCGCCCGGGGTTTTCAATGTCGTGAACGGCGACAAGGAGGCCGTCGACGCGATCCTCAAGCATCCCGGGATCGCCGCCGTCAGCTTTGTCGGCTCGACCGCAATCGCCGAATACATCTACACGACCGCGGCGGCGGCCGGAAAGCGGGTGCAGGCTTTGGGCGGCGCCAAGAACCACATGGTGGTGATGCCCGATGCCGATCTCGACCAGGCAACCGATGCGTTGATGGGGGCGGCCTATGGTGCGGCCGGCGAGCGCTGCATGGCGGTGTCGGTGGCGGTTGCGATCGGCGGGGTCGGCGACAAGTTGATGGACAAGCTGGTGCCACGGGTGCGGGCGCTGAAGATCGGTCCTGGCACCGATCCCGAGGCGGAGATGGGCCCGCTCGTCACCAGCCAGCACCTCGACCGGGTGCGTTCCTATGTCGAGCTCGGCGTCAACGAAGGAGCGAAGCTCACCGTTGACGGCCGCGGCCTCAAATTGCAGGGCTACGAGAACGGCTTCTTTCTTGGCGGCTGCCTGTTTGACGAGGTCAAGCCCGAGATGCGGATCTACAAGGAGGAGATCTTTGGACCGGTGCTGTCCGTGGTGCGCAGCCCCGATTTCGACCATGCGACCAAAATCGTCAACGACCACGAATACGGCAACGGGGTTGCGATCTTCACCCGCGACGGCGACGCCGCGCGCGAATTTGCAAACCGCGTCCAGATCGGCATGGTCGGCATAAATCTGCCGATCCCGGTGCCGATGGCGTTTCACAGCTTTGGCGGCTGGAAGCGCTCCTTGTTCGGCGACATGGCGGTCTACGGCCCCGAGGCGGTGCGTTTCTATACCCGCCTTAAAACGATGACCGCGCGCTGGCCGACCGGCATCCGCGCCGGTGCTGAATACGTGATGCCGACGATGCGGTAGCCCGCGGCGTGCCCGCGTCACCGCGGATGCCGTCGCCGCCACTAAGCTTCGACGGCCCGCTCGGGCGAAAAATCGTCGAATTGCATGTCTGGGCGGTCGGCGAAGGTCTCCGGGGCATTGACGCTGCATCATTGTTCGACGGGTTGTGTCGGCGCCTAGTCGGAGCCGGGGTTCCGTTGTGGCGCGGCTTCGCCGGTATGCCGACATTGCATCCGCAATGGGACGGCTATGGCTACACCTGGTGGCGCCACCTAAACTCCATTCAGCCCATGCAGTTCGAACGCGGCGACGAGTACGAGCGAGAGGTGCTGGACAGCCCGTTCGGCTATCTAATGCGCCAAGCCGAAATCTCAGCGGGAGACGGGGATCCCTGGCTGTATCTCCGCAGGCGTCTCGTTGGAGCCAACGCACAGCTGGATTTTTCCAATCTCAAGAGGCATGCCGCTGCGGGCGCTACCGATTATTTCGCCGAGGTCGTTCGCTTTGGCGCCGACGGCGATCCGTCCCGCGGTACCGGAATCGGCTATTCCTTCGCGACAGACCGGCCCGAAGGATTCAGCGACAATGACTTGGTGTTGCTAAAAGCGGTTCTGCCTGTCGTCTCCCTCGCAACGATGGCCCATGCCGGCCATGCGATCGCGTCTGGCCTTCTCGCAGCCTATCTGGGCGGGGACGCCGGCCGGCGGGTTCATGCCGGGGCAATCGAACGCGGTTCGGTCGAAAAAATCCGTGCTGTCCTGTGGTACGCCGATATCCGCGCCTTCACCGCTCTCGCGAGGCGACACCAGGGGAAGTGGTCATCGAATTGCTCGACGAAGTCTTCGAGGCGCTGACCGCTTCGCTGCGCCCACGCGGCGGCGAGGTGCTCAAGTTCCTCGGCGACGGCATGCTCGCCACCTTCCCGTTCGAGGAACCGACGCGCAAACAGGTCTGTCGCCAAGCGCTCGACGCAGCGGCAGGGCGATGCGCGCGATCGACCGGCTGAACGCGGCGCGGCTTGACACGGGCAGGCCGGCCGTCGGGGTCGATCTGGCCCTCCATCTCGGTGAGGTGCTGTACGGCAATGTCGGCGCCGTCGATCGCCTCGACTTCACCGTGATCGGGCCGGCGGTCAACGAAGCCGCGCGAATCGAAACTTTGTGCGAACCCTTGGGCCGCAGGGTGCTCGTCTCCGCCGCGCTTGCGGCCGAGGTCGATGACGCCTCTCGCCTGGTACCCCTCGGCTGCCACGTTTTGCGTGGTGTGCGCGAGCCGGGCGAGGTCTACGGCTTGGACCTCGGCTAAGCGCGCCCCCAGAGGGTTTTTGTCGCTCGCCGCGCCCCTTCGGCCATCGCTTCGAATTTGCCCCAGCAGATCGACGGGTGGCCGACCCGCGTGCCAAGGCCGCAATCGGTGCCGGCGAGCACGTTCTCGCGGCCGATGAGGTTGGCGTAGCGCTCCAGCCGCTCGGCCACCAGATCGGGATGCTCGATGAAGTCGGTGCAATGGCCGACCACACCCGGGATCAGGGTGGCGCCTTCCGGCAATTTCACTTCTTCGAAGACCCGCCACTCGTGCTCGTGACAGGGGTTTGACGCCTCGATCGAATAGCTCCCGGCACGCACCCGGAAGATCAGGTCGATGATGTCCCGCAATGGAATATCGTCGTGATGGGGTCCGTGAAAGCTGCCCCAGCACACATGCAGTCGGATCTTTTCCGGCGGAATGTCACGCAATGCGTGATTGAGCGCCTCGATCCGCATCATCGCGTATTTGCGGTAGTCGGCCAGCGTGATGTCGGGCAGGCACGCCCAGCCATCGGGCAGATCCGGATCGTCGATCTGCAGCAGAAAACCGGCGTCGACGACGGCTTTGTATTCCTCGCGCATCGCTTCGGCGATCGCGAACAAGAACGCCTCGTCGCTCGTGTAGTATTCGTTTGCCATCCAATGCTCAATCGTGCCCGGCGTGTTGGCCGGCAGAAAGGCACCTGAGACGGTCACTCCGGTGAGCGCCGCGGTGAAATTATCCAAGTCCTTCTGAAGCTCGGCCTGCCCGACATAGCGCAATTCGCCAACGCAGACCGGAAGCATCCGGCCGCCGGAAAACCCGGAGCGCGGGTGTGCGGCGAAGTAGCCGGCGAACTTCCGCTCGTCGCGCGCGGTCATGTCGAGGCGCCGGCGGCCGCTGCCCGGTCGTTTCTCGCACCCGGCGATGCGCTCCAGCACATAGTCGGTGAAGTTCGGCTTTGACAATTCGCCGTCATTGACGATGTCGAGACCGCATTCGATCTGCCGCTTGACAACCTCCGCGACACTGGTCCTGAGCCGCCCGTCGAGGTTAGCCTGGTCGATGGTTTCTCCCCGCGCCTTCGCGAGGACCAGTTCGCGCACGTCGTCCGGCCGCGGCAGCGAGCCGGCATGGGTCGTCAGAATGCGGTCGGTGCTGTAGATCATTAGTAACCTCCCCGTTATCCATTCGCTGCGAGCACCGTGCCGGCGAAATGCAATGAGCCGCAGATCAGCATCCGCCCCGCCGGCGAGTTCGAGCTGATGTCCCTGAGCGCTGCTTCGACCGAGGGCGCAGTCGTCGCGGGCAGCCCAACGGAACGCGCGGCCTCGGCGATCGCCTCGGCTGGGAGCGGGTTTTGCTCGCCGGGAATGGTCACGGCAGCCAACGCCTTTGCATGAGGTGCGAGCGGCCGGAGGAAGCCGGCACTGTCCTTGGTGTTCAGCATGCCGACAACGAGATAAAGCGGCCGGTCACGCCAGCCGGGAACAAATTGGGCAAGCACAGCACCGGCGCCGGGATTGTGCCCGCCGTCGAGCCACAGCTCCCAGCCAGCCGGCATCATTTCGACCAGCGGGCCGCGAGTCAGGCGCTGCAAGCGCGCCGGCCATTCGATCTGGCGCAACCCGGCGGCGATGGCTTCGGCCGAAACCCGGAGATCTCGCAGATGCTGCAAACACGCAATAGCCGCCCCGGCATTTGCGATCTGGTGCGCACCGGCCAGCGACGGTTTGGGCAGGTCGAGCTGCCAACGCTCCCCGGCAAATCGCATGCCATCGTCGGCGGCATCGCAGCGCCATTCGTGCTGCCAGCGCGACAGCGGCGTCTCCAGCTCGATGGCGCACGCCTCGATGACTGCCTCGGCCTCCTCCGGCTGCGGCCCGACGACTGCCGGCACACCGGGCTTCAGGATCCCGGCCTTCTCGCCGGCAATCTGCGCAATCGTGTCGCCGAGAAGGGCTTGGTGGTCGAGCGAGATCGGGGTGATCGCGGTCACCGCCGGGCGGTGGACCACATTGGTCGAATCGAGCCGGCCTCCGAGACCCACTTCAAGCAACACGACATCGGCGGGGACGCGGGCGAAGGCGAGAAATGCCGCCGCGTTGGTAATTTCGAAGAACGTGATTGGCTCCCCGCCATTTGCGCGCTCGCATTCCTCGAGCAGCGTGACCAGGGCGTTTTCCTCGATCAGCCGCCCGGCAAGGCGGATGCGCTCATGGAAGCGCACCAGATGCGGCGAGGTAAATGCGTGCACGCGATACCCGCCGGCTTCGAGGCAAGCACGCAACGTGGCGATGGTCGATCCCTTGCCGTTGGTTCCCGCAACATGGATGACGGGCGGCAGCTTTTCGTGAGGATTGCCGAGTGCCTTGAGCAGCCGCTCGATACGACCCAGCGACAAGTCGATCAGCTTTGGGTGCAGGCGGCTGAGCCGCTCCAGCACTTGGTCGCTGCTCTCCGCGGTCACGACGCCTCCGGGCTTAATGGGGCAGGCGCCGGCGGATGCGGGGCGCGCAGAAGCCCCAGAATGCGCGCCAATGTGGCGTGCAGCTCCGCCCGTGGCACGACGAGGTCAACCATGCCGTGGTCAAACAGATATTCGGCGCGCTGAAACCCGTCCGGCAATTTCTCGTGGATCGTCTCCTCGATGACCCGCGCTCCGGCGAATCCCACGACGGCGCCGGGCTCAGCGAGAGTGATGTCGCCGACCATTGCGAACGACGCGGAGACCCCGCCAGTCGTCGGGTCGGTCAGCAACACGATGTAGGGTAACCCTTTCTCCTTGACCATGTCGGCGGCGAGGATCGTGCGCGGCATCTGCATCAACGACAGCGCGCCTTCCTGCATGCGTGCACCGCCTGAAGCCGGAACAAGGATCAACGCCGCCTCCTGCAACACGGCGAGCTTGGCGGCGGCAACCACCGCCTCGCCGGCGGCAGTCCCCATCGATCCACCCATGAACTGGAACTCAAAGACGGCAACGACGCAGGCAAAGCCGTCGATCTGCGCGTGGGCGACAACGACCGCATCGCTGCCGGAGCCGAGTGCCGCCTGCCCTTCCCGGAGGCGGTCGGCGTAGCGCCGGAGGTCGCGGAATTTGAGCGGATCGACAATGGTCTTTGGCAATTCAATGCGCGTGAAAGCGCCGTCGCCAAACAGGATCCTGAGCCGCTGCTCGGCACCGATGCGCAGGTGATGGCCGCAATTGCGGCAAACGTGCAGATTGGCTTCGAGCTCGCGATGGAACAGCATCTGCTCGCAACCCGGACATTTTGTCCACAGATTGTCCGGAACGGGTTTTTTGGCAACGACCGCCCGGATCTTTGGCAGGACGAAGTTGCTCAGCCAATTCATCGCCGGCTTGTAGCCGGCCGTCGATACCTTGTCGAGCCGCCCTCACACGCCAGCGGGCAAGGGAAGCCGCAGGGTTATGCGGCCTCGTGCGCCTGGTAGTAGCTATTGCGCAGCACACGGCCGGGAAGATTGCCGGTATGCTTGCCGTCTTCGAGCAGGATCTGGCCGTTGACGATTGTCATGTAGATGCCCTGGGCCGGCTCCTTGATCCGCTTGGCGCCGGTCGGGAAGTCGTGCAATACCTCGAGCGGCAACGGCTTCACGGTGTCAGGATCAAAAATCACGATATCGGCAACCATGCCAGGGCGCAGCATGCCGCGGTCGTAGAGGCCAAAGATCGAGGCCGATTCGAAGGTCAGCCGCCGCACCGCCTGCTCCAGCGACATGATCTTCTTCTCGCGCACCCACTCGGACAAGAGCCGGGTCGAGAAGCCGAAGCCGCTCTGGAACTGCACATGCGCGCCGCCATCCGACAAGCCGAGGATCGCGTTCGGATAGGTCAGGATCTTGGCGACCGCCTCGTCATCGACGTTGTTCTCGCCATGCAGCCATTCGGTGTCGAGATTCTCCTCGATCGCCAGGTCGAGAAAGCAGTCAATGATGCCCTTGCCCTGCGCCTTGGCGATTTCGCCCAGGGTCTTGCCTTCCATCCACTTGTTTTTGTCGAGCACTGCGGTCTGCACCACCATGTAGTCCCACCAGGTGCTGCAGATGCCGATCGCCGGCCCGCCCTTGAACTCGACCGCCTCCTCATGGAGTTTCCTGCGCACCTCGGGATCGGCATACGCCTTTAGCTGCTCTTCGGGCAAGGACAGGCAGATCGGGTGCCACACCGGCAAGCCGCGGAAGGTCTGGGTGTTGCGCATCTGGAAGTAATCGGTGATGCGGTTTGGCGTGCACATCGGGAAGGCACGGATGCCTTTTGCGGTTGTCGCATCGACCTGGGCCATGTGCTTTTGCCACTGGCCGGGCCGGCGCATCGTCTGACCGAGATTGTTGTAGACGACGGTGCGGCCGGTCGCCTCGCTGAGCCGGCTCATCAGCCCGTCCTTCAATTCCGCGCCGTTGCCGCCGCCGGACTGGATCAGGCCGGTGCCGAGCTCGCGCAAGACGTCGCCGAGAGCGAAGATTTCTTTCTCGTCGGCCCAGATAGCCGGGATGTGCACGCCCTGCGGGTCGAAATGGCCCTGATTGCGCGACACCGAGAGGCCCAACGCCCCAGCCTTCATGCCGTCACGTACGAGACCCTGCATCTGTTTGATTTCATCCTCGGCGGCGGTGCGCTTCTGGCAGTCATCACCCATCACGTAATAGCGGACTGCGGTGTGCCCGATCAGATTGCCGACGTTGACACCGAGATGGTGGTCCATCTGGTCGAGATATTCGGGGAAGCTCTCCCAGGTGAATTCGAGGGTGTCGAGCACCTCCATCGGGATCGCTTCGACATACGACAGGAACTCCGACAGGCGCCGCTCCGACCCCTTGCGCACCGGCGCCAAAGATAGCGAGCAATTGCCAAAGATCACCGAGGTGGCGCCGTGGTCGCAGGAGAACGAGCACAGCGGGTCCCAGGTGACCTGCGCATCGTAATGGCAGTGATTGTCGATAAAGCCCGGTGCCACGACCCGGCCCTCGGCGTTGATCGTCCGAGTAGCCGCTCCGCTCAATTTGCCAACCTCGGCGATCTTGCCGTCCTTGACCCCGACATCGCCGCGGAAAGATGGCATCCCGGAACCGTCGACGATGCGGCCATTCTTGATCAGCAGATCATACGCCATAGCTACCTTCCCCTTCAGTCGGTGCTTCAGCGAAGCCTAGCACGCTCGGCGACTTGGACCCATTCGTGAAATCGACGGCTCGGTCTTCCCGTTGTGCATGGCTGCGATCGAGGGGGCTGGTCGTTGCCGCGGCCGGCGACCCAGTCCACAATCAACCGAATGGAAAGCGTGGGGAGGAAGAGATGATGCAAAGGACCGCCGGCTCACAATCGATGTCTAGACGCGGCGTGCTCGCCGGATCCGCGGGTCTGATCGGTGCAGCGACGCTCGCCTCCGGCGCCGCGCGTGCCCAGCAAAATGCCAATCTCGGTGCGCCGGCGACCGTGATCAGCAACCCGCCGCGCGACTGGACCCCGCAGCATCCGTCGATCTACCCCGACCCGGACGTCATCGTCGTCGATCCGTCCTTCAACCAAGTAAGGCGCGCAATTGCACCTATTCAGCGGGTATGGACGGGAGCGCTGTGGGCCGAGGGACCGACTTGGTCGAGCCAGGGCCAATATCTGGTCTTCAGCGACGTCGCGGGCAACACCGTTTACCGCTACATCTGGGATGACGGGCGGGTGACCGTGTTCCGTCGGCCGTCCGGCAACACCAACGGCAACGCCTTCGATTTTCGGGGCAGATTGCTGTCATGCGAGGACTTCACACGCCGCCTCGTGCGCTGGGAGCATGACGGCACGATGACGGTGATCGCCGACTCGTTCGATGGCAAACCGCTGAATTCGCCAAACGGAGTAGCGCCGCATCCTGACGGCAGCATCTGGTTCACCGACCCCGGCTATGGCGACCAACTCGCCGAGGGTCACCCGGATGAGGCAGGCGGCGCAACCAATCCCGAGGGCCGGCTGAACCCCCGTGTCGGCGCACCGGATGCTGGCGCGATCGGCGGACGTAAGCGGGAACTGCCGACCAACACCTACCGCTGGGACCCGAGCGGCAGGCTCGAGGTTGTGGCTTCCGAGGAGGACGTCCCTGACCCAAACGGTCTCTGCTTTTCGCCCGACCACAAGACATTCTATTTGATCAGCACCGGCAAGGGCCCGGGCGATACCGGGCCAGGCGGCGAGCGCGTCATCTATGCCTTCGACCTGCAGGGCACAAAGCTCACCAACAAGCGGCTGTTTACCGACATGACCGTCGACGGCGTCAAATGTGGGCCGGACGACATGTGCGCCGACGTCTTTGGCAATCTGTGGTGCAGCTCGAACGGGCCGCTCGGCTATGCCGGGGTGCGGGTGTTCAATCCGGCGGGAAAGCTGATCGGGCGCATTCGTCTGCCGGATGTGTGCGCCAATCTCACCTTTGGCGGGCCCAAGCGCGATCGCTTGTTCATGGCCGCCAGTCAATCGCTCTACATGTTGGAAGTTGCGACCCAGGGCGCCGCGCCGGGCTGACGCCTGCCTTTGGCACCCGTGCCGCTGTGCATGCCTATAATGACGGGTTATGCGCAGCGGAAAGGGCTCGAAATAATGGCACCAAACAACAGCCGGTTGATCGTCGTGGGGCTGGTGTGCAGCTGGCTGATTGTCGTTGGCTCACATGCCGGGATGGCGGCAGGGCAGCCGCTCCCGGCGCCGGGTGTCATCTTGGCTCAGGCGCGACCCAATCCTGCGCCGCCGCCGGATATCGAGGCGAACATTGCGAGCCTCCGTCAAAGGCTGCAAATCACCCCTGCCCAGGAGGCGCCATTCAACGCGGTCGCCAATGCGCTTCGGACGAACTCCCGAGCCGAGGCAACCGCCCCGCACCAGCCGCCTGCCAATGCATCGGCGGTGGACGAGTTGCGCGCCGAGATCCAGTATGACGAAATCGAGCTCGCCGGATTGAAGAAGCTGTTGCCCGCGCTCGAAGCGCTATATGCGAGCCTCTCGCCGGCGCAAAGGCAAGCCGCCGATATGGCCTTCCGCCAAGGTCCGGGCGGGTGAAGGTGCCGCTCTTTTCCTACTGGTAATGGAGGATATGCCGATGACGTCGCCCCCGCTGCCCTTGAACGATTTTCTGGTCATCGACCTGACCGCGCATCGCGCCGGGCCGACGGCGGTGCGCCAGCTCGCCGATTGGGGCGCCCAAGTCATCAAGATCGAACCTTCGGGCGAGCTTGTCGACGCTACCGGCAGCCGCCGCGACGGCCCCGACTTCCAGAACCTCCACCGCAACAAGCGGGCGATGACGTTGAACCTGAAGAGCGACGAAGGACGCGCGATCTTTTTCAAGCTCGCCGAGCGCGCCGACGTCATCGTCGAGAACTACAAATCCGACGTAAAGCATCGGCTCGGCATCGATTACGAGGCGGTCAAAAAGGTCAACCCGCGCATCGTCTATGGCAGCATTTCTGGCTTTGGCCAGGACGGACCCTATGCCGGGCGCGCCGGTGTCGACCAGATCGCTCAGGGCATGGGCGGGCTGATGTCGATTACCGGCCACCCCGGGCAGGGCCCGGTGCGGGTCGGCATCGCCATCAACGACACCTCGGCGGGGCTGCTTTTGTCCTATGGGATTGTGCTGGCGTTGTTAAACCGCGAGCGCACCGGCGAGGGGCAATGGGTCTCGACCTCGCTGCTCGAGGCGCAGATCTTCATGCTCGACTTCCAGGCGGCGCGCTATTTGATGAAGGGCGAGGTCGCAGGCCAGGAAGGCAACTTCCACCCGACCTCACCGGGCACCGGCATGTTCCAGACCGCCGATGGCTACATCAACATCGCCGCCTCGGGCGACAATCTGTGGCAACGCTTTTGCGAGGCGGCAGGCGCCAAGGACCTGCTCACCAATCCCGACTTCGCGACCGTGGTCGCCCGCGCGAAGAACCGCCAGGCGCTGATCGCGCATTTGAACGAGATCATGCGCCGGCATCCGAATGCCTATTGGGTCGAGCTGTTGACCAAGGCCGGTGTGCCGTGCGGGCCAATCAATACGATCGACGAGACCTTCGCCGACCCGCAGGTGGAGTATCTCGGCATTGCTAAGCCGGTCAGCCATCCCAAGCTCGGGCCGCAGAAGGTCGTCGGCCAACCGATCCATATGAGCCGCCACCCGCAGCCCGCCGAGCTGCGCCCGACCCCGGACCAGGGCGAGCACACCGACGCGGTATTGCGCGAGCTCGGCTACGATGCCGCAGCGATCGCCGAGCTGCGCGCGCACGGAGTGGTCTAACGCCCCAGGCTAGCCGGCCTGCGGCTGCGGCGTCTCGCCGTTAGGCCGGCGGTGTTCGGCCATGAACTGGTCGAATTCCGCCTTGTCCTTGGCGTGGCGAAGGCGGTCGAGAAACGCCTTGAACTCGCGCTGCTCTTCTTCGAGCCGCCGCAAGGTCTCGTCGCGGTATTCGTCAAAGGCGCTGTTGCCGCTTGACCGGCGAAAGCCGCGACCGCCGCCCCACTGCTCGGCTAGAGCCTGCATCTGTTCGATCCGCTGCTGCAGGCGTTCCATGCGACGCTGCCAGCGGTCCTGATGGCGTTGCCAACGGTCCCCACTATGCTGCCAACGGTCCCTGCCGTTATGTGCCCAGCATGCCATTCGTCCGCTCCCTATCAGATAACCGAGAACCACGAGTCCAAGCGGCCAGAACAGGATGAAGCTAACGACGGTCAGCCCGATCCAGGCCGGCTTGCCGATGTCGTCCAGATGTGCCGCGAGGGTCATTTTAGAACAACCTCTATGTGAATGTTTGTTACATTCACATAGGCGGCGCACCCCAACCTGTCAAGCGCGATCGCCTGATCGCTCCGCCTCCTCCGGCAGTGTGAACAGACCGAGGCCGCGCAAATAGACGAGCACTCCGGCTTCGAGCAGATCTTCCGGTGTCATCGGCAGGCTGCGCCGTCCGCTGTCGCCGCGGGCAAAGAGCGAAGCGATGCCATGCGACAATGCCCAGATGTGGAGGCTCATCATCAATGCGGGCGGCCGCTTTTCCGCGGGCAGGCGAGCGCACAAGGTCTCCGATGCCGTGCGCAGCACGGCGAAGCTGCGCTCGGCAACCTCGCGCAGATCCGGACCTTCGTCTAGGGAGAGCCCTGCTTCGAACATAGCTGAGTAATAGGCGGGCTCGTCACGGGCGAAGGCAAGATACGCCCGGCCGACATTCTCGAACGCGGTGAAGGGATCGGGCCGCCCGTCGTTCCAGGCGCGGTCGAGATGGACGGCAAACAGCTCGAACCCGCGGCGCGCGACATCGGCTATCAGCGCGTCGCGGTCGCGGAAGTGGCGATAGGGGGCGGCCGCGCTGACCCCGGCCCAGCGCGCGGCGTCGGCAAAGGTAAACCCAGCCGGGCCCTTTTTCGCGATCAGGTCGAGCGCGGCCTGGATCAGCGCCTCGCGCAGATTGCCATGATGATAGCCGCGCCGCCCGCCCGGCCCTTGTCCCGACCAGCTCATGTAAAGTTATTTTACATCAGTTTGCTGCAACGCAAGCCGGCGTATTGTTAAGCTGGGTTCGGCGCGGCGGCGGTGCCAAAAATTGGTGGTGCGGCATGGCGGTCTTCTTCACCAGCGACACGCATTTCGGCCATGGCGGTGCGTTGGGGCTCTACCGGCGGCCCTTCGCATCGGTGGCGGCGATGAACGAAGCCTTGGTGGAGCGATGGAATGCGACGGTCGGACCGGCGGATGTGGTCTGGTACCTCGGCGATTTCGCCATTCGCCAGCGCCCGTCCGTGGTCGCGGATCTCCTCACTCGTCTCAACGGCCATAAGCATCTCGTCGCCGGCAATAACGATCCTCCGGCAACGCGAGAACTCGAGGGTTGGGAGAGCGTCCAGTCCTATCTCGAGATCGAGGCGGACGGGATTGGCCTGGTCCTCTGCCATTACCCGTTTCGCAGCTGGCGCGGCATGGGCAAGGGATGGGTCAATCTGCATGGTCACTCGCACGGCCGGCTGAAGCCGCTGCCGCGTCAGTTCGATGTCGGCGTCGATGTCTGGGGCTTCCGTCCAGTCACCCTGAGAGAGATCCTGCACCGCCGCCGTTGACGGCGGAACATTGTCAAACCGGCGCCGAGCGTCCGCGCGCGACTATGGGGAGGATACCGTGCGGTGCGGCCGCCCGCCTGGAGGAATTTGGGCGGCGGTGCGCACTCGACACCGAGGACAATGACGCGACCCGGCGCTTTTGCGCCATCAAGCGAAAGGAGTTGATCTAAGTCAAGGGCCGTCGCTTCTCGGCGCGATAGGGTTATCGTATGGAGATAGATGATTCCGGCGAGATATTCCCGCGTCAGCAGGACGCGGCCATAGTAGCTTTGAAAGGCCCTCGCGAGCGGCAGCGCTGGCCATTTGGGTAAGGCCGACGAATCACCGGTCAGGGCGGCCATTTCATGCGTTGGCGCCGCTCCTCTTGCTCTCGGCATGCCAGACGGCCAGTACAGTAGACGTTTCCGCAAGACCGGCTACATCCGGTCCAGTTACGCTAATCCTCCAGCCCTGCACTGATCGGACCGGCACCCAAGAGCGTGATCTGGCGGCGGAGGCGACCCAGGCTTTCCAGAAGGCGTTGACCAATACAAAAGACTTCGAGGTTACGGGCAGTGGCCGCTATCGCCTGATTTGTGAGGTTGCGGACTTTCGCGCGGGCAGCGCCTTTGCGCGGTGGGTCCTGCCGGGTCTAGGACAGACCGTCGAAAAGTCGCCGCCATGGTGACGGACGTCAAAACTGGGGAGACAGAAGCCACCGTTATCGGCGAGGCGCGCGTCAGTAGTGGAGCCCTCTACACCATCGGCGCGGATTCCTACATCGTGTCGAGCGCAGTGAATGAAGTGATTCGAAAACTGGAAGCATGGGCCCATGGCGAGAACACCGACCGGTCTTCACCACGCCGACCAGAGGATGCGCCGCAATCGAGCGAGGCGAGAGCATGACCGCGGAGCGGGCGCGACATTCGAGGGTGCGGCGGTTCCGATCGGTAGTGCCGATTTTATGGGCCTCGTGCCTGGTCGCGTGTGCGCCGTCAGTTAGCACTGGGGCGTTCCGCAATGCTGGAATGCTGGAAACTCAGCTGCATCGCGGAGTTTCCACAAAAGCTGATGTCCAGGCAATGCTGGGTGTGCCCAACGGGCCGGGATCATGGTTGTTGCCTGCGCTCGATCCAACTCCCCGCGAGATTTGGTATTACGAGGACATGTCGGTGACTGGAACAACGTTGCGTCTGCAGATGATTTTCGTGTTTTTCAAAGGCAACGTCTACGATGGCTATCTGTCGACCAGTGGTTAGGGCGCCAATGACATCAAGCTCTAGCGGCGTGAGACACAACGTCATGGTCGCGATTTCTCTGCTGTTATGGTGCTCAATCCTCGGCGGTGCGTTGCTGCTATTGGACGCTTGCGCAACATCGTTTCATGCAGGTACCCGTCCACCAGTGGAACGTCTCGCTGCGCTGAAGCCGGGCGTCTCCACTAGGGCAGACGTCACAGCCACGCTCGGTGTCCCTCAAGGCCAAGGAAACGCTGCGCTCACCGCCCCCCGTCTGGAGGTTCAGGACGTCCTGGTCTACCAATATGTCGAGACTGACGGTCAACAGGTGCACGGCCACAACCTGCTTGTCTTTGTGGATAAGCTCAGCG
>Ga0306920_100006643_pt1 | contig 15138 bp, 16 predicted proteins | sample flu12Cox44000170_FD_204666 | JGI IMG/M metagenome (GOLD analysis project Ga0306920, IMG submission 204666) | Lab enrichment of tropical soil microbial communities from Luquillo Experimental Forest, Puerto Rico - flux4day.12C.oxic.44.000.170 (v2)... | ecosystem: Environmental > Terrestrial >... | reverse complement strand
GACAACAGAGCCAGCAAGCACAGGCCCCGCGCGAGGAGCGGCATCGACGGAAGTCTCGCCGCGGGTGTCGGAATTGGCTAGAGCTCGCGGGCCGAGAAATCCTCGGCGCTCAGCGGAGCTGCTCGGCCAGCGCGACGATGATCCCCTCGGGCCCGCGGACGTAACAGAGGCGATACATGTCCTCGTACTCGGCCACCTCGCCCACCAGCTCGGCGCCGTGGGTGCGCAGGCGCGCGAGGACGTCGTCGATGTCGTCGACGGCGAACATGATGCGGCGTATCCCCACCGCGTTCGCCGGCGCGTTCTTCGGCTCGACGCTGACGGCCTTCGGGCTCGAGCCGGCTGTGGCCGTCCGGGGTCCGCATCATGGCGATGTCGACGCGGAGGCCGTCGAGCCCGACGACGCGCTCCGCCCAGCTTCCCTCGACCGTCATCTCGCCGTCCAGCGTGAGGCCGAGCTCGACGAAGAAGGCGACGGCAGCCGCGAGGTTCTCGAAAACGATACCGACGTTGTCCATCCGCCGAACCGACATGCCCCGAGCATAGCTGGTCACGGAGGAGCTGCAGATCGGGCGGGTCGTGCTAATCAAACGCCGTGCCGATCACCACGATCTTGTTCGACGCCGGCGGAACGCTGGTCTTCCCGAGCTTCGCGCGGATCGCGCGCGAGCTCGGCGCGCACGGGGTCGCGGCCGACCCGGCGGCGCTCGCCCGGGCCGACGCTCGCATCCGCTTCGAGATCGATCGCCCAGACGTGATCGCCGCGACCACCGACGGCGGCCGCTTCCGCGGCTACTTGGACGCGCTGGCGGGCGTGGCCGGCCTAGAGCGGATGCCCGAGCCGGTGTTCGAGCGCCTCGACGCCTATCACCGCGTCCACAACCTGTGGGAGGACGTGCCGCCCGACGTGCCCGCCGCGCTCGAACGCCTGCGCGGGCGCGTCCGGATGGGCGTGGTCTCCAACGCCAACGGCACCGTGCGGGCGAAGCTCGAGCGGGTCGGCCTCGCCCGCTACTTCGAGCTCATCGTCGACTCGCACGAGGAGGGGATCGAGAAGCCCGACCCGCGCATCTTCGCCCTCGCTCTCGCCCGCATGGGCGTCCCAGCGGCCGAGGCAGCCTACGTCGGCGACCTCTATCACGTCGACGTCGTGGGCGCCGCCGCCGCCGGCCTCACCGCCTACCTCCTCGACCCCTTCGATCTCTACCCGGGCTCCCCGGTGCCGCGCCTCCGTTCCCTCGCCGAGCTCCCGGCGCGCTGATTCGCTCGAGCGCAACGTTGCGCCCCGCCGGTCGATAAGCGGACCGAGGTGCATGTTGGCGACCAACGACCTGACGTCGGGCGAAGTGATCGAGCGAAGCATTGTGATCCTTCGCGGGCACAAGGTCCTGCTCGATGGTGACCTTGCACGAATGTACGGCGTCGATGTGAAAGCGCTGAACCAGTCGGTGAAGCGAAATGCGGATCGCTTCCCTGTGGATTTCATGTTCCAGCTGACAGTCGAGGAGGCCGCAGGGCTGCGGTCGATTGCGGATGCCGCCGAGGCGGAACCGCCAGAAACCACTGGCGTTTTCGACTTGAAGTCACAATCTGTGACTTCAAGATCCTGGGGCGGACGCCGGAAACTCCCACACGCCTTCACCGAGCAAGGCGTCGCTATGCTCTCCAGCGTCCTTCGCAGCCCGCGCGCCGTGCGGGTGAACATCGAGATCATGCGGGCGTTCGTCCGGCTGCGACGGCTGCTGCAGACGAACGCCGAGCTGACGCGCAAGCTCGACGCGCTGGAGGCCAAGTACGACAACCAGTTCCGCGTGGTGTTCGACGCGATCCGCGAGCTCATGACACCGCCCGAGTCGTCCGAGCGCCCGATCGGGTTCGGACGTTGGCAATGATGAGACGTCGCCTCGCTTATCATGGCCTCTGAGGGAGGAGCCCACGACCAAGTCCGTGTTCGCGTTCTTTTGTCTCGCCGTCGGTTGCGTCGCCGGAGCCACGTTGCCGGTCGTCACCGCGCAGTCGTTTGCTCCGAACCCGAAAGCGGTGCGATGGGAAGGTTACTGTCGAAACTGGGCGGGATCGTCCCACTCCGGGGAGGTCGTCGACGTGCTAAACGGCTTCGTCAAGGAGGCCGGCGGCAACGGCCTCGAGCCGGTGGGCCTGACTTCCGGCAGCAGCCTGGACTCTGGTGTGATCTGTTTCAAGCGGCCGTCGGGCGCCGGCGCGCCGTAGAGGCCCTTAGGGGAGGCGGTGCAAGGTCACCAGAACCTCGCAGGAACACTTCGTGCTCGTTTACGTCCCGGACAGCGTCTGGCCATCCGCGGATAGCGTCAGGCTCGCGTCGACCTCTAGTTGCCGTAGATGCCGAACAGCTTGGTCCGGTAGAAGTCGACGCAATCCTCGGCGGCCTGCTCCATCGCACCGACGACCCGCGTGACGTCCACGTGGTATCCGGCGCCGGTAGATTCGGCGATGATCGGATCCGTGGCCGCGTTCTCGCAATCCCCGGCGGCGAGGAGATGGCCGTTCCGGTTGTCCCTGAGCTCGAGCGACGCCCGGTAAACGACGTAGCAGCCGCCGCGGCACTCGATCCCCCAGTCGGACGTCCGAATGGAGAGCGTCAGATCGGGGCGGCCTTGGCGGCTGACCTCGAGCCTGTATCGCTTGGCCAGCAGCTCGGCCAGCACGTCGCCGACCTGCTCCGCGGGATCTTCGACCGCCTCTTTCATGATTCCGCTGTTCTGCGCCATGGCGATGAGGCCCCCGATACGGGGACCGGTCGGGGTCCGGAATATGGCGGAGGAGCGGGCCTCGACGCCGATCGCTCTCGGGTTGCTGAGCCGGAGCGCGGGCCCGTTGAGCGGCGTCCATCCGGGGCCGGCGCAGCTCGCCGAGAGAGCCAGCCAGCAGAGGGCCACCCAGCAAAGGCCCCGACCCAGGCGCGGCATCGACGAAAGTCTCGCCGCGCGTGCCGCAAAGGGCAAGCCGCTCCACAAAGGTTGCGCTACCATCGGCGGGCCATGCCTCCCGCTCAGGAATTGCCGCTCGCCGACCGCGCGTTCTTCCCGAAGATCGCGGTCTTCGCTGGGTTGCCCGAGAGGGTCGTCGATCGCGTCGCCCGGTTCGCGCGCGTCGTCCCGCTCAAGGACGGGCAGCGGCTGTACGGCGAGGGGGACCAGGCGAAGAGCATGTTCGTCGTTCGCGAGGGGGAGCTCGAGATCTGCAAGCAGGCGCGGACCGGCGTGGAGTTCTGCGTGGCGACACTCAAGGCAGGGGACTGCGTCGGGGAGATGTCGTTGGTCGACATCCAGCCGAGGTCCGCGACGGTGCGGGCGCGCGGCGCGACGGTGCTCTACGCGTTCGACCAGTCGGAGGTCGGCAAGCTCCGCCAGAGCGATCTCGAGGCCTACTCCCTGCTCGTGCTCAACATCGCGCGCGAGATCAGCCGGCGGCTCCGGTTCGCCGACCAGATGCTCGTCGACGTGGGCCTGGCGGTCGATGGGATGTGGAGGACCGACCCGGGGGACGGCGGCGGCCCGCCCTGATCGCGGGCATCGACAACCGGCCCCCCCTCCTGCTAAACCGCGGCCATGAAACTCTTCGTCGAGGATCTGAACGTCAGCGGCAAGCGCGTCATCGTGCGCGTGGATTTCAACGTCCCCCTCAAGGACGGCAAGGTGGAGAGCGACAAGCGGCTCAAGGAGTCGCTGCCGACCATCGAGTACCTGCGCAAGAAGAACGCGAAGGTGATCCTGATGTCGCACCTCGGGCGGCCGGACGGCAAGCGCGTCCCGGACATGAGCCTGCGGCCGGTCGCGGACGCCCTCGCCGCCCTGCTGGGCGCGCCGGTGGAGTTCGCGGAGGACTGCGTCGGGCCCGCCGCCGAGAAGGCGGTGGCGGCGCTGCAGCCGGGCGGCGTGCTGCTGCTCGAGAACCTGCGCTTTCACGCCGCCGAGGAGGAAAATGACCCGGCGTTCGCCAAGCAGCTCGCGACGCTGGCGGACGTCTACGTCAACGACGCGTTCGGCAGCGCGCACCGCGCGCACGCGTCGACGGAGGGGATCGCGAAGTTCGTGCCGCAGGCCGCGTCCGGGTTCCTGATGAAGAAGGAGCTCGACTACCTCGGCGACGCGCTCGGCAATCCGAAGCGGCCGTTCGTGGCGGTGATCGGCGGGTCGAAGGTGTCGGGGAAGATCGACGTCATCAAGAACCTCCTGCCGCGGGTGGACAAGCTGCTCATCGGCGGCGGGATGACGTACACGTTCCTCAAGGCGCAGGGGCTGGAGACCGGCAAGTCGATCGTCGAGAACGACAAGATCGATCTGGCGAAGAGCCTCCTCGCCGAGGCGGGCGACAAGCTGGTGCTGGGGACGGACTTCGTGGCGACCGACAAGCTGGACTTCAAGGGACGGACGGTCGGGGCGACGAAGGTGGTCACCAAGACGACCATCCCCGCCGACTGGGAGTGCGTCGACATCGGGCCGGCGACCACCGCCGCGTTCGAGAAGATCCTGCTCGGCGCCAAGACCATCGTCTGGAACGGCCCGGTGGGCGTGTTCGAGATCGACGCCACCGCCAAGGGGACCATCGCCGTCGCCGAGGCGCTGGCCAAGGCCACCGCGGCGGGCGCGACCACCATCATCGGCGGCGGCGACTCGGCGTCGGCGGTGAAGAAGGCCGGCGTCGCCAGCAAGGTCTCGCACGTGTCGACGGGCGGCGGCGCGTCCCTCGAGTACCTCGAGGGGAAGGTGCTGCCGGGCGTCGCCGCGTTGACCGAGAAGTAGCGCGACTCGGTGATCAGGGCCCGGCGTCCCGTTCGGTGACGTCGAGCAGGTCGTCGGTGGTATCGAAGGTGTGGTCGGGGCCGGGCGACCTGATCTGAACCAGCGTTTCGGCCGGCGACTTCCAGCAGGAGACCACGAGGGGCCCGCCGTAGAAGCTGCGGGCGCCGGCCGCCCTCAGGTAGCGGCCGTCGACGAGCTCGGCGGTGCTGATGGGGCAGCGGCCGCGATCGAGCGCGAACTCCTGCGTGGCGACCGCTACGGCGTGGATCTTGAGATCCTCCCGGCGGTGCGCCGGGTAGCGGCAGGTGGGCCCCGTGAGGAGGTCGAGCATCAGGAGGCCGAACGCCGCCGAGACGGCCGTGACCGCCAGGCCGAGGAGCAATGAAAACGCGACGACGCTGAGTCTCAGGATCCTGGTGTCCATGTCCTCGGGGTTCAGCAAAGCGGAGGCCAAATCCTGTCGCAGCGCGGAGCCCGGCGACTGCGAGGGCGCCGGCGGCATTGCAGCGAGGGTCACGTCAATGTGGCAGACGGGACCGCGCGTGTCCTGACACGCGTGCAGCCGGCGGGCGCGCCCGGCTCAAAGATGCGCTGAGCTCGTCCACACGCGACGAGTGACCGCGGGCCGCCCGGTGGCCTAGTATCCGGCCGAAGGGACCAACATGAACCTGCACGAGCTCGTTCGAGAGTGGGGGCGGAGGGCGCGAAGCGCGCAGATGGGTCACTACCGGACAGCGATCAAGCTCGAGACCCGGCACCGCTGGCTCGGCCTGACGGTCGCGGCGCTGACCGCGATCGTGGGGACGACGGTGTTCGCGAGCCTGTCGGACAAGGTGGACGCGATCTGGGTGCGGGTGGCCGTCGGGTTCGTCAGCATCTCCACCGCGGTGCTGGCCGGCGTACAGACGTTCGAGCGTGCGGGCGAGCGCGCCGAGAAGCACCGCCTGGCGGCGACGCAGTTCTCGAGCCTCCAGCGGGACGCCGAGCTGTTCGTCGCGGGCGGCGGCGCGTCCGACGAGGCGACGAAGGCCTTCCTCAAGGACTTCAACACGCGGTACGGCCAGCTCACGAACGAGTCCCCGTCCATCGACGAGAAGATCCATCAGCTGGTGAAGAAAGAGGTCGCCGGCGAGGTGCACGCGATCCTGGGAGGGGCGGCCAAGGCCGCGCTCGAGGCGCGCGAGGGCGAGCTCCTGCCGGGCGCGGCGGCGCTCATCGGAAAATGACCGGCCGCTCGGACGCGCCCGCGCGGCGCGCGTTCTCCGTGGCCGTCTTCTGCCGCAACGCCGGCGAGATCCTGCTCGTGCGCCACAAGCGTCTCGACCTCTGGCTCCCCGTCGGCGGCGAGATCGAGCCAGGCGAGACGCCGCTCGAGGCCGCGCGCCGCGAGCTTCGCGAGGAGACCGGCCTCGACGGCGTCTTCCCGCCCGGGCTCGGCGTCGACGGGACGCCGGCCGGCCTCATCGGCTACGAAGAACACCCTGCCGGCAGCAAGGGCCTGCACATGAACTTCGCCTTCGTCGCCGACGTCGCGACCCGCGACCTCGCGGCCTGCGACGAGTACACCGCCACCCGCTGGGTCGGCGACCCCGTCCCCGTCGAATGCCCGCTCAACGTCCGCCAGCTGGTTCGCCTCGCGCTCGCCGCCGGTCGGTAGCGTCGCTAGAACGTCAGCAGGCCCTGGGCGTCCTCGTAGGGGATCGCGTCGCGCATGTAGACGAAGGCCGTGCCGCTCGCGTCGGTCGCCGTGAGCCCGTCCCAGTTCACATACAGCCCGGGCTGCGCGTCTCGATCGGACAGGTACTGATCGCGCAGACCGCGGAGGCTCCGGGCGGCGTCGGGATCGTCCACCAGGTGGCTGACGCCGATCTTGGTCAGGTCGGCGTCGGCGAGCACGAACCCGCTGAGCGGCGAGGCCAGGGGCCAGGCGTAGGCGGGCGGTCTCGCCTGCCCACCCCCGCTCGCCGCGCTGACGTGAAGCGCGCCGTCGAGCGGCGTGCCGCGATCCCACAGCGTCCGGGCCAGCGCTTCCAGCGTCGCCCAGGCCGGGTCGAAGCGCGTACCGTTCGTCATGCACGACGCGGTCGGCGTCGCGGTGCGGATGCTGCGGGTCCCGACGTCGAAGAGGCCGGGGGGCGGCGGCGGGCAGTCGCCGAGGGGGGAGAGGTCGTCCAGCGGGAGGCCGCTCTCGATGGCGCTGACCTCGGCGGCGCTCAGCGTTCCCGTGCGGAAGGGGCGATCGCGGCTCAACGGATCTTCGTACCATCCGCCCCCGATCCAGTACGCGCAGGTGCCGTCGACGGAGAGCATCGGCGACCCGTTTTCGACCCTGACCAGGGAACCGCGCAGCTCGTTTCCGGGCAAGATGAGCGCCCAGAGCCGCAGGTGCGGCATGCCGTCGCAGAGGGGCTGGCTGCCGGTGTCGCTTGTGGTCCCGGTGTCAGCGACGCCGCCGTCGGTTCCCGCGTCGCTCCCGGCCCCATCTCGGCTCGCCGGTGCCGACGAGCAGGCGACTGCGCCCAGAAGCGCAGCCATCACCCCGGGGTAAGGCTTCATGCCGGAGAATCAAGCATGGCACGACCGGCTGGATGTGTCGCCACCTCGGCCGCCGCAGTCGGCTCGTCGCCGCGCGTTTACGCCTTGGCGGCGGGGAACCGCGCCGGTACGCTCGCCATTTCCCCGGCAATATCCGCCTCTTCCAAAAAGATCCCCGATCCGGTCGATCGTGCCCGGACGCCGATCGTCGTCCCTGTAGAGCCGGCAGGTGCCGGCTCACTCACCTTCCGGCCAGGAGTCGACCATGCGTTTCATGATCATGCACAAGAACGATCCCCACACCGAGGCGGGCGAGAAGCCGCCGATGGAGCTCGTCCAAAAGATGGGCGCGCTCATGGGCGAGTACATGCAAGCGGGGCGGTTCATCGACGGCGCCGGGCTGAACGGGAGCAAGACGCGGACGCGCCTCACGTTCCGCAACGGCTCCTGCACCACCAGGCAGGGACCGTACAAGGGCGACCACGAGCTGCCGGCGGGAGCCCTGCTGCTCAAGGTGCGCACGCGCGAGGAGGCCCTCGGCTGGGCGGAGCGGTACGGCAAGATCCTCGGCGACGGCGAGCTCGAGGTCGGCAAGGTCAACGAGCCGTGGGACATCGGTCTCGCGCCCGAGCCCGAGAATCCGCCGCTGCAGATGCTGCTCATCGAGAAGGCCGATGCGGCCACCGAGAGGGGCGGGAGGAGCCCGCAGCAGAAGGCCGCGCTGTCGCGCCTCGAGACCGAGATGTCCAAGGCCGGCGTGCTCGTGCGCTCGACGAGGCTCGCGCCCAGCGCCCGGGGCAAGCGGCTCCACTTCAGCAACAACGACCTGCGGGTCGTCGACGGGCCGTTCGTCGAGTCGAAAGAGCTCATCGGTGGGTTCGCCGTCATGGAGCTCGAGGGGATGGAGGAGGCGCTCGCCCTCTCCCGGCGGTACGCCGAGGTCCTCGGCGGGACGCTGGAGATGGACATCCGCCTCGTCGACCCGGGCGCCTGACGTTTCTCGAGAAACCTTCGCGGCCTCGCCCCGTAGTACCAGGGCGGGGCCCTCGTGCAGGTCGTCGACGACGCGCGCCAGAAAGGCGCGAAGAAAGACGTGCAAGATCACCGGACTACGCGGTGTGGCCCGTGCGTCGCTGCGGCAGGTGCGCGATGTTGTGACTTGAGCGCGACCCCCATTTGCAAGTTACACTTCCCACTCTCCCATCAAGAAGAAGCGAGGCGGAGCATGCGGAGCGAGTCAGGGCGCGTGGGGTTCTCGTTCGGTACCTTGATCGTCGGTGCGGGCGTCGTGCTGGGGGGGTGCGTGGCGGCCGTTCCGGAGCAGCCGCCGCCGGGGGACGGGACGATCGTCACGCCGCCGCTCCCCGACGCGGGGGTCGTCGCCCCGCCGCTTCCCGGCGTGGACGGCGGGGCCGCCTGCCTGTCGGACGCCGCCGCCACGATGCCGATCATCGGCGGCGGCCCGCAGGCGACCATCCCGACGACCATCACCCAGGCGACGACGCCGGTGCCGCCGCTCTCCGGCGGGACGCTGCTGGCGCTGGCTGACGGGACGACGGTCGCGGCGAGCGATCCGGAGCGCGATCAGGTCTACATCGTCGACACGACGAGCAGCGCCGTGATGACAGTGGCGCTGCAGGCCGGCGACGAGCCCGGGCGCCTGGTCCAGGACGCGGCGGGGCTCTTGCACGTGGCCCTGCGGTGGGGCGGCGCGATCGCGACCATCGACCCCGTCGCGGGGACGGCCGGCGCGCGGCAGCCGGTCTGCTCGGCGCCGCGCGGGATCGCCTATCAGAAGGACACCGACCAGCTCCACGTCGCCTGCGCGGGGGGCGAGCTGGTGTCGCTGCCGGCGGCGGGCGGCGCGGCGACGCGGACGCTGGCGCTCGATCGCGACCTGCGCGACGTCGTCGTGGGCGCGGGGGGCGTGCTGCTCGTCAGCACCTTCCGCAAAGCCGAGGTGCTCACCATCAGCGCGGCCGGCGTGCTCACGGGGCGTCAGCAGCCGGGGTCCGGGCTGGTGCCGTCGATCATGGGCCCGCCGCAGATGCGGACCCCGTCGGTGGCCTGGCGCATGGTGGCGCTCGACGCCTCCGCGAGCAGCGTTGTCATGCTCCACCAGACGGGCGTGACGGACACCATCGATCCGACCGCGGGGGGCTACGCCGGCATCAAGGGCTGCGGCGGGATCGTCCAGCCGAGCATCTCGGTGATGACCGCCGGAGGGGCGGCGCCGCCGGTGGCCGGCGGCCTCGGGCCCGTGTCGCTGGCCGTCGACGTCGCGGTGTCGCCGGATCACCAGAAGGTGGCGCTGGCCGTCGCTGGCAACAGCACCAACCAGGGACCGACGGTCGTCGAGATGAGCACGCAGGCCGCGACGATGTCAGCGGTGACCGCGGGCCCGTGCGGCGGCGGCGGCAACGACATCGTGAGCGTCCCGCCGCCGGGCCAGGTCGTGGCGGTGGCCTACGCGCCGTCGGGCGTGCTCTTCGCCCAGACGCGCGAGCCGGCGGCGCTCTGGCGCGCCGACACCGGCGCGACGGTTTCGCTGGCGTCGGATTCGCGCGCGGACACCGGCCACCTCATCTTCCACGCCAACGCGGGCGGCGGCCTGGCCTGCGCGTCGTGCCACCCGGAGGGGGGCGAGGACGGGCGGGTCTGGAACTTCGTCTGCGCGGGGCCGCGGCGCACGCAGTCGATCCGGGGCGGGATCAGCGCCACGGCGCCGTTCCACTGGGACGGGAGCGAGCACGACTTCTCCAGCCTCATGGACGACGTGTTCTCCAAGCGGATGGCCGGCCCCATGCTCAACAGCAGCCAGAAGGCGGCGCTCCAGACGTGGGTCGACACCATCCCGCTGCTCCCCCCCACGGCCGGGCTCGACGCCGCGGCGGTCGCGCGCGGCAAGACCGTCTTCACCGACCCGACCGTCGGCTGTGCCGTCTGCCACGCCGGCACGCTGCTGACGAACAACCTCACCGTCGACGTCGGCACCGGGCAGCCGTTCCAGGTCCCGTCGCTGCGCGGCGTGTCCTGGCGCGCGCCGTTCCTGCACAACGGCTGCGCCGCGACGCTGGCCGACCGGTTCTCGTCGGCGTCGTGCGGCGGCGGCGATCGCCACGGCGCCACGTCGACGCTCACCAGCGCGCAGCTCGGCGACCTCGAGACGTACCTCCAGTCACTGTGAGTTACAGCCGGCGACGAGCGCCGCCAGCGCGAGGCACTTAAACACCGGGCCGACGTCAGCGCTTGGCGCGCGCGGCCGCCTGGGCCGCCGCCGCGCGCTTGCCTTCGTAACGCGGGTGTTTGGGGTGGCGCTTGTAGAGCAGCAGCATGCGGCCGACCATCTGGACGATGTTGACCCCGGGCTCGGCGTCGAGGCGTTCGGCGACCTCGTGACGGTCGGCGGGGCACTCGCGGCCGATCTTAACCTTGACGAGCTCGTGATCGGCCAGCGCCTGCTCGACCTGCTTGACGACTGCGGTGGTCACGCCGGCCTTGCCGATCTGCACGATCGCCGACATGCCGTGGCCGTGGCCGCGCAACGCGCGTCGCAATTCACCAGGTGGCATCAACGTCATGGCCCCCACCTACCACGAATCGTGCGTAAGGTTTTCCGCATCTCGGCGCTTTCAGTTCGGTAGGATTCGCCTCATCGCCCAAGGCCGACGATGCTCGCGCTCCGGTCCTCGCACGCGTTCGCCCTCGTCTGGCTCGTCGCCTGCGCGGCTTGCCTCCCACGCGGCGAGCCCCCAGTCGGGCGGCAGCTCGTCGCCGATCGCACGACCACGCTCGCCGGCATCGTTCCCCCGAACGGCGACGGTGCGGCGCGCGTGTTCGTCGTCCGGCCCTCGGGCCAGTCCCTGTCGATGCCGAACGACCCGTTCCCGATCGAGTCCTTCGATCTCTCCGTCATCACCGCCGACGCCGCCGGCGGGGCGCCGACCGAGCGGCCCCTGGCAACGAACGTCATCCCCGGCCCGGGCTCCCCCGACCCCTGTCCGCCCGGCACGGCCATCTGTTTCCCGAGCGACGCGCAGGGGCGGGTGTTCGTCACCACCGGCTACGATTCGGCGATGGGGATCCCGATCGTCGCGCGGATCGATCCGCTGACCGGCGCTCGGCTCGAGCTCGGCGTCACCCCCTTCGTCCTCCTCTCGCCGAGCACGAAGCGGATGGTCATTCGCGCGAACCTGAACCAATCCGAGGCGACGCTCTACGAGGCCGACGACAGCCAGGTCCCGCTCGGCCTCACGACGACCTCCTACTTCATCGGCGAAGATCTGTACCAGCTGACCGCCGACGGCGCGCTCGTCCGGATCGTGCCGGGCGGCGCGCCGGAGATCCTCGCCACCGGGATCTCCTACTTCCTTCAGGCGACGGCGTCGGGCGATCTCCTGCTCGCACTCACCCGCCCGACCGCCGATCCCGCGGTCACCGCGCTCTCCTACCTCGACACCGTGACGCTCGTCGAGACGCCGTCACCATTCGGAAACCTGTCGCTCCACGGCGGCCTCACCGGGCTGTCCCCGACGCCGCCAACACCGCCACCTTCCTCGAGCGGGCGACCGGCGCGGTCGACGTTTTCGCGCCGAGCGACTTCATGATCAGCTACGCCAATCAGGGCTGGCGCCCGGGCCACGACGAGCTCTGGTTCGAGATCAGCCAGTACCCGCAGGCGATAGTCGCCATCAAGACGCCCGGCGGGTCGGCGGTCGAGTTCCAGGCGACGGCCTGGACGTACTCCGACGACCGCACCCAGACCGGGTGGTTCTTCTCGCGGGACGGCGCCTATTGGTTCTCGTCCCGAGCGCCGGTCGGCGATCCGGCGATCATCCAGGTGGGATCCGCGGACGATCCGATGGCGCCCCGCTACGACGTCGCGCCGGCCGGCACGAGCACCGACTTCTACTGGCGGCTCGCCGACGGCCGGATCTTGGTGCCGGCTTACCTCAAGGATCCGGACCGGAGCGACCTCTACGCCCTCGACCCACGGACCGGTGAGTCGCGCCCGCTCGGCGAGGAGGGGTTCGTGATGGCCGTCGGGCAGACGCGGGTGCTCGCGAGCCAGCACGTCAACGACAGCCGCGGCGACCTGACGGCGATCGAGCTCGGGACCGCGCGAGCGACGGTGCTGGCGCAGGAGTTCACGACCTCGGCGGTGGTCGAACCCGTGGGCGGGGACGTGGTCGCGCCCGGCGCGCACATCGCCTACCAGTTCCAGGCACGGTTCGAATCCCCCTGGGACGGCATCTGGCTGGCGACGGTCCCGTGATCGCTGCCGGGGCGTTGCTGGCGGCGACCTTGGTGATCGACGCAGGGTCGGTCGACGCCGCCGCCGCGGCCACCGCCGATGGGGGCCAGGCGGGCGGGTCTGTCGCGCCCGACGGCGGTGCGCCCGACGGCCTCGCTGGGGATGCGCCGCTGGCGCAGCCCGCGGCTACGGCGCCGCCCGCGCCGGCGACCGGGCGCGTGGCCGGGCGCGTGCTCGCGAAAGGGACGCGCGCCCCGATCCCGGGGGCGGCGCTGACGGCCGACGCGACCGAGGTCGGCGACACCGACGCGCGCGGCGCGTTCGCGGTCGACGTCCCCTGCGGGCACCGGCGCCTGACCGTCCAGGCCCCCGGCTTCGAGCCGCTCACGACGGAGGTGGACGCCTGCGCGGCGCCGCCGGAGCCACTGACGCTCCGACTCGCGCCGACGGCGTCGGGGAGGGCGTACGAGACGGTCGTCCGGGCGAAGCCGACGCACCCCGAGGTGCGCCTCGCCGACGAGGAGCTGACGCAAACGCCCGGGACGCTCGGCGATCCGTTCCGGGCCATCGAGTCGCTCCCCGGCGTGGCCACGGTCGCCTGGCCCGCGCCGGTCTACGCCGTCCGCGGCTCCAACCCCGGCAACACCGGCTTCTTCCTGGACGGGATCCGCGTGCCGGCGCTGTTCCACTTCGCGCTCGGGCCGTCGGTGATCCACCCGTACTTCTTCGAAGGGCTCGAGTTCTATCCCGGCGGCTACCCCGCCACGTACGGGCGGTACGTCGCCGGGATCGTCGCCGCGGAGACGCGCGCCCCGGCGTCCGATCGCCCGCACGCGTCCGTCGACGTCCGCCTGTTCGACGCCGGCGCGATCGTGTCGGCGCCGCTGCCGGGCGGCGGCGCGGTCGCCGTGGCGGGCCGCTACTCGTACACCGCGGAGCTGATTTCGCTCCTCAACCAAGACGTCCGCCTCGACTACTGGGACTACCAGCTGCGCGTGGACCGGCGCGTGGGGCCGTTCCAGCTCACGCTGCTGGCCTTCGGCTCGAACGACGTGCTCGTCCCGGGGCACCAGTCGGACGTGGTGCGCGAGATCGACCTCGGCTTCCACCGCGTCAGCCTCCGCGCCATCCTCCCGCTCGCCGGCGGGAGGCTCCAGGGCTCGGTCGCGGTCGGCTCCGATCACACGCGCGCGCCGATCCTCGACCTCTACCCGATCACCATCGACGCGGTCAGCGCCGCGCCCCGCCTGGCCTACACACGCTGGACCCAGCTGGCGGACGTCACCGTCGGCTTCGACGGCGAATTCGCCCGCTACGCCCCGGTGCTGATCGGCGACCTCCACCCGCCGAGCGACTGGGACCTCGGCCAGCAGCGCGACGCCGTGCTGCTCGCCGGCTACGCGTCGGCGACGCTGCGGGCGATCCCACGCCTGGTGCTGACGCCCGAGCTCCGCTTCGACAGCTACGAGGTCGCCGGCACGACCGCGCGCGATCTCGGCCCGCGGCTCTCCGCGCGCGTCGCGGTCCGCGACGACCTCGCCCTCAAGCTGACGGGCGGCCGCTTCTCGCAGCTCCCCAGCCTGCCGCTCCAGATCCCGGGCGTCGACGCCTTCGGCCTCCGCCTGCTCGGTCTGCAGACGTCGTGGCAGGCGTCGGTCGGCGTCGAGACGACGCGCTTCGCGGCGCTCGAGCTCGCCGTCACCGGTTACGTCCAGCGCTACGTGCTCACGGACCTCCGTAACCCGCGGCCGATCCAACCCGATCCGCTCGCCGATGACTTCCTGGTCAGGCGCGACGCGGTCTCGTACGGCCTCGAGCTGCTCGCCCGCCGGCCGCTCACGCAGCGGCTCTACGGCTGGATCTCCTACACCCTCTCCGACAACCTCAAGTCCTATGGCGGCGGCGCCGTCGGCCCCTCGGACTGGGACCAGCGCCACATCTTCAACGTCGTCGCCGCCTACCGCTGGGGCCGCACCACCTTCGGCGCGCGCTTCCACTACAACACCGGCCGCCCCTACATCAGCTACGACACCAGCTACGGCATCCAGAGCGAGTACTTCAATCGCCTGCCGGCGTTCTACCAGCTCGACCTGCGCGTCGACCGCCGCATCGTCTACGACCGCTTCCTGCTCGACGTTTACGCCGAGCTCGTGAACGCGACGCTGAACCGCGAGGTCTACGCCGTCGACCAGGGGCCGGTGAGCGCCTACAACCAGCAGCAGAGCTTCCGCGTCGTCCTGCCGTCGATCGGCGTGCGCGGCGAGTTCTGACCGGCGCCGCCCTCAGGGCGCGCGGGCGACGACGATCGTCTCGCCCTCGGGGCGCCAGGGGCGCCGGTCGAAGCCGCCGAAGAAGGTGAGGTCGGTGAAGCCGGCGCGCGCGAGCAGATGCTCGAGCTCGTAGCGGTGAAACCAGCGCAGCCGGACGGTGCTGTTGCCGTCGCGCTGGGCGGGCTCGAAGCGGAACGTCACCTCCAGGATCTGCGCCTCCTGATCGAACCGCGCCCGGCCGAAGCGCTTCGTCTCCACGCCGTCGATCGTGAACGTGGCCTCGAGGCGCTCGGTGTCG
>Ga0306920_100006642_pt1 | contig 15138 bp, 10 predicted proteins | sample flu12Cox44000170_FD_204666 | JGI IMG/M metagenome (GOLD analysis project Ga0306920, IMG submission 204666) | Lab enrichment of tropical soil microbial communities from Luquillo Experimental Forest, Puerto Rico - flux4day.12C.oxic.44.000.170 (v2)... | ecosystem: Environmental > Terrestrial >... | reverse complement strand
CTTCTCTTTGAAGAAAGTGTGACGATTCGGTGAATTTCAATTAAATTTGCGCCGATCCTCGATCAGCTTGCCGTCGTTGGGCAGGCTGCCTGCCGGCACGCGGCTCACCGCGCCGCGCAATTTCGTGACCGCTTGGATGGTTTCGGCGATCCGCGCCGCCTCTTCGGCCGGTTCGGCGCCTTCGACGAGCAACGTCATCTCGTCGCTGCCGGCCGGCTGCTCGACCACGAGGCGGGCGCGAAGGATCGATTGGTGCCGCCGCAGGATCTCGGCCACCTGCTCGGGGTGGACAAACAGGCCGCGCACTTTCGTCGTCTGGTCGGCGCGGCCGAGCCATCCCTTGATCCGGTGGTTTGTCCGGCCGCACGGGCTCGGGCCAGGCAATATCGCCGAGAGATCGCCGGTAGCGAAGCGGATCAGCGGGTACTCCGGTGTCAGGGTCGTCACGACGACCTCGCCGACCTCCCCCAGGTCCACCGGGTCGCCGGTACCGGGAACGACGAGCTCGACGATGATCCCTTCATCGAGCACCATGCCCGGGCATAACTCGCCGTCGGGACCGATGGTCTCATAGGCGATGACCCCGACATCCGCGGTGCCGTAGGATTGCAGGACGCTCACCCCGCGCCCGCGCAGCTCGGCGCGCAATGTCGCCGGCAGGGCCTCCGCCCCGACCAGCGCCTTCTTCAGCGAAGAGACATCGCTTCCCTCGCCCACCGCACGATCGAGCAGGATTTTTAGGAACGACGGTGTCCCGACATAACCGACGGGCTTCAGATCGGCGATGACGCGGAGCTGCTGCTCGGTCTGCCCGATGCCGGCGGGAATGACCGGGCAGCCGAGCGCCTCGGCGGCACTCTCCACCATCGCGCCCGCGGGGGTCATGTGATACGAGAAGCTGTTGTGCACGAGGTCGCCGGAGCGGAACCCGGCAGCGAACAATGCCCGGGCAAACCGCCCGAAATCCGGCCGCCGGCCCTCGGGCTCATAGATCGGTCCTGGCGAAACAAAGATCCGGCGGAGAGCCGACACCGGCACCGCGGCAAACCCGCCGAACGGCGGCTCCTGCCGCTGCAACTCGATCAGATCGGATTTGCGGGTCAGCGGCAATTGCGCCAAGGCCCGCCGATCGATCACCTCCTCGGGCCGCAGCGCTGCAAAGCGACGGCGATAAGCGGGTGCTTTTTCTTTTGCCGCGGCGATGATCCGCGGCAGCGCCGCCATCCAACTGCTCTCGCGCTCGGCGGGATCGCGCGTTTCGAGCGCGTCGTAGAATGGTGTTGCCACCCGCCAACCTCCCTATGCCCGCGGCACCCGGGTAGTCTGCCCCCGATCGCACCGCGGCAGCAAGCGCGAGCACACTTTGCCCTAAGCCTTGCCTCCCGGCCCCGCCCTAAGCCTTTCCCCCGCTTGCGGAGGAGCAACTATGAAAGATGAGGGGTAGCCCGGTGAGCGGACGGGCTCCATCGCAGAATTGCGCGGAATTGGGGTCAGAGTCGATTTTTTGCGCGCTAAGGTTTCACCAGCACTTACGGGCTCATGGTGGTGTCATGGCGCGTCTCGGCCGTTATTTCCTGCCCGATCAGCCGCTACACGTGATCCAGCGAGGCAACAACCGTCAGCCTATCTTCTTTTGCCGAGACGATTACCGCCGGCTGCACGGCTGGCTAGCTGAAGCGGCGGCGGCGCATGATTGCGCCGTCCACGCCTATGTCTTGATGACCAATCACTTCCATCTTCTGGTGACACCCGGCAGCGAGCAGAGCTTACCCCGCGCGATGCAGGCAGTTGGCCGGCGCTATGTCAGACATGTGAATAACGCCAACCGACGGATCGGGACCTTGTGGGAGGGTCGCTATCGCGCGGCACCGATCGACAGCGAAGTTTATTTTCTCGCCTGCTGCCGCTACGTCGAGCTCAATCCCGTACGCGCCGGCATGGTCGCCCATCCGGGCGACTACGGGTGGTCGAGCTATCATGGCCACGTGTCGGGGGCGGCTGATCCGCTGCTCTATCGCGGACTTGGCAGCTCGCCAGACGAGCGTCGCGGCGCACATCGGGCGCTCTTCGAGCTGCCTGGCGATACGGCTTTTCTCGACGGGCTGCGCGCCGCCACAAACGGCGGATGGGCGCTGGGTGATGAGCGCTTCCAACGCCAGCTGGCGGCGGCAGTCGGCCGGCGGTCGGTACCGCTGTCGAGAGGACGGCGTCGCAAATCCGGCAACGAACCTGGCCCAAATCTATCAAATCTACTCTGACCCCAATTTCCCTCTGACCCCAATTTCCAATTTTCCAATTTCCCCAATTTCCCAGACGCCTTGCAGTACAACCAGGGGCTAAGTAGACTTTTCGGCCTCGAAAAATCCCCGGACACCGGCAAGCTGCAGGACGGGGTGGGGGCGGGTGAACGCTCTGGGCAAGCATTGCGGCGTGGCTTTCTCTTTGAGGCAATTCTTAAGAATTTGTTATTGCATTATCGTGATCCTGTTCGCGCCTACTGGTGCCGCTGCGCAGGCGGTTACCGGCCAGGACACAGCGTCTCTGGAAGCGCAAAAAGAAGCGCTGTTCCAGCAGATGCTGCACAATCCGGCAAACCTCGACGTGACTTTCGCCTATGCCGATGTATCGGCACGGTTGGGGGATTATGAAGCCGCCGTCTCGGCGCTCGAGCGCATGCTATTATTCAACCCCGACTTGCCGCGGGTACAGCTCGAGCTCGGTGCCTTGTATTTCCGCATGGGCTCCTACGATATCGCCCGCGACTATTTTAATAAAGCCGCCGCCGGCAACCCGCCGCCCGAAGTGCGCGCGCGGATCGATCAATACCTAGCAGAGATCGAAAAGAGCCAATCGCGCCATCATGTGTCCGGTTACTTCTTCTCCGGCATCCAATATCAAACGGATGCCAATGTGGCCGGCTCCTCGCTGATCCTTTCGCCAGTCGGCCCGATACTCCTCGGTAACCAATTCACCAAACAGGCGTCCGGCAGCATCTTCGGCAGCGGCTCGGCGGTGTACAGCTACGATTTAGAGACGCAAAACCGCGACTCCTTGGATGTCACGGGGGCGGGCTATCTCGACCATTTTTTCAATTCCGCGGTGGGCCGGCTCGACCTCGCTTTGCTCGAGGTCACCGCCGGCCCCCGTTTCAACTTCCCGAACGGCTGGTTGATCGGCAGCAAGGCGTCCTTCAGGCCCTACGGCATTTTTGACGAGGTGGGGCTGGGTTGGGACCAGTATTTCGTCGCCGGTGGCTTTGGGCTCGAATACGACCAGATCGTGTGGAACGACCTGGCGCTAAAGGGGGTGTTCGAGTTCCGGGAAAAGAGCTTCGCCAACGCTGCCAGCCGGCCGTTGTCGACCGGGCTCAACGGCAGCGACAAGCTCGTCTCGCTACAGGCGACCAAGCCGATCACCGCAAATTCCGCGCTGAACCTTGAGTTTGATTATCTCGATCAATCAACACAGCTCGGCTTTTATACGAATATGAGCTACGCCGTGGCGGGCTCCTATCGCATCCGTTACGACGATCCCCTCGGGGTGACGCGATATCCCTGGGAGACCTCGCCCTTTCTCGGCCGTCTGTGGAGCAATTATGCAGCACCGGACCCGTGCTGCGTGACCGGCCCGATCATCGACTTCCCAACCGGTTTCAGCAGCCAATTGACACAGCGCTGGCGATTTGGCGTGACCCAGACCTGGCAGGTACTGCCGAACATCGTGATCGTGCTGCAACTCGAGCGCGACATCATCTCATCGAACCTGCCGCTTTATGCCTATAACAATTCGTCGGTCTTGATCGGCCCGCAGATTCGCTTCTAGCGTCGGATAGGCGATAATGTGGACGGCGATTTGGGCGCAGGTGAACCAGAGTCTCGTCCCCCTCCCCCTGCATCCCCGGTGAACGAGCGGAATGGCAGTCGGGAATTACGCTCCGGCCCGTCAAGCGGCTCACAGCCCGAGAAGGCGAGCGAGATAACCGGCGCGCAAGTAAGGGTAGACTTGGGCATCTCGCCAACCGGCCGATCCTTTCATATACTTCGAGGCGGGTGCTGATCGATCCGGCGGTCGGCTTTTCGCGAGGCTTTGACGATGGCGATCGCCCGGTACCGGTTGCGCGCGACCGCGCTCGCCCCGCTGATCCTCGGCATAGGGTTGAAGAGCCCGGTGGAGGCGCAGCAGCGCATCGGTGTAAACAGCGCGGTGAACCCCAGCGCGACCGGCATCTGGCCGGGAACCCCGCCGCGGCGGCTGGTGCTCGGGCAGGACATCGTCTTCAAGGAGCGCGTCACCACCGGGCCGGAAGGTCAAACGCAAGTCTTGTTCGTCGATCAATCGGCGTTGTCCGTCGGCCCGAACGCGGACATGGTGATCGACGAGTTCGTCTACGATCCGGAGACCGGGACCGGCAAGCTCGCCGCCAACCTGGCGCGTGGCGTGTTCCGCTTTGTCGGCGGCAAGCTCAGCAAGCAGGAAAACGCGGTCACGATGCAGACGCCTTCGGCGACGATCGGGATCCGCGGCGGTGTGATGCTCATCAACCTGGCTACCGGTGGCAAGCTCGACGTGATCTTCGCCTATGGCAAGGGCGTCACGATAACCGGGATGAACGGGGTCTCGCAAACGATCACCCGGCCCGGGTTCGCGGTCAGCGTATCCAGATCGGGTGCGGCACCCGGCAGCCCTGCTCCGGCACCGCCGGGTGCTACTGCCGCGCTCATCGCTCAGCTCGATGGCCGATCCGGCGGCAATGGCGGCGCTGCCACCATCCCGACCGAGGTCACCGTCGCCAGCAGCGGCATCGCCAACACAATCTCTAATGACGTCAATGCCAACAATCAGGCCCAACCATCCGGGTCTCAGGCACCGGACGCCAGTCGCGCTGTAGCATGGGCCCAGACACAAATTCAGGTTGCCGCCAATCAACCCCCACTCCCACAACCCTCGCCACCGCCACCGCCACCATCTCTGTCGCCGCCACCGCCACCATCTCCGCCACCGCCACCGCCACCATCTCCGTCGCCGCCACCGCCACCGCCACCATCTCCGTCGCCGCCACCCCCCCCACCACCATCTCCATCACCGCCACCTCCACCGCCACCGCCTCACCTCGCCGGCATTTTTAAGAGCACGAACGGAAAAGGAACCGCGCTCGGCTTTGTCGGCAAGAGCCCCCCGGCGCGGATCGCCTATACCGATGGGACATTGGTGAACGGCGTCTTCAACAGCGCGCTCGGCGGCGCCGGACAGCTGACGATACCTTTGGTGAAGGGCTCCAATGGCAACCCTGCCAACACCTTCGGACCGAGTGGGACAGCGAGCCCGCTCGGGCCGGTCAGCGGCACGAGCTTTTTGTCCGCCGACGGAACCTTCTTCTACGCCAACCTGACGCCGATGAATGCGCCGACGCAGCGCGAATTCGTTGCTGGCGGCATGCCGGTCAAGGCCAGCTCGCTGGCATCGGCGCCGGTTGTCGCCTTCACCGTCCAGCCGGATGCCGCGCTGCAATCAAATATTCCGTTCATCCGCAATAATACCGGTGGCAATCTGGCGAACGCGTACATATCGCCGCTCTTCATCGCGCCGCAGACCTCGACGGTGTTGCAATCGAGCCTTGCCGTCAACGGACGCCGCGCCAAACAGCAATCGGTGCTGGTAACGGCCATCGGGTCGGTGCTGCCAAATTCCGGCCAGCCCGCGATCTCGGGTGTGGTGCGCGGGTCGTCTCAGCTGTCGGCGGCATCGACACCGGTTCGCATCGGCTCGAACCTGACTTCCGTCGCCGATGGCAATGGGAACAGCCTCTATGGATCGAGCGCAGTCTCAGGTCTTGTGCTCGACCAATCGCAAACCTCGTTGGCGTCCGAGGTTCCCCTGTCGGGAACGCCGAGGAAATACGGCTTCACCCAGCCCGTTACCGCGGCCAACCTGCCATCCGGGTTCAGCACCAGCCGCACAACCCAGACCCTGACCGGCAATTTCGGCGGCGTCATGAATGCAAACACGCAGTCCCGGTCTTACGCGATCAGCGGCACCACCTCGGTCAGCACCGATGCCACGAACAACCACGTCACCGCGAACTTTACGACCGACCAAGCCGTCGTTTCGACGACCGGCGGCCCCAGCCAGCTGCAATTCGGCGGAGCTGCCGGTAATTCCGCGTTCGTCAACGATGCGATCTACGGTGCCGCCGAGAGCCCGACCACCTCCAGTGGCCAGTCGCAGAACGCTCAGCTCTATCTGGTGAGCCAGGGTGCTGCACCACCGCCGAACTCGCTACTGCCGCCGGGGGCGGCCTATTGCCAGTGCCAATATTTGCAGTGGGGCTACTGGGGCGGCGACATCTCGCCAGCAAACCCGGGCGGAGGCAGCATGCCGCGCATCGATCGCGGTGGCATCAACTTCTGGGCCACGGGACAGCCTACTCCGATCACCGATATCAGCCTGCTCGCCTCACAAAGCGCCGTCGGCTATTATTCGGGTCATCTGATCGGCTCGGTATTCAACAATGGTGCGCAATATTTGGCGGCGGGTGGCCTAAACGCCAGCTATAATTTCGGCACCCAGGTTGGATCGTTCTCGGTCAGGAATTACGACGCACGCAGCTTTACTGTGACCGGCAAGCCAATAACTTCGGGCGCAACGTATAAATTCGGGATCGCCAACGTGACCGGCCTCGCCGGATCGATCAACGGCAGCTTCTACGGCCCGCTGGCGGCCGAGACCGGCGGCAATTTCAATTTTCACACGACGGTCGGCCCACCCTACCTGACCTCGGGGATCTTCGCAGCCAAGCGCTGACCCCTACCCTACCCCCGGTACGCCCGCTTGGGCGGGCGGCCGTCCGGGAGCTCCCCTGCGAGCGGGGAGCGAATGAGAGGAGCGGACACGGTGGCCGCTCACGGATGTAGGCTCGGCATGTATCTGATGGTGGCGAGCAGAACGCCAACGGCAACGATGATCATGCCACCGAGGAGGATCGTCATATCGCGCCGCAACAGCTCCGTGTCGCGCCGAACGAGGGCGATTTCCGCCTTCAGTTCCACCCTGAGCGAGGCTACCTCCGCCCTTACTGCGGCAATCTGCGCCTCGAGCGCGGCCGTGGTTACGGCGAGATCCGCCTCGGTCGCCAAGTCGGCGCCGGACATCGCTTCGGCCAGCGCTTCCGCCATGTCACCCGCTTGCTGCGGCGCGAAGCCGGCGCTTTCAAACCGGCGGGCGGCCTTCAGCGTGTCAAACGGGACTGCGGCCATAAGACGAAAATAAGGCGGCGCAGAACCGGTGTCGACGGCCGGTCTTCCCTCACCCGTTCCCCCAGTCTAACCCTCTCTCGCAAGCAGGCGACGGAATTGGCGGGGCGCCGCCTCACAGGCAGCGAATCACCCAATTCGTAGAAATCCCCGCAACGCACCCGTCCGAGCAACCTTCCTTGTGTCTCGTTGAATCGAGCACTCGGTAGCCACCGGGGCAGACGCGCTCGGCGGCCCGGCGGTTCGGTGCCTCGACGCCACCCGGCACCGCCGGCCCCTCGATCCTGAATGTGCGGTCGTCGACCTTGGTCGCGAAGCTCTGGGAAGTGCACGAAAGCGCTCCCGAAACCAGGAGGAGGAGCGCGGCGAGCAATGGGCGGCCCATATCGACGCGGTTTTTACGATGCTCAGGCCCGCCCACGCCAGCGAAAACCCCCTACCCCTCCCCGGCTTGCACGGAAGGGGTAGGGTAGGGGAGAGGGGGTACCGGATCAGAACCTGACGGTCATCTGGCCCTGGAGGCTGTAGGCATCGCCCTTGAAGTTTGTGGTGATCACGCGGTGACCCCAAGCGTACTCGATCCCAAGGTCGACAAACGCCACCGGGCTCCAAACCAGGTTGGCATGCGCAACGGCCAGCAGCTTGTTGCAGGTCGTGCACCCTGCTGTCAGGTTGGTGTTTATGGCATTCCAGATCCCACTCGTCTCAAGCGTCGAGCGCAGGTTTTCCGTCCACCAGTGCTGGTACCAGATCTTGGCGTCATACGACTGGGAATCGGCCGTACTGACCACCCCGTCATAGGCCTTCCGGGTGGCAGAGTTGGTCGTGTTCCACTGCGCGCTCGTCAGCGGGTTGACAAAGCCGAAACCCGGCACAAAGAGGTTCCTCCCGAAATTCGACGCGGGCCCGACGCCGTTGGCCAGCTGGCCCCCTGTGTTGGTGCCGCCGGCGAAAGCAAAGCCGAGATCGTCCTTGCCCAAGGTCCCGGGAGCACCGCTGAACGGGTGGGCGTCGCCGCTGATCGTGCCGGCATAGCCGATTCGGTTCGTATCGAGATATTGCCCGTCATTCAGCTGGTTGTTGCGCACTACGAACCCGACTTGCACATGACCCCAGGGTTGGTTGATGCGGCCGGTCGCTGCGAGTTCGGGCCACGAGGTTTTCAGCGGGTTCAAAAACGCGTTGTTCGGCACGCAGGCCGTGGTCGCCGGCAAGGCGGTCGTGGTGTTACCGGTCACCGAGCACGATGTCGAGGCCACCGCAGTGTTGTCGAAAGACAGCTTGCCCGCCGTGGTTACTGCCTCGGCATCGGGGTTCTCCATCCCAACGTTGAACACGGTGCCGTAGGGCCCCGCATAGGTGTATTTGACCTGCGGCACGCGCGCCCGCCCGGAGCTCGACGCGTGGCCGCCGAAATCGAGCAGCTCGGCATCGGCGTCGGGGTCGTGGAAGATGCCGGTGTCCTGCCCGGCCAGGAGCCCGCCGATCGTTCCGTACGCCTTGCGCAGGCGCGGAACCCAGCCGCTGACGACGGTCGTCGTACCGCTTAGGGTAGTCTCCAGGGTCGCGCCGAAATCCATTTCGAGATAGGCCCTGACCTGACCCCAAGCGGTCGGGGTGCGGGCGTCGAACAACAGCCGGCTCGGCCTTGCGCTGATGTCAGACGCCGAGCTGCGCGAATGCGCGATCGAGTTGTTGAGCGGGATGTTGGGCAGGAGCCCGGTGCCGCCCATTCCGTCTTGATTGGAATTGGGCTGACCGCCTTGGCCATTGAGCGCACCACCGGCGCGTGCGCCTTGTATCCAATAGATAACGTCGGCCCGGGCAAAGCCGCCGATGCGCAGCGAGGTGTCGGTGCCGGGGATCAGAAACGACCGCGGGAAGCTGCCGCCGACCGCCGGTATGCCGGACACCTCCTTATGCGTCTCCGGGCCAAACCCCGGCACATAGGGTGCCGCCTGCGGCGGTGCCTGCGAGAGCTGATCGATCCGTTTCTGCAGCAGCTCCTGATTGGCGCGCAAATCCGCCAATTCGTCGGCGGTTGCCGCGGGAAGGCCCACCAACACCGTGACTGCGGCGAGGAGCCCGCTGGTCGCGACCGCGTTAAGGATACGCCGATTGCCGGTCATCGCTCCTCCCCTGTTCAAAATGCCGACTGCCCAAACGCGGGCGCCGTTCTGTGAGAGCGCATGATACTCAACCGTTGGGAGCGATCAAGCGCGCCTTATTACCTAGGTAGTGTTTTCGTCGCAGTGTTGCTCTGTCGCAACATAGGTCAGAAACTGTTGATTTAGGCGGTCCTTCCGGTGCGATTCCGGGGCAGCCGCGGGGTTTGTCACAAAGAAGGGCAGGTCACCCCCGGGCTTAATCGTGACAGTCCGTCGCCAGCGCAACCGAAGGGCGCGCATGACGACGTCCCTATGTCCGCATTGGTTAGGTTATGAGAGGGCGCGAAGAAAACCCGCCGGCAATATTGCCGGCGGGTCGGATCGGCAGGAAGCTCTACGCCGCTCTCAGAATCTGACGCGCATCGAGCCCTGAAGGGAATAGGCGTCGCCCTTGAAGTTTGTGGTGATCACGCGGTGACCCCAGGCATACTCGATCCCGAGGTCGACAAACGCCACCGGGCTCCAAATCAGGTTGGCGTGTGTCATCGTCAGCAGCTTGTTACAGCTGGTGCACCCTGCTACCAGGCTGGTGTTCACGGCATTCCAGAGCCCGCTCGCCTCGGCCGTCGAGCGCAGGTTTTCGGTCCACCAGTGCTGGTACCAGATCCAGCCGTTCGTCGAGGTGGGCGATTGCGAGCGGACCACCGCATCATAAGCCTTCCGGGTGGCAGAGTTGGTGGTGTTCCACTGCGCGCTGGTCAGCGGGTTGACAAAGCCAAAACCTGGCACGTTGAGGGTGCTCCCAAAATTCGACGCCACCCCGAAGCCGTTCGCCATCTGACCTCCCGACTGGACGCCCTTCCCAACGCCAAAGCCGAGATCGTCCTTGCCCAAGGCCCCCGGCGCACCGCTGAATGGATGGGCGTCGCCACTGAGCGCGCCGCCATAGCCGACAAAGCTCTGATCGAGGTATTGGCCGTCATTGAGCTGGTCGTTGCGCACAAAAACCCCGACCTGCATATGGCCCCAGGGCTGATTGACGCGGGCGGTGCCTATGAGTTCGGGCCAGGACACTTTCAGCGGGTTCAAAAACGCGCTGTTCGGGACGCAGGCCGTGGTCGCCGGCAAGTTCGCTGTCGTGTTGCCGGTCACCGAGCACGATGTCGTGGCGATCGCGGTGTTGTCGAAAGACATCTTACCCGCCGCACCGGTTACTCCTTCGGCGTCGGGGTTCTCCATCCCAACGTTGAACACGGTGCCGTACGGTCCGGCATAGGTGTATTTGACCTGCGGCACGCGCGCCCGCCCCGGGGCCGACGCACCGCCGCCAAAATCGAGCAGCTCGGCATCGGAGTCGGGGTCGTGAAGGATGCCGGTGTCCTGGCCCGCCTCCAGCCCGCCAATCGTCCCATACGCCTTGCGCAGACGCGGGACCCAGCCGTTGACGACGGTCGTCGTGCCGCTTAGGACAGGCGAGAGGGTCGCGCCGAAATCCATTTCGAGATAGGCCTTGACCTCGCCCCAAGCGGTCGGAGTGCGGGCGTCGAACAACAGCCGGCTCGGTCGCGCCGAGATCGTCGACGCCGAGCTCCGCGAATGCGCAATCGAGTTGTTGAGCGGGATGTTGGGCAGGAGCCCAGTGCCGCCGGTCCCGTCCTCATTGTCATTGGGCTGACCGCCTTGGCTATTGAGGGCACCACCGGCGCGGGCGCCCTGCATCCACCACACGACGTCGGCCCAGGCGATGCCGCCAATGCGCAGCGAGGTGTCGGTGCCGGGGATCAGAAACGACCGCGGGAAGCTGCCGCCGACCGCCGGTACGCCGGACACCTCCTTATGCGTCTCCGGGCCAAACCCCGGCACATAGGGTGCCGCCTGCGGCGGCGCCTGAGAGAGCTGATCGATCCGCTTTTGGAGGAGCTCCTGATTGGCGCGCAGATCCGCCAGCTCATCAGCCCTTACCGCAGACGAACCCGCCAGCAATACAAAAGCGGCGATGGGTGCGCCGATCGCCGCTGCGCTGCCGAATTTCCGCTTTGTGGTCATCGCTCCCCCTACAGAATCATCGTGTCTTGCTTCCTCCCCTGTTCAGTTGGCCGGAGGTAGTGGCGGCCGAAATCTGGCGCCACCCTCCCTTTCTCACGCCACAATAGCAAAGCCATGGTACGGATCAAGCGCGCTTTGTCCTGTCCGTGGTGTTTCCGTCGCAGCGTGGCGCGGTTGCAACACTACTCTGCAAGCATCTGACTTCATTCATCTACAAAAACCGATCAGCGATCGGTTGCGGGTCTCGCGAGCGTTGTTTTCGGGAGGAGATCGCGCTAGCGGTTTGCGCGAGGGCGCAACTACGAGCTGAACGGGCTCAGCGCCTTGAGCCGCGCCGACCAGCGGTGGCGGCTCAGCTCGCGACGCGCCACCGAGCGGTCGGTCACCCAGTTGAGCTGCAGCGAGCGGCGCTCGCCGATATAGGGGTAATGACCGTGGAATGACCGATCGCTGCGCCGAAAGGCCAGCATCGTCCCGGCGAGCGGCGACACCTCCCTCGCGTAATCCTCGAGATCGCTGGGCCCGCGCAGCAGCCGCAGCCGGCCTTCGGCGTGCTCCCACACTGGGTTCATATAGAGTAGCAAGGTGATGATCTTGGTCGCGGAATCGGTGTGGATACCGCCGTCCTTACCGTCGCCTCGACCGCGCACGGTCAGCAAGGTCGGGCGAGCGCGGAGATCGACGTCGAACTTTTCCTCGACCGCACGGCGCAATGCGGCACTGGTCAGCGCGGCGACGAGCCGCGCGAAGGCCGGCCCGTAGGCGAGGGTATCGACCGGAAAGCTGCCGTGGCGGCGAATGTCGGGAAAATCCGCGACGAGCGGCGCCAGCGCGTCACGGCGCACAAATTCTTCGACGACGATGAAATCGAAGGGGTCGCGGACGAGTGGCGCCGCGCGCAAGCGGTCGAGATCGAGAACGCTCAGCCGACCCTCCCGAATTCTGAGGCCAGGCGAATAATGAACACAAATGGGGTCAGAGTCGATTTGGCTGAGCGGTGAAACCGGACGCGGCGAAAATCGACTCCGAAAATCGACTCTGACCCCATTTCGGGGTTACTGGAGGCCCCATGCAACAGCGCTGGGGCCTGCCCGTCATCGCCTGGCCGTCGCGGCTGCGCCCGAACTATTGGGATCTCGTGGCGCTGCCCCTCGTGCTCGGGCTGGTGGCACTGATCGCCTGGGGCGGCATCGCGATGGGAGCGCACTACCAGGTCGGGGAGGCGTTGCCGATCAGTCTCGACCCGCGGCGGTTGCCGGAATACGCGCTGCGCACGGTGCTGCGCATGGCCTGGGCGCTGGTCGCCTCGCTCATCTTCAGTCTCGGCTATGCGGCGCTGGCTGCCAAGAGCCGTCAGGCGGAAAAGATCCTGATCCCGGTACTCGACATCCTGCAATCAGTGCCGATCCTCGGTTTTCTATCGATCACCGTGACCGGGTTCATCGCACTCTTTCCGGGACGCCTGCTCGGCGTCGAATGCGCCGCAATCTTCGCGATCTTTACGAGCCAAGCCTGGAACATGACGTTCAGCGTCTACCAGTCGCTGCGCACGGTGCCGAGCGAGCTGATCGAAGCCGCCCGGATGTACCACCTCTCGCCGTGGCAGCGGTTCTGGCGGCTCGAGGTGCCGCATGCGATCCCGTCGCTCGTCTGGAACATGATGATGTCGGTCTCGGGCGGCTGGTTTTTCGTCGTCGCCTCCGAGGCGATCACGGTCTCCGGCCAGTCGATCCTGCTCCCCGGTATCGGGTCCTACATCGCCACCGCGATCGCGCAACGCAGCCTTTCGGCGATCGGCTGGGCCGTCCTCGTCATGCTCGTCGTCATCCTGTTGTACGACCAGCTGCTGTTTCGCCCGTTGATCGCCTGGTCGCGCAAGTTTCAAGGCGATTCGTCGGCCGAGGCTGACAATATTCGCCCGTGGCTGCTGATCGTGCTGCAACGCGCGCGGTTGTTCGACCTGGTGCAGGCGGGGGTGTTGGCGGTCAACCGCATCATCGACACGACGCTTGCTGCTCTGACACGGCGGCGCCCGCCGGCGGTGGAGCGGCGACGGCAGCTGGTATTCGAGCGGACTTTCGACGCGGTTTTGTTGGCTTTCGCCGCAGCCGCTTGCATGTGGATCGTCGGTTTCATCCGCCAAAGCGTAAGCCTCGCCGAGATCGGATGGGTGTTTCTGCTCGGGATGGCGACCGCCGCGCGGGTTTTGATCCTGATCGGGATCGCGTCGCTGATTTGGGTTCCAATCGGGGTGTGGATCGGCTTGCGTCCGCGGCTTGCCGACCGCGCCGAGCCGATCGTCCAGTTCCTCGCCGCCTTCCCGGCAAATTTGTTCTTTCCGGCAGCGGTGGTGCTGATCCTGCGGTTTCGCCTCGACCCGGAAATCTGGCTCAGCCCGCTGATGATCCTCGGCACGCAATGGTACATTCTGTTCAACGTCATCGCCGGCACGACGACCTTGCCGGCCGAGCTGCGTCTGGCGGCGCAGAATTTTGCCGTCCGGCGCCTCTTATGGTGGCGGCGAGTGATCCTGCCGGCGATCTTTCCGGCCTATGTGACGGGTGCGGTCACCGCCGCCGGTGGGTCGTGGAATGCCAGCATCGTTGCCGAGATCGTCCAATGGGGAAACACCACCCTGACCGCGACCGGGATCGGCGCCTATATTGCGCGCACGACCGCCGAGGGCGACAGCGCACGTATCGCCCTCGGGATTGGTGTGCTTTGCCTTTATGTGCTGGCCTTCAACCGTCTGCTGTGGCGGCGGCTCTACAACCTCGCCGCCGAGCGCCTGCGCCTCGACTGAGGATGCAGAGAAAAAGAGAATGGGGTCAGTGTCGATTTCACGAGACTCGATTTTGAATCCGAGAGTTGGACCCGGCCAGCCGAAAAATCGACCCTGACCCCATTTTTTGCTAGGCGCGTGTCGCCGAAGCAATCTCGCCGAGTTTGGAGAATCGCGATGAACGTCCCGCTGCTGCGCACCGAAGGTGTGTGCAAGACATATCGCATGCCCGACCATCTCGCGCGCCTCGTGCTCGACCATTTGGACTTTAGCTTGGGCGACGGGGAGATAGTCGCGATCCTCGGGAAATCGGGCTCCGGCAAGTCGACCTTTCTGCGCGTGCTGGCCGGCCTCGTGCCGCCGAGCGACGGCGTTGTCGAATATCGTGGCAAAAAGGTGACCGAGCCGGTGCACGGCATCGCCATGGTGTTCCAGTCTTACGCGCTGTTTCCATGGTTGACCGTGCTCGGCAATGTCGAGCTCGGTCTCGAAGCACAGGGTGTCGCCGGCGCCGAGCGGCGGCGGCGCGCCGTCGACGCGATCGACTTGATCGGGCTCGACGGGTTCGAGAGCGCCTATCCGAAAGAGCTCTCCGGCGGCATGCGCCAACGTGTCGGCTTTGCCCGGGCGCTCGTCGTCAACCCCGACATCCTGCTTCTGGACGAGCCGTTCTCATCGCTCGACGTGCTGACCGCCGAGACGTTACGCGGCGATCTTCTCGATCTATGGGAAGCCAGCCGAATCCCGACCAAGGGCATCGTCATGGTATCGCACAATATCGAGGAGGCGGTCGAAGTCGCCGACCGCATTCTGATCTTCAGCAGCGACCCCGGACGCGTCCGCGCCGACATCCCGGTTGCTTTGCCGCGCCCGCGCGTCTCGGAGGCCGCCGGCTTTCGCCAGATCGTCGACCAGGTCTATACGCTGTTGACGACCGAGCCCGGGCGCGACG
>Ga0306920_100006641_pt1 | contig 15139 bp, 13 predicted proteins | sample flu12Cox44000170_FD_204666 | JGI IMG/M metagenome (GOLD analysis project Ga0306920, IMG submission 204666) | Lab enrichment of tropical soil microbial communities from Luquillo Experimental Forest, Puerto Rico - flux4day.12C.oxic.44.000.170 (v2)... | ecosystem: Environmental > Terrestrial >... | reverse complement strand
CGCGGCCGGCAAGGTCGCCGACATCACGATCTTCGACCCCGACACGATCACCGAGAAGCCGCGTGAGCCGGTCGCAAGCCTGCCGGGCGGCGGCGTGCAGGTTAAGCGCGAAGCGGTCGGCATCGACAAGGTGATCGTCAACGGGACGGTGCTGCTCGAGAACGGCGAAGTGACCGGCGCCTTGCCCGGTCAGATCATCCGCGGCCCGCTCTACCAGGCGGGTGCCGCGTAGGGCTGCGACAGCCCCCACCCGAGCCCTGCGGAGCTCGCGCCCCCTTTCCGGAAGCACCGGAGAGGGGGCGTCCCGCCATATCCGGCGTGAAGCCGCCGTACACTTCGCGGCTATTCACAGTTTACGTGTGGCGCGCCCGGACGACTGCTGTTTCAGCTATAGCCCGCGGCGGATTGAACGACATTTCGGCCGCCAGCCGACCGGCGCCCAGGACAAAGCCCACCTCCGGCCGGATGCCGTCCGGACCCTCGACAAGCGCGCAGTAATAGCTCGGCGCTCAGTGGTTCTCCTGTGGTCCGCCCCGGTCCGGTCAATACGAATATCCCTCGCGGCGCCCGTAATCGCCCCGACCACATGGGCGGCCCGCAAATCCGGCCGACTGACGAAGCGGTGTTGTCTGAGCGTCTGGCCACCAGAGGTCTCGATCCGAGAAAGGTCGGCGAGCGCGTCGTCGACGCGATCCAGACAAAGAAATTCTATACCTTTGTCAGCGCCGTCCCCGCCGATGTCATCAAGGCCCGCCACCGGCGCATCGAGGATGCCCTGAACAGCCCGTGGGTGACCCATTACTGATGCTCAGAGAGCGATCAATTCACGCCAAACCACCCACCCGCTTCAGCGGACGCTTCTGGCCGATCAGGTGGCCCTTGTTCCAGGGGTCGCGCTGCCGAGAGGGAATGGGTATTCGGTGGTCATGGTCGGCTCCGGCAGAACTGGGCCCCTCCCCCTCAGCGCCAGATCGACATCGCCCGGCTCGAATAACCTATCCGGGAACGGCCCCATCGCGCCGGTTTCGGCTGTTCACGAGCAGGCTGGAAAATTGCGAATCAGTGCGGTTCTGCATCCTTCGAGACGCGCTCCGGTGGAGCGCTCCTCAGGATGAGGTCCCTTATGTCAAAGACTTACCTCACCCTGAGGAGGCCCGAAGGGCCGTCTCGAAGGGTGTTGATACGGTAAATCCGCATTTTCCGCCCCTGCTAAGGGGACGACGCTCAACCAATTTCCTGAAGTATTTAGGATACGAAGGCAGGTATTGTCGAATGGCCATCGAACTGCCGAAGTCGAGCGCAGATCTTCTCCCGGCGGCCTCCGCGCCCTGTGCGCGCCCGCGGTTAACTGCTATTATGCCAGTTGCATGGCCAAGAGAGGGAGCAACGATGAGCGCCGTCCTCGACAGACCGCCGGGGCTGGTTCCGACCATCGGTGGCTCGACATACGTCAAGCCCTCCGAGATGAATTGGCAGCCGACACGCTTTGAAAAAGTCTCGATCAAGGTGCTCTACGAGGACCCCGAGCGTGGCGAGATGACTTGCCTCCTCAAGGCTGGAACCCGGCGCTTACATCCCCTTTCACAAGCACCCCGAGATCGAGCAGACGCTCGTCCTGGAGGGCAGCGTCGAGGATCACGACGGGATGGCGACGGCCGGAGATTATGTCTGGCGCAAGCCGGGTTCGCTGCACGACAACCGGTCGCCTTGCGGCGCGGTGCTGTTCGCGGTGTACCGCAAGCCGAACCTGTATTACCACGCGGCGAAAGAAACTGCCGGTTTTTGAGCCAGCTCGGCTCCGGGGGGTTGGTAACCCGCGGCCGCTAGCACAACCGATTGCTGTCTCACCTCGCCTGACGTTAGACAGCAAGAGAGCGCAGCGATCTAGGCTACCGGGCCTGGTAGCTTTGCGCCGAGAGCAGTCATAGCAGTGAAAGTGGTCTTGCAGCGTTCGACTCTTTGGAGACATTCTCATCCAATATCTGGTTGAAATTCTGCTTGCCGAATTCTTGACGCGGGTGTGTCACCGAGAACCAAATTCAGTGCATGGCAGACAAATAGGTCGCGTACCAGCAGATCTCACTGCTCCGGCATGCCGGCCTTGCGCAGTCCCGCAAAATAAGTCCGGTCATCCAGGACTCGTATCGCTGCCGACGGCTCTGCCTCGGGTCGATATATGTACGCCTTAAGCCAAGTAATGTTAAATGTATCGGGCTTTGACAACCGCCGCGCCTGGGCAAGTTCGGACGTGGCGAATTCCGTATCCCCTTGCAGGGCATAGGCGGCAGCGAGAAATAAATGAGCACTTTTCAGCATGCCGATTGGCAGCACAAGTAGCGCCTTTCTGAACCAGGCGATAGCCTCGTCTGTGCGAGATTGCAGCAGCCGCGCGTGCCCGATCCGGCTGTACAACACACCGATAAATGGACCGCGTGGACTGAGGCGGATGGCCCGCTCTACCAATGGTATCATTTCGTCTATCGACCCGGTTAAGAATTTGCACCAGCCCAGATTGCCATACGCGGACGCGAAATTCTGGTTGGCGGCGATCGCCCTTTCGAATTCGGGGATAGCCTCCCGGCATCGCCCCTGAATACGAAGAATTTGCCCTTTAATATGATGCGCTGATGCATTGTTGGGCGATGCGGCGAGCACTTGTTCTACCAACTCATCTGCCCGCGCCGTGTCGGCTTCGGCGGTGTCGGTCTGTTCCCGGAGGACACGCTTCACCAGCACGCTCGCTAACAAGGTCTGCGCCTCAACAGAGCGGGGATCAAGCGCCAGCGCGCGCTCGAAGAAATCGATCGCACGCGCGTAGTTGTCGCGCGTCCACCCATTATTTTCGGCAGCGCGTCCGCGGAGAGTGTAATCAAGTGCGTCGGGATTATCGGTCGGGTGAGATGCCTCCGCTTTAATCAGGTTCGCGTTGAGAGCCGCAGCAAGCCACCGGGTAATCTCGTCCTGCAGCGCGAAGAAATCGCCGGCGTCATGATCAAAACGCTCCGCCCACAGGTGCATGTTTGTTGCCGCGTCGATCAATTGCGCGTTAATTCGGACCCTGTTGCCAAAGTGCTCCACGCTGCCTTCAAGAACGTAGCGAACTCCGAGTTCTCGACCGATCTGCTTCGCATTCGCCAGTTTGTCTTTGTAGGTATAGGCGCTGTCGTGAGAGATCACCAGCATGTCGGCGATCCGCGACAAATCGGTCGTCAAATCTTCGGTAATGCCATCGGCAAAGTACTGCTGCTTGGGATCGTCTCCGAGATCGGCGAACGGCAATACGACGATCGACAGCCGTGGCGCCTGGCGTCCCTCGTCCGACCCCGGCGAGCGCAAATGCCACGCCGCGAGCCCGGCGGCGACAAGAAACAGAATGCCGATGGCGCCGACGATGATGCCGCGCCGAGGCCGCCGTCGCGATGCTTGCGAGGGTGGCACATCGGGGCGGGCCGGAACGCCGAGAGGAGTTTGAGGTTGCTCGTCGGCGGCAATGTGCTCATCCACGCCATTGCCCGATGGCGGGAGAGCTACCGGAGGAGCCGCGGAGTTGGTCCGCGTCACCGGTGCGACAAAACGGTATCCGCGGCCGGGTACCGTCTGAATGTAGCTGCTCTCGGCGCGATTGCTGTCCAGGACGCGGCGCAACGCGGAGATCTGAACCGCGAGGTTGTTGTCGTCGACAGCGATCCCAGGCCAGGCCGCGGCCATGATCTCGTCTTTCGAGACGAGCGCGCCCTGCCGATCGGCCAGGATCGCTAAGACATCAAGCGCGCGCGAGCCGAGAGCTACCGGACGCCAGGCACCATCTTCATCCTGTTTGAGGAGACACCCGCGGCTCCGGTCGAGGCGAAAGCCCTCGAACAGGAGCACGTCGGCCGGGGCGAGCGCATCCATTGCTGAGGCTCTGCCGATCCCAATTGGATGAAAAAGTCTAGCAGCGCCTCGCGCGCACCGTTAGCGCTTTCGCCGCGCGCCTGAATGTCGGGACATAAGGTACTGAAAACTATCGATTTAGAACGTTTCAGACCGATTCATCGGTTTTTAATCCCGTCCCGCAACGGAACTTTTCACTCTGTTTTCCTCCGGTTCGGTGACGAGCATGGGAGGTGTCACCCAGCTCGCATCGCACCGGAGAGTTAACAATCAAATGGAGAAGCGAGATGAAACGGTGGCTGTGGGTGGGACTAACGGCAACCGCGATTGCCTTGCCGGTATTGCGCGATGCGGCCTGGGCAGGAGGAACCGACGATTACGGGTGCTCGAACGCGACGCTCAAAGGCGAATACGCCTTCGGCGTTACCGCTTACACGTCGGCCAACCTCCCAAACAGCCCGCCATATGTTGTGGGTGTTGTAAATGGCATCAAGGTGTTCGACGGCCATGGCAATCTTACGCAGCGTGATTACCAAGGCGACAACAACGCGGGTCCGGACTTCTCACCGCCGGGGCGAGAAAAGGGCACCTATACAGTCAATTCCGACTGCACGGGCAGCATGGTGATCAACTTGAACGCGCCGGTCACGTCGGGTTCGACCGGGGTCATAAATATCATGTTTGTGATCAGCGACGGCGGCCGGCATGTCCACGAGGTCGTTTCGGAGTTCACTCCGCCGGGTGCCTCCGGGCCCGTCTCAAATCAAACTAGCGCCGACGACTGGAAGGTCGCCTCGCAGCAAGAACAGTGAATGGCGCATTGATCCCAACGATCGGGACGATCTACCAGGGCGGGGAGGTTGGAGTCTTCGGGATCGGCCTGAGGAGCTCCTCGCCATCCGGATGGAGCCGGAACTGGGCGACGGCCATCGCCGCTGCCTTGCCAAGGGCGGGGCGCTCGAGCACGCCCGGGAAATGGCCGCACTTGAGAGTCCTCGTACAACCACGCTCCATGATCGTTCGAAAGAACGGCTCACGCTGGGACCAAATCCATGATCCAAACAACTCGGATTATCGCGGTGAGCGCCCTTCTTCTATGGCCGATGACTGCCTCAGCCCAGGAGATGGTGCATTTCCCTTCATTCGAGGATAACGGCCCAGGTCGGTCGTCAACGGTGCTCAACGGCTACCTCTCGCGGCCGACGGGTGAGGGCCAGCATCCTGCAGTAATATTCCTACATGGATGCGGTGGTCTGTTTGTGGGCTCGATGATCGGGCGCCTGTTCTCGATGATCGAGCCCGGAGAAAGCGGTTGGGCCGGCGAGCTGACCCGCCGTGGATATGCTGTGCTGATGGTCGATAGCTTTACCCCGCGTGACCGCAGGGAAATGTGCGCACCGCAAACCTCCGACCCGGTGCTTTATCGCAATCGGGCGCGAGACGCCTATGGGGCATTGTTGTTTCTGCAGACGCAACCTTTTGTTCGGCCCGATCGCATTGGCATAATGGGTTGGTCGCAGGGCGGTGGCGCTCTCCTCTTCGCGATCGACACGCAAAGCTTTAGCCGGCCGGCCCAACTGCCGCGGGGCGACTTTCGGGCGGCGGTAGCCTTTTATCCGTCATCGTGCGACGAGCAACGGCAGCAACCATCATGGTCGACCAACATCCCGCTCATGGTATTGATCGGTGCCGAAGACGTCGGGATTCCTTGGGTCCCGTGCAAAGCTCTTCTTGACGGCGCGGGTACCCGCGGCGCCAAGGTCGAAATGCAGATTTACCCCGGCGCCTATCACCATTTCGATTGGCCCAATTTGCCGCGCCGCGAGATGCCGTTTCCCACCGCTGGCGGTGTTGTCCGGATCGAGGGAACGGATACGACAGCACGACAGGATGCATACTCCCGCGTTCCATCCTTCCTCGCCCGGTTGCTGATGAACTGAGTAACCCGAGGGGACGTCATGAAAAACCCAGATCGACGACAGCGTCCCGGCCGCCAGGCAAACGACGCCAACTGTCGTTTCTCGGGGCCACCGCCCGGATAGCGCGTGTGCTTTCCAACCCAAGCTTTGCGCGACGCGAGGTAGGCCAGCGTCGTGATCGCGCAATTATTAAATCTCTGCGATCTGCGGCAGATCCAAATGCTACAAATTTACGCGTCGACGGCGCTGCTCGCTCTGGATGACCATTTTCGAGGCTGCAATCCAATTCCGCGTATCCGCCACTTGCGCACTGTGTTTCGTCGTTCCCGCGAAAGCGGGAACCTAGGGGTCCCCGCTTTCGCGGGGACGACGAATTTTGTCAGTTCGCGGGATATCCTGACAGCCCCTTTCGCGGGCATGACGAAAAAGCGCGGCCCGTCCCCTGGACCCCCGCTCCCCGCCTGCGCGAGGACAAGCTTCGCAGGGGTCACAAGGAACGGGTCAAATTGGTGCTGTTTGATCAGCCTCGACCATTGCGCAAGAACTTGCCGGGTAAGGCTCCCGTAGGCTCGCCGTTTTCAAAGGTGATTTGACCGTTGACCAGGATCCAGTCGTAGCCCTTGGATTTCTGGATGCGCCGCCACTCGCCCCCGGGCAGGTCTTCCGCGACTTCCGAGGGCAAAACCTCCAGCTTATCGAGATCATAGATCACGATATCCGCTGGCGCCTGCTCGCGGATCGCGCCGCGATCTTTGAAGCCGCCCAAATGGGCCGGCAGATAGCTCAACTTGTAATGCGCGTCCTCCAAACTCACCGTCTTCTCGTCGCGGACGAGCCAGGTCAGCAGATCCGTCGGATAGATTCCAGCGGTGAGGAATTTGACATGGGCGCCACCATCCGAGACCCCGGCGACAACGACATTGGAATCGACGAGCTCTGTCGTGAATTGGGCCGTATCCCGCCCTTGGGTCGGGGCGTAAAATTCAGTGGCCAAGTCGTCTTCGACCACCATGTCGAGCAGCGCATCGATCACGTGCTTGCCTTGCGCATCGGCGATCTGCTGGACGGTTTGCCCAGTCAGTGCCGAATTGCCGGTCTTCGCGTCGGGCAACAACGCGATCAGCCGCTCGTCCTTGACATTGACTACGTACGACTTCATGCGGAGCTCGGGGGCGTTGAGGCATTTGCCACCGTCCTTGTCGTAGCGGTAACCGTGAGTGCGGCAAATAAAGGATGGGCCGATCTCCCGGACGGTACCGCCCTGATGCGGACACACCCTCGACAATAGCTTGTAGCCGTCACGGGTTTTGATCAGGAAGTAGGACGCACCGCCGACCTCGACCGGCGCGGGCAATGTCGGGAACGCCGATTCCGCACCGATGTCGACCTTTACGTTCCTGGTTTGCACGATCAGGCTGCCAACCGAACGCGCAACCACGGTGGTCGGCCGGATCCCGGCGTCCCATTCCTCTTTGAGGCGGCGGCGCATCTCCGGGTCCTGCATCTTGGCTTTGCGTTCGTCCTTCGTGCCGAGGGTCACTTCCCGCCATGCCTCGGTGTCGTCAAACAGGTTCCAGTCGACAAAATTCATCTCGAACCCGCCGCGCCGGGTGACACCCTGGCCGTAGACGCGCAGCCCCCGCTCGGCACAGCTTTCCAGCCATTTAATCCGTTCGCGGTGCATTTCGGGATGCACCGCATTCGGGGCGACGGCCTGGTAGAGGATCGGCCGCTTCGCCACCGCCGCGACTTTCTCGAAGAACTGCTTGGTTGCTTCCGCGAGCGGACGGCCCTCTTCACCGGTCTCCTGGTACGCCAGCTCGATAAAGCCTTCGTCGCGGTCGGCCAGGACCTTCGCAAAAGTGAGGATTTCGTGCTCCGAGAGCAAATCGGTGACCATCGGGGTCCCGTCATAGTCCCGTTGGATGGATTTCGGACCCAAGACTTGGGCTGACCAGCCGCAGGCACCCGCATCCATCGCCTCATGGATCAGCCGGCACATTTCCTCGAGTTCCGGCTCGGTCGGCCGCCGCCTCTTGGCTTCCTCCCAACCCATCACCCAAGCATAGAGCGGGGTCAGAGGCACGTAAGTCAGGCAATTGACGCCCTTGGGCGTGCGGGTCAGGCTGTCGATGAATTCGGGGAACGTCACCCAGTCCCAGGGCATGCCCGCCTTCATCGCGTCATAGGGGATCGCCTCGTTGCGGGTCATGCCGAGCATTGCCCGATCGCGGTCCTCAGCCCGGGACGGCGCAAACCCGAACCCGCAATTGCCCAACGCGACCGAGGTCACCCCATGCCACCCGGACAAGGTGCAATACGGATCCCAGAAGATCTGCGCATCGTAATGCGTGTGCAGGTCGACAAAACCGGGTGCCACAATACGGCCCGCGGCGTCGAGGACCCGCTCGGCAGTCTTTCCTTTTAGGCCGCCGATCTGGGCGATCTTGCCGTCCTTGATCGCGATGTCGCTGACATAGCGGGGCGTGCGCGTCCCATCGACCACCGTGCCGCCTTTGATGATGATGTCGTAATCAGCCATCGTTGTCTCCTTTATGAGCCGGCATTTCCCCAGATTCCCGGCCCACTGAGCATGATGTTCCGTCTCATTGCGGGGCAGCGCAACGAAATTCGCTCGCAACCAACTCCCTTGGCGTTCGTGATCCAGCGCGATCCGGTTCCTCGACCGTCGCTCGGATGAGGCCCTGCAGACCTGCTTCATCGCCATCGGCGGCAACACCTACCACAAGGCGCAAAAGCACATCCTTGGCTCGCGCTACACGGTGATCGGCACCAGCGACGGCGGCGGCCGGCCGCACACCGCCGACCGGCACGAGACGAGCACGCAGCTGCTCGGGCACTGGGTGCGCGAGCAGCAGGTGATGCCGCTCGAAGAGGCGGTCTACCGGCTAACCGGCAAGACCGCGCTGATGCACGACATTACTGATCGCGGCTTTATCGCGGCGGGCAAGGTCGCCGACATCACGATCTTCGACCCCGACACGATCGCGCCCAAGCCGCGCGAGCCGCTGGCGACCTTGCCGGCGGGCGGCGTGCAGGTGAAGCGCGAAGCGGTCGGCATCGACAAGGTGATCGTCAACGGGACGGTGCTGTTCGAGAACGGCTAAGTGACCGGTGCCTTGCCCGGCCAGATCATCCGCGGCCCGCTCTACCAGAACGCACAGGCGTAAACCGCCTCAGCCTTCAGCCGCCTATCCCTTTAGGCCTGGTCCCATCCCTCTCCCGCACCGCGGGAGAGAGATGGGTGCGCTGAGCGAAGCGAAGCGGCGGTGGTTCCCAAAATCCAGGCGTTCGGCGACGGCATAGAAGCGGTGTCGTGAAAATCAGCGCGTCAATTTGGGATCGGCGAGGATCACCGCGCGGATCGCCTCGTAATAGCGGACATACCCCGTGCAACGACAGATGTGGCTGTCCATCGTAGCGAGGATTTGCGCCTCGATCTCGGCCTTTGGTATCGGCTTGCGTGCCAGCGCCTCCAGCAATACCTGCGCCTCGTTGACAAATCCCGGCGTACAATATCCGCATTGAAACGCGAAGTTCTCGAGAAACGCTTGTTGAAGAGCAGTCAAGCCGCCGTCCACCGCGTGACCCTCGATTGTGCGTACTTTTTTCCCGTCGAAACTGGCCGCGGCAGTGATGCAAGTGGGTATTGCCTCGCTGGTCCCGTCATCATGATCCCGGATGATCACGCAGGCGCGGCAGGCGCCGATCCCGCAACCGAATTTTGTGCCGGTCAGCCCGCAATATTCGTGCAGATAGTCAATCATCGGCAGGGCCTCTGGGATCTCGTGCGCTCCCGTCGCCACGCCGTTGACGATGAGGCTGATCCGCACCGTGTTCATCCCAGCGCCTCCCTGATCGCAGCAGCCGTAACCGGGACCTTGGTGAAACGGCGACCAACGGCGTCGTAAATGGCGTTCAGAAGGACCGGGACGATCGGGATCATCACCACTTCGGCGATCCCCTTTGGCACGTCGGTGGGGCCGAGCGGCGGCAGGAGCTCGACCTCCAGGTTCCACAGCGGCAAGTCGGAAGCGCGCGGGACCCGGTAGCGATCGAGGTTCCAGTCGCCGTCTCCCGGTCCGCCTTCGAGCAGCGGAAGGTACTCGGTCAGCGCAAAACCGACCCCTTGGGCAAAGCCGCCTTGAGCTTGTGCGGAAACGGCTTCGGGCACGAGAGCCCGCCCACATTCAAGCACCGTGTAAGCATCGACGATCTTGACAGCGCCTGTCGACCGTTCGATCTCCACCGCCGCGATGCTGCCGCATGCGGCGACATAATTGGTGCCGAAGCGCTGGAACAGCGTGTTGGGGAACTGGGCCGAGAACCGGTCCAGGAGATGAAAGCCGTCGGAGTTGAGGAGGGCGCGCCGGTCGGCTCCGGCACCGTGACCATATTGCACGGCCAGCGCATCGATCGGCGCCTCCCACCGGGCACCGAGGATTTCAAAAGCGGCCACCGCCCAGTTCCAGCGATTGAAGCTGTGCGCCATCGCGGTGGTCACTAGATCCATCTCGTGCGCCTTCAAGGCAAGCCGCGCCAGTGGCAATGGCTGCATGCCCGCCGCGGTCAGCGCGCCGTCGATGAATTGTCCGTCTTCCGGACGCAGATACTGACCGGCCGCCTGCCCTCCCATCACCCCCTGACCCCATATCGCGAGGGCGGCAGGCCAGACGCCAAAGCGGTAGACGATTCGCGCGGCCTCGGCCACGACATGGGTGTGCACATGTGCGCCGATCGAGGCATAAGTCGAGACGTTGAGCCGCGGGACCCAGCGCGGGTTGGATGCCGCAGCATTCTGTTCGGCCTGGGTGATCGTATAGGGATTGCCGGATGTCTGCAGGCGCAGAGGCGTCCACTCCGCCAGCGCGCCCATTGTCACACGGTCGGCGCGTGCCCCCAGGTGATCCGCGGCGCGGACCGCGATCGCGGTCGACAATCCGGTCCCGATTTCCACCGCACTCGAGGTGACAAGGATCTGCCCCTCCGGCGTGATCTCTACCTTTGCCAGCGCCGCATCGGCCCCGCCGCCATAGTCCTTGTTGACGCAGGCGACGCCGACCCCGTAGGCCTTGTCCGGGTATTGGGCATTGCGGCGGGTCTTCTCCGCGGCCCGTCCGATCCAGATCCGGTGTCCGGCGAGCTTGTCGAGCACCTCCTGCGTGCGCACGGCGCCATCCGGGATGTTGCCGTCAGGTTCTTTTGCCCGGATGCGAGCGCATTCGCCTTGCGCAACGCAATCGGATCGCTGCCCAGCGCCTCGGCCGCACGATCGATCATCAGTTCGAGCGGCGTCATCGATTGCAGCGTCCCGTAGCCGCGCATCGACCCGGCCGGCACTCCCGGCGAGGCGAATACCACCGAGGTCACGTCGACCTTCGGAATGTTGTAGATGCCGATCGAGGCGGCCGCGGCCACCAAACCGACGCTGGCGGAATAGTTGGCCAGCCCACCGCCTTCGCCGGTCAGATCGGCCGCGTAGGCGACAAGCTTCCCTGTCCTTCGATCGACGCCGAGCTTGCCTGTGATCTCAAAGGGATGGCGCTTGAGACCGGACTGGAACTGTTCGAAACGATCATTGGCCAGGCGAACCGGTGTGTTTGCGGCAAACAGACCGGCCACAGCGACATAAAGCGGGAAGATCGAATGATCGCGGCCGCCGAAGCCGCCGCCGATCGAAGTGCAATGCGCAACGATGTTTTCCACGCGCAGATCGCCGCTGGCGTCGCCGACCAACTCGGCGATCGAAGATGCCGAATCCTCGGGTGATTGCGTCCCCAGAACCAGCTCCAAAGTGCGTCGCGAGGGGTCGTGCCACGCCAGCCCGTTCTCCGGCTCGAGGAAGACCGGATCATTCGAGGCGGTGTGAAAAGTCTGGTCGATTACGAGTAGATCCGGCTCCGGCTGATCCAGCAGTTGCCGCACCTGCTGCCCATAATAGGCAGCGCGAGCAGCGGCGGCACCGGCTGGGTTCGGCGGATCCCACTCGGCGGCAAACTGCGGCGCATTCGGAGCCTGCTGCGTTTGTTGGATCGGCTGGTAACGGGCCGGCACGGTCCAACCGTCGAGAACCGGCGAATAGACGTCACCCGCGTCGGCCGTGGGCCCCGCAATTCGGACGTAACGCATACCGCCGTAGGGAGCTCGCGCCCGCGGCGCGGCGGCTGCGCCACGACGCACGGTGTGGGCCGCGCCGCGCAGAATTTGCCGAACTTCGGAAAAAGCGGCAAAGTCGCTCCATATCAGCAGTGCAAGCGGCTGACCCAGGTAAGCCGGCGCCTCCCCCGCAGGACACAGCAGGTCTCCGGCATAGAAGGTGGGCACGCGCAGCTTTGCGGCGGCCAAATCTTCCGCCAGAACAATCCGGTCCGGCCGCAGCGGCGGTGCCAGCTCGGACAAATCGATCCCGCAAAGATCCGGGAGACGTCCCGCGCACGCAACAGCATCGCGTGGGACGTGCGGGCCGGCCATCCCGGCAGGTCGGCAGCGCGGAAGTCCGCCGAATAGAGCTTGCTCCCGGTGACCTTGGGATAGCCATCGATGCGCCCACGCGGCGTACCATTTCGTACATCTTGTCGGGAAGACGGCCATCCAAATGTCTCGGCGGCGAGCGAAGAAAGCGGCAGCACCGCGACGCCGACCCCGCCGAGGACAAAGCGGCTGAGGAATTCTCTGCGATTGAGGGCGCCAGCGGCCGTGTTTGTCATGCAGAAGCCCGACCGATGCCGAGAATAGCTTGTGGTTTTGAAAATCTTCAAGCGCGCCGTTTCAACGCGCTTCTTGCGTCTGATTCTGGAAAGTCACCCGCTCAGAGGGTAACGTCCGTTTGACAGTAGGACCGCGGCGCAACGCTTGGGTCCTGTTGAATCGCCCCGAGGGCTCTAACTTGATCGTCCGCTCCGAATCAGCCAAGCCGCTCTCTCTTGCCGCGATCCCGCTGCGCGTCCATGAACGGGCGATGCAACTGGCGATCGCCGCGGGGCGCGCCAATCCATTCTTTCCGTTCGGCGCGGTGATCTTGCGCGCAGCCGATCGTGAAGTCATGGCAACCGGCGTGAATAATAGAAGCGCCAACCCAACCCTCCATGGAGAAATTGTCGCGATCAACGACTTCGTCACGCGGCACGGCAATCGAGGCTGGGGCGAGGTCATCCTCTATAGCACCGGCGAGCCTTGTCCGATGTGCATGAGCGCACTGGCCTGGGCGCAAATTGGCGCCGTCGTCTACGGTACCTCGATCGAGACGCTGCAGAAGCTCGGGATCGATCAAATCCTACTGCCGGCGATCGCTGTCATCAGAGCGGCACCGTTCTACCGTGGCGAAATTCTGGGCCACGTGCTGGAATCTGAAACCGATGCTCTGTTCCTAAACCGTAAGCGGGACTGACACCGGACGCACGGAGTGCCGTCTCGAATGGCTTTGTAGTTTACGCTTCGCGCAGCCGACCGAGTGCGAAAAGCACCTCAAATGGCTTGAGGAATCGTTTAAGGGCGGGGCGCGCTGCTACGGTTCGTGCACCTCGGTCGTGGCCGGAGCGATCTTTAACCTCGAGCGCGGCCTCAACGTCCCACAGGACGAGGACATCACGCACCCCGAGGGCTTCTTCCGCGGCATGCCGACCTGGGACAAGGTCATGGCGCTGCCCTATCAGGACAGGATGCGCGCCTTCCGCGATCCGGAAATCCGCAAGGCGATGTCGGCCGAGGCGGTCGAGGGCAGCGTCGAGCAGCAGGGTGGCATGACCGACCGGCGCGGCCGCGCGCGCGGCCTGTTCAACCGGCGCTGGGACCTCGTCGAAGTCTTCATGACGACGAAGGGCCAGAACCGCCACCTCGAAGGCAAGACGATCGAGCAGATCGCGAAAGAGCAGAACAAGGGCATCATGGATGCGTTCCTCGATCTGTCGCTCGACGAGGACTTGCAGACTTGCTTCCAGGCGATCGACCGCAATCACGATCCGAAGGTGCAGAAGCACATCCTAGGCTCGCAATACACCGTCATCGGCACCAGCGATGGCGGCGGCCGGCCGCACACCGCCGACCGGCATGAGACCAGCACCCACCTGCTCGGTCACTGGGTACGCGAGCAGCAGGTAATGCCGCTCGAGGAAGCGGTCTACCGGCTAACCGGCAAGACCGCGCTGATGCACGACATTACCGACCGCGGCTTTATCGCGGCCGGCAAGATCGCCGACATCACGATCTTCGACCCCGACACGATCACCGAGAAGCCGCGTGAGCCGGTCGCAAGCCTGCCGGGCGGCGGCGTCCAGGTTAAGCGCGAAGCGGTCGGCATCGACCATGTCATCGTCAACGGCACCGTATTGCTGGAGAACGGCGAAGTGACCGGAGCATTGCCCGGCCAGATCATCCGCGGCCCGCTCTACCAGGGCGCGCACGCGTAGCTCGAAAGCACCCCTCGCCCAAGCCCTCTCCCCGCCAAGCGGGGAGAGGGAGCGATGCTAGAGCATGGATTTGATGTCGGCCGAGAAGGTCGGGAAGCCGTAGACGAAGTCCTGGATCTCGGTTGCAGTGATGTCGTGCTTGATCGCCAGCGCGAAGATGTGGATCAGCTCTTCGCCGGCATGTCCGAAGAGATGCGCGCCGAGGATGCGGTCCGTGTTCTTGTCGATCAGCACCTTTGACCAGGCCGCCGACAGCGCATAGGTGCGGCCCGACAGCCATTCGTGCATGTCGTTGACGGCGACGCGCAGCTCGATCCCCTTTTCCTCGGCGGCGGCCTGCGTCAGCCCGACACTCGCCAGCGCCGGCACCGTGAAGACGCAGGAGGGAATGGCCGTGTAATCGGGGATGTGCTCTGGGCCGTCGACGATATTGCGGCCGACGATCCGGCCCTCGCAGGTCGCGATCGGCGAGAGCTGCGCGTGATCGGCAACCGTGTCACCGCAGGCATACGCCGCCCCGTTCGAGGTCGAGCGCAAATGCGGGTCTAGTGTGACTCTTTCCCGTTCCGCCCGAACATTCCCGGCGGCGAGGTCGAGTCCTGCGACATTGGCGAGGCGCCCGGCGCCGTTAATGACCCGTTCGGCCTCGGCCGTGCGCTCAGCCCCGCTCTCTTCGTATACGACGCGGAGCCGGTCCCCCGCCCGCTCGATCCGCCTGACCTCAACCCCGGTATGGATCGCGACCCCGATCCGCTCGGTCTCTCTGTGCAATTGCGCGATGCGCTGTGGCGCGCTCGATCTCGTCGAGCGCATGGGCGGCGGCGACCAGTACCTTTTTCGGCATGCAGCCGCGGTTGGGGCAGGTGCCGCCGAGCAGATCCGGCTCCAACATGACGACCTTCAGCCCCGCCTCCCGCGTCG
>Ga0306920_100006639_pt1 | contig 15142 bp, 14 predicted proteins | sample flu12Cox44000170_FD_204666 | JGI IMG/M metagenome (GOLD analysis project Ga0306920, IMG submission 204666) | Lab enrichment of tropical soil microbial communities from Luquillo Experimental Forest, Puerto Rico - flux4day.12C.oxic.44.000.170 (v2)... | ecosystem: Environmental > Terrestrial >... | reverse complement strand
CGGTTCGCCGTAGCGATCGCAATCGCCCCGCCAGAGCCGCCTTCGCCGATGATCACCGCCACATTGGGCACGCCGATATCGAGGCAGGCTTCGGTCGAACGCGCGATGGCTTCGGCCTGGCCGCGTTCTTCCGCGCCGATGCCGGGATAGGCGCCGGCGGTATCGACGAGTGCGAGAACCGGGATGTCGAAATGATCGGCCATGGTCATCAGCCGCACCGCCTTGCGATAGCCCTCCGGCCGCGCCATGCCGAAATTATGTTTGAGCCGCGTGTCGGTGTCGGAACCCTTTTCATGGCCGATGACGCAGATGCTCTCGCCACGAAAGCGGCCGAAGCCGCCGACGATAGCCGCATCCTCGCCGTGTTTGCGGTCGCCGGCGAGCGGCACGAAGTCGGTGATCAGGCTCGATATGTAATCGAGGCAATGTGGCCGTTGCGGATGCCGCGCCACTTGCGTCTTCTGCCACGGCGTCAGTCCGCCATAGAGTTCTTTCAGGGCAAGCGCCGCTTTGCCTTCGATGCGGTTGATTTCCTCGCCGATGGCGATCGAATCGCCGTCGCTTTGCAGCGCGCGCAATTCCTCAATCTTGGACTCCAGTTCGGCGACCGGTTTTTCAAAATCGAGATAGCTGCGCATCACTAGAGCCAGGGTCAAAACTCATTAATTTCCACGAGCCGCTGCAACCCGAAGGGACGCAAATACTCAACTTTGACCCTCGTTGCATCACCGGAACAGACGAGGCCAGACATATCTATTCATGCGCCAGGGGGTGCAAGTCGCGGACCAGGCTCTTCAAGCGCTCCTGCAGCACATGGGTATAGATTTGCGTGGTTGAAATATCGGCATGGCCGAGAAGGGTCTGCACCACGCGCAAATCGGCGCCATTGTGCAGGAGGTGGCTGGCAAAAGCGTGGCGGAGCACATGGGGACTGACCTGATCTGCACGCAGGCCGGCCGCGCGCGCCAGGCTCTTTAACTCGCGCGCCAGATGCTGCCGCGTCAGATGTCCGCTGTCGCCAAACGACGGAAATAGCCATTGCGATCGGACGGCGCCCGACAAGTCGCGGAGCGCGAGATACTCGGCGATGGCGCGGCGCGCGGCATCGTTGAGCGGCACGAGACGCTCCTTGTTGCCCTTGCCGCGGACCACAATGACGCGTGCGTCACGGCGCGCCGCCGCGATCGGCAGCGCCACGAGTTCCGAGACCCGTAGCCCGGTCGCATATAAAATCTCGAGCAGGCACGCCAGGCGCAACGCACGCAGCCGCGCTTGGAGCGACGCTGCGGCGTCGCGTCGTCCCGCCGCCCGCAACAGATGATCGACATCAGCGACACTGAGGATCTTGGGCAAAGCACGTTGCCGCTTTGGTCCTTCAAGCACGGCGGCAGGATCGTCGCCGCGGTGACCCTCGGCATAGAGGAACCGGTAAAGCTGCCGCGTCGCCGACAGCCGCCTCGCCGCGGTCGTGGCTTTCAGGCCGCGTCGCGACAGCTCTTCCAGATAGGCCCGCAAATCAGCCGTCCGTGCCGAAGCGACCGTGCGCCGCAACCCCCGCAGATAGGAGGAAAGGTCTTCGAGGTCGCGCCGATAGGCGGCCAGCGTGTTGGTGCCGGCACCGCGTTCGGCCGCGAGCATGTCGAGATAGAGCCGGACCAGCCGCTCGTCGGAACCTCGCGCCGCATGCGCGGATGCGCTGGCCATGATGCTCTCAGTGCTCCTTGAAGAATTTGTCGGGCGGGATCGAAACGGAAATCTCGCGCGACTTCGGCTGCACGAAATGAGCGAGCGCATAGAGACCGCCATAGACGACGGCGCACAACAGGCCGATAATCGTCAATAGCCGCAGCAGGCTGGGCATTCGTCCGCCGTCTCCATCGTCAAGCTCGCAGGCACGCGCGGTAAACCTCGCCTGCGAACTTCGGAATCAAATCCGAAGCGAAAGTACCAAATAATTGATGCTCGTGCGGTTCTGCATTCGCATTCATGCCGCCGGTGAACTTGGCGATTCAAAGCCGCTTGACCCGGTTGGTGCCGGCTGCCGGGACCGGGTACGATGCCGCCGGCTACGATCATTACGCCGCCGGCGGCATGGATTGGCAGGGTCAGTGCAGGTAAATGGCTGATATTGCTACACAAAAATCGACGGGCAACGGCGCGGCTGCCGCGGTCCTGTCGCGCCTTAGCGACCGCTCGATCGTGTTGATCGGGATGATGGGCGTCGGCAAATCGTCGATCGGCCGCCGGCTCGGTGCGCGTCTGGGCATTCCCTTCGTCGATGCCGACGCCGAGATCGAACGGGCAGCCGGCATGAGCGTCACGGATATATTCGCCCGGCACGGCGAGGCGGCTTTCCGCAGCGGTGAAGCACGCGTGATCGCGCGTTTGCTCAACGGCGGTCCGCAGGTTCTCGCCACCGGCGGCGGCGCAGTCATGAACCCGGCGACCCGCGCGCTGATTCAGGAGAGAGGCGTTTCGATCTGGCTTTCGGCCGAATTAGAACTTTTGCTGCGGCGGATCAGCAAGCGCAAGGCAGAGCGTCCGATGCTGCAAACTGCCGATCCGGCGGCCACGTTGCGCGAGCTTTTGGCGGCGCGCGAGCCGATTTACGCCCAAGCCGATCTCACGGTGCAGTCGCGCGACGTGCCGCACGACGCCGTGGTCGCTGAAATCATCGACCGGCTCTTAGCCTTTCTTGACGCGGCGCCGCCGCGGGGCCAGCCATGACCGCACTCGTGCGCGGCGATGCCGTTGTCGTTCCGGTCGCGCTGGGAGCGCGCAGCTATGACATCGTCATCGGGCGCGGCGTCATCGCCACGCTTGGAACACGCATTGCCGCACTGCGCGGAGGCGCCAAGGTTTTCATCGTCAGCGACGAAAACGTCGCCGCGCATGCGATGCCGGCCGCGCAAGCCGCGCTCAAGCGTGCCGGCGTAGCGAGCCGCCAGATGATTGTCCCGCCCGGAGAGTCGTCGAAAAGCCATGACGTCTTCGAACAGGTCTGCGAGGCCATTCTCGATGCTCAGATCGAGCGCGGCGATCTGGTCATCGCGCTCGGCGGCGGCGTTATCGGCGATCTCGCCGGGTTTGCCGCCGCCGTGGTCCGCCGCGGTCTCGATTACGTGCAAGTGCCGACGACGCTTTTAGCGCAGGTCGATTCTTCGGTCGGCGGCAAGACTGCGATCGATTCAAGGCAGGGGAAGAATTTGATCGGCGCATTCCACCAGCCGATCTTGGTCGTCGCCGATACCGCGCTTCTTGACACGCTGCCAGAACGGGAATTCCGCGCCGGTTATGCCGAACTTGTCAAATACGGTCTCCTCGGCGATGCCGCGTTCTTTTCCTGGCTGGAAGCGCATTGGCGCGATGTCTTTGCCGCAAACTCGTCGCTCAATTCCGCACGCGAACATGCCGTGGCGGTCGCCTGCCGCGCCAAGGCGGCGATCGTTGGCCGCGACGAGCGCGAGACCGGCGAGCGCGCGCTGCTTAATCTCGGTCATACTTTCGGGCACGCTTTCGAAGCGGCCTGCGGGTTTTCGGATCGGCTGCTGCACGGCGAGGCGATTGCCATCGGCATGGTGCTCGCCTTCGAATTCTCCGCACGCCGCGGGCTCATGCCGGCAACGGAGACGGAGCGAGTCAGGCGCCACTTCGCCGAAGTGGGCTTGCCGGCAAGCCCGTCCGATATTCGCGGAACGCTGCCCGGCATCGACCGCATCATGGAATTGATTATCCAGGACAAGAAAGTGAAGCGGGGAATGCTTACATTCATCCTGGTGCGTGGCATCGGCTCGGCGGTCATTGAAACCGGAGTCGACGAGCGCGAGGTCCGGGCGTTTTTGAACGAGAAGCTTGCCAGGCGATGAGAGTTCTCGATTGGCTGACCGTATTCGCGGTCGTTGTGTGCCTTTTGATCTCGGCGTTCTTTTCGGCGAGTGAAACCGCGCTCGCAGCATCGTCGCGCGCGGCGATGCTGCGCCTGGAAAAGCAGGGCAAACGCGAAGCGGGCATCGTCAACCGCTTGATGGCGACCCGCGAGCGGCTCCTTGGCGCGATTCTGTTCGCCAACAATTTCACCAATATCGCCGCGTCGACTTTGGCCACCGGCCTGCTGCTCGCCTATTTCGGCGAGGCCGGCGTTATTTATGCAACCTTCGCGATGACGCTTGTGATTTTCGTTCTCGCCGAAGTTCTACCCAAGACGGCCGCATTCAACGCTCCGGACCGCATGGCGCTGGCGGTTGCAAGCCCGGTGGAGCGGACCGTACGCCTGTTTTCACCGCTGCTGCGCGTGGTCGAGTGGCTGGTGCGGTGGATCTTGCGCGGCCTCGGCATGCCGGTCGGCAGGATTCAATCGATTTTGTCGCCGAGCGAAGAACTGCGCGGCGCCGTCGATCTGATGCATCGCGCCGGCGTGGTGGAAAAGCTTGATCGCGACATGATGGGCGGCTTGCTCGATTTGCGCGAACTCACGGTCTCCGATGTGATGATCCATCGCACCAAAATGGTCATGCTCGATGCCGACGAGCCGCGGCGCGAACTGATCGACGCCGTGCTGGCCGCCGGCGTCACGCGCATCCCGTTGTGGCGCAATTCGCCCGAGAACGTCGTCGGCGTGCTGAACGCCAAGGAGCTTTGGCGTGCATTGCACGCCGCCGGCGGGGACGCCGCCAAGATCGACATTCCAAGCCTGGCGAAGCCGCCGTGGTTTGTGCCCGATACCACGCCGGTGGCCGAGCAGCTCAAGGCGTTTCGTCATCGCAAGACGCCGTTTGCCTTGGTCGTCGACGAATATGGCGAGCTCGAAGGTCTGGTGACACTCGAAGACATCATCGAAGAGATTGTCGGCGACATCAGCGACGAGCACGATATTGCCGTGCCCGGCGTGCGGCCGCTTCCGGATGGTTCGGTCAATGTCGACGGCGGCGTGCCCATTCGCGATCTCAATCGCGTGATGGATTGGAACATTCCGGACGACGAAGCGACGACGATCGCAGGCATCGTCATTCACGAAGCGCGCTCAATCCCGGAGCCGGGGCAGAGCTTCACGTTTCACGGATTTCGTTTTCAGGTATTGCGGCGGACGCGCAACCGCATCACCGCGTTGCGCGTGGCCCCGCTCACCCGTAAACCGACCGCAAAGGCGAGCTGAAATGAGTGTACCTTGCATCGATCCCGGCACTCGCATCGGCCATGTCCATCTCAAGGTTGCCGATATCGAGCGCGCGCTGGAATTCTATTGCGGCGTGCTCGGCTTCCAATTGATGCAGCGCCGGGGGCCGCAAGCGGCATTTATCTCGGCTGGCGGCTATCACCATCACATCGGGCTCAATACCTGGGAGAGCCGCGGCGGCAATCCGCCAGCCCCGGGCACCACCGGGCTTTATCATTTGGCGATTCTCTATCCGACCCGCGCCGCGCTCGCCGGCGCGTTGCGGCGTCTGATGGCGGCCAACATTCCGCTCGAGGGCGCCTCCGATCACGGGGTGAGCGAAGCGCTTTATCTGCGCGATCCCGATGACAATGGCGTCGAGCTTTACTGCGATCGGCCGCGTGAACAATGGCCACACACCGCAGACGGCGAACTGGCGATGTTCACCGCTCCGCTCGATCTGATCGCGCTGCTCAAGGAGCCCGAATTGGCGCCGCAGCCGGCAATGGCCGGCCGCTAGGTCAGCCGTTTTCTCCAGGCGCGGCCGCATGAATGGCGAGCGCATGGACGCGGCCCTTGAGCTCGTTGGCAAGCGCGGTGTTGATCATGCGATGGCGTTCGAGCCTGGTCTTTCCACGGAACGCCTGCGCCACAATATAGAGGCGGAAGTGCGTCTCGCCGCCCGGCCGGTGTCCGGCATGTCCCTCGTGCAAATGGGATTCGTCTTCGACATGCAGGCTCTCCGGGGCGAAAGCCGCAATAAGCTTGGTCGTGATGATGTCTTGCATTCCCATTATCAGGCCTAATCGAGCCAAGCGCGGCTTGGCGACAACAGAACGTTAGGCGTAAGTGCGCGACGCGCCGATTTGCCCGCTGTCAAGTCTTGAACCTCGCCGCCACAGGCCCGCATAATCTGATGATGCGATCCAATTCGCCGCTGTTCGACCGGATCCGGGTCAAGCCGGAGCACGACCGCCGCCTCGCCACGGAGCTTCCCGGCTGCCAATGGCCCGGCTGCACGGCGTCGGCTACGCACCGTGCGCCGAAAGGCCGATTGCACGCCAGCGAATATTGGCAGTTCTGCCTCGAACATGTGCGTGAATATAATAACTCATACAACTTCTTCGCCGGCATGAGCGAAGATGCGATTACGAAATATCAGAAGGAGGCCCTGACCGGTCACCGGCCGACCTGGAAAATGGGCTCGGTCGGCGGCAAGCGCACCCGCAGCGCTGCACGGGGCTTTCGCGATGCCGATTGGGCGGCTGATGATCCATTTTCGTTGCTTGGCGAATGGGGCGCCCGACGGACCGGTCATGCGCGTACCGCGCCGGAGGGGCGCAAGATTTTCAATGCACAGCGCCGCGCGCTGGATGTTCTCGGCCTTGAAGCGGATGCCAAACGGGCCGATATCAAGTCCAAGTTCAAGATCTTGGTTAAGCGGCATCACCCCGACGCCAATGGTGGTGATCGGGGTTCCGAAGCGCGGCTGCGGGAGATTATTCAAGCCTATAATTACCTGAAATCGGCCGGTTTCTGCTGATCTTTCCGCTGAATTTGGGTGGCTTTCGCCGCCTCGGAACTTTCTGCTAAATCTAGCTGCGCACCGGCTGCCGACACCCGATTCGCGCCTCGGATCTGTTTTTCGCTCCCGAGCCGATGTCACGGAGGAGCAATGGCTCTCGCAACTGATACGACTACGGAATCCGGCTTACCGGACATGAAGGTCTCGGTCCGGCAGGTGTTCGGGATCGACAGCGATTTGGAAGTGCCGGCCTATTCCGAGCCCGACGAACATGTGCCGGAACTCGATCCCGACTACCGCTTCGACCGCCCGACCACCCTCGCCATCCTGGCCGGCTTCGCCCGCAACCGGCGCGTGATCGTCACCGGCTATCACGGCACCGGCAAATCAACCCACATCGAGCAGGTTGCGGCACGACTGAATTGGCCCTGCGTGCGGGTCAACCTCGACAGTCATATCAGCCGCGTCGATCTGATCGGCAAGGACGCGATCGTCATTCGCGAGGGCATGCAGGTCACCGAATTCCGTGACGGCATTCTGCCTTGGGCGCTGCAGAACAACGTCGCTTTGTGTTTCGACGAATATGACGCCGGCAGGCCAGACGTCATGTTCGTGATTCAGCGCGTGCTGGAATCGTCAGGCCGGTTGACGCTGCTCGACCAGAACAAAGTGATCAAGCCGCACCCGTCGTTTCGCTTGTTCGCGACCGCAAACACCGTCGGGCTCGGCGATACATCAGGGCTCTATCACGGCACCCAGCAGATCAACCAGGGCCAGATGGACCGCTGGTCGATCGTCACCACGCTTAATTATCTGCCGCACGACAATGAGGTCGAAATCGTGCTGGCCAAGGCCAAGCACTACCGCACGGCGGAAGGCCGCGACATCGTCTCCAAGATGGTTCGGGTTGCCGATCTCACGCGCAACGCCTTCATGAACGGCGACATTTCGACGGTGATGTCACCGCGCACGGTCATCATCTGGGCCGAGAACGCGGAAATCTTCAACGATATCGGCTTTGCTTTCCGGCTGACCTTCGTCAACAAATGCGACGAATTGGAACGGCCGCTGGTTGCGGAATTCTATCAGCGTTGCTTTGGGCAAGAACTGCCGGAGAGCGCGGTCAATGTCGCGCTGAGCTGAAAAGCACCTCTTCCCGCAAACGGGGAGAGGGAGAAGGTCATGTCCTCCAACATCAAACCGAAGGGTGCGGCGAAAGAGGCTCCGACCGAGCCCTTTAAGCGCGCCGTCGGAATTTGCCTCAAAGCAATTGCCGGCAAGGGCGATCTCGAAGTCAACTTTGCCTCGGAGCGCCCTGGGCTCGTCGGCGGCAAGGCGCGTTTGCCGGAGCCGCCGCGGCGGCTCAATGAGCGCGAGGCGGCAATCGTTCGCGGCCACGCCGACGCGATCGCGCTGCGGCTCGCCTGCCATGACCCAGCGGTGCATCGCAGACTCGCGCCGGGCGGCCAACAAGCCCGCGCCGTATTCGAAGCAGTCGAACAGGCCCGGGTCGAAGCGATCGGAGCCCGGCGCATGGGCGGCGTTGCCAAAAATCTCACCGCCATGCTCGATGATCGCTTTCATCGCGGCAAATTCGATGAAATCACCGATCGCGCCGATGCGCCAATCGAGGACGCTCTGGCGATGATGGTGCGCGAACGTCTCACTGGCCAGACGCCGCCGGCGACTGCGCGCAAGCTCGTCGATTTGTGGCGGCCGCTGATCGAGGAGCGCGCTGGCCGCGATCTCGATCGGCTCGAGCGCGTGGTCAACGATCAGCGCCGCTTTGGCGATGTCGTGCATGATCTGCTCGACTGCCTCGATATGGGCGAGGATCGCTCAAGTGATGCCGACGAAGACGAAGGCGAAGAAGGCGAAGACCGCAATCAGCAGGATGAGACCGGACAGGAAGGTGAAGCCTCCGATTCTGCCGAAAGCGAACAGATGGCGGCGGAGGCGGAAGCGTCGGCCGACGAATTGCCCGACAGCGCCTCGGAAGCCGTCGACGCGCCGGCCGCCGAGATGGCTGACGATGCGGAAATGGCCGATTCGGAGAGCGCGGCCGAGCCATGGCGTCCGCGTCACCCGCGCAATGAGCCGCGCGGGCCGGATTACCGGCCGTTCACGGCGCGATTCGACGAGATGGTCGGCGCCGAGGAATTGTGTGAACCCGAAGAGCTCGATCGCCTGCGCGGTTATCTCGACAAGCAGCTTTCGCATCTGCAGGGCGTGGTCGCGCGGCTTGCCAACCGATTGCAGCGGCTCTTACTGGCGCAGCAGAATCGCGCCTGGGAATTCGATCTTGAAGAGGGCTTGCTCGATCCGGCGCGGTTGTCGCGCGTGATCGTCGATCCGCTGCATCCGCTTTCGTTCAAGCGCGAGAAGGACACCAATTTCAGGGACACCGTCGTCACCCTGCTGTTGGACAATTCGGGATCGATGCGCGGGCGGCCGATCACCGTCGCCGCAACCTGCGCCGATATCCTGGCGCGCACGCTCGAGCGTTGCGGTGTCAAAGTCGAAATTCTCGGCTTCACCACGCGGGCGTGGAAAGGCGGGCAGTCGCGCGAAGCATGGCTCGCCGCGGGCAAGCCGCCCAATCCGGGCCGCCTCAACGATTTGCGTCACATCGTCTACAAGGCTGCGGATGCGCCATGGCGGCGCGCGCGCAAAAATCTCGGGCTGATGATGCGCGAGGGGCTCCTCAAAGAGAATATCGACGGTGAGGCGCTCGACTGGGCGCACAAGCGGCTTCTGGCGCGGTCCGAGACTCGCAAAATTCTGATGATGATTTCCGACGGCGCGCCGGTCGACGATTCGACGCTGTCAGTCAATCCCGGCAATTATCTCGAACGTCACCTGCGCTGGGTGATTGAAGACATTGAAACCCGTTCGCCGGTCGAATTGATCGCGATCGGCATCGGCCACGATGTCACGCGCTACTACCGCCGCGCCGTCACGATCGTCGATGCCGAAGAGCTCGGCGGCGTGATGACCGAAAAACTCGCCGAACTGTTCGAGGAGCATGCGACCGACGACAGGGTTCGCCCGGCACGGCGGCGCCTCAGCGCCTAGCGCCGCGGGCAAAGCGGCGCGTTCGGCGGCAGGTCCAGCGGCTTGGGCCGGCGGTTGGCGCAGCAAATTTTTCGCGACGCGAACTGATGAAGATCGTTAAGCCGAAGCCTGGCGCTTTTTGGCAACTTGCCGCTTGATCTCGAGCACCCGCGGCGAGAGGTCGGCATCCTTCGCGGCAAGCAGGAAGGCGTCGAGCCCGCCGCGGTGATCGACCGATTTCAGCGCGTTTGCCGAAATCCGCAGACGCACCGAACGGCTGAGCGCGTCCGAGATAAGCGTCACATTGAGGAGATTGGGCAAAAACCGCCGTTTGGTTTTGCGGTTGGAGTGGCTGACCCGGTGGCCGATCTGGCGCGTCTTTCCGGTCAACTCGCATCGCCATGCCATGGTCGAAAATCCTTAACAGTCACAAAATCCCATCGGTTCCGCGCGCCGCGCGCCGCCTGTTCCGACGTCTGGGGATGGTGCGGACCTATAGTGGCCGCGCTGGTGAGGGTCAAGCGCAGCCAGTCGCCGATAGGATGCAAGCTTTGGCAAATGCCCGCTTGGCCGCGTAAACCACACAAACGGCGTATTCTCGCATGAGACAGAGAGCCCGTTCGACCGCCTTGGATTGAGGGCCATTTGCACCCCGTTGTGCCGCTGCAACTGCGCGCCCGCCCGCTAGGCGCCGCCGCACTCGCTGCGGCATTTTTAGTCTTTACGTCTGGCGCGGGCCCTGGCGGCAAGGCCGGCGACGCCGCGCATCAAAACGGCGGGCTCTCCCGTCTCGAAGCGGAATATATCGCCAGCATTGCCGGAATTCCGATCGGCCGCGGCAATTGGATCATCGAACTGTCCGACGACGCCTATTCGGCGGCTGCGAGTGGCACGACCACCGGCATCATACGGTTTTTTACCGGCGGCCGCGGCACCGGTACCGCGCGCGGCACATTCAGCGCCGGCCAGCTGGTCCCCACCGCTTATGGGGCTACGCTCAGCTATGACCGCAAGATCGATGACGTGCGCATGACGCTCGCGGCCGGCAATGTCACCGATTACGTGGTCGAGCCGCCATTGCCGCCCGTTCCCGATCGCATCCCGGTCACCGAAGCCGATCGCCGTGGCGTGCTCGATCCGATGACCTCGATGCTCCATCGCGTTGCCGGGGCCGGCGATCCGGTCTCGCCGGAAGCCTGCAACCGCAAAGTCGCGGTGTTCGACGGCCGGGTTCGCTACGATCTGCACAGCGAATTCAAGCGTATAGAAATGGTCAAGGCTGACCGCGGCTATGAAGGCCCCGCAGCCGTCTGCGCGGTCTACTTCACGCCTATTGCCGGCTATGTGCCGGACCGGCCGGCGATCAAATATCTCGTGACGCTTCGCGACGCCGAAGTCTGGCTGGCGCCGATCGCCGGTACGCGCGTGGTGGTTCCATTCCGCTTTTCGATGCCGACGCCGCTCGGAATCGGATTGTTGCGCGCCACGGAATTTATCGCGGTTTCCCAGCCGTCGCTGCAGCAGCGTCCGATCGCAAAAACGCAGTAATGGCAGGGCCCCGCTTCGCATTTGGGGGTGACGTCATCCCCATTTTCCACAGCTCGCGGCCTCTTGACTCCTGTCGAAATTGTGATTGCGAGCCCAGCCCGCTTTTGTGCAGTCGAGACAAGCCGCCGCGATGTCGATTTCCACCCGATCTGGTATGTAACATCGGTACCAGCGCCATATATCGCAGTGAACGAACACGAACGGCCTCCGAGTCGCCGATTCGGCCGCGATTCGTTCCAGACTCGTTCCACACGTTAAGCACAGGGCTTTCCAATGCTGGTGTTGTGATAGACAAGCACCACCTTCCTGCGTGATACCGCCTCAGCCGGGCTTTCAATGTCCATTTCGTTCTCGCCTATCGCCGACCGCGAGCTTCGCGCCCGCGGCTCAGGCGTAACCGCCGTACTGGGTCCTACCAATACCGGCAAAACGCATCTCGCGATCGAGCGAATGCTCGCGCATTCCTCGGGCATGATCGGGCTGCCGCTGCGGCTATTGGCGCGCGAGGTCTACAACCGCGCGGTGGAGCGCGTTGGCGCCGAGGCGGTGGCGCTTGTCACCGGCGAAGAAAAAATCAAGCCGCCAAATCCGCGGTTCTGGGTCGCCACCGTCGAGGCGATGCCGCGCGATCTCGACGTCGCATTCCTTGCCGTCGATGAGATCCAGTTGGCCGCCGATTTCGAGCGCGGACACGTATTTACCGATCGCATGCTGCGTCGGCGCGGGCGCGAGGAAACTCTGGTTCTCGGCGCTGCGACGATGCGCCCGATCGTGGAGCGTTTGTTACCCGGCGCCAGCATTGTCAGCCGGCCGCGATTGTCGCGCCTTACCTTCTCCGGCGAAAAAAAGCTGACGCGACTGCCGCGCCGTTCGGCAATTGTCGCCTTCTCGGCCGAGGAGGTCTACGCGATCGCCGAATTGATCCGCCGCCAGCGCGGCGGCGCGGCCGTTGTGCTCGGCGCGTTGTCGCCGCGCACACGCAACGCACAGGTTGAATTGTACCAGTCGGGCCAGGTCGATTATCTGGTGGCGACCGATGCCATCGGCATGGGATTAAATCTCGATGTCGATCATGTTGCCTTCGCATCCGATCGCAAATTCGACGGTTATCAATTCCGCAAACTTAGTCCCTCCGAACTCGCACAAATCGCCGGACGCGCCGGGCGCGCCACCCGCGACGGCAGCTTCGGCACCAGCGGCCGCTGTCCGCCGTTCGAGACCGAACTGGTACAGGCACTCGAATCGCACACATTCGAGCCGGTAAAGCTCGTGCAGTGGCGCAACTCCAATCTCGATTTTTCATCGGTCGGCGCGTTGCAGGCGGCGCTCGCGATGGCGCCGGACGGGCACGCGCTGGCGCGCGCGCCGATCGCCGAAGACATTCTGGTGCTGGATCATGCGGCGCGCGACGACGAGGTGCGGGCATGGACGCGAACGCACGCTGACGTCGAGCGGCTGTGGGACGTGTGTCAATTGCCCGATTACCGCAAGATCGCGCCCGCCAATCACGCCGAACTGGTGGTGACGCTGTACGGTTTCCTGCAGCGCGACGGCGCGATCAAAACCGACTGGTTTGCGCACCAAGTCGCGCTGGCCGATCGCACCGACGGCGACATCGATACCTTGTCCGCGCGCATTGCTCATATCCGCACCTGGACCTTTGCGGCGAATCGTCCGGATTGGCTGGCCGACCCGGAGCATTGGCAGGGTGTCACCCGAGCCGTCGAAGATCGTTTGTCGGATGCGCTGCACGAACGGCTCACGGATCGTTTCGTCGATCGCCGCACCAGCATCTTGATGCGGCGGCTGCGCGAGAACGCGACGCTGGAGCCCGATTTCAACAAGACCGGCGATGTCGTGGTCGAAGGCCACCTGATCGGACGGCTCGACGGTTTCGTCTTCGTTCCCGATGCATCCTCGGGCGGCTCGGAGGCAAAAGCCCTGCAAAACGCCGCGCAAAAAGCGCTGGCCGGCGAGATTGCCGCGCGCGCTGCGCGCTTGGCCGAGGCGCCTGACGACCAATTCGTGCTCGCTGCCGAGGGCACGCTGCGCTGGACCGGCGCCGCGGTCGGCAAACTCAATGGTAGTGAAGAAGTGCTGCGGCCGCGCATTCGCATCATCGCGGACGAACATCTCACCGGCGCACCGCGGGAGAGCGTCGAGGCACGGCTCAACGCTTGGCTCAAAGCCTATATCGAAAAATTATTGGGCCCGCTGGCCGAGCTTGCGGCGGCAAGCGAGATCACGGGCATCGCCCGCGGGGTGGCTTTCCAATTAGTCGAGGCGCTGGGGGTGCTGGATCGCGTTCAGGTGGCGGATCAGGTCAAGGCGCTCGATCAGCCTGCGCGCGCGAGCCTGCGCAAATACGGCGTACGCTTCGGCGCCTACCACATCTATCAGCCGGCGCTTCTCAAACCAGCGCCGCGCAAACTCGCAACTCAGCTTTGGGCGCTCAGACACGACGGGACGGAAGTCAAAGTCCAGGACGAGCTCTTGCATCTCGCCGGCAGCGGCCGCACCTCGATCGCGGCCGATCCCGCGATCGGCCCGGCGCTCTACCGCACCACCGGCTACCGCTTGTGTGGCGCACGGGCGGTACGCGTCGACATTCTGGAGCGGCTTGCCGATCTCATTCGCCCGGCATTGGCTTGGCGCGAGAGCGCGCCTGGGCCGCGGCCATCGGGGGCGGTTGCCGGCGGCGGCTTTACCGTGGTCAACACCATGACATCGCTGATCGGAGCCTCCGGCGAAGACTTCGCATCGATCTTGCGCGCGCTCGGCTATCGCGTGGAGCGTCGGCCGAAACCAGCCGAGCCGCCGCGGCCACCGCCCAACGCGGTGCCTCCAGAGAATGAAACGGCCGCACCCGCGGAGCCCGCACAGGCGGCGCCGGAAGGCGATTTGCCTGTCACGACACAAGCGATCACAGCGGAGCCCGGTGCCGCGGCGTCAGGCGTGCAAGCGGAATCGGAGCCGGCGCTTGCGCAATCAGACGCGCCGATTGCGGAGGATACCGACAGCGGCGCCGCACTTCCGCTCGCAAGCGAGCCGGAGATGATCGAGGTCTGGCGTCCGGGCCGCATGGGAGATCGTCGCCGCGTTCGTGAACGTCAGCGCGGCAGAACAAGGCACGGTCGTGACGAAGCGGCTGTGCTGCCGCGGGAGCCTGCGCCGGAAGCGTCTGCGCTCCAAGCTGGCACCGCCACGCCCGCCGAGCGGGAAGGGGGTTCGGCCGCGACCGACGCGACTGCCGAAACCGACGCTCACCCAACACCGCGACGGCCGGCGCGGCAGCGGCGGCCAGAGCATCGGATGGATCGCAACGACCGCCAGTCGCGCGAGCGGCCGCAGGGAAAACGGTTCGAGTCAAGGGGGACAAAACAGGCAAGGGAGAAAAGGCCCGATCCCAATTCGCCCTTTGCCAAGCTCGCCGCTCTGAAGGCGCAGCTCGAGGCAGATGCGAAGGAGCGCCGTTGAGTGACGTTGCGCGCCAGCGGATCGATCGCTGGCTTTGGCATGCTCGGCTGGTGCGCACGCGCACCGCTGCCGCGGCGTTAGCCGGTGCAGGCTTTGTCCGGGTCAATGGGGCGCGGATTGACGCACCCGGCCGCATGGTGCGAACCGGCGATGTCATCACCGTCGCTCTCGACCGTGGCGTGCGGGTGGTCAAAGTAATCGGCTTTGTCGAGCGGCGAGGGCCGGCCCGCGCGGCTGTTGCGCTTTACGAAGATCTCCAGTGAGGGCGGGGCGGCGAACAGGCGCCTTCTTGCGTGCCCCTACCCCATGCGATAGGAGCAAGGCTTCAAAACGGCCGTCCAGAGTGTGCAAATGACCTACATCGTCAACGACAATTGCATCAAATG
>Ga0306920_100006637_pt1 | contig 15143 bp, 14 predicted proteins | sample flu12Cox44000170_FD_204666 | JGI IMG/M metagenome (GOLD analysis project Ga0306920, IMG submission 204666) | Lab enrichment of tropical soil microbial communities from Luquillo Experimental Forest, Puerto Rico - flux4day.12C.oxic.44.000.170 (v2)... | ecosystem: Environmental > Terrestrial >... | reverse complement strand
GGAGTAAAGCGGCCGGCGATCGCCACGGCGGTCTCGACCGTCATGTTCGGCACATAAGGGTATTGCCCCGGCGCGAGCACCTCGCCCAGGATGAAGAACGGCCTGTAGGTTTCCACTTCGACCGCCACGTGCGGCTCGCGCACGTAGCCGCTGCGCAGACGATCGGCGATCGTGTGTGCGAGCTGCGTGGTGGTGCATCCACGCGCCGAAACCGGTCCGATCAACGGGATGGTGATCTTTCCCGCCGCGTCAATGGTGTAGGTGTTGCTGAGGCCTTCCTGGCCGAACACGATGATGCGCAGCCTGTCGCCTGTATCGAGCGTGTAAGGCAGGTCACCACCCGGGGCGGGCCCCGGCAGCACCGCGGCGGGTACCGGGAGCACCGGGGCGGCCGCTGGCAGAACCGCCGGCTCGACCGGGACACCTGCAGCCGCTCCCCCATACATGATGCCGTCGGGGGCAGCAGGTGGCGGAGGCGCGGGCGGCTCCGCCGCGAGTTGCGGTCCGGGCACGCCGGCGCAACCGGCTAGCGCCGCCGCGACGATCAAGCAAGACAAGAAGCGGACGAGCCGCATGAGACATTCCGGACTCGTGACACGATTAACGAATTAACACCCGATATGGTTAACAATTCATTGCACGTGATCCCCATAGCCCGGAATCGGGTCCACCACGGTGATCTGCTTCACCGGAAAATTGGAGATGATCTCGATATTCTTCTCATGCACGATAAGCATTTCCTCGATGCGCACCCCGTAACGGAATTGCTTGCCGTGCTGCGTCTCCAGGGCAAAGGTCATGCCGGCCTGAATCTCGACTGGATGGTCGAGCGACCAGATGCGCGAGATCACCGGCGGATCGTATTGCGCGAGGCCCAAGCCATGGCCCCAGAGATTGGCGGCTGCCTGATCCTCCTCGTCGTAGCCCCAGGCGTCCTTGGCCGAGGGCCACTGCTGGGCGATCTCGCGCGTCGTGGTGCCGGCCCGCACCGCGCCGATGGAAGCGTACAGCCACTCCAGCGCGGTGGCATAAGTGTCCTTCTGCTCCTTGGTCGGCTCCTTGCCCACGCAATAGGTGCGATAATAACAGGATTTGTAGCCGTTCCAGGTCAGCGCGGCCAAATCCATGAAGACGATGTCGCCGGGCTGAATGATGCGATCGGAAAAATTGCGCCAATTGGGCCAGGTGTTGGGACCTGAGGAGACGATCACGTCCTCAACGTCCTCCATGCCGGGAATATCGTAGAGATATTTCATCAGGTGTGCAGTCACCTGGTTCTCGGTGATGCCAGGGCGCAGGAACTTCATGCATTCCCAGTGCGTGGCGTCGCCGATCGCGCCGACGATGCGCATGCACTCCTGCTCGTCCTGACTCTTGACGGCACGTGCCTCCATCATCGGTGTCATGCCATCGACCCAGTTGATGTTCTTCTCCCTGAAGATGTTGATCATGTTGATGTCGATGAAATCGACGCCGAGCTTTTCACCGGCGACCCCATGTCGTCTCATCTCGTAGATGATCGCATCCGTGAATTTCTTCACCTGCTGTTGCGAGGCAGGGCCGGCGGCGCCCTTGATCCACGCATAGGAATAGCGGACGTTCTCGCGCGGAAGCCACGGCGAGTGCCGCTCAACCTGAAAACCGAGGTCGCCCTGCTCGAACAAGACCGGAGCACCGTCTCCGCACAGAAGCGCGTAGCGCAAGCCGGGCTTTAGTCTGTTCCAGCCCGGGGTGAGCGTACCGGTGAGGTAGCGGACGTTCTCGTCATACATGCACAGGACGGCGCCTAGGCCGTGCTTCTTCATCATCGCGCGTGCACGCTCGGTCCGATAGTTTTTCATGCGCTCCCAATTGACACGTTGCTGCCAATCCAGACCGACGATGCCGAAATTTGCCGTTCCCATGATGTCTCCTGCCAGCCGCCGCACGGCGTTGTTGTCGTGCTGCGGTTCGATGAAAATCCTAACCGGCCGATCGCAATGGTGGAAGGGGTTGCGGAGCGACAAGGCTTCAGCCGCAATGATGTGGGTCGGCACCTCGGCTGAACGTCCCTTTCTGCGCTACGTCTCGTCGACCACGTGGTTGCGCAGGATGCCGATTTCCGGCACGTCGACTTCCACGACATCGCCCGGCTTGAGCCACACCGGCGGGTTGCGGTGAACGCCGGCCCCGGTCGGCGTTCCCGTCCAGATCAGGTCTCCGGGCTTCAGGGTTGCAAAGGTGCTGATGTAGTTGATCAGCCAGGCAAACCCCCAGGTGAGGCGGTCGGTGCTGTCCTGTTGGCGAATCTCACCATTGACCCGCGTCTGCAAGCGAAGCGGCTTGGCCGGGTCGAGCTCGTCCGTGGTTACGATCCAGGGCCCGATGCTGCCGGAACGATCGAAGTTCTTGCCCTGGGTCACATTGAGCGTGCCGTGCCGCAACCAGTCGCGCACGCTGCCTTCGTTGCCCAACGTGATGCCCCCGACCCAGGCGAGCGCGGTTTCCCGCGGGATGTGACGGCCCTCCCTCCCGACCACCAGAATGACCTCGCCCTCATAATCGAATTTGTCCGAAACCTTCGGACGCACGATCGGCTGCCCGCTTCCCACCAGCGAGGTCGGAAAACGGCAGAACAAGTTGGGATATTTCGGTGCCTCACGCGCGTCCTTGTACTCGGCCGTGCGGTCGGGATAGTTGATGCCGACGCAGATGATCTTGTCCGGCGCGAGAATTGGCGGGAGCAGCTGCACATCCTTGAGCTGATGGTCCGCCGCCGCCTGCGCGGCTGTGCGAGCCTCGCCGAGCGCCTGGGCGCGGAAAAGATCGAGCAGGGTCGAATATTTCGGCAGCCTGCGGCCAAGGTCGATGATGCCGCTCTCGACTACCGCGCCATAGCAGGGGCGGCCGTTTGCCACGAAGGTTGCAAGTCGCATGGGTTTTAGTCGCTCATGCTGCCTGTGGCGCACCGGGCTGCCGCAACGGATGCGCGCGGGCGAAGGCATCCTGGCGCATGCAAAGCTCGGTGATCCGGCGTACCGTCGGAAACGGCGCGAGGTCGCATTTGAAGAAATGAGCTCCGACCGCCTGACTCGCCAGGCAAACATCAGCGATGGTGATGGAATCCCCCTGGCAGTAGCGGCCGGTCTCGCTGCTCTGAGCGAGATTGACTTCGAGCGCGCGCAAAGCCTCGCCGATCCAGTGCTGAATCCATTTCAGACGGGTGGGCTCGTCAAGCTTGAGCTCGTGCTCCAGGTATTCGCGCACGCGTGGCACCAGCAGCGGATGCGAGTCGCAGGCGACTATTTGCGCCAGCCCGCGCACGCGCGCGCGTGCGCGCGGCGCGGACGGCAGTAGCGGCGGCTGCGGATGGGTCTCGTCGAGATACTCGATAATCGCGAGCGACTGGAACAGCGGCGGCCCCTCTCCATCAATGAGCGCCGGAATCAACATCTGCGGATTGATGGCGCGGAAATCCGCTCCGCGCTGCTGGCCCGCAATGAGATTGATGTCGACCACCTCGTCGGGAGCCAGACCCTTGAGGTTGAGCGCAATCCGCACGCGGAACGTCGCAAGCGAGCGCCAGAACGAGAACAGCTTCACGCGGCGATCCTCCTTTGTAAAATTGTGACGAGCTTCCTCCTACCATATTATGGCCCCACACAAGGACAGGCGAATCCAATGACCGCAGTGGACGAGAGCGGCGCCCGTGCAGGTGCCGGCAAAACGCACCAGCATCGCAGCGAGGTGCGCGACGGCATGCGCATTGACTGGGACGTTCCGATCCGCATGGACGACGGTCTCGTGCTGCGCGCCGACATCTTTCGGAGGCCGCAGGAAGGGCGCTACCCCGTCATTCTCAGCTACGGCCCCTACGGCAAGGGGCTCGCGTTTCAGGACGGCTATCCCAGCGCCTGGCGGCGCATGGCTGAGCAGCACCCCGACGTCACCGCCGGGTCGAGCAACCTCTATCAGAGCTGGGAGGTGGTCGATCCGGAAAAATGGGTGCCGCACGGTTATGCCTGCATGCGCGTCGATTCCCGCGGCTGCGGCTGCTCACCGGGGTTCATCGACCATTTCTCGCCGCGCGAGACGAAAGATTTCTACGACTGCATCGAATGGGCAGGCATACAGCCATGGTCCAACGGCAAGGTCGGCCTCAACGGCATCTCCTATTACGGAATCAACCAGTGGCATGTGGCGAGCTTGCAGCCGCCGCATCTTGCCGCGATGTGTATCTGGGAAGGCGCCGCCGACTGGTACCGCGACATGACGCGCCATGGCGGCATTGTCTGCACGTTCTGGGAGAATTGGTACGACATGCAGGTCAAGACGGTGCAATATGGCGCGGGCGAGCGCGGCGGACGCTCACGCGTGCACAGCGAGCTGGTGTGCGGGCCGCAGGTGCTCTCGGAGGCGGAGCTCGCGAAAAACCGCAGCGCGCTCGGCGACGACATCGGGGCGCATCCGCTTGACGACGATTATCACCGCGCCCGCTCGCCAATCTGGTCCAAGGTGAAGACGCCGTTCCTCTCCGCCGCCAACTGGGGAGGACAGCCCTTGCATCCGCGCGGCAACTTTGCGGGTTTTGTGCGCGCGGCCGCGAAGGAAAAATGGCTCGAAGTGCACGGGATCGAGCATTGGACGCATTTCTATACGGACTATGGGCGTGAGCTGCAGCTGCGATTCTTCGATCACTTTCTGCACGGAAAGGACAACGGCTTTGACAAGCAGCCGCGTGTGCTATTGCAGGTGCGCCACCTCGACAAGTTCGCCGGGCGCGCCGAGAGGGAATGGCCTCTCAAGCGCACCAAATGGACCAAGTTCTACCTCGATCCCGCGGGCGGAGCGCTGGCGATGAAAGCAGCGTCAAGAAAAGCGGTGCAGAGCTTCGCGGCCATGGGCGACGGCCTCACCTTCCTGACTGCGCCGCTCGCACAGGAGACCGAGATCACGGGTCCTTCGGCGCTGAAGTTGTTCGTGTCGTCCTCGACAAGCGACGCCGACTTGTTCGTCGTCCTGCGCGTGTTCACCGGTGATCTGAAGGAAGTGGTATTCCAGGGCGCGATCGATCCGCACACGCCCGTCGGACAGGGTTGGCTGCGCGCGTCACATCGCAAGCTAGACAGGAAGCTTTCGACGCCATACGGGCCCTACCATACCCACGACAAACTGCAGCCGCTCAAACCTGACGAGGTGGTCGAGCTCGACATCGAGATCTGGCCGACATGCGTCGTCGTCCCAGCCGGACATCGCCTGGGCATAACCATTCGCGGCAAGGATTATGTCTATGCCGGACCGAGCGGCGGCAAGCTGTCGAACTTCAAGAACGAGCTTACGGGCTGCGGTCCCTTCCTGCACGACGATCCCCTTGATCGTCCGGCGGATGTCTTCGCCGGCGTCACCAGTCTCCATTTCGGTCGCGACAAACAGGCGTACCTTCTGCTGCCGGTCATCCCATCGAAACAATAGTCCGGATCGCGGGAGGTGCGACAAACGCGCGTGGGGGTGGCGACGGGCGCGAATTTGCGCCATTGTGCCGGCAAGTGAAAAAATTAAGTACCGGAGGAGACGACCTGCATGACATTGGACCGTCGAAAAGTATTGAAGGGATTGGCTGGGGCGGGCGCGAGCGTGGCCGGCTTGCAGGCTCCCTGGGTGCATGCGCAAGGCGCCCCGCTCAAGATCGGTCTGCTTACGGTGAAGACCGGCCCGCTTGCACAAGGCGGCATCCAGATGGAGCAAGGCATAACGGTATTTTTGAAGGAAAAGAACTACACCTTGGCCGGCCGCAAGGCGGAGTTGATCTCGGCCGATACCGGCGGCAATCCCGCCGGGGCCAAGACCAAGGCACAAGAGCTAGTCGAGCGGGATCATGTCGATGTTATTCTCGGCCCGCTGGCGGCGTTCGAGCTCCTCGCCATTACCGACTATATCGCGCAGGTGAGGACGCCGCTGCTGAGTCTTGCCGCGGCCGAAGATATGACGCAGCGGCGCCCCAACCCCTTTTTCCTGCGGGCATCCGCGACTTCATCGCAGGCCATGCATCCCATGGCGGACTACGCAGCCAAGGAGCTGAAACTCAAGCGCATCATCACCATCTCCGAGGACTTCGCCTTCGGTTACGAGCAGATGGGCGGCTTTCAGCAGACCTTCGAGGATGAGGGCAGCAGGATTATCAAGAAACTATGGCCGCCGATCGTCACTCCCGACTACACGCCCTACCTGGCGCAGATCAGTGATTGCGACGGTGTGTGCCAGGGCTTCGCCGGATCGAACCCGCTGCGGTTCATGAAGCAGTATGCCACTTTCGGTCTCAAGCTGCCCGTCGTCGGCGGCGAAACCGCCGGCGACGACGCGTTGCTGCGAAGCTTCGGCGACGAGGCGATCGGCATGTACTCCTGCTGCCCCTATACGCTCGATCTCGATACCGACAGCAACAAGCGGTTCATCGCTGCGATGCAGAAGGACTACGGCGTCGATCCCGGCTTCTATGCCTCTGGTCTTTATATCAACGGCGCAGTGGTCGAGGCCGGCCTGCAGAAGACCGGCGGAAAGACGGATGACAAGCCAGCGTTGATGGCGGCGCTCAGATCGGTGTCGCTCACCGACACGCCGCGCGGGCCAATCAAGTTCGACCATTTCGGCAATGTCATTGGCGACTTTTTCGTTCGCCGCTGTGAGAAATCAGGCAGCAAGCTGATCAACAAGACGGTGAAGACCTACAAGGATGTGAGTCAGTTCTGGACTTATGACGAGAAGAAGTTTCTCTCTCAGCCGGTCTATTCGCGCGATTTTCCGCCGCTGAAGAGTTGAGGAGAGCGCCGCGGGGGGCCGCAACCAGCACGGCGGTCGACGCCGGAGCGAGCGGAATAAGCTCATGACGTTCTGGCTGCTGCTGGCGGTCAACAGCATTACGTTCGGCGGCTTGTTGTTCCTGTTATCGGCCGGCTTCTCCCTGATCTTCGGGCTGATGCGGATTCCCAATCTCACGCATGGCTCTCTGTTCATGCTCGGCGCTTATTTCGGCGCCACCCTCGTGATTGGTTATCGCGGCTCAGCGATGAACTTTTGGGTTGCTGCGATTGCGAGCGCGTTATTGGTAGCGGCCTTCGGAGGACTCATAGAGCGCCTTTTCCTGCGCCGGTTGCCGGGCGATCAATTGGCGCAGGTTCTCGTCACGCTGGGCATCTCCTTCATGGTCGCGGATCTGTGCCTCATGGGCTGGGGCGGCGACCCGATTTCCGTCCCGACGCCAACTGAATTTGAGGGCTTCGCTCGTCTTGGGCCGCTCGTCTTTCCCACTTACCGGCTGGCCATCATTCTGATTGCTGTCGCCTTTGCGATCGCGCTCTGGCTGATGCTCGACCGCACGCGACTTGGCGCCATGATCCGTGCCGGAGTCGATGATCCCGAGATGGCGCGGGTGGTAGGCATTCGCGTCTCACAACTGTTCACAATCGTTTTTGCGCTCGGTGCTGGGCTTGCGGGCTTCGCCGGCATGATCGGCGCCCCGATCCTCTCCGTCTATCCCGGCCTCGATCAGGACATGCTGCCGCTCGCGCTGGTCGTCGTGATCCTCGGAGGCACGGGTAGCCTGCTCGGCTCCTTCGTCGGCAGCATGATCATCGGGTTCATTTATAATTTCGGCCAGGCGTTGTTGCCGGAACTGGCCTATTTCGTGCTGTTCCTACCGATGCTGCTGGTCTTGGTGCTGCGCCCACAGGGACTGTTCGGCCGTCATCTGCCATGACCGTTCGCCACGTTGCACTCGGCTTGGCGCTCATTGAGCTCGCAAGCATCCCGTACCAGGTTCCGGGAATCTATTATGTCAATGTTGCCAGCCAGATCCTGCTCTATGGCGTCTTTGCCCTCGGCTTGAGCGTGCTCGTCGGCTATGCCGGACTGGTATCGCTTGGCCATGCGGGCCTGTTTGGTCTGGCCTGCTACAGCGTCGCCTACCTGCTGGCCGCCGGCTACGGCCATGCGGCCGCGATCATGGCCGCGCTGGCGATCACGATTGCCGGAACGGCGGCCTTCGCTGCGCTTTCGCTGCGCACCACCGGAATCGGCTTTATCATGATCACGCTCGCGCTGGGGGAAATCCTCTGGGGCCTCGCCTATCGCTGGATCAGCATTACCAATGGCGACAACGGTATCAGCGTTGCATTGCGACCGTCGCCGTTCGGCATCTCGTTGTCCTCGGCCGAAGCATTTTACTACGCGACCTTGCTCGTCTTCCTGCTCGCAGTCGCAACAGTATTCACGCTTGTCCACTCCCCCTTTGGAGCCGCGCTCATGGGAACGCGTGACCAGCCGCGGCGAATGAACGCGCTCGGATATCACGTCTGGCTGATCCGTTTCTGGGCCTGCATGTTCTCCGGACTGCTCACCGCCGTCGCGGGCATCCTCTTCCTTTATTACAATCAGTTCATCAGTCCGCAGACCTTGGCTTTGACCTCCTCGGCCGAAGTGCTGCTGATGGTGATCTCGGGCGGGGCAAGCACGCTGCTTGGGCCGATCGTCGGAGCGGCTCTCGTTGTGATCGTCAAGAACGTGGTGAGCGCCTATATCGAGCGCTGGAATTTCATGCTGGGCGCAATTTTTGTCGGGATTGTCATTCTGATGCCCGAAGGCCTCGTCCCGGGCACAGTGCGGTTGTGGCGAATGGGATCGCGTGCGCTACGTGTCCACCTCAACCGCGCCGCGATCGCCAAGAACCCGGACCCGACGCAATGACCGCGCTTGCCGTCAATGGCCTGTGCAAGTCGTTTGGGGGCCTTCGCGTCGCCTCGGATATCAATCTGCGCATCCAGCCCGGAGAGCGGCGGCTGATTATCGGACCGAATGGCGCCGGCAAGACGACATTGTTCAATCTCATCATGGGGGAGCTCGCTCCGGACAGCGGATCGATCCATCTCTTCGACCGCGACATCACCCGCGTGCCAAGTCGCCGCCGCCCGCATCTCGGCATGACGCGAACCTACCAGATCATCACGCTGTTCGCGCGCGACAGCATCGAGCACAACGTCGCCTTGGCATTGCTTGGGCTTTCGCCGTTACGCTGGAATCCGCTGAAGGCGCTCCATCGCCAGCGCGATCTCGTCGACCAGGCACGCGCGGCGCTGGCACGTGTCGGCCTCGACCAGATTGCCGCCCGGCCGCTCTCGCAGACATCCTATGGCGAGCGCCGGCGTGTCGAGATCGCGATGGCACTGGCACAGACGCCGAGGGTTCTCTTGCTCGATGAGCCGTTCGCGGGGTTGTCCATCGACGAAAGACGCGAGGTCCATGATCTCCTGCTGACCATTCCGCGCGAGGTGACCATCGTGATGATCGAGCACAACATGGATGTGGCGCTCGACTTTGCCGAGCGCATCACAGTGCTGCATTACGGCAAGGTGATTGTCGAGGGCACGCGCGCCGAAGTGGTCGCCGATCCCCGCACCAGGGAGATCTACCTTGGCGACTGATGCGCTCGCCGTCGATTCGCTGGATGCCTACTACGGCGACAGCCATGTCCTGCACGGCGTCTCGTTCTCGCTGCGGCCGGGGCGTCTGCTCGGACTGCTTGGCCGCAACGGCGCCGGCAAGACCACCTGCATGTCGACGATCGTTGGATTGCTCAAGCCGCGGCGCGGGACGATCGGCCTCTACGGCGAGGGCATCGCCGGGCTTGCGCCTGACGCGATCGCGCGCAAGGGCATCGGCCTTGTTCCACAGGGCCGGCGCATGTTTCGCACGCTCTCCGTACGCGAGAACCTGATGGTCGCGGCGCAATCGCGCGCGAACGCCGGTGGCACCCGGTGGTCGATCGAGCGCGTGTTCCAGCTATTTCCCCGGCTCAAGGAGCGCCATGGGCAAGTCGCGGGCTCGCTCTCCGGCGGTGAGCAGCAGATGCTCGCGATCGGACGCGCGTTGATGGGCAACCCGCGCGTTCTGCTGATGGACGAGCCGTCGGAGGGGCTCGCGCCACAGCTCGTTGCCGAGGTCCGCCGCACAATTGCCCAGCTCAAGGCGGAAGGCCAATCGATCGTTCTGGTCGAGCAGAACATCAAGCTGACGCTCGATCTCGCCGACGACATCGTCATCATCAACACCGGTCGCGTCGTCTTCCGGGGAGCCGCCGAGGCGGTCAAGCTGGATGATGCCATCGTCTCGCAGCACCTCGGGGTGTTTTGATGCAGGTGGTAGGGCGGATTAGCGACAGCGTAATCCGCCATGGCGGGTTACGGCGCGAAGACGCGCCCGACCAGCCCTACAAAAGGAGGTCGGATGCCGCAGCAGTGGAATAAATACGGGCCGACGGCCGCACGCAGGCACGACAAGGCTGGACGCGAGCTGCGCCCCTCGAGCACGACCATCGACATCCATTCGCATGTGGCGATTCCCGCGGCGGCCGCATTCGTCAAACCACATCTCGATCCCGCGGCCATACCGCTGACGCACTTTGCCGATGTCGGAACGCGATCCCTCAACCAGAAGCAGGAGGAGGATATCCGTTCCCGCATCACTGCCTATGATGAGCGGCTTGCCGACATGGATGCCATGGGCATCGATATGCAGCTCATCCTGCCGTCACCGAACCAGTGCTACTACGCCGTGCCGATCGAGATCGCGGTCAAGGCAGCTCGCATTGTCAATGATGGCCTCGCGCAATACGTGGCGGGAAGGCCGGAGCGTTTCGTTGCCCTCGGCAGCGTTCCGCTAAGCGACGGCAATGAGGCGGCCAAGGAGCTCGAGCGTTGCATGAACTCGCTCGACATGAAGGGTGCGGAGGTCCTGACCAATGTCTGCGGACGCGAGCTTTCGGAGCCGCAGTATTCCCCGTTCTGGAAGAAGGCGGAAGAGCTTGGTGCTCTCGTGGTCCTGCACCCCAATGGATTCACCGACGCCAAGCGATTGACGCGCTTCTATTTCAACAATGTAATCGGCAATCCGCTGGAGACCACGATCGCGCTGCATTATCTGATCTTCGACGGCGTGCTCGAGCGCCATCCCAATCTGAAGATTCTTGTGGTGCACGGCGGCGGCTACCTGCCGGCCTACAGCGGACGGATAGACCACGCCTGGGGTGCACGCTCGGATTCCCATGCCGAGCTGCCGCAGCCGCCGACCAGCTATCTCAAGAAGATCTATTTCGACACGGTTGTCTTCACCCCGCACCAGCTTGCCGAGCTCATTCGCGTGTTCAGCGCCGATCACGTCATCATGGGCACCGATTACCCCTTCGACATGGCCGAATATGATCCGATTGGCCATGTCGCGTCACTGCCAGACCTCAATGCTTCCACCGTCGCCGCCATTGCCGGCGGCAATGCGCGGCGCCTGCTGGGAATATGATTACTCCGCCCGCACCTTGGCGTCGTGGATCACCTTGCGCCATTTCGGCTCGTCGGACCTGATGTAGCTCGCAAGCTCATCCGGCGTGCCGGCGATCAATTCAAAATATTGCCGATCAAGAAAATCCCGCTTGATGTCAGGATCGGCGAAGGTCTTGCGCACCTCCTCGTTGATCTTGGCCACGATCTCGGCCGGCATGCCCGCCGGCCCGAACAGTCCGAACCAGGACATCGCCTCGTAACCAGGCAGTCCGCTCTCCCCCACCGTCGGGATCTCCGGCAACAGCCGCATGCGCTTGGCGGCCCCGACGGCGACGAGGTTGACCTTGCCCGCCTTCCACTGCGGCACCGCGCTGCCCACGCTGATGAACATCATCTGGATATGGCCGGCCATAACATCGGTAAGGGCAGGCGTTGCCCCCTTGTAATGCACCGCCGTGAATTTCACGCCCGCCAGCGCCTGAAACAGCTCCATGTTGAGATGGCCGCTCGAGCCCACTCCGAACGTGCCGTAATTGATCTCGCCCGGCCTCTGCCTGGCGAGCGCGATGAGGTCCTTGATGTTGCGCACGGGCAGCGCGGGATTGACGATCAATGCGTGATTGATGCTCACGAGCCCGCAAATGGGCGAAAAGCCCTTGACCGGATCGTAGGCCAGCTTCGGATAGAGGGTGGGATTGACGACAAACGTCGTTTCCGCCCCGACGAACAGAGTGTAGCCGTCGGGCGCGGCTTTGGTGACGAATTCCGCTGCGATCTGATTGTTGGCGCCGGGCTTGTTCTCGACCACGACCTGCTGGCCCCAGTCCTGCGTGAAGCGGTGCCCCAGCGTACGCCCCAACATGTCGGTCACTCCGCCGGGCGAGGCGGGCACGATCACGCTGATGGGCTTGGTCGGATACTCGACAAGCTGAGCAACGGCCGCTGCGGGCAGGCAGCAACTCAGTGCAAGAACGGCAAGCCAGGCCCGCACGCCACCTTCTCCTCGCGTGGTCGAGCCGATTAGCGCACCGCGGGACCAAGGTAGCGGAATTTCTGCGCCCGTTTGCCGGTATCCACCTCGGTCGTGTAGATGTTGCCCTTGGAATCCACGGCCAGATTGTGCACCCAGTGGAACTCGCCGGCGTTGCGGCCGTTGCGGCCAAAGGCGTCGAGAATCTCGCCGCTCTCCCGGCGCAGCGTTCGCACCTCGTTGTTGGTGCCATCGGCGTTGAGCAGGAATGTCTGCTTGGGATCGATCCAGAAGTCGAGGTCCCACACCGAGCCCGGCCCGAGAGTATTCTTCTCGATGATGAATTCCTTCACGAAAGTCCCATCCTTGCGGAAGACCTGAATGCGATCGTTCGACCGGTCGCAGATGTAAACGAGACCATCCTTGGCTATCTTCACGCAATGCACCGGATTGCCGAACTGCGGCGATGGAGCCGCCGCCGGGCTATAGGGCGGCAATTTCTCGTCCGTCGGTTTTCTGCCGTAAGCACCCCAATGCCGCTTGTAGGCGCCGGTATCCGCGTCGAATACGATGACCCGGTGGTTGAAATACCCATCCGCGATGTAGACCTCATTTGTCTCGGGATCGAGCTCCGCATCGGCAGGACGGCCAAGACGAGCGGTGTCGTTGCTGTTCGTCTGCGGGCCCAGCTTGCCGATCTGCAGCACGAACTCGCCTGCGCGCGTGAATTTCAGATATTGGCCGTCGTTCGCTCCATTGCCGCCAATCCAGACGAAGCCCTTCGCATCAATGCTGATGCCGTGCTCGTTCTGTGGCCATTCGTATTTCTGGCTGGGGCCGCCCCAGGCCTGGAGGAGGTTGCCCTCGCCATCAAACTCCATGACCGGGGGCGCCGGCCGTCAGCATTTTGATCGCGGCGGAGAAAGAGTCAGCGCCTTCTCATCGTCAGTCAGCGTGAGCGGGCGCTGAATCACCCAGACATGATCCTGGTCATCGACCGCCACCCCGGCGGCCTGTCCCATGATCCAGTCATGTGGCAACGGCTTGGGCCATGTTGCCTCCACCTGAAACCTCGGCCCCTCGTCCGCCGTGGCCACAGTGGCAGCGATCCCCACGAAGAGAACTGCAAAAGACAATTTCATGTGATCCTCCCGATGATGTTTTGCTCGCGCAGTGGCGCAAGCATTTTCCGATTCCTTGACGCGTCATGGCCGGGCTCGTCCCGGCCATCCACGTCTTGTTTGTGGCGCAAAAGACGTGGATGCCCGGAACAAGTCCGGGCATGACGGCACTGAGATTTCTTCGAACCATTTCGGAAAGGCTCTACAATTCCCCATCTCACTATCTAGCTTTCCTTCAAGCCAGCTTCCTGCGCAGGAGTCTCTCGGCGTTGCCGACGTAGATTTTTCGCCGGTCGGCATCCGAGATATCGAGCTCCCGGATGCGCGAGATCGTCGGCGCGATCGGGCCAAGCGGGGTATCGGTGGCAAACACCATGTGGTCGGCGCCGAAGAACTCGAGCCCACAGCGCACGGCGTGCACTCCGCCGCCGAAGAGCGCGGTATCGGCGTAGAAATCATGCAGGTAGTCGAGGTGCGGCCGTTTGAGCGAGGACAGGACCTGGGAATAATCCTCATCGAGCGTGCGGCTGCCCAGCACCTGCAGACCGGGGCCGATGCGTCCGTCGTAAAAGGGGATCATGCCGCCGAGGTGATGGGTAATGATCTTGAGCCGGGGGTGGCGGTCGAGCAAGCCGCAGAGCACCATGCGCACCATCGCCACCGACGTCTCATACGGCCATCCGAAGCACCACCACATCTCGAAGCGTGATTTCCGTTCCGCGGCATAATCGGGCACCTCCGCGGTCCGGGCGGGATGCAGCCAGATGGGTGCATCGAACTCCTCCATGGCGGCAAAGAGCGGTGCGAACACGGGGTCGTCGAGCGGCCGGCCAGCGATGTTGGTGAAAATCTGCACGCCGCCGGCGCCGAGCTGGGTGAGGGCTCGTCGAGCCTCTTTTACGGAGCCCGAGACATCGGTCATCGCCAGCGCCGCCACGAAGGCCGGAAAGCGCGCCGGATGCTGCGCGCAAAGGTCCGCCATGGCATCATTGGCGATGCGCGCTAGCTTGAGGCCCGCGTCGGGGCTGCCGGCAAAATCCTCAATCGGCGGATTCGGCAGCGAGATGATCTCGCGATAATCGCCGAACTGATCCATCTCGCGAAATCGCTCATCGAGATCGAACAGCTTTTTCACGCCGCGCAGCCGCGCGCCGATATTGCCGAGACGCGGCGCCATACGCGTCATCTCCTGGAAGAACTTATCCGGGAAGATATGGCAATAGATGTCGACGATTGTCTCGTTGGCCATTGCGAGTCGCTATCTAAAAGTTGACTCGATCGCCGCCCTTGAGCCCGAGAATCTCGCGCGCTTCCTTGGCGCTGGCGATCTGGTACCCGAGCTCCTCGATGAGGCGGCGCATCTTGGCAACCTGCTCGGCATTGCTCTTGGCCAATTGCCCGCGCGCGATATAGAGGCTGTCCTCGAGCCCGACGCGCACGTTGCCGCCCATCATCACGGCCTGAGTCGCAAACGGGATTTGCACCCGGCCTGCGCCCAGCACCGACCACTGGTAATCGTCGCCGAACAGCTTGTCAGCGGTGCGCTTCATGAAGATGAGGTTGTCGACATCGCTGCCGATGCCGCCAAGAATGCCGAAGATGAGCTGCAAGAAGATCGGTGGCTTGAACATGCCGCGGTCGACGCAGTGCGCCAGATTATAGAGATGGCCGGTATCGTAGCACTCGTGCTCGAACTTGGTGCCGTGCCCCTCGCCCATGAGCTTGGCGATTTTCTCAATGTCGCGGAAC
>Ga0306920_100006636_pt1 | contig 15143 bp, 13 predicted proteins | sample flu12Cox44000170_FD_204666 | JGI IMG/M metagenome (GOLD analysis project Ga0306920, IMG submission 204666) | Lab enrichment of tropical soil microbial communities from Luquillo Experimental Forest, Puerto Rico - flux4day.12C.oxic.44.000.170 (v2)... | ecosystem: Environmental > Terrestrial >... | reverse complement strand
GGGTGGACCTCACCTACGTCACGCCGCTGGACGGCGCGTTCACCAGGCCGGTGGCCAGCCGCAAGCTCGGCGGCCTGCTGGCCAGCAAGGGCATCGAGCTGGTGACCGAGTTCAGCACCGGAACCGTGCAGGGCGGGGCGGGCGCGGGAGGCCGCCTGGTCTCATACGACGAGCGCGGGGTGCCCTTCGACCTGGCCGTGGTCGTCCCGCTGCACGGCGGCGCCGGCTACGTCGGCCGCTCGCCCGGCCTCGGCGACGAGCTCGGTTTCGTCCCGGTCGACCCGCACACCCTTCAGGCGAAGGTCAAGCCGAACGTGTTCGCCCTCGGCGACGCCACCGACCTGCCCGTCTCGAAGGCCGGGTCGGTCGCGCATTTCGAGGGCGAGGTGCTGGCCGGAAACGTGCGCCGGTTCCTGACCGGGGAGCCGCTGGCCGCCGCCTTCGACGGGCACACCAACTGCTTCATCGAGACCGGCTGCGGCCGGGCTCTGCTTATCGACTTCAACTACGACACCGAGCCGCTGACCGGACATTACCCCGGCCCGTTCGGTCTCCCGCTGCTGCGACCGTCCCGCCTGAACCACCTCGGGAAGCTGGCCTTCCAGCAGCTGTACTGGCATGGCCTGCTCCCTGGCCGCGACATCCCCGGCATCGGCCCGGCCATGCCGGTCCGGGGAAAGAACCGCCCGGCCGTCCCGGCCAGCCGCAGATGACCCCGATCAGGAGGTACCGACCATGCCCACCGCCACCTACGCCGGCCACGACGTGGCCGTCAACGACGAGGGATTCCTTGTCGACCCGAGCCAGTGGACCGAGGAGATGGCGCCCCAGATCGCCAGGTCCGCGGGCATCGATGAGCTGACGCCGCGGCACTGGCAGGTGATCAGGTTCATGCGCGCCCAGTACCAGGCCAAGGGCACCGGCCCCACGGTCCGCGTCCTCGGCAAGACCTCCGGCGTAACGGTCAAGGAGCTCTATCAGCTGTTCCCCAAGGGTCCCGCCAAGACCGCCGCCAAGATCGCCGGCATACCCAAGCCGCGGGGCTGCATCTGAAAGGACATCGTCATGGACGCCGCCATCGAGAAGGTCTCGATCATCGTGTCGAAGGGTTCCCTGGAGGGGATCTATCCGGCCCTCATCATGGCCAACGGAGCCAGGGCCGAGGGCATCGAGGCCAACTTGTTCTTCACCTTCTTCGGCCTGGACGCCATCACCAAGAAGCGGCACGAGCACATCAAGGTGGCCACCGTCGGCAACCCTGGCCTGCACCTGGCCACCATCGTCGGCGGCCTGCCCGGCATGCCCGGCCTGATGACCAGCTACCTGGGACACAAGATGGCCAAGCTCGACATCCCGCCGATCCCGGAGTTCATCGAGATGATCGCCGACAGCGGCGCCGGGCTCTACGGCTGCCAGGCCTCCTGCGACCTGTTCGGCATCAGCAAGGACGACCTGATCGAGCAGGTTCAGGGCATCATCACGGTGGGCGACTTCTACGCCATGGCGGCCGGCGGCCAGATCATCTTCACCTGACACGACGTCTCAGGCGCTCCCCCGCCGTCAACGCCGTCAGGGCGTTGCCAGTGCTGGTAGCTCGGTGTGACATCGTTGGCTTGTTGTTGCACTTGGGAAGTACGCGGGCGCAGAATCGGTGTTCCCGGTTAGCCAGCCGTCACGGCAAGGGTGCCGTACCGGGACCGAAAGCGGACATCAGTCACTCTAGAACCACCCACACCAGATCGTCAGGCGTGGATGCCACACCCATGCTGTTTGAAACGACATGGCTGGGACATCCACGCCTGATACGTGAATCAACGATTCACATCCACCCGGTAACGGTCCGTAGGACCATCAAATTCTTATGGGCGGGCGGGGACCGGACGCGGGCGTTAACACAGCGGCCACGGGAATAGTGCGGGATCACAGGAGCACCGGGAGGCGGGAGCACCGGGAAGCGGGAGCACCGGGAGCGTGGGAGCGGTGGCAGCACCCCCACGGCCGCCAGGTCGGCGCCGGCCAGCCAGCGGCTCGGGCCGGTGCTCATTCCAGGCCTTCGCTACTTGCTCAGGTGCTCCATCTCCCGGTGGATGTCCTCCTCGGTGATCTCACGGCGGCCGTAGACGTCCCAGGCGTTCATGATCACGCCGATCCCCCACGCGGCGATGGGGAACACCGGCCAGAAGAACCCGTCCGGGTCGGTGAGCAGCCAGATCACCACCAGGGAGGTGTTGACCAGGATGTAGACGAGGAGATGACCACGAAAGTCACGCTCCTTCTTGAGTTGCCTGACCGCCTTGTCGCGCAGCGCTTGCTCGCGGTCGGCATCGTCGGTAACCATGACTCCAGCCTCCTTGTTACTCAGGCTCATGATCGGGCGCCGGGCTGGCCGGCACAGGAGGCGGACGGCCCGGCCGGCCGGGACTTCCGTCTCGGCCAGAACGCTCCTACTCGGTGACGACGGCGCGCAGGATGTTCAGCCTCGCCGCCCGGCGGCTGGGCCAGATCGCGGCCACGGCACCGGCCAGGGCGGCCAGCACCACCACGATCGCGAGGCTCAGCACGGGGATGCTGAACTCCGTGATGCCCTGGCTCTTCATCGCCAGCACCAGCGCCCAGCCGAAGAACACGCCGATCAGCAGGCCGAGGACCGTCCCCTGCAAGGCGATGATCACCGACTCCCAGCGGATCATGGCCCGCAGCTGGTGCCTGGTCATCCCGACGGCGCGCATGACGCCGAGCTCACGGGTGCGTTCGAAGATCGACAGGGCCAGGGTGTTGCCGATGCCGAGCAGGGCAATCAGGATGGCCAGCGCGAGCAGGGCGTAGACCAGCGAAAGCATCTGCTGGATCGGCTTGGCCCGGTCGGCCTTGAACGCGGCCTGGTCCATGACGGTGGTACCGGAATACTTGGTGGCGACGGCGCGGACCGCTGACAGCGCGGCCGCGTTGGTGACACCCGCGGCCTTCTTCGCCACGACCTGGCTGTCGTAGCGGACGGCGAAGTTGGCGTTGAACGTCTGGTCGCCCATGAAGTAGCGCGGGGCCGGCGCGCCCGCGGCCTCGCCGTAGATCAGCGCGACCTTCAGCTTCTGCGGGCCGGTGTCCTTGAACAGCGCCGGGACGGTGCTGCCCAGCTTCAGGTGCCCGGCGGTGGCCACGTCCTTGTAGACGGCTATGCCGTCGCGGCCGAGGCCGGCGATCGAGCCCTGGACGGGGCTGACGTTGAAGATCTTGCTGGCCGCACCCGGGTCGACCGCGGAGACCTGCTCCACCTTGCCGTTGATCTCAGCAAGGCCGACGGCCACCCCGGTGGCCGCCGACACCTGCGGAAGCTGGCCGAGCTGACGGGCCAGGGCCGGGTCCACGCCGCCCATCAGGCCCCCGCCGGAGTCGATCACGATGTCCCCGGCGAAGTTGCGGTCGATCGCCGAGTTGACCGACGCGGTGCTCGATGAGGCGAGGATGGTGATGAACCCGACCAGGCCGACCCCGATCATCAGCGCCGACGCGCTGGCCGCGGTGCGCTTGGGGTTGCGCATGGCGTTCAGCCGGGCCAGCTTCCCGGTCACACCCCGCAGCCCGGCCAGCGGCGCGCCGACCGCCCGGCTGAGCGGCAGCGACACGGTCCGGCCCAGCACCGACACGCCGAAGAACACCAGCAGCGCGCCGAGGCCGACCACGAGGACCCGGCTGGCGATGCTCGTGAACAGGCCGGTGAACAGCGCGGCCACGCCGAGGGTCAGGATCGCGGTCCCGACCATGATGCGCTGCCTGGACCCGTAGCCGGTGCTGCCCGCGGCCACGTCGTGCATAGCCGCGACCGGGGGCACCTTGGCGGCCTTGCGGGCCGGCGAGATGGCCGCCACGATAGTCACCGCCAGGCCGGCCAGGCCCGCGACCAGGGCCGTCCGGGCGGTGAACACGATCCCGCTGGCGGGCATGCCGAAGCCGAGCCCGTTGAGCAGGGCCTTCAGGCCGATGGCTACGGCCACGCCGGACGCCAGCCCGATCAGCGACGCGATGATGCCGATCACCACGGCCTCCAGCAGCACCGCGCCGAGCACCTGCCGCCGGCTCGCGCCCAGCGCGCGCAGCAGGCCGTTCTCCCTGGTGCGCTGCGCGACCGTGATCGAGAACGTGTTGAAGATCATGAACGCGCCGACCAGCAGCGCGATGACCGCGAAGATCAGCAGGAACGTGTTGAAGAACGACAGCACCTGGGCGAACTGATCCTGGCTCTCCTTGACGAGCGTCGCCCCGGTGATCGCCTCAACACCGTGCGGCAGCGCCGGCTTGAGGTTGCTGACCAGCTGCTGCTGTGACACGCCCGGCTTGGCGACGAACAGGATGCTGGTGTACTTGCCGGGCGCGGCGACCAGCTTCTGCGCGACCGGCGTGGTGAACAGCACCACGGACGCCCCGGCCGGGCTGTCGGCGGCACCGAAGCCGGTGATGCCGACGACCTGGACCCGCTGTGGCGGTCCCTTGGCCAGGACGGTCGTGAAGTCACCGACCTTGAGGCGGCCGTCCGTCGCGCTCTTCTTGTCGATCACCACCTGGCCGGCGGCCTGGGGGGCATGCCCGGCCAGCAGATGCCACGGGTTCAGCGCGGTCACCTGGTTCCAGTTGCCGCCCAGCGTCGGCGCGCCGTTGGCCGGGTTGCCCAGGGCCTTCCCGTCCTTACCGATCAGCCTGGTATACCCGAACGCGCTGCCTTCAGCCGCGGCCACGCCGGGAACCCGGCTGAGGGTGTCAGCCAGCGAGGCATCGACGAACGGCCGCTGCCCGCCGGTGAACTGCGGCCCGTTGAACACGGCCGTGGCGCGGACGTCCGCGTCGGTGCCCTTGTAGACGCCGGCGGACAGGTCGTTGAAGACCTGGCCGAAGGTGTCGGTGAGCACCAGCGTGCCCGCCATGAACGCGACCCCGAGCGTGACGGCCAGGGCCGTGGCGACGAGCCGGAACTTCCTGGCCAGCAGCCCGCGCATGATGACCTTGAACATGACGATTCACTCCCCGAAGCGCTTCATGCGCTCCAGCACGCGGCCGGCCGTCGGCTGGTGCATCTCGTCCACGATCCGCCCGTCGGCCAGGAACACGATCCGGTCGGCGTAGCTGGCCGCGATCGGGTCGTGGGTGACCATCACGATCGTCTGGCCCATCTCGTCCACGGCGCGGCGCATGAAGCCGAGCACCTCGGCGCCCGCATGGGAGTCCAGGTTGCCGGTCGGCTCGTCGGCGAAGATGATCTCGGGCCGGCTGGCCAGCGCCCGGGCCACCGCGACCCGCTGCTGCTGGCCGCCGGACATCTCGTCCGGGCGGTGGTTCAGCCGGGCGCCGATGTCCAGCGTCCCGATGATCTTGGCGAGCCACTCCCGCTCGGCCTTCCGGCCGGCCAGCAGCAGGGGGAGGGTGATGTTCTCCTCGGCGTTGATGGTCGGCACCAGGTTGAACGCCTGGAACACGAACCCCACATGATCGCGCCGCAAGATGGTGAGCTGGTGATCGTTGAGGGCACTGAGGTCGGCGTCGCCGATGAAGGCCCTCCCCGAGGTGAGGCTGTCCAGGCCGGCCACGCAGTGCAGCAGCGTGGACTTGCCGGAGCCGGACGGGCCCATGATCGCGGTATAGCAGCCGGCGGCAAACTCGACGGTCACGCCGTCGAGGGCACGCACCTCGGTCTGGCCCTTGCCGTAGACCTTGACCGCGTCCACGGTCCGGGCCGCGGCTTTCTGCGCCACCCCCCGGGGGACAGGCGTGATGACGGTCGACATGGCGACCCCCTTCCAGTTACGGCCATCGTGGTGGCCACGGATCGTGGCCGAAGGTGCCGCAGGGCCTTAGCGTTAGAGGCGAAGGCCACTAGCCAGGGGGTACTCAGGGCCCCCAGCCTGGGACGACGAGACGCGGAACGAAGACGGACGTGGACGGACGAGGCTGGCGCACAGGGATCAGGCCGGCGGCGCTCGCCGCCGTGCTGGCCGTGACCTGCTCGGCCGTCGTGGCCTGCTCGGCTGGCCGGCCTTCCTCCCCCGGGCCGGGCCTGCGCGGGCAGAAGCTCGAGGTCGCGGCCGTGTGGTCGGGCGTCGAGCAGCGGCACTTCGAGCTCGTGCTGCGCGCGTTCACCCGCCAGACCGGGGTGTCCGTCACCTATACATCGGCCGGCTACGGCGTCCCGGCCTTCCTGACGGCCCGGCTGGCCGAAGGCCGTCCGCCGGACGTGGCGTTCCTGCCGCAGCCGGGTCTGCTGCGCAGGTATGCCGCCGAGCACCGGCTCGTTCCGCTCGACGACATCGCGGGACAGGTCGTGGCGGACAACTACGGTCCGGCCTGGCGTCGGCTCGGGTCGGTGGGCGGCACGCTCTACGGGGTCTGGTTCAAGGCCGCCAACAAGTCCCTGATCTGGTACAACGAAGGAGTCTTCGAAAATGAGGGCGTGGCTCCGCCGGCCAGCGTCGACGGGCTCGTCTCGCTGGCGCGCCGGCTCGCGTGGTCGGGTGTGCCCGCATTCGCCGTCGGCGGCCGGGACGGCTGGACGCTGGCCGACTGGTTCTCCAACCTCTACCTTCGCCTGGCCGGGCCCGCGCGATATGACCTGCTGGCGGCGCACAAGATCGCGTGGACCGATCCCTCGGTCATCACCACGCTCCGGCTCCTGGCCACGGTGCTGGACCCGCGGGTCATCGCCGGCGGGCCGCGGGAAGCGGTCGCGACCAGCTATCAGGAATCCGTCCAGCAGGCCTTCGCCTCCCGTCCCGCCGCGGCGATGGTGTTCGAGGGAGACTTCGTGGCCGGGATCATCGACGGCGCGACCCGCGCCGTGCTCGGCGTCGACGCCGACGCGTTCCCGTTCCCCGCGATCGGGCAGCCGGGTCCGATGGTGGTGGCCGGCGGCGACGCCGCGGTACTGATGCGCCGTTCCCCCGCTGGGGACGCGTTCATCAGGTTCCTGGCCGGTCCCCAGGCGGGTGCCATCTGGGCGGCGGCGGGCGGCTTCGTCTCACCGAACGTCAACGTCGGCCTGTCCGTCTACCCGGACGCGATCAGCCGGTCCATCGCGGCCGGCCTGCTGCAGGCGGGCGACAACTTCCGCTTCAGCCTGTCGGATCTGACCCCGGCCGGCTTCGGCGGAACCGAGGCGCAGGGGATGCGGAAGATTCTCCGGCAGTTCCTGGTCAGCCGGGATGTCAGCGGCACCGCGGCGGAACTGGAGCAGGCGGCGGGAAGGGCGTATCCGCCGTGACGGGCCTGAAGGGGCTGAAGGGGCTGAAGGGTTCAGCCCGGCCGGGGCAGGATGCCGTGGCGTACCAGCCAGCCGCGCGCTTCGGTCATGACGTCGGAGCCGGCTACCTCGACCCGCCAGTCCATGAACAGCAACGCGTTGGAGGTCAGCTGGGCCGAGACCGCGTTCACCGGACCGGCCAGCCGGTTGCCAAAACGTCCCATCGCGCGGCTGGTGATCACCGGCACGACGTTCTCAGCGGGTTGCAGGTGGCGGTCGTCGGAGAGGAGGACCAGGTCGCCGGCGGCGAGGTTCCCGTCCGTGGTGTCCAGCACCGTGACGTCGACCACGCCTTCGCGCAGCGCGGTGACGCGCTGCGCTTCGGTATCGAACGGCAGGAACCTGGCAAAGCCAAGCCCGTACACCTTTCGCAACCCCAGGAGGCAATAGGGCCGGTCCGGGCATTCGGGAGAACCACCGAGGGTCAGCCGGCCGGCGGCCCGGCGCAGGTCGCTGACCTTATGCAGGCCCAGGCGACGGGCGGTAGCGTCGGTGACCACGATCCCGTTCTGGTCCTGGGCCGCAGCCGGAGTCATGACCTGGACATGCCACGGGGCCAGCGCACGGGCCAGCGCGGCCCGGACCGCCGCCGGATCCGACACCGGGACGCCGGGACGGACCTCCAGGGTGCGCAGCGCCGTCCCGAGATACTCGGGAACCACGTCCACCAGGCCCTGCTGCAATGCGGGCTCGACGAGTTCGCGGGGGCCGAGGTTGAGCTGGAGCCGCACCGGGATGCCCGCGTGCCGGATGGCCAGCCCGTATATCGCCGCCAGCAGCTCGCTCTCCGAGAAGTTGAAGGAGGCCACCACGACCGGGCCGGCGGCCCGGTCCGCGCTGACCGGAGCCGTCCGGTCCGGACCCGCATGGCACGAGGCGAGCAGGACCAGCGAGCAGACCGCGAAGGCAACCGCACGTCCGAGCCGTGTTGTTCTCCGCGCGGACATGACATCACCTTCTTCGTCACATCGGCGGTGCGGCGATGACCACGCTACCGACACCCCGGCCGGGCCATGAAGGGTCAGACGTCCCTCCTTTGATCACCGCTTCGCCGAGGGGCAGGCGACGCCGGCCCTCTGGGGAGCCCCCGCCGCTGCCCCGCCACATCAACCAGAGCCTCCGCTGGTACCTGCTGCTCGGCGGGATCGCCGGGGCGCTGTGGGCGGGCCTGTCGGTTCCCGTGGTGCTCGGCCTCATCACCCGGGGCGACCTGGTCGTCCTGCACGCGGTGGCGGCGGTGCGCACGGCCTGGCTCACCCAGGTTATGCTCCACGTCAACGGCCTGGCGTCGCCCTGGACAGCACGGCTGGCCGCCTTCGGGACCATCGCGGTGCTCGTCGTGTTCCGGCGTTTCCGGCATCTCGCGGCCTACCTGGCCATTACCCTCGCCGCCGTGCTGCTGATCTCGGCCATGGCGCTGGAGATCGGGCGGATGCGGCCGGCCGGCATCGAGATCCTCGGGCCCTGGCAGGGCTACTCGCAGCCGTCGCGGCCGGTCGCCACGCTGGCCTTGGCGCTGATCGGAATGCTCTACACGCTGGTGCCCGCGGGACGGTGGCGGAACCGGGGCAAGTGGGTGGCCGCGATCGTCCTCGCGGCCCTGTGCGTCGCCCGGCTGTACCTGGCCGTCGATCATCCCACCGACCAGGTGACCGCGCTGATCGTCGCGTGGCCGCTCGCGGTGGTGGGGTTCTGGCTGGTGGTCCCCAACGACGCCTTCCCCATTTCCTACCGGGGCGGGCGCAAGGCGCACCTCGACATCGGCGGCCGCCGCGGCGCGGCGATCGTCACCGCCCTGGACCATCAGCTGGGGCTCACGGTCACCGGCGTGGAGCCGTTCGGCCTGGAGGCGTCGGCCGGCTCGACCCCGCTACGAGTTCAGGTCCGCGCCCCGGACGGCGGACAGGCCACGCTGTTCGGCAAGCTGTACGCGCTCAGCCACCTCAGGTCCGACCGCTGGTACAAGCTGACCAGGACCGTCGTCTACGGGCGCCTCGAAGACGAGAAGCCGTTCTCCACGGTGCGCAGGCTGGTCGAGTACGAGGACCACCTGCTGCGCCTGATGCGGGACGCCGGGCTGCCCACGCCCAGGCCCTACGGCTTCGTGGAGATCACGCCGGAACGCGAGTACCTGATCGTGATGGAGTTCTTCGACGGCGCCCACGATATGAGCCGCGCCGAGGTGGACGACCGGGTCATCGACGACGCGCTCCGGGTGGTGCGGCGCATGTGGGACGCGGGGATCGCGCACCGCGACATCAAGCCCTCCAACATCCTGGTCCGCGACGGCAGGGTACTGCTCATCGACGTGGCGTTCGCCGCGGTGCGGCCGACCCCGTGGCGCCAGGCGGTGGACCTGGCCAACATGATGCTCACCCTGGCCCTGGCCAGCACCCCGGAGCACGTCTACGCACGGGCTCTGACCGTCTTCGCCGCCGATGACGTGGCCGAGGCCTTCGCGGCGTGCCGGAGCATCACCGTCCCCAGCCAGCTTCGCTCCCTGATCCGCGCCGACGGGCGGGATCTGACCGGGCGTTTCCGCCAGCTCGCCCCGGGGCGGCGCCCCGTCCCGGTCCAGCTCTGGGACATCAGGCGCGCCGCGGTGACGGCGGCCTTGATCACGGCGTTCGGCGCGGCGGTATTTCTCGTGGGCATCTACCTGACCGTGGCAGGCCTGCTATGACGCGACGAGATAGCCGTGGCCGGGGCTCCGGGCGCAACCCGTTCGGCATCGCTGTGGCGGCCGTGATGCTGACCGCGGGGGCCGCGCTCACCGGCTGTACCACCACCGGCGGCGCGGTACCCGGCTGCGGTGATCCGCTCCGGCTGGCGGTGGTCGCCCAGTCGGTGCCCAGCGCCTCCTACGTGCCCTGCATCCGAGCCCTACCGCCCGGTTGGGATACCTCCGGGTTCGACCCGACCCAGGACGGCACCGGCTTCCTGCTCAACTCCGACCGCTCGCCGGGGCGGCCGGTGACGGTCCGGCTCGCCGCCACGTGCGATGTCCGCGGCGCCAGCCCGTCCCCGTCGCGAGCCCCGGGCGTGCTCACCTACACGCGGCTGGACTCGATCTCGCCCCGGTTCGCCGGCACCCTGTACGACGTGTTCCCTGGCGGCTGCGTGAGTTACCAGTTCGACTTCGGCTCCGGCTCGCAGATCGCGCTGATGGAGCAGTTCGAGCAGGCCGTCGACTTGTATCCGAGGCAGCAGCTGCGGCTGGTCCTGAAGCAGAAACTCGGCGTGGAGCTGGACCCGTGACCACGGACCGAAAGACCCTTGTTCCGGGGACCTCGGCCCGTGGCCGGTGTCCGCCGCCGCGGGCCAGCGTCGGATGCGGCACCCGCTCATCCGGGGGTGCCGCCCGGCCCGGCCGGGGCAGCCACGGCCCAGCTCAGCGGAGCACGAGATGACACGTTACCCAGCCGACCACGCGGGACTCGAGATATTGCCGTTCGACAGGTGCCTGCAGTTGCTGAGCACCGTGCCGGTCGGACGGGTCAGCTTTCTCGCCGATGGCGAGATAGTGGTCCTGCCGGTGAATCACGTCATGGACGGACCGGATCCGGTCTTCCGAACGGCCCGCGGGTCGAAGCTGTCCGCGGCCGAAGGCCAGAACGTCGTGGCGTTCGAGGCCGACGGCTACGACGAGCGCACCCAGGCCGGATGGAGCGTCCTGGTCAACGGCCGCGCCCAGGCGATCTACGACGACGCGGAGATCCAGCGCCTGAGCCGCCTGGGCCTGCGGCCGTGGGTCAGCGCCGCGGACCGTCCGTTCTGGATCCGGATCCGGCCCACCTCGATCACCGGGCGGCGGACACCGGATCTCGAAGACGGTCAGGAGCGGTAGACCGCCACCGGCATGCCCACCCACAGCGAGGACCACATCCGGTCCATCGCCGGGACCGTCATCCGCACGCAGCCGTGGCTCGCCGGGTACGCCGGCACCGAGGTCATCCCGTGCAGGGCGTAACCGCGGTAGAAATAGTTCGGGCGGTACATCGAGCCGAGCGGCCCGGGCTGCCAGCCGTTGGAGTAGCGCCAGTAGATGCGGAACCGGCCGGTCGGCGTGATCGCCCGGGCCCACCGGCCCTGGGAGTAATACCATGCTCCACTGCCGGTGGAGGAGTCGATGATCCGCTGGATCGTCCCGCCGCGGACGTAGTAGGAGACCTGCTTGGCCAGGTTCACCTCCAGCGACGCGGTCGCCAGCCGGTAGCGGGGCGCCGGGACATACGGCCGGGCCAGCTTGGCCTGGGTGGCCGGGCCGACGATGCCGTCCCGGGTCAGGCCCTGGACCTTCTGGAACGCGATGACCGCGTGGTACGTGCCAGCGCCGAACACGCCGTCGGCCCGGCCCACGTCGAAGTAGTGCAGCGCGGCCAGCCGTTGCTGCAGCGTGACGACCGCGCCACCGCGCGAGCCGAGCCGTAGCACGGGCTGGGCCTGGGCCGCGGCGACGGTGCGTGCGGTCACGCCGGGCGGCGAGAAGGCGGCGGCGCCCGCGGCTGGCGCGGCGGCGACCAGCACGAGCGGGGAGAGCAGAACAGAACAGGCGAAAATGCGGAGGAGCATGGTACTCGCCCCCTTCCACCGAAAGTCCACGGCCGGCTGACTCGCATGGCCAGAGGAGCAGGTCACAGCGTGGCGGCCCGATGGTCCCGCCTGATCAAGGGCCGACTTCGGTCGGCTCATGCGGTGACGTTCGTCCCTGCCGGCCGCCGTTCCCGGCGCTGCACGATGGCGGGAAAGCATCGAAAGATCAGGAGTGAGGATCATGCGCGCTGTGGTCGTCTACGAGTCCATGTACGGCAACACGCACCGGATTGCCGACGCCATCGGAGCCGGGCTCGAGACCGCCTTCGACGTCCGCGTCGTCTCGGTGTCACAAGCGATGCCGGAGGTTATTGCCGATGCCGACCTGGTCGTGGTCGGCGGGCCGACGCACGTTCACGGGATGAGCCGGGCCAGCACACGCAAGGCGGCGGTCCAGGCCGCGGACAAGCCCGTCGGCGGCCTGACGGTCGAGCCGGATGCGCTGGGCCCTGGGCTGCATGAGTGGTTCGGCTCGCTCGGCGACTACCCGGTCAAGGGGGCCGCCTTCGATACCAGGGTGCACGGACCCGCCGCGCTGACCGGCCGGGCCTCCAAGGGCGTGACCCGGCTGCTGCGCAAGCACGGCTTCGACGTGGTCGCGGAGCCGGAGAGCTTCCTGGTGACCAAGCAGGACCAGCTCGAGCCGCACGAGCAGGACCGGGCCAGGGACTGGGCCGCCAAGCTGGCCGCGCGCATCGCGCGGGCTGGCCAGGAAGCGGCCAGATGACGAGGTGAAGGACGATGGCGGGCAGGGATGCGGGTGTGCTCCCGCGATCACCACGTGAGGTTGTTCCTTCGCGCTCCCGGCCACCGGTCGTGCTGCCAGCCGTCATTGCTGCCGAGGGGGCGGCTTTCGCCGTGCTGGCCGGGCTCGACGGCTCCGCGGCATGGCAGGCGACTCGTGTGCTGCTGGTCGTCGTGGTGACCGCCTGGGCCGTCTGGTTCACCCGCCGGGCCGCGCGGGCCGGCCGGGGCGCGACGGCTCTGGCGCTCGGGATCGCGGGCACCGTCGCCGGCGCGGGTGCGGCCAGCGCGCACCTGGCGAAAGCGGGGCTGGACGCGGCGGCGGCCGTGGCGGTCGTCGTGCTGGTGACCGGTGTCGTCCTGCTCGTTTGGGGAGTCGCGATGCTGGTCCGGGCGACGCCGGGCTGGTGGCGGCTGCTGGCCGTGCCGGCGGCGCTGGTGCTGCTGGAGTTCGTGCTGCTGCCGCTGACCGTGGCGGTCAACGCGACCAACCGTCCGCCTAGCCCGCTGGGACCGGCCACCCCGGCACGCTACGGGCTCGGCTATCAGGATGTGGCGTTCCGCACCGCGGACGGGGTGCGCCTGTCGGCCTGGTACATCCCGACGCGCAATGGCGCCGCCGTGGTGCTGCTGCCCGGCGCCGGGTCCACCCGCACCTCGGTGCTCGGGCAGGCCGCGGTGCTGGCCCGGCACGGTTACGGCACGCTGCTGGTCGACACCCGGGGGCACGGCCGCTCCGGCGGGCACGCGATGGACTTCGGCTGGTGGGGGAACCGGGACCTCGCCGCCGCCGTGTCGTTCCTGGACCGGCAGTCAGGCGTCCGGGCCGGGAAGATCGCCGTGCTCGGCGAGTCCATGGGCGGTGAGCAGGCCCTGGCCGTGGCCGGCTCAGACTCCAGGATCCGCGCCGTGGTCGCCGAGGGCGCGACCGGCCAGCAGCTCGCCGACCACGGCTGGCGGCCGCACGACGTCACCGGGGTCATCGATCGCGGGATGGAATGGGTCATGTACACCGCGGCCGGGCTGATCAGCGGCGCCCCGCGGCCGATGAGCATTCCCGATGCGATCCGCGCGGCCGACGGCCGCCCGACGCTGATCATCGCGGGCGGGGCGGTGGCCGACGAGCCGATCGCGGCCCGCTGGTTCCGGGCCGCCTCGCCCGCCACCGTGGAGGTGTGGGTGGTGCCGCATGCCGGGCACACCCAGGGCCTGGCCACCGCGCCCCGGGCATGGGAGGCCCACGTGACCGGCTTCCTTGATGCCGCGCTCAGGCCCTGAATGCCGTGCTCAGGCCCTGAACACGGAGGCCGATCGTCGCATCCGGCAGAGACCTTCGCCTCTGACCTGAACGGGGCTATCGGGCAACCATGCCGTCCATCACCTGGGATACTGGGAATACCGTAACCGGCTGCTACTGCCCATCTCGGTCGGCTGCGGCCTGCTGTCCGTGGGCTACCTGGTGACCGCCAGCCCTATTGCCCCGATCCTGGCGCACGTGCTGAGCCACGCGACCAGCCTGGTGCACGGCGCCGAGCTTCCGCCGCATCCGCACCGCACCCCCGCGTTCAGCACGGACCGGGTCAAGCCCCAGGTCGCATAAGCGAGCGATCCGTGATGGGCACCTAACTCAACGCCGCTTAACCCACGTTGATCGTGGGCGGCGACAAGTTCCCGGGCACTGGCCTCTGGTGCTCCTGCGTTCCCGGCACGCTGCCGTGACGCGTGATACGTGTCGGCCTCCAGCTCATAGGCGTGGATGTCCCAGCCATGTCGCTCATACGACATGGCTGTGGCATCCACGTCGTAAGCCTGGGCACCTAACTGGGGAAGCTGGCGCAGGAACGGGTCGGCGACGCGGTGGCTGGTCACGCGGATGCGTGCGTCCACGGCGACGGCGCCGTCCGGGCGGACGATAACGGGGTTGAGGTCAAGCTCGGCGACCTGGGGCAGGTCGTCGGCGAGCCTGGAGGCGCGGAGCAGCACGTCGCGCAGCGCGGCGATATCGATCTCGTGCTCGAGTAGGACCCGGGCGGCGCGGATAGAACGGATCAGGTCGTCGGCGTCGGCGTCGGTGAGGGGGGCTAGCCGGGCGGCGTGGTCGGCGAGCATGTCGGTGGCGATCCCGCCGAGCCCGAACACCACCACCGGGCCGAACACCGGTTCCTGGACAACGCCGACGATGGTCTCGATGCCGCCGGTGATCATGGGCTCGACCAGCACTCCGGACATCCGCCCGCCGAGGCTGGAGTGCAGTCGGCGCATCGCGGCGCGTACCTCGTCGTCTCCGCGCAGGTCCAGTTCGACGGCGCCAGCCGCGGTCTTGTGCAGCAGGCCTGGTACCTCGGCTTTGATCACCACGTGACCGCCCAGGCCGGCCGCCGCCTCGACAGCGGCGTCGGCGTCGGCGGCGCGGCGGAACGGCACCATGGGGAGGCCGTAACAGCGCAGCAGACCGTCGGCCTCCTCGGCGGACAGCCACCCGCCACCCGGCATCCGGACGAGGAACGAATCGACGATCGAGCGG
>Ga0306920_100006633_pt1 | contig 15149 bp, 9 predicted proteins | sample flu12Cox44000170_FD_204666 | JGI IMG/M metagenome (GOLD analysis project Ga0306920, IMG submission 204666) | Lab enrichment of tropical soil microbial communities from Luquillo Experimental Forest, Puerto Rico - flux4day.12C.oxic.44.000.170 (v2)... | ecosystem: Environmental > Terrestrial >... | reverse complement strand
ATCTTCGTACAAGGCCAACACTTCAGTGGCACGGCTTTCGAGCTAGACGGCACCGATAACCAGGATCCGATTTTGGGGATCATTGTTGTCAACCCGAATTTGGATGCTATCGAAGAATCCAAAATTTCGCTGCAGAACTACGACGCGGAGTTTGGCAAGGCCGTGGCGGGCGTTGTAACGGTCCAGACGAAATCCGGAACCAACACATTGCACGGAAGCGGGTTTTACGATTGGCGGAATGACGGCCAGCAAGCGCGTGATCCCTTCAAGAATCCTCCCGGTGTTCCCCTCCCCCACGCGGACTTTAAGCAATTTGGTGGTGCTGCTGGCGGGCCGATCATCAAAGACAAGTTCTTTGTCTTCGGAGATTATCAGGGCACGCGGCAGACCGGCGGCGTCACCAATCAGTTGACGATCCCGACCGCTGAAGTGATCCAAAGTTGTATTCTCGCGACAAACGCCGCCAGCAAAACTCCGGGTTTTTGCGATTTGAGCCAGTATCTCGGAAACCCCTCAATTAACCAAGGAGGTCAGGCGTATGACCCTGCCACAGGGAGCCCCGTAGATGGATCGGGACGCACTCCCTTCGCGGGTAATCTCATTCCCATCGCGCGAATTCCCATGCAGGCCCAAAAAATCCTGGCAGATTTTCCTACGCCCACCTCCAGCGGCGTGATCAATAACTTTATAGGTTCTGGCTCCGGGCCGTACAACCAGAATAGCTTCGATACGCGCTTCGACTACTCTGCCCCTCGCGGCTACAACGTCTTCGGGCGCTTTAGCTTGGATTATTTCACCCTCTCCGGGCTTGGAACGCTAGGAATCCTTGGCGGGCCAGGCTTTGGACCCGGAGGCTTGAACGGAAATTCTACGGTGCATAACTACAGTTTGGCCTCGGGCTTTAACAAGGCGCTCGGGACCAAATGGCTGACCGATGTGCGCTTTGGTTGGTTCCGGTATAACCCGCAAACGGCCTACTCCGATGCCAACTCGACTCCCATGAATACGTTTGGCGTACCGGGCTTGAACCTAGGTACTCCGGACACCGGCGGCTTGTCGACATTCTTCTTCCAGGGGAACGGTTTGAGCAATGGCACCGGCAGCACCATCGCCGGCGCTCAGTCGGGGGCTTTCGGTGATGGCTTGAACGTGGGGCGTTGCAACTGCCCGCTGACCGAAAAAGAAGACCAATATCAATGGGTCAACAACTGGACGCGCATACTAGGGAACCACCAAATCAGGTTTGGCGGGGATATTCGCTACGCAAAAAACCTGCGCGTGCCGAGCGATGCTAACCGCACTGGAATCCTTAACTTTAACTCCGGCGGTACCGCTCAGGGTGGCAGTGGCGGTCTGGATTTGGCTACCTTCCTGCTCGGAGATGTCACGAGCTTCAACCGCTTTGTGAGCACGAGCCTCAATGCCGCTGAGCGGCAGAAGCGCTTTTTCTTTTATGGGCAGGACACCTTCCGAGTGAGCTCCAAGTTCACCTTCAACTATGGCTTGCGCTGGGAGATCTATTTTCCCGAAACCGTCAATGGCAAGGGGAACGGAGGCTTCGCCAATATTAACCTGGCAAACCCAGGCGTTACCGGCGGAATCATCCGCGTTGCCGGCTATGGCAACAACAGCCTGAGCGGCAACGTCAACAACTCTCTGCACGCCTTTGCCCCGCGCATCGGCATCGCCTACCAGTATGACTCGAAGACCGTGGTCCGGCTCGGATACGGGCGGAGCTACGACATTGGCGTATTCGGCTCGAACTTCGGCCATGTCGTTACCCAGAACCTGCCAGTCCTGGCGAACCAGGACATTCACGACTCAAGCCTTCCCGGGCAATCCAACTTCACCAACGACCGCAGCGCCGTGTTTACGCTTGCACAGGGTCCTTCGGCGCTGGCACCAATCACTATTCCGGCCGATGGCATCTTGCCGCTTCGTGGTCCTCAGAACGCAGTCGATCCTCGAGTGCGGCCCACGACCCAGCGTTTGCCGACTCTTGATGCCTGGAACGCCACGCTTCAGCGACAAATAACGCCGACGATAAACCTCGAGATCGCGTACATCGGTAACAAAGGTACGCATACGTTTGCCGGCAATGGCCCGGCGTACAACGCGAATGCGGTTGCTATTGGATCTGGGACCAGCAAGTATTCCTGCCTGGCCCCAGGCGCCACTGGCAATCCGAGTGCAACGATGTTCGACTGCACACCGAGTTTTTTGCCGTCGATTCCAACTTCCTGGCGCCGCCGTTTGAATCCTAATAACGTACCGGCATTCACCTATCCGAATTTCTTGGACTCCAGCGGAAACCCGCTGACGTGCTGCGCCGTGGACGTTGGCAACTACTTCGGAAACGATGCCAGCACGAGCTATGGCGCTCTCGAGATGAAGGTAGAGAAGCGCTTTTCGCAGGGCTTGCAATTCCTGGCTCACTACACCTACTCGAAAGCCTATAATTACAGCGCCGATGGTTTCGGGGGCTACTATTCGGTGGATCCGAAGTTTGTCTACGGACCGGATGATTTCAATCGTAATCACGTCTTCGTAGCCAATGCGGTCTACGAATTGCCCGTTGGCAAAGGGAGAAGGTTCATGAGCAACGCCAGCCGGGCGATGGACTACGCAATCGGCGGGTGGCAGATCTCCAACACCTTGACTTGGAGTGGAGGGTTACCCTTCACCCCGACCATCGGTGAGTGTAACGCGATTGCTGACGCTGGGCCGTGCTATCCCGACCTGCTGCCAGGCCAGTCCTTCAGCACAGGAAAGCAGCGGGACTCGAAAGGCAATCTCACATGGTTCACGCCGGTCGCTTCACTTAGCCAAGCGACCTTTTCAGCCACGGACTTGACCGGTCAAGATAGTTGCACGCTCACCCGGACAACCTCCGGCCCATTTCGCCTGCCGGCCTGCGGTCGTATCGGCAATGCGGGACGGAATTGGCTGCGCGGGCCGCACGCGTTCTTCTCCGACATGTCGGTGGCGAAGAACTTCAACATTACGGAGAAATATAGAGCGCAATTCCGCTTTGATGCCTACAACGTGTTCAACCATCCCGTTCTGGGCTTCAGTTCCACGCAGGGCAATACCTGCATCGACTGCGGCGGAGGCGGCATAATCAGTGCGATCGAAGCTGACGCCTCGCCGAATGCACCAAACGGCATGCGACAACTGCAGTTCGGCCTGAGATTCTTTTTCTAAAACGACAGGCCGCCGCCCCAACGGGGAGTCTTGACCGACTCCCCGTTTTTTTCTGGGTCTTTTGGGAAGACCGAACAGGTGAATTGTCAAATAGACAGCCACTCGTACGGGGAAGTAAGATTTTGACTGTCAGGCTTCAGGAAACCGGTCATGGCTCACTCTAGCTTCAGCTCGCGGCCACGAGCCACCCTCCTATCGTCGGCCCTTACAATCGTAGTTCTCGTTCTTACCTCGCCCCTTTTTCCGGCTGCGCAAAAGACGGCGCTGCACCTCGACGGAACCCCAGCAGATCCCTTCTTGGAAAACGCCGGAAAACCGGTTGTGCTCCTCTTTGTGCGAACCGACTGCCCCATCTCCAACCGCTATCTACCGTTGATCGAGCGAATCAGCTCGCAATATGCTGCAAAGGTAGCCTTCTGGCTGGTGTATCCAGGCAAGACCGCTTCGGCTGAAAGGGTTCGCCAGCATGAGAGCGACTACGGCTATAAACTCCACGCCTTGCGCGATCCCGAACACGCCCTGGTCCTCGAGGCGCAAGTCCAGGTCACCCCAGAAGCGGCGGTCTTCGACGCGCATCACCGGCTCCTCTACCATGGCCGCATCGATAACTTGTATGAAGACGTTGGCCGCGCCCGGCCTGCCGCCACCACCCATGAACTTGCCGACGCTATCCAAGCGGCCCTGACTGGGAAGGCGCCACCACCCAATACTCCTGCAGTGGGATGCTATATCGCGGACCTCGAATGAGCTCTTTGTCGCGAACGGTTATTGCCTGCTTGCTTGGATTCACTTCAGCGACAGCTGCGGCTCTTGCCAAGCACGAAGCCAAGGCCCCCCAGCTCCTGCCTTCGGCGCCACAAGTCACCTTCAATCGCGATATCGCTCCCATCATTTTTCATTACTGTGCCCCCTGCCACCACTCCGGTGAAGCTGGTCCCTTTCCGCTGCTGACCTACCGAGACGCGAGAGCGCGCGCCCGCCAGATCGCCGCTCTCACATCCACGGGCTTCATGCCGCCCTGGCTTCCCGTGCCGCAGGAGTTGCGTTTTGCCGATGAGCTTCGCCTGTCTGACGGACAAATTGCGCTCATTCAAGAATGGGTTCAGCAAGGGGCCATCGAAGGCGCGGCTGCCGATCTTCCTGCTGCCCCGCAATTTGCCGCAGGCTGGCAAATCGGCCGGCCGGATAAAATCATCGAAGCCGAAAAACCTTACACTCTTCCCGCCAGTGGTTCGGACATGTACTGGAATTTCATCTTTCGCTCGCCTGTCGACGGTACACGATGGGTGAAAGCCATTGAGATTCGGCCGGGTGATAAACGCGTCGTTCACCACGCCAACGTCCTGGTGGATCGAGAGCAGTCTTCACGTCGCCAGGAAAAAGAGCCGGGCGCAGGTTTCCCGGGCATGGAACTTAAAATCGAATCAGAGACCTTCGATCCGGACAGCCACTTCTTTTTTTGGAAACCTGGCACGGTGCTTAAGCCCGAGCCCGAAGGCATGGCTCTGCGACTGGACAAAAACACCGATTTGGTGCTCAACATTCATTTACAGCCTTCGGGCAAGCCGGAAAAGATCCAGCCGAGCCTGGGTCTGTATTTCACCGACAAACCCGCCACTCTATTCCCTCTGCTGCTGCAGATGGAGAACGATCAGCAACTCGACATCCCTCCCGGAGAAAAACATTTCGTAGTAACCGACCAGTTCACGCTTCCCGTTGATGTGGATGTGCTAGCCATTTATCCCCACGCGCATTATCTCGGCAAGGATTTGCAGGCCTTGGCGGCGTTGCCGGATGGCTCTCGAAAGACACTGATTCATATTCCTCAATGGAACCTGAACTGGCAGGCGGTTTACCGTTACCAAGAGCCGGTGCCGTTGCCGAAAGGCACCACCATTACGATGCGCTTTGTCTACGACAATTCCAGCGACAATATCGCCAACCCTAGCGATCCTCCGCGCCGGGTCCTTGCCGGGAATCGCTCGAGTGACGAAATGGCCCACCTGTGGCTTCAGGTTCTTCCCCACGCTCTACCCGGCGCGGCCACCGATCCACGCATGGTGCTTCAGGAAGCTATGGCGCGGCACAACGTGGACAAGAATCCTGCTGACTTCGAGGCCCACTATAACCTTGCTGCCATGCTTCTTGCCCGCGGCGCCCAACAGGGCGCCATCGAGCAGTTCGAACAGGCCGTGCGCCTTCGTCCCGAGGACGCTACCGCAAACAATGCACTCGGCGCTTCGCTTTTGGCCGCAGAACGATCCTTGGAAGCCATCCCGTATCTGATGGCGGCCATCGGCGCACAGCCGTCTAATTTTGACGCGCACTATAATTTGGCAAATGCTCTTGCCTCCCAGGGCAAGTTTCTCGAAGCGATTGAGCACTATCGCGTTTCTGTCCGCTTGCGCCCGGACGACGCCAATGCGGAAGCTAATTTAGGCAGCGCTCTGGCGCAAATCGGCAATCTTCGAGAAGCCAAGCTTCACTTTGAGCGGGCGCTAGAGATCGATCCCAACCACGAGTTGGCGCGCGAAAACCTTGAGCAAATTAGTCACGCTTCGAAAGATCCCAAGCCGTAACGGAGAGATTGCCCGTGCCTCGAGGAGCAAAAGCATCGACGCGACAGACCGGGGGAAGATTCCGGTGCCCGCGGTTGACGGTCTTTTTTCCTCTGGCTTTCCGTGTCGGAACCAGGCTTTTGATCGCTTTGCTGTTTTTTTCGGGGGCGGGCTCAGGACGCGCCGGGCAGGAAAAGGTCGAAGCTCCACAACCAAAATCGACGGTCTCGGCCGACAGTGCGTTTGACGCGGCAAGGCGCCTGGCACAGCAAGGCAAATTCGACGAGGCCCTGGCGCAGCTTGAGACGCTCGCGGCGAAACAACCGGATGCCAAGGGCCTCGCGCATGAACGGGGAATCGTGTACTACAAGAAAGGCGACTACTTGAAGGCCATCGACAGTCTTCACGAGGCGCTCGCGGAAAATCCCGGCGATGGCGAAGCCACCCAGTTGCTGGGGTTATCCTATTATCTTGCCGGGCGGCCAGCCGAGGCCATCGTTCCGCTCGAAAAAGTCCAAGCCTGGTATCCCAGCGCCAACGTGGACGCCGCCTACATCCTGGGCATCTGCTACCTCGAGACCAAGGCCTACGGCGATGCCCGCAAAGCGTTCGCCAAAATGTTCGCCGTACCGCCCGACTCCGCGGCCGGCTATCTGTTCACCGCGCGGATGATGTTGCGCTTTGGCTTCGACGTGGTCGCCGAGGAGTACGCGACGAAGGCCGTCGAGCTAGATCCCAAGCTGCCGCTGGCGCATTCCTTGCTCGGCGAAATTTATCTCTACAAATCGCGACTTCCGGAAGCCACCGTGGAGTTTCAGAACGAGCTTCGGCTGAATCCAGGCGACGCCGCGGTGTACAACAAACTGGCGGACGCCTACACCCGCGCGCAGAAATACGAAGATGCGGAAAAACTTCTGCAGCGCTCGATTTGGCTCGACGCGACATCCACCGGCCCGTACATCCTGATGGGCAAGGTACTGGAAAAAAAAGGAGAATCCGCGCTAGCCGCTCGGGCTTTGCAGCGCGCGATCGCCATGGATCCGAATAATCCGATTCCCCATCACTTGCTCGGGCTGGCTTATCGCGATTTGGGTCGGACCGAAGACGCGGATCGCGAACTCAAATTATCAGAACAACTGCAGGACCGTACGAACGCGAAGCCTTGAATGGAAGATTCGCAGGAGTAACTTATAGGGAGACTGTCCGTGCCGAAGCTCAGAAAGCTTTCTTATCTCGCCATCGTCCTCGGTATTTGCCTTTCCGCGATCCCGGCCGAAGCACAACGCGTTGCCTCTCTTGCGCGCGATGCCTCATGGGCGCGAGTCGAGCAGAAGCAGGCGGCCGAAGCCGCACAAGATCCGTGGTGGAAGCAGGCGGTAATTTACGAAATCTATCCGCGCAGCTTCCAGGATTCAAACGGCGACGGCGTCGGCGACATCAATGGCATCACGTCCCGCCTGGACTACCTGCGCGACCTCGGGATTGGCGCCATCTGGATCACGCCGATGTACCCCTCGCCGCTGGTTGATTTCGGATACGACGTCGCCGATTACACCGCGATCGATCCTCTCTATGGCACCATGGCCGATTTCGACCACCTGGTGGCGGAAGCGAAAAAGCGAAACATCCGTGTGATCATGGATTTCGTTCCCAATCACAGTTCCGACGAGCATCCGTGGTTCAAGGAGTCGCGCTCCTCTCGCAGCAACCCGAAGCGCGACTGGTACATCTGGCGCGACGGGAAAGGCCCGGGCCAGCCACCCAACAATTGGCAATCGTGGTTCGGCCATTCCGCGTGGGAATTCGATCCCCCCACCGATCAGTATTATTACCACCACTTTTACGTCCAGCAGCCAGACTTGAATTGGCGCAATCCCGAGGTGCGCAAGGCCATGTACGACGCCATGCGCTTCTGGCTGGATCGCGGCGTGGCCGGTTTCCGTCTCGATGCCGTCTCCCGCCTATTCGAAGATCCGAACTTGCATGATGACCCGATTCTTCTCGGCAAGAATGCCTACGGCGATCCGAATATTCAGCACAAATACACCGACAATTTGCCGGAAATCCACGATGTGCTCCGCGAGATGCGCCGCGTGGTCGACGCTTATCCGGGGAGTCCGGTGCTCATCAGCGAAGCCGATGAGCCCAACATCAACGAGCTCACGAAGATGTACGGCGCGAAGGACGATGAAGTCCAGTTGCCCATGGACTTTCAAATTGCCGACGTCAACAAACTATCCGCGCCGGAATTTCGCCGATTGCTCGACCAAGTGGAGCGTAACACCGCTCACGGTCAGCCCCTTTTCTTCTTCAGCAACCACGATCAGCCGCGCCAGTGGGACCGCTATGGCGACGGTGTTCACAATGATCAAATCGCCAAGCTCATGGCCGCCCTGCTTCTAACCACGCGGCAAACACCCCTGATGTATTACGGCGAGGAGATTGGCATGAGGACCACGCCGCCGACGCGCAAGGAAGATGTTCAGGATCCCATTGGCAAAATCGGCTGGCCGAAGGAGAAAGGCCGCGACGGCGAGCGCACGCCGATGCAGTGGGACAATTCAAAAGACTATGGCTTTAGCACCGCGGATCGCACCTGGCTCCCGATACCGCCCAGCGGCGAGCAATACAATGTCAGCGCTGAGTCGAAGGACCCTCGCTCCATCTTGTCCTTCTACAAGGGCCTGCTCGCGCTGCGCCAAAGCGAACCGGCTTTGCGGAACATGCGCCAAGGAAGCTATGTCCCTTTGAATCGCGATGATCCCTACGTGCTCGCCTATTTGCGCAAGAATCCCGGCAGCGGCGACTCTGTTTTGGTCGTCCTGAACATGAGCGGCGAGCCGCGAACGGTCAAGCTCGATCTCGCCTCGCTGGGGATCAAGGGGAGCTCCGCAAAGATACTTATTGCCTCCCCGCAGCCCGAGGAAACCTCCATGTCCTTGGAGCATTTTGTGATTGCCCCGTTCGGCGCCTTCGTCGGAGCGGTTCGCTGAATAATTCATAAACCGCTCGAAGATCTTACAAAGAATGACCGGGTTGCTCGGCTATCACCGTCAGAAGACGAAATGCTCCCTGCGGGGCTATCATGGTAGTGGAGAACCATTCGAGCACGCCACCTGCGGCCTGGAGTAACAACATGAGGCGATTCCAAGTCTTGTCGGTGTTCTTGTTCGCGAACTTGCTCGCGGCGGACCTTGCCTGGGCGCAAGAAAAATCGGCCGAACCACAAATGGGCATGGAGCACCAACATCACGGCGGCTTCATGCAAGGGGGAATGCACCATGTCGTCGCCAAGGGCGTGACGCTCGGCGCGAAAGTGGACGCTGCGGCGCACATCGTCACGCTCCGCGTCGGACCGATGGATCTTCCCGCGCACACCGGTCACATGAAAATGCCGCAGCCCCCGGATCAAGTTTGGCAGGTCCCGCTTGAAGGCTGGCTCCTGGCGTATCATCCGAGGCTCGTGGATGCCGCGGGGAACGAAGTTCCAGGAACCGTCCTTCACCACACGGCCTTCTGGAACGAAAACCGCTCCGACTTTCTTTGCCCCAACAAGGAAGAGCATATTTTTGGCGCGGGCGGCGAGATGACCGACTGGGTCGAAGTACCCGGCTATGGTTATCGCGTCGAGAAGGACGACAGAATCCGCATCGAAACGATGGTCTATAATCCCACCGCCACTTCCTACGAAAAGGTTTATCTGGAAGTGCTCATTCCGTTTCAGGACGCGGCCGAACTCCCCGCGCGCACGAACGTCTATCCTGCGTGGATGGACGTGAAGTCCTGCGGGAATTCCAGTTATGACGTACCTGCCGGCAAAAGCGAAAAATCAGGAACCGTGACGGTGAAGTATGACGGCGTACTTCTTGGCGTCGGCGGCCATCTCCACGACTACGGCAGGCAAGTCGTCCTTGCGGATCTGACGCGCAACCAAACCGTGGCCACGCTCGATGCCAAAGTGGACGATCAGGGTCGCCTGGAGGCCGTTCCCGTAAAACTGTTTGTCGGGGAGGGCGGCTTCAAGCTTTCCGCCGGCGACGTTCTGAAGACTTCCGCTACCTACGACAATCCTACCGGCAATCTACTTCGCGACGGCGCAATGGGCATCGCGGTGGGCTACTTCGTCCCAAACGACGCTTCCAAAATGGCGGCGCTGCGCCGCAAAACGCCAGCCATCCACGAAATGGCTCGAATGACGCACGACCACTGAAACGTGGGTAAAGCTGCCCTCCATAGGCCTAATGGTCGGTTAGTCGTCGTGGCGATAGGGAGGCTTTGGCTGTGCAGAGGGATTCACCGGGGAGCCAGCAGACCCCTCGGGCGCTCGAGGCGTCACACAGTCGTTCGTGGCGGGCGTATTGTTAGCAGCAGCGGTCGCGCACGGCGCAGGCGAGGTCGGATTGTCAGGGGTCTTCGCATCCGCATTCGGCTGATTCTGCGCGGAAGCATGTTCGAGGATGCGCCGCGCATAGTCGGCGATGGTCTTAACCCCGGAAGCATAATCCTGGTTAGGAGTGCGGACGCCGCCGTTATAAGCGCCGATGGCTTTCTCCACGTTGCCTCCGAAATGGTCGAGCAAATCGCGCAATAGCAAGCCGGCATAAGTGGTAAGCACCGCGTCGCTGACATTATTCAGGTCCAGCTGGCGAGGCGGGCGAAGCCGCGCGGGCAGTTTGCTGTAGTCGCGTTTGTCATGCAGATAAAGCTGGTGCGCGGCGCGCAGGGTCTCGCGGGTAATTTGCCAGGTGCCCATGGCATAGTCGCTGACCATCACGCGCCTGCGCGTCCGCCGGAGAACGATGTCTCCCCGCTGCGCACGCTTCTTCCAAACCGCGTGGGCCAGATCTCCGTTCACGTCCATGTAGTCGTTTTCCATGGCCCCTACGCCCATGAAATAATCGAGAGGCAGGTCATAAAAGTGCGCGACGTCGAGAATGTCGGAAGCCAATTGCGTGGCCTGCTCGCGCGTCAAGGGTCGCGGCCCATCCTGACTGCCGCCCACCACGCGATTGTCGGTTTGTGATTTGAAGATGAGAAATTGCGCCAGCGCCGGCAGCAGCTTGGAGGAGTTGATTGTTTCTAGTTTCTCTTCCGCCGGCAGATCATAAGCCACGTCGAAGGTGTGACTCTCCTGCTGGTAATAGGAAAGCTCCTGTTGGGACCAGGTCTCCAATTCGTAATGGGCTATGAGGTTACGGCTTTCAAGGTCTGCAAGTTGCGGAACCGCGGCGAGTAAATCGTTGTCTGTGACGATGTGGATCTTGTAGCTCGGCCCCTTTTTTGTGTTGACCGCCGTCAGCAGCATGCGCGAGGTGTCGTGTCCCGCGCGCGCTTCGCGCCCGCGCAAATACTCAAAGCGCAAAAACGCCTCCATTTGGTCGTTGAAACTCGAGACTTCCGCTACGGGCACGCCGGGCGTAAAAGGAAAGACCAGCCGGTTGTTCTCTACGGCGCTAATCGGAGCTCTCGGATGAGCCGAAGCCGGCAAATCCAGAGGCCAGAGACGGTAGTCGGTGTACCCGCAGGCCGCAAAAACCAGCACGCCGGCGGCAAGACACAGCGCATATCGGACGAGCTTTTGGAAGAGTCTTATTGCCGACATGGCTTCGGCCTCCTCTTAAGTGTAGATGACTGCGGACTGCTGCAGTTGCATCTTTCACCGTCGAGGAAAAGCATCCCAGTTGCCGTTAGCCTTCGGTTCGCGGGGTATTTTGCAAGTGATTGACACACAAAGACTTACAGCAAAAAGAAGCCACCATCTGAGGGGCCAAGGCCTCCGCATGGCGTGTGTAGATTACCACAATGTGGCCGAGCACGCTCGATCGACTCGCAGTTCGCTCGGCTCTCGGGTACGCAGTTCCCATTGCAATCTGACAATTCGGGCTACACACGCCGTCCGGCGAAGCTCAAGCTAGGTCACGGCCCGCCCGGCGATCCCCGAGCGGGTAAGAACGAGTACCGTCGATCTTACGCCGTGGAAGTCGCGGCCTTCTCGGCGGTTCCCAGGGTATAAACGACCACGGCTTTCTTCCCGCCTTTTGCGGCCGTGGCGTGGATGGAGTTCAGGTTGACGCCCTTCTTCTCGAGCGACGCCAGACATTGCGCCAGTGCCCCCGCTTTATTGGGCAGTTCGTACTGCTCGGCGGCAGTCTCTTGATACGAGATATTTGCCCCATCCAGTGCTTTCTTGGCTTTTTTCGCATCCTCGGCGACGAGCTGGACTGTGCCGGTCGTCCCTTGCGAGGTTCCCAGTAGCGCCAGAATATTTACCTTCGAGTCCCCCAGTGCCTTCGCGATGCGTGCGACTGCGCCGGGCTGGTTGTCGACAGAGATCGTGAATTGTTTGGTTTTGGCCATGCCGCACCTCCTGTGGCCGCGATTATACCCCCACTCCCGGCACGGTGGTTTTGACGGCCTAGATTTGCTGGCCCTTCCAGCGTCCTCGACGGAAAAGAAGGATTCCCGCTGCGGCAATGGCTGCTTCGGCGACGACAATGGAAATGTACACGCCATTCGCGCCCAGGTTTGCGGTGATCGCGAGAAAATAAGCCAGTGGAATCTCCAGAACCCAGAATCCGAAGAAGTGAACGTAGGTTGGTGTGACCGTGTCGCCTGCGCCATTGAAGGCCTGGAGCATCACCATACCGTACGCATAGCCGATATTTCCGTAGCTCAGGATGCGCAGGCATGTGGCGGCCAGTGGCACGACCACCGGGTCATTGGAGAACAGGCGAACGATGGGCGTGGCAAAGAGCAGAAAGATCACGCCGATGACGCCGAGAAACAGCATGTTGTAAAAGCCCGTGCGCCAGACAGAAATCTGGGCGCGTTCCGGCTGCTTGGCGCCCAAATTCTGCCCCACGAGCGTAGCCGCAGCGTTGCTCAAACCCCAGCTCGGCAAAATCACGAAGATGAGGATGCGGATGGCAATGGTGTAGCCAGCCAGCGCCGCCGAGCCGAAGATGCTGACGATCCGCACCAGCCCGATCCAACTCGTATGTGCAATGGCAAACTGCAGAATGCCCGTGAGGGAAACGCGCAGCAGCCGGAGGAGCACTTGAAAATTAACCTTAATCTGGCGGCGCAGGATGCGAATGCGTTCCGTGCCGCGCAGCAGGCGGTAAAACTGATACAGCACACCGATACTGCGGCCGGTAAAAGTGGCCAGTGCCGCGCCGGTGACACCAAGTTTCGGAAACGGTCCCCAGCCAAAAATCAGGCAGGGGTCGAGGACCAGATTGATAATGTTCGAGACCCAAAGCAGACGCATGGCGATGGCGGCATCGCCGGCCCCGCGAAAAATGGCGTTGTTGAGAAACAACATCAGGATGACGCCGCCGCCGCCAAGCGCGATGCGCGCGTAACTGGAGCCAACGCTAATGATTTGTGGCGACGCCCCCATCAAGCGGAGCAACCTCGGCGCATAGACCACACACGGCGCGCCGACAAGCAGGGAAACCGTCAGCCCGAGGATGATGGCTTGGACACCGGCAACGGCGGCGGCTGCGGGATCCTTTTCTCCAATGCGCCGCGCCACCATCGCCGTAGTCGAGAGGCTCAGCCCGAGTCCGATGGCAAAGACCAGGCTGAGCAGCGATTCGGTGAGGCCGACGGTAGCCACGGCATCCGCGCCGAGTCGGCCAACCCAAAAGACATCCACAACCGCGAACAAGGATTCCAGCACCATTTCCAGGATCATCGGGATGGCGAGCAGCAAAATCGCCCGATTGAGGCTTCCGCTGGTGAAATCCGCGTGCGAGCCGCGCAGCGCTTCACGAATCGAACTCCAAATCGGCGGTGGCGGAGCCGCCGGAACGATGACCTGTTCAGCTGACATAAAAACCTTGGCTTTCTCGATATGCGCGCATCAAAGATCGACGGCGCAAACGCGGTTCGACGAATGAAATGGTAGAGAACCGGGGAAAGTTCAAGTCCGCGGGAGCGGATTAGTTAGTTTGGGGAAATCGCGCGACAAACACCTTCACTTCCTTGGCGCTGCCCCGGCGCAACGAGAACGTGCTCCAGAATCGCGTGGGCGTTTCCTCTGGTTGGGGCATTTTAGCGTTAATCCGGGCGCTTTGGCCAGCAAAATCGCGGCCCAAGCGCCTGGGGCTTGATGCAACCCAGAATGGCCGGGCTAGGCTCGAGCGATCCGCCCGATCAAGTCTTCCTGCTCGAGTTTAGATTCGGCCCCGATGGTGAAGGCGTCCAGGAGGTCCAGCGAAAGGGCAAACCGCAGCGCTTCGTCTTGTCGGTTTCGCAAATCCCCCTGGCCAAGAATCTTCATGCCCACAATGGCATGCCCGTTGGCGCGCATTTCACGCATCACGCTCACGACGGTGTCGGGTGCGGCATCCATATAGGCCCCCGCCGGATTGATGCGCACGAGATGGACCTCGACCCAAGGCGATTTGGCGGCGCCGCGCAGTGCTTCGATGCTGTGACACGAACAGCCATGCGCCCGGATAATGCCCTTCCGCTTGGCATCCGAGAGCACCTCCATCACCGGTTGGAAGCGCTCCGTCCAATCGCCTTCCGTGAGGCAATGCATCAGGCAGATATCGATGTAATCGGTTCCCAGCTCGCGGCGGAAGCGCTCAAGGTCGGCGCGCGCCGTCGCGGCGTCCCGTGCCCAGGTCTTGGTAAGAACGGTAACTTTGTCGCGCGGCACGTGCTTCAACGCCTCAGCCACGTGTGGATGGCTGCCATAGGAATCTGCCGTGTCAAAAAACCGCAATCCATGGTCGTAACCGTTCAAAAGCAGATCGCGCAGTCCCTCGATGCCCAGCGCGGTCTGGTGAGAATGATGGCCGCTGCCGACCGTTCCCGTCCCCATCGCCAACCGACTGGTTTGGATGCCCGTGCTTCCCAGCCTAACGGTGTCAGAAGCGGTGAATTTTCGCGTTAGCGCCGGGATCGCAAACGTTTGGTTCGCGAGCGTCTTTGGATGTAGCCAAAGCGCTCCCGCTGCGCACGCCGTCCGATGCAGAAATTCGCGCCGTTTCATGGAGGCCTCCGAGCGACGAAGGTTCAGATTCTTCTCTACCTTGGACGCAAAAATACCCCCTCCGGTATCCCGCGCGCAAGCAAATCGCGGCAGAAAAATCAGAAGGCCCGGCCGGGCCGCCCCTCCGTCGCCTTCCGAAGAGACTCCTCGAGTGATATCCTCCCCGTGGTGCGAAAATGAAAACGACGCAACTCACAGACACAAAGCCCGTTACTCCCGTGAGCCGCCGCAAGTTCCTCGAGCAGGGCGCCGGCGCGGCGCTGGTCTTCTCGGTTGTTCCCAGGTACGTTCTAGGCGGCCCGGGGTACGTCCCTCCAAGCGATAAAGTCAACATCGCCTTCATCGGCGTGGGCGCGCAAGGTCTGCGCGTCATGCTGCAC
>Ga0306920_100006631_pt1 | contig 15150 bp, 12 predicted proteins | sample flu12Cox44000170_FD_204666 | JGI IMG/M metagenome (GOLD analysis project Ga0306920, IMG submission 204666) | Lab enrichment of tropical soil microbial communities from Luquillo Experimental Forest, Puerto Rico - flux4day.12C.oxic.44.000.170 (v2)... | ecosystem: Environmental > Terrestrial >... | reverse complement strand
CCGCCGAAGTCGTGGATGGTGCGCGGTGAGTCCACGGCGGTTACGGCGGTGCCGGTGATGTACCAGTGAGCCGATATCGCAAGCACGGCTCGCGGCCGTGGCAGCGTGGCCCCGAGCGCCGCCCAGCCGCGTGTCCAGGCGTTGGCCTGCAGCGCGTTCATCGGGCTGCCGTGCCCGAGGAACAGCGCCGGCAGGCGCACGGGTGTCTCAGGCATGCGCGGGGGGAGCCGAAGGCGCGGCGTGTGCGCCGGGTGCGGCCAGCAGCTTGACCGCGGACTGATAGAGCCTGGCGCGCAGTGCCAGGCGCTCGCTGGCGCGCGTGACGTAGCGCACCGCGATCTCGACGCCCCCAGCCGCCGGTCGCACCGCGATGCCCGGCTGCGCGGTAAACCCGAGGCCACGCTGGCCACGCGAGGCGCGCCGCCATTCCTGCTCGGCCTCAGCGGCATCCTTGGCGGTGGCTGCGGTCACTTCCTTCTGGATGGCATCAGCGATCGCGTGCGGATCGCGATCGTAGGGCACCATCACCGACAACTCGTCCCACAGCCACTGGCCCGAGGTCGAGAAATTGAAGTAGTGACCGGAGATGGCGAAACTGTTGGTGAAGGTGACACGGCGACCGGTGGGATGCCCGGCGTCCGTCCAGTTGCCGGTCTCGAGCAGCACGGTGTGGAACATGTTGAGCTCGACCACCTCGCCGCTCACACCGTTGATCTCCACCCAGTCGCCGAGCCGCATGCCGTTCCGGCCCATGAGCGCGAACCAGCCGACGAAGGCGACGATGAAGTCCTTCAGCGCCACGGTGAGGCCGGCGCCGACCAGCCCGAGCATGGCGCCGATCTGCCCGGGGAGCCCGATGAGCATCAGCAGGATGACGACCACGGCAACCAGCTGCAGTGCAACGCCGACCACGCTGCGGAGCGTCGCAAGCTGGCGGCGGTCGACACGAGCGCGCCCGAGAAGCCGCTCCAGCCAACGATCGGCGAACAGCAGCAGCAGCAGTGCAGCCAGCACGATCGCCGCTCCCAGCAGGCACCCATGGAGCACAGCGCGCGCCTGGGTACCGACGAGCGCCTCCCACTGCCCGTAGACGTCGGCGAGCCGCTTGCGCGCGACGATCCGCTGATCACGCAACGTGAGGCGGTGCTGCTCCGCGGCAATCTGACGCGTGACGCCGAGCAGGCTCGAGGGGCCGGAAGCCGGAGCGGCTGCGTTACCCGAAGCGGGTATGCCGCTGGCGGGGAGCGTGACGCCGGCGCTGTGCGCCGACGCAGAGGGGGCCGCCACCGCCGCATGGTGCGCGCCGCGGGCGGCAAGCTCCGGAACGTTCGCTTTGCTCTCCGCCAGGTCGGCGGCGAGCTGCTGGCGCTCGGCGGCGAGCTGCACGGCGCTCGCGGCGACCTCGCGCTGTGCCTCCGTGAGCCAACGCTGTTTATCGCGCAACTTCAGCCACTCGCGCAGCGCGCCCACCATGCCGCGGAGCGAGCCGAGGGCCCCCTCCGGCGGGGCCGCCGCGCGTGTATCGATGTGCTGCACGGCCTCGTGCTCCTGCTGCATGCGCTGGATGCGCTGGTGCACGTTGCCGCCCGCCTGCAGCAGATCCTCGTTGGCCTCCTGCACTTCGTCCTGCGCGAGCTCGACGCGCGATTGCGCGAGCTCGAGACGATCCTGAATGGCCGGCTTGTCGGCTTCCGAGGCCTCGGCCAGCTGCTTGGTGAGCTGTTTGACGGCGTCCGAATCGCTCGCCACCTCCTTCTGCGCGTCGAGCACGCGCTGCTGGATCTGAGCCGCTTCCGCACTCAGCTGTGGCGGGTGCGCCTCGAGGTGCCGCAGGGCGGCGGTGAAGGCGAGATCGAGCTCGTGATCGGCGATCTGCACGGCCGACTGTGCAAGCGGCTGCTCCTCCGGCGTGGTGGCAAGGCGCGCCAGGCGCTGCGCGGTACGCAGCGTGTGCTGGTCGATGACCGGCATGTCGCTTGCGGCCGCGGCGGCCGCCGGGGCCACGCTCGCGGGCTTGGCCGTCAGCGGCTCGGCCCTGGTCGCCCACAATCCATATCCGGCGGCCACGAGCAGCGCAGCCAGCACCGCCGCGGCGATCTTCTGCAGTCGGCTCATGCCCCCTATGATGCCACGCCGTCCCCCTCGACCCCGAAGCCCTCATCGAGCCAGCCGGTCATCCCGCCGGCCATGATTTTCACGGGCAGCCCGAGGCGCGCGAGGCGAGCTTCAGTAAGCGAAATAGGGCGCGGCGTTGGTGGCGGTGTCCTCGAACCCCGTGAAGACGTTGCGACCATAGAAGAAGGAAAGACCAAGGTCGACCGAGGTGTTGTCGGTAGCCGGCCCACCAAGGTTTGAGAAGGCGGCGTACGTCAGGTTCATGAAGAGTGGACCCGCGTCGGCGACGCTGAAGTCTGCCGCCAGCAGAGTGCCGTTGGTAGCTTGCAGGGTAACGCTCTCATTCACCGGGGAGGGGTTCGGACAATAGAACCCGGAATTGGCGCCGGGACATACCGTCAGAGAACCGGGAAAGAAGTTCGCGTTCGAGCCACTGTCGAGATAGCTGTTGGGGTACATCGTGCCGTTGAGGGTGGCGCCGATTGTTCCAGCCTGTTGGCAACCCGCCTGCGGCGTGCCCGGACACATCGGCAGCTTGGTCGCGCCAGTCATTGCATTATTCGCCTCCGTGCCTATGCCGAACACCACCGCTCCACCATTCAGCGGTGCCGCGGCGCCGCTCGCGGGTACAGGAGGCAGCTCGATGATCACGCCGTTATTGTCCTTGGCGAACAGGGAGACCGGGTTCGGCACCTGCTGCGCCTGGCTAACCGTAGTGGTGGCGCAGGTCGTAGCATTCGGGCACGAGTAGTAGGTAGCGGAAAGCGCCGGAGTCTGGGGGGAGCAGGGACCCACGCTGTCACAATCGTTGATGAATGGGCCTACGCCGAGGATGCCGTTGGCGCCGAACTGGTTCACGGTATTTTCCGGGCTGCCGGTGCAGTCCGCCGGCGGGGAACCCACCGAGCCGGCACCGATCACGTGCACGGTCACGTGGCTGACCGATTCACCCGAGGTCGGCAGCCTGACGTCCGCAAAGTTGAGCGAGCCCCAGCTGGTACCGTCTACGAAGCGCAGGCACTCGGCGAGCGGGTGGTTGTTGCTGTCCGAACTTGGGGGCAGGTTCAGATTGTACGGCCCGGTGGATGTCGCCGCGTCAGCAAGAATCCGCAGGCCGCTCGAGCCTGTATCGACCTCAATGTGATCGATGGTCTGACAGGTGTTGGTTCCTGGAACACACAGCTGCACTTTGATGAACGCGGTGTTGACCGCGGCCGTTGTCAGCCCCGTCGGTCCGGCATCGACGATCAGACCCTCGACGTTGGGCGGTCCCGGGGTAGCGATGATCTGGCTACCGCCGCCACCGCCGCCGCCACCGCCGCCACCCCCGCCACCCCCGCCACTGTTCATGGAAGTGCCGCTGCCACCGCAACCGGCAAGGATGACCAGGGGACTCAGTATCAAAGCCAGCAACTTACACACGGGGTGACCTCGTCCTTGTCCTAGCCGATATCCTTCGGGGAGAAATTCTGCGGAAGCAATGCCGGCGCCCAGGCGCGCCCGACGAAGACGCGCGCGTGCCCACCCGATTCCACCACCACGTTGGGTGTCCGGACCGAAAGGTGATGGTGGTTGTAATGAGGCTGGCTCGCGGCCTGCGCGAATTCTGTGTAGTAGCTGCCGAGCATTTGGCTCAGGTCGGGCAGCCCAGGCCCGCGCCAGCTGACCGCGAATACCTGGCCTGCAGCGGACACATATTCGTGTATCACCGTCCCTGAGGGCGTCTGGATCTCGTGCACGGAGTACTCCACGAGGGGCGTGACGCGCGTTGTGCCCTTCATGCTGGCGCGGTCCGCCTCCACCGAGGGCGCATCGCCGCCGAGCACCGCAAGCGCAGGTGCGGAGACGCAGGCGGCGGCGAGCGCGCCGAGCAGAGCGTGGGAGAGCTTCCTCATGGGCCGAATCCTCGAGAGCCTTTGAGAGATTGTGCCTGACCGAACGGGCTCATGCGCACGGTGTCTCAGGTTGGCGACGCACCGATCGCACAATAAGTCAGGACTGTCTGAACGGATGCTGTACGAAGCGCCGCAGTCGAGTATCCGTTGACGAGCTCCGCGCCGGGCAGGTCCCGGGAGCTCTGCCTCTGGCGAGGACGGCGCCGTTGCGGGCGCGCGGTGCGGCTCGCCCCCGGGTCGCGCGAAATCGCTTGTAGCCTTATTGTTCAATCCGCTAGGATTCGCCGCCCCGAAGCGGAGCGGTAGTTCAGTTGGTTAGAATACCGGCCTGTCACGCCGGGGGTCGCGGGTTCGAGTCCCGTCCGCTCCGCCACACTCTCGCGCCATCAGTCAAGCCGACACATGCTTCAGAGGATCCGGGACAGTCTGCAGGGCCAGAGATGGCTCGCCTATCTGGTGCTCGGCGCACTGGCGGTGGTGTTCGCCGCCTGGGGCGCCTATGGCATCGTGAATCTGAATTTCGGCGGCTCGAACTACGCCGCCGAGGCGAATGGCAGCAAGATCTCGCTCGAGGACGCACGCAACGCCTGGCTGCGCCAGCAGAGTATGTGGCAGCAGCGCCTCGGAGGGTCCGAGCTGCCGGCGCAGCTGCGCACGCAGCTGCAGGACCAGGTGTTGGAAAGTCTGATCCGCCGGGCGATTCTAACCGAGCGTTCCCACGATCTCGGCTACCGCGTGAGCCACGAGGCGCTGAAGGATGCGGTGCAGAACGAGCCGGCCTTTCAGGTAGATGGCAAGTACGACCCCCAGGCGGCGAAGGCTGCGCTGGCGCAGGCCGGCATCTCACTCGACACCTACGAGCACCAGCTGCGCACCGACCTGCAGCAATTGCAGCTCGAGGGCGGCATCCGGGTCTCGGACTTCCTCACTCCCGCCGAGCTTGCACGCCTCTCCGACCTCGAGGATCAGCAGCGCGAGGTGCGCTACCTGGTCCTGCCGGCGGACCGCTTCCATTCGCCTGCCACGGTCGATGACGCGGCAGTACAGGCCTACTACAAGGCGCATCTTGCGGAGTACATGAACCCCGAATCGGCGCGGCTGCAGTATGCGGAGCTGCGCCTCGAAGCGCTTGCCGCGCAGCAGGAGGTGAGCGATGCCGACCTGCACGCCGCGTACGAGAAGGACAAGAGCCGCCTCGAGGTCCCGGAGAAGCGCCACGCCCGCCACATACTGATCACGGGCAAGGACGACGCTACCGCCCTGGCACTCGCGCAGCAGGTGCTCGCCCAGGTGAAATCCGGCAAGGACTTCGGCGAGCTCGCCAAGCAGTACTCGCAGGATCCAGGCTCCGCGCAAAACGGCGGAGATCTCGGCTGGGCGGAGCGCAGCACGTTCGTGAAGCCCTTTGCGGACGCGCTGTTCGCCATGAAACCGGGCGAGATCGCAGGTCCGGTGAAGACGCAGTACGGCTACCACATCATCCGGCTCGATGAGATCCAGACGGGTAAGGCGAAGTCTTTCGAGGAGGCGCGAGGGGAGCTCGAGGCGCAGGTGCGCCGGGCGCGCGCCACCGATCGCTTCGGCGAGATCCAGGAGCAGCTGCAGGCAAAGCTGGCCGAGCCCGGCGCGGATCTCAACGCCCTCGCGCAGCAGTACAAGCTGCAGCCGGGTGAAGTGAAGGAGTTCGTGAAGGGCGCGGGCGCCGTCCCCTTTGGCGCTGCCCCGCAGCTGCAGGAGCTGCTGTTCGGCGACCCGCCGCTCGCTAACGACAAGCTGGGGGGGCCGGTGCTGCTCGGCGATGATCGCCTGGTGATCTTCAAGGTGCTCGAGCATCGCGCGCCGGCGCCGAAGCCGCTCGCGGAGGTTCGCGACAGCATCGTCTCCGCGATCACCAAGGAGCAGGGCACGCAGGCTGCGCTCGGCGCGGCGCAGCGCGCGCGCGCTGAGCTTCTCAAGGGAGCCTCCTTCGATACGATCGCGCAACAGCTCAAGGTGAGCGCCGATCCGGCGCACTTCATCGCGCGCAACGATCCGTCGGTCCCGGCGCCGATACGCGCCGCAGCGTTCGCGTTGCCGCGCCCCGCGGGCAAGCCCTAGTTCCATGCGCTCACTCTCAGTGACGGCGGTGCGGCACTCGTGGCGGTGAGCGCGGTGCGCACCGCGCCGGCGCAGGACAAGGAGGCACAGGTGAACCGCGCACTGCAGGAATCCGAGCGCTTCGGCAGCGCCGTTGCGCTCGCTTACGTGGCTGAAGTCCGCCGCACCGCGAGCGTGCGGAAGAATCCCAAGGCATTTGAGTAGCGGCGGCCGCCCGCTTGGCGGGGGCCATGGCCAGCGGGGCGCGCTCAGCGCGCCCCACTTCACAGCGCCCGATTTCAGCCTGCGCCGCTCTCGAGCGGGAAACTCATTCCGACCGTGCTGAAGCCGTTATCGACGTAAAGGATCTCGCCGGTGATCCCGGCGGCGAGGTCGGAGCATAGGAAGGCGGCGGCGTTGCCGACATCCTCGAGCGTCACGTTGCGCCGCAGCGGGGCAATCTCCGCGACGCGACTCAGCATCTTGCGAAAGCCGGGGATACCGGCGGCGGCGAGCGTCTTGATCGGGCCGGCCGAGATCCCGTTGACGCGGATGCCTTCGGGACCCAGGTCCGCGGCGAGGAAGCGAACGTTCGCCTCGAGGCTCGCCTTCGCGAGGCCCATGACGTTGTATCCCGGGATGGAGCGCAGCGCGCCGAGGTAGGACAAGGTGAGGAGTGCGCCGCGCCGGCCCGCCATGAGCGGATGGGCGCGCTGAGCCAGCGCCGTGAGGCTGTAGCTCGAAATCTCGTGCGCCACACGGAAGCCTTCGCGGGTGGTCGCCTGGATGAAAGTGCCGGTAAGCGCTTCGCGCGGCGCGAAGGCCACCGCGTGTACCACTATGTCGAGGGCACCCCACTCGCGCTGCAAGAGCTCGAAGGCCGCATCGCACTGACCATCGACCGTCACATCGAGCGGCATCGTGAGATGCGCGCCGAGCGAGTGAGCCAGCGGCTCGACGCGCTCACGCATCTTGTCGTTGAGGTAGGAGAAGGCGAGCTCGGCGCCTTCGCGGTGCATCGCCTGCGCGATGCCCCAGGCGATCGAGCGGTCGGTCGCGACCCCGACGATCAGGGCGCGCTTGCCGGCGAGAAATCCCATAGTTTGTGCCTCCCGGCGCGGATTATGCCGGAATGGGCGCGCGCGGCGGGCGACTGCCGCGCCGCCGCCGCTCAGCTGTGGCGCGTTGCCAGGTGGATGCGCAGCTTCTGGCCGGTGTGCAGGTGCGAATGCGCGCTCAAGCCGTTCCAGGCGAGCAGCTGCGGCACGCTGCATTGGAACAGGCGCGCGATCAGCGACACGGTGTCGCCATCACGCACCGTGTATTCGACATGGCGGCGGTGCACACGTCCGCCGGTGTCGACCGAGAGCCGGATACGCTGCCCGGCACGCAGTGCATCCCCGGGCTGCAGGCCATTCATCACCGCGAGTGTGTTGACGTTCATGCCAGTGCGGCGCGCAATCGTCCACAGCGAGTCCCCGCGACGCACGACCTGCACACGAGCGCGCCCATGGCTGCGACCGTGGCCGTCGACGCGCGCAGCAGCCAGCATGACCTTGGCGGGCAGCTCGGTCACCGCGCCGGGCACGCGCAACTCATCGCCCACCGCAATACCGCCGCTCGGCATGTCGTTCAGCTCGCGCAGCTCGGTTACCGAGGTGTGGAACTTCCGGGCGACCGTCGCGAGCGAATCGCCGTGGTGTACCGTGTAGTGAGCGACGCCGAGGCGCTGATCGGCGGAGAGTTGCGTGATGTTCTCCGCAAACACATCCGCCGCCTCCACCGGCAGCAGCACGTAGTGGGGACCCGCAGGGTCGGTGGCCCAGCGATGGAAGGCAGGATTGAGCTCGTAGAGCTCCTCGGGGCTCAGGCCGGCAATCTCGGCCGCGATTCTGAGATTCACCTGCCCCTGCGTCGGTACGCGCGCGAAATACGGCTGGTTGGGAATGGGGCTGAAGGCGAGGCCGTAGCTCTCGGGGTCGAGCACCAGGCGTTTCATGGCGAGGAGCTTGGGCACGTAGGCGCGCGTCTCGCGCGGCAGCCACAGATCCCAGAAGTCCACCGGGCGGCCTGCGGCGCGGTTCATGTCCACCGCGCGTTCCACCAGCGCTTCGCCACAGTTGTAAGCGGCGATCGCCAGCAGCCAATCGCCGTTGAACTCATCGTGCAGCGACTGCAGATAATCGAGTGCCGCGCGCGTCGATTCCACGATGTCGCGCCGGCCGTCATACCACCAGTCCTGCTTCAGACCGAATTTGGACCCGGTGCCCGGGATGAACTGCCACAGGCCCGAGGCGCTGGCACGGGAGTAGGCGTAGGGCTCGAAGGCGCTCTCCACGACGGGCAGCAGCGCGATCTCGAGCGGCATGTTGCGCCGTTCGAGCTCGGTCACGATGTAGTAGAGGTACAGGTCGGCGCGGCCGAAAGCGCGCTGCAGGTAGTCCGGATTCGAGGCGTACCAGTGAAGCTCCTGGTCCACCCCCTGATGATCCGACCCGTCCTCCAGGCGGAACCCGGCGCGCATGCGATCGAAGAGATCCGCGTATTGAGCCGGATCCAGTCCCGCCACCTGGGTGGGGCCGGGGGCAGGCGGGGGCTGCGACGCTGCAGCTTCATCCGAGGCCGCGGGCGTGGAGGCTGCGGTCGCCGCAGCCGCGGCCGCAGCCGCGGGCGCGGGCGTGGGGGTGCTCGCCGCGCCATCGGCCGTCTCGGCGGCGGCCGGCTCGGCGACGGGTGGGGTGCTCGGCTGCGGCTGGCTCGCTGCACCGATCGGGAAGCTTCCCAGGGCGCTGTTCACCACCTTGGGGGTGGGGCGCTGCGGGGCGCTCGAGCACGCTGCCAGTCCGAGGAGCGTCAGGGCAAGCAGTAAATGAGGTGGGCGTCTGATTGGTGGCGTCGCCAAGTTCCGTACCCTCTGACGGCGTGCTACTTTTCCCGGGCCGGGGCACGGGTGTTCATGGTGCAGGACGCTACTGGTTCAGAACCGGGAATTTAACCGGTAAATTCACACTATTGCCAGCATTTCTATCGTGCCAGTTCGCACTTCACACATTGCAGGCCGCGACACCGCGCTCAACGCCTGGTGGGACTCGCCCCTCGGCCGGGCGCTGCTTGCGGCCGAATCGGAGCTGCTCGGTGAGGCCCTGGAGGACGTGTTCGGCTGGGAATTGCTGCAGATCGGGGCCTGGGGCGGCGCCCGGGAGCTGCTCGCCGGCAGCCGCTCGCGGCGGCAGAGCCTGGTCGCGGCCGCAGCGTTTCCCGGCGGCGCGGACATCATCGCGCGCCCCTCGCTCCTGCCGGTCACGGGCGACTGCATCGATGCGGCGCTGCTCCCGCACACGCTCGAGTTCGCACCGGACCCGTACGCGGTGCTGCGCGAGGTGGATCGCGTGCTGGTGGGTGAGGGACAACTCCTGGTGCTGGGATTCCGCCCCTGGAGCCTGTGGGGCCTGCGCGCCCGCTGGAGCCGCAGCGGCTTTCCGCCGGGCATGCGGCGCGTGCTTTCCGAGCGGCTGCTGCGCGAGTGGCTGGTGCTGCTCGGCTTCGAGGTGGTGGCCGCACGACGCTACCTTTACCTGAGCCCCTGGAGCCGCGGGCTCGCGCGCGGCGAGGGCACAGGAAGGATGCTGCGTGCGGGACTGACGTACCCGCTCCCCGCGGGGGCCTTCCTCCTCAAGGCGCGCAAGCGCGTCTACACGCTGACGCCGGTGCGGCCGCGCTTCCGCGAGAAGCCGGCGGTAATCGGCGGGCTCGTCAAGCCGACTACACGATCGCAGGCGTGATCGAGATCTACACCGATGGCGCCTGCCGCGGTAACCCGGGCCGCGGCGGTTGGGCGGCGCTGCTGCGCACCGGCGCACACGAGCGCGAGATCAGCGGCGCCGAGGCGCACACCACCAACAACCGCATGGAGTTGACCGCCGTCATCCGTGCGCTCGAGGCGCTCAAACGTCCTGTGCAGGCGCGCATCTACACCGACTCCGAGTACGTGCGCCGCGGTGTCACCGAATGGCTCGCCGGCTGGCAGGCACGCGGCTGGCGTACCGCAGATCGCAAGCCCGTGAAGAATCAGGATCTGTGGCAACGTCTCGATGAGCTGCGCCACCGACACGAGCTCGAGTGGCACTGGGTGCCTGCCCACGCCGGCGTCGCCGACAACGAGCGCGTCGATCGCCTCGCCAACGAAGCAATCGACACGTTCTCGGCACAGTCGTTGCGGTAGACTCGCGCCCCATGCGGCAGGTCGTCCTCGACACCGAGACCACGGGACTGGAGCCCGAGCTGAATCATCGCGTGATCGAGATCGGCTGCGTCGAGCTCCTCAACCGCCGCCCGACCGGCCGCACCTTCCACCGCTATCTGAACCCCGAGCGCGAGATCGACGACGGCGCGCTCGCCGTACATGGCATCGCCCGCACCGATCTCGACGGCCAGCCGCGCTTCGCGGAGATCGCCGAGGAACTGCTGGCGTTCATCGGCGGCGCGGAGCTCGTGATTCACAACGCGGCCTTCGATGTCGCCTTCCTCGACGCGGAGCTCGCCCGGCTGCCCGGGGAGCCGCGCCCGGTCGGCACGTTGTGTCAGGTGCTCGATACCCTCGCGCTGGCGCGCGAGCTGCACCCGGGACAGCGCAACAGCCTGGAGGCGCTGTGCAAGCGCTACGATATCGACGACTCGGCGCGCGAGCTGCACGGTGCGCTGCTCGATGCCCGCATCCTCGCCGATGTCTACCTGGCGATGACCGGCGGCCAGGGGGCGCTGGCACTCTCGGAGGCGGATGCGCCGGTCAGCGCCCTGGGAGCGGCACGGGCAGCGCGCGCGCCGCTGCGTCTCGCCGTGGCGCTGCCGGTGCCCGGAGCTACCGCCGAGGAGCTCGCGGCACACGAGGCGATGCTGGCGGTGATCGCCAAGGCGAGCGGCGGACGCGTGTTGTGGGCGACCCTCGAGCCGCCCGCGCCGGCTCATGCGATGGCCCAGCGGGAAGCGGCTGCGCAGCGCTCGAGCGCCTGAAGGCGCGGACCAGGATCGGGGATGCTGACATTGCGCAAGTGCCGCATCGCGGTGGTGGGCCTGGGCTACGTCGGCCTGCCGCTGGCAGTGGAGTTCGGCAAGCACTTCGACACGATCGGCTTCGATGTGAATCCGCAGCGCATCGCGCAGCTGCGCAACGGCCGTGACAGCACCCTCGAGGTGTCGCGCGCCGAGCTGCGGGCCGCGCAGCGGCTCAGCTTCACCACCGAGCTCGCGCAGCTGCGCCGCTGCCGGGTGTTCATCGTCACGGTCCCCACGCCGATCGATGGCTACAAACGCCCCGACCTGACTCCCCTGATGCGCGCGAGCGAAAGCGTGGGCGCGGTGCTCCGCCAGGGATCACTGGTGATCTATGAGTCCACCGTGTATCCCGGCTGCACCGAGGAGGTATGCGTGCCCATCCTCGAGCGGGTGTCGGGTCTGAGGTTCAATCGCGATTTCTTCGCCGGCTACAGTCCCGAGCGCATCAATCCCGGTGACAAGGAGCACCGGCTCACCACCATCCGCAAGGTGACCTCCGGCTCGACGCCGGAGGTCGCCGATCTGGTCGACCAGCTCTACGGCACGATCGTGGCCGCCGGCACGCACAAGGCCTCCAGCATCCGCGTGGCCGAGGCCGCCAAGGTGATCGAGAACACCCAGCGCGACGTCAACATCGCGCTTATCAACGAGCTGGCATTGATCTTCAACCGTCTCGGGCTCGATACCGAGGAGGTGCTGAACGCTGCCGGCAGCAAGTGGAACTTCCTGCCGTTCCGTCCCGGGCTGGTGGGCGGCCATTGCATCGGCGTCGATCCCTACTACCTTACCCACAAGGCGCAGGAGATCGGCTATCACCCGGAGATGATCCTCGCCGGGCGGCGCCTCAACGACAACATGGCGCTGCACGTCGCGGCGCAGATCACCCGCCTGATGGCGTCCAAGCGCATTCACGTGAAGGGTGCGCGCGTGCTGATGCTCGGCATCACCTTCAAGGAGAACTGCCCGGACATCCGCAACTCCAAGGTCGCCGATGTGGTGCGTGAGCTCGCCAAGCAGGGTGCGCGCGTCGAGGTGTACGACCCGTGGGCGAGCGCCGCGGAGTGCCGTCACGAGTACGGGCTCGTGCCGGTGCGGGAGCTGAAGCCGCGTCGCTACGACGCGGCGGTGGTGGCGGTGGCGCACCGCGAGTTCCGCGAGCTCGGCGCGCACGGCGTGCGCCGGCTGTGCCGCCCGCGGCACGTGCTGTACGACATCAAGCACGTGTTTCCCGCTGCGGCGGTCGATGGGCGGCTGTGAAGATTCTGGTCACGGGCGCGGCCGGCTTCATCGGCGCGCAGAGCGCGCAGCGGCTGCTGGCGGCCGGGCACGAGGTGGTCGGGCTCGACAACCTCAACGACTACTACGACGTCACCCTGAAGCAGGCGCGGCTCGCGCGGCTCACGGCGCCGGGCTTCCGTTTCGTGCGCCTCGATCTCGCCGACGATGAGGGTGTCGCGCAACTGTTCGCGCGCGAGAAGTTCGGGCGCGTCGTGCACCTCGCGGCCCAGGCGGGCGTGCGCCACTCGCTGCGGCAGCCGCACGCCTATATACGCAGCAACATCACCGGCACGCTGAATGTGCTCGAGGGCTGCCGTCACAACGGCGTCGAGCATCTGGTATATGCCTCCACGAGCTCGGTGTACGGCGCCAACACCGACATGCCATTTTCGGTGCACCGCATCGCCGATCATCCGCTGTCGCTGTACGGTGCCAGCAAGCGCGCCAACGAGCTCATGGCCCACAGCTATTCGGCGCTGTTCGGGCTGCCGACCACCGGGCTGCGTTTCTTCACGGTTTATGGTCCGTGGGGGCGCCCAGACATGGCGCTGTTCACCTTCACGCGCAATATTCTCGAAGGCCGTCCCATCGATGTGTACAACCACGGCCACCATGCACGCGATTTCACTTACATCGACGACATCGCCGAAGGCGTGGCGCGCGCCTGCGAGCGCATCCCCCAGCCCGATCCCAGCTGGAACAGCCGCGCGCCGGATCCGGCGCGCAGCTTTGCGCCGTTCCGCCTCTACAACATCGGCAACCATCAGCCCGTGCAGCTGCTGCGCTACATCGAGGTCATCGAGCAATGCCTCGGGCGCAAGGCACAGATGAACATGCTGCCGCTTCAGGCCGGCGACGTACCCGAGACCTACGCCGACATCGACGACCTGGTGCGGGACGTCGGCTACCGGCCGGCGACACCCATCGAGGTCGGCGTGCGCCGGTTCGTCGAGTGGTACTGCGAGTACTATGGGATCAGTGCCGAAAAATCTGGCCGCGGCACTCCCACGCGGAGAAAATGAATCTGCGACAGTTAGCCTGATCGGAGCAGTTGTAGCGCTATGGGAATCGGTGGCATCGAACGTATCCTCGTTACCGGCGCTTCGCCCGGAGTCTTGAAGTGAGCCCCCCCGAATCGCAGCCTGCGGTACAGGTGCCGCTGCTCGATCTGAAGCCACAGTATCAGCCACTCGCGGCTGAGATCCAGGCGGCGATCCAACGCGTGTGTGCGGGCCAGCACTTCATTCTCGGACCCGCGGTGCGCGAGCTCGAGACGAGCGTCGCGGCCTACAGCCACTGTCGCCACGCCATAGGCGTTTCCTCCGGCACCGACGCGCTGCTGCTCGCCCTGATGGCGCTCGGCATCGGCGCCGGCGATGCGGTCGTGACCAGTCCCTTCACCTTCTTCGCCACCGCCGGCACCATCGCGCGTACCGGCGCGCGCCCGCTGTTCTGCGACATCGATCCGCTCACCTTCAACCTGAGCCCCGCCGCGGTCGCCGCGCTCCTCGAGCGCCAGTGCGAGCGGCGTGCCGGGGACCTCATTCACAGCGCGAGCGGCGCGCGCGTGCGCGCCATCATGCCGGTGCATCTGTACGGCCAGCTCGTCGACATGGTGCCGCTGATGGAAACGGCGCGCCGCTACGGGTTGAGGGTGATCGAGGACGCCGCCCAGGCGATCGGCGCCGCGGATGCCGCAGGGCGCCGTGCCGGCAGCTTCGGAGATGTCGGCTGCCTGTCATTCTTCCCCACCAAGAATCTCGGCGCCTTTGGCGATGCCGGCATGTGCGTCACCGACGATGCGGCGCTCGCCGAGCGCATGGCAGTGCTGCGCGTGCACGGCGGCAAGCCCAAGTACTACCACGCCCTGATTGGCGGCAACTTCCGCATCGATGAGCTGCAGGCTGCGGTGCTCAACGTGAAGCTGCCGCACCTCGATGAGTGGACGGCCGCCCGGCAGAGGAACGCTGCTTTCTACGACGCCGCGTTCGCACGCGCGCGGCTCGGCGGCGCACTGCGCACCCCGCACGTCCGGCCGGGCGTACGGCACATCTTCAATCAGTACGCGGTGCGCGTGCATGGCCGTGACGCGCTGCGCCAACAGCTCGCCGACGCGGGCGTTGGCACCGAGATCTACTACCCCGTGCCGCTGCACCTGCAGCAATGCTTCGCCTATCTCGGCCACCGCGCCGGTGACTACCCGCTTTCCGAGCAGGCCGCGGCGGAGACGCTGGCGCTGCCCATCTATCCGGAGCTCAGCGAAACGCAACTACAATACGTGGTCGATTCGATCGCCGCTCGCCGCCGCAACTGAGCTGCGAGGGGCTGTGGCCCGACCCCGGCGCCACCGGGCCGGCCGCCAAGGAGAGCACCGATGACATTCAGCATCAATCCCGGGCCGCAAACGCCGCTGTGGGCCGAACTGGCCGCGCAGGCCGCGCGGCTGATCATCGTGCCCGTGCCGGAGCTGTTCGAGCGCGATCCGCGCCGCTTCGAGCGCTTCTCCCGCGAGGGCGCCGGCCTGTTCATGGATTTCTCGCGCCAGCGGCTCGATGAGATCACGCTCGCGAAACTCTGCCAGCTCGCCGACGCTGTGGGCCTGCGCGAGCGCATCGAGGCCATGTGGCGCGGCGAGCACATCAACGTCGCCGAGAATCGTGCCGTGCTGCACATCGCGCTGCGCCAGCCGGCGGGGGCGGCCATCGGAGGTGCGGAGATCGAGAAGCAGGTGATG
>Ga0306920_100006630_pt1 | contig 15151 bp, 12 predicted proteins | sample flu12Cox44000170_FD_204666 | JGI IMG/M metagenome (GOLD analysis project Ga0306920, IMG submission 204666) | Lab enrichment of tropical soil microbial communities from Luquillo Experimental Forest, Puerto Rico - flux4day.12C.oxic.44.000.170 (v2)... | ecosystem: Environmental > Terrestrial >... | reverse complement strand
TTGATGCCCCAGGCGAGCCGTCCCTCGGGGTCGCGCCACGTACCGAAATTTTCCGTGTGAACGTCCCCGACAGTGAGGACCGCATGCGCGTCTGCCTCCCTAGGGCACAGCTCGGGCCACAACTGCAGCCATCGGTAGAAGGTTGCACGGAGAAACACGAACGGGCTCTCGCGCATGCGTTTGTGCTTCAGCCGGAGATCGTTGATCACGATGCGGGTCTGTCTGGACAGCCATTGTTCGTATTCATGTGTGGCCGCGACAATATTCGTATTCGTGAGCCCCTTTGTATTCATGCATCCCCTCGTTACATGTCAATAAGCTGCCGCTGAGATAACCTGTTCACCATCGCGACGCGTTGACTTTCAAATCAAACTTTCCATAAGCTCTCTGCTTGCCTCTCGGTCCTGTGGCCCGGAGTTTCGAATGCTGCGTGGTGCGTTCCATTTCGAGGTCACTCCCGAAGGCGATCTGGAAAACTCGGCGTTGAACGTCGAGATCCTCCGCAGCTTATTTCTTCATCCTGCCCTCATCGACGGCGACGACCTCGGTCCCGGAAACCGTGGCGATTTCGATCACGGCGCATGGCACGTCGCGTGTCACATCGCCGGCGCCGGCGGCGTCCGCCGACATGCGAACGGTAACCTTATGTGGCTCGAGATCTCACACCGTCGCACGACGGACGACTATTGCGCAACTGTCACGCTCCGCCGCGAAAAAGCGATCGAGACGCTTTGCATCGACACGGCGGAAGGCCGCGAGGCCCTGTCTGGCTCGAGAGTCGTCGGCTTTGTCGAGGGTACTTCGCTAGGCCGGACCTCCGCGCGTGGCGTGCTCGATCCACCGGATCGATTTAACCTCTGGCGCCGCCAGGATTTCGATCAACCGGTTGGGTCGGCTGGCGATGGCGGAAAAGTCTGGGAACATTGGTGCACCCTGCGCGACATCCGCCCGTCCCACTCGATCGGCACGTCTATGCTGGCAGCGTTCGTTTCGCTCGCTGCGGCGCTAGGCGATCGTTTCATTCCGACCGTGGCACGGGGACGCCGCGAGTACGGCCACCCACGGCAGGTCGCGGCCTTCGTGTACGCCGGCCTGACCGCCGAGTCGTCGGCTCTGTGGGACACGAAACCTATGCCGATACCGGCCGCTGCCGTTCCGATGCTCCAGGAATCCGACCCCCTTCGCACTCTCGAGGCCATCGAGCCATTTCCGTGGACCGAACCGCTGCCTCGATATTTCATGTTCGAGCGGAAGATTGCGGGCTGGAGCACCGCTGGACAGGTAACAACCGACCTGAAAGGCTTCACACCATGAAGCGCCGCCGAAGGCCCCTCATCGTCAGACGTGCCGAAGACATTGTGGAGATCGGCCCGCCGGGCAGCCACGTTGACAGCTGGAAAGCGGCATGGCGGGCGATTCGCGCCGGCGGCGATGTCATCGCAGAAGTGCAACGCCTTGCGGGAGGTCGCGGATGGGAATCGCTGAAGGAGGCGCGACCCGCGTTGAATCCGAGCGCACGGAAGCTGCTCGAGATGCGGCTCGAGGCGATCCACAAGTTCAAGGTCGCTCCGCATCATCGCCACGGGTTCCGTCTGAGCGCGGAGACTGGCACGCGCTATAGCCGGCCTGTCAATTCGCTGTGCCTGATCAGCGGCCACGAAGGGCAGGAAATTCCGGGCCTTGTGGACGCCGACCGCGTCGTCGTCGACGCGGAGCACATGCAGCAAGCGCTCGGCCCGGCCACGCTGACCGAAATCTTCAAAATCCGGAAGGCAGTCGGCGAGCACGTCTACATCTCGACGAACGTCTCGGAGACGCCGCAGATCGTTCGCGCCGTCGAAACCGGGAAGATCGATGCACGTTCTACCGCGGCCCTGACGGCATCGAAGGTAATCGCGGCGCTGCGCTCGGGCGCCGACGTCGTAAAGGTCGGCTTCGCGAACCTGGATCCGTACAAGGAAAATCTGCGGTCCGTCGACGTCGCGCTACAGATGAAGCTGGTCCGCCGGATGGTCGACGAGGTCGTGCGCGAACGGCTGCTCGTGTTTCCCCTGTCGAAGGCAGATGGACGGTACCCGCTCATCAGCGTGTTCTTTCCGGAGGTAGGGATCAATTCGATCGGCGAGCGCCCGATGGACATCGCGCGGGCGGGGATCGACTTGACGGCCGGAGCGAACTGGCAGGGAATGTTGATCGACACGTTCGAAAAGTACTCGGGCCGGCGCTACAACGATTTCTTCAGCGTTGACGACACCCGCGAGCTCGCGCGTCGCTCGCATGCCAAGGGGATCGAGTTCTGGATTGCCGGCTCGATCCGGCGTCAGGAAGTCGGCGCCTACGTCAAAGCCGGCGTCGACCTGATCTGCTTTGGTGGCGCGGCACGTTATGAGTCGGGCAGCCGGGTCGCGAAGGGCGCCGGCGGCACGCGCGACGAGGCGCTCAAACTGCCGCTCGTGCGGCAGCTCGTGCGCGAGTTCGATCGGGCAGATCCCAAGCCGCCGGCAAGGAAGAGGCGACGATGAAGCGTATGTCCGTTCGCGCGTACTGCTCGCCGACGCTTGTCCGGACGCGGGCAGCCACGCCAAGGTCAAGATCTGACATCGCTCGCGCGACAACCGCGACGTGCTCACGCACGACCTGTTTCCGCGATGCCAGGTCAACGGGAAAGGCCTACAAAAGAGGCACGTCCGATTGGTGGCGAGCGTCGCCATGGCGAAAGAGTAGACGCGCGCTGATCCTGAACGAGTCACCAGCTAGCGGCGATCGAAGGGAGTCATTATGGTCACTCCGTTTCGTCTGGAACAGGATCTCGTTCAGGTCCAGCGGCTACGCGACGTGCTGCGCCGGCCCGCAGAGCTTCCTAGGCGCGCCGAAATCACCGTCGCGTCGTACAACGTCTACAACCTTTTCGGCGAGAGCGCGGAGCGGCCGAAGCCGGAGGAGCAGCTCGACGCGTTAGGTGAGATGATACTGAAACTGAACGCCGACATCATCTCGTTCGCCGAGGTCGACAACGTCGAGACGCTGAAGAGCTTGTTCCGTTCGCGCGTCAACAAGGAGCTCGAGGGCGACGACAAATACGACGCGTTTATCTCCGTTCCGGCAAACGATCCGCGCGGCATCAACGTGGCGATTGCGACGCGACTGTCGGTGCGGGGCAAGATGTCGTTCAGCGACCGTGAATTCGGGCCCATGGAGGAGCGGGCCAAGCGGTTCTCCCGCGATCTGCTCGGGGTTAAAATTCAGGCGGCGCCGGATGCCGAGTCGAGCCTCCTATATTTCGCCGGGCATCTGAAATCGAAAATCGGCGGCGAGAGCGCGGAAGAGAAACGCCGTATGGAGGCGAGCGAGGTGATCAGCATCCTCACCGAGCCGACCTTCGGCGATCAGGCGTTCATGGATCAGAGGCTGCTGTTTGCCGGCGATATGAACGACGATCCTGACAGCGCCGTCATTGATGTGTTGAAGAGCGGCGGATTGGACGACCTCTTTGCAGCGGTGACGCCTAACGACACATATCCGACAAACCTGCCGAGGCGCAGATATCCGTCGACGCGCCTCGATTATCTGTTCGCGTCGCCGGCGATGAAGCCGCGCGTGAGTCAGCTGCAGATTCGCCGTGACGAACCGGCGGACGAGGCGTCCGACCATTATCCCATTTCGGCAGTGGTGCGCGTGGTTTGACGATGATCGGGGCTCGGCTGACCGCGATCGTTCGACTCACGTACTCGGCAACGGAGCAGATGTCGCTCGATCGCGAGCGCGAGTACGACACGCTGGTCGAGGTGGGCGGCAAGGTGGTGCCGTGCAACCGGTTCAAGAGCCCGATAGGAGACGAGCGCTGGCGCGAGACAGTCCGGACTATTCGCACAAGCACTGAAAACCGGAATCGCGACCGGGGGCCGCAGGCCGGCCTCGTCGCGGGCGTCGGCTACGACCTCTTTCTGGCCCTTGCCAGCTTGACGCATGATCTGGCCGACTTTCTCGGAGCGAAAAGCCGTCGGCGTCTCGTCATTATAAGCGCGCGTCCGGAGATCCATGCGTTGCCATGGGAGGCACTGAGTGATCGTCGACTGGAGTCGGCGGCGGTCGGCGACCTGTCGATCGTCCGGTGCACTCAGGTCTTTACGACAGAACCTTGCGTGTCACCGCCGCTGGTACACATTCATTCCAAGTTCGGACCCGACACGAATGACGACGTTATGAGGAGCGCGCGAAGCGTTCGCGTTTCGAACGTCAGCGGCCGGCCTGTCGGCGTGGAGATCACGGATCAGGCGAGCGCTGAGATCGTGAACCTTGTCGCCCACGGTAGCGAGAAGGACGAACACCGCGCGCAGACATTGGTCGACGCGGATCGGTCGCTCAGCCCTGAGCAGCTCGCATCGCAATATCAAGGGCGGCTCATGGTACTCATGTGGAGCTGCTTCTCGGCCATGGTGCATTCGTGGGGCGCATCGCCAACGCTGGCGCTTCACGCGGCGGGGAACGTGTTCGTCTTGGGGTTCGTCGCCCCCCTGAATCTGAAGGCGAGCGCCGAGATCGCAAAAAGGTTTTACGATTCCGTCTTTGGACCGGCTGGTTCACAGGATCCCGAGCGGGCCATCACTGAGATTCGGGCGTGGCAGTTCAAAGAAGAGTACGAGTACTGTGACTGGGCCTCAATGACACTTTGGCTCCGCCAGCCGCTCGACCTGTCCGCGCTGCCGCTCGGTACGGTCCGCGTTCCGGCGACCGCCTGGAGCGCCACAGCGGCCGCAGTGCCCGTGCGCCTCCGCGACGTGCTCGGCAGAGACGCGGCCCTTGGCGACGTGCGGCTCCTTCAAGGCGTCGAGGTGACTGCGCCGTTTCCCGACGACCTAATCAACGAATGGCGCGGACCGGTCATCGTGCTGGACGGCCGGGCGGCTTCCGAGAGTGACTCGCCGTTCCAAGCGCTGCAGATCGACACAAACCGCATACCGAGCAGGCATCCGGCCGACCGGTTCCTTTCGCTGCTCGCGCGATTGGAGACGTATCGCTACTCGTTGTTGTTGTGGACCAACGTCTCAAGCCCGGAAGTAATGCTCATCGAGACGCTGGACCGGACTCCACCCAATGTCGCCATCGTGCTCACCTCTCCGTACAGAATCGAGACGCGATGGCCCGGTTCCGTCGTGACCGACGGTAACGCCGTGGGCCGCGAGGAGCCGGCGCCGATCTGTTTCATCGACCACGTGATGCGCGAAGACTACAGCGGCGCGCTGGCGTGCGCAGCCGATGGCGCCGCCCTGAAAACCGATGAAGATTTCAGTTGCCTGTATCTCGCCGCGATCAAGCGAGGGCAGTTGGACCTGGCACAGAAGGCGATCAACGGTGCGAGCAAAATCAATCCGCTAGAGGCCCACCTGCTCCAGGGGAACTTCGACAGCCGCATGGGGAGGCACCGCCAGGCGCGCGAACTATACCAGTCCGTGCTCGAGCACGCGCACGCCGAACATGCGCTCCGCGAGAAGGCGCGCGCGCAGCAAGAGCTCGCCTATGTCGCGAACGAAATGGGAGACCGCGGGCTCGCGCACCAGATGTTTAGGAACGCAATCGACACACTGGAGCGCATGGAGCCCAAGCAGGGCGACAGTCGATGGCATTCCGCGCTGGCGCGCGCCCTGCGTGACTATGCGGATCTTCTTGCAGACGAGGAAAGCCTCGAAGCCTTGCCGCTGCTGCGCCGCGCGACGGCGATCCATGCGTTCGAGCGCCGAATCACGCAAGTCGCGTATTGTTTTCTGTCGCGAGGCAAGCTGATGCTTCGCTTGGGACAATTCGAATCGGCCGCCGCCGACGCCGAGCAGGCGGCCATCGTGTTCTCGCAAGCCGGGAATGCTGAGGGATGGGTTGCCGCGATCACACTCGGGGCCCAGGCGTCGTCGGCACGCAGCCGCCACGATCAGGCGCGCGCGGTCCTCGATCGTGCCGCCTCCCATCACAGCGTTCAAGGGAAACCGGCGCTCATCGGGAAGCTCATGCTCGAGGCCGCCGGAGCCGCGCTCGGGGCCGGAGACCTGGGCCGCGCGCACGACCTCGCTAAAGATGCGCTCAATCGGCTGCCCGTCGCGCTGCAGCGCGAGCGCGCCGCAGCGCGCAAGCTTCAGCATTTCGTGGAGACGTTACTGTGAGCGCCGACCGGTGATCGACAAGCCGTATACGCCGTCTTCCGCCGCTTTCCGCTCGAGCGGTGTCCCGCGGTTCGCGTTTACCTTCGCGACGAATTCCTCCGCCGCGGCGTCGAACGCTCGTCTCGTCGGTGGCGTGCTTACTATGAATTCGAAATCAATGTTTCCGTTGTCGCCCAACCTATTAGGAAGCCGAGACCCCACTTGATTCGTATCGCCGTCGGAAATCACACAAGTTATGCTCATCCCCGATCCCGCGTCGCTATTTGCTCTGCCGGGCGACCCAAAGCGTGTGCTCGCGTGAAAACGCTAATTCGGCATCATTTATGAAATCAGAGAAATCACTTTCGGAATCCACCGCATCCAGTTTTGGCTGGATAAGACCAATCTCGTGCGCGGTTACCGTATAGGCCGCCGCCAACTCGTTAAATTTCTTGACCTGCATCCATCCAATGACGGAGGACGCGAAGACGATAATCGGACCTATCGCCCAAAATTCCCAATCTGGGAACCTAATACGGGCGAGCACCAAGACGAACGCCAGCGCATACGCGACCACGGTTGCAATAAGCCAATTCCTCGCCGATCTGTTGTTTTCTCCGGCCTTGCGCATATACCAAGTGCGCTGATCATTTAGGCGGTGGGCTGTGTAGTATTTTTTTCTTTCGTCGAGACTGAACGTCCTAATGCGATCCATTTCGCCAGTTATCTGGTCGTCGGCGGACCAGTGGGGATCAATTTTCTCCGCGGTGGCTCTGTTCGAGTCGAAAGTTCTATACAAATGATTTCGAAATTCGGCGCGTGCGTTTTGGGGCGGCGATCCATCCGCGAATGGTGACGCGCGCATCATGTAGCGCCACGTAAGCGTCTTCACGCTCTCTGCGAGGGCGCGGCATCTGTACCAATCTTCCTGAAGCTTCCAAAAGTCTCTTGTAAGTAAGAGGACACCTGATACCACAAATATAAATGCATACAGCAAGTAGAATGTGGACCCTTTGAACGCGCTGTCCGACAAAACGGAGGCGAGCAGCAGGACTACGTATTCAGCACCTATTAAGCGCAGGTAAGCTTTCTGCTTTTTGTTTGACGCATCATCCGCCGAACGAAAAAGCGCTGGATACGACGCGTGTTGCACGGAGCCCCCGCTCTCAGTATTCCGAGGGCGGAAAGAGCGCCCAGTAGGTCGATTTGTAGCGGCGGTAACGGTCGGGGACAATGGCAATCGCCACGCGACTCGAATTATCTGGCCATTTCAATCATTATCTCTTGCCCGCCTGCGCTCGCCGTTCTCGAATGCAGCCGGCCGATAATTGGTCAGCCAATTGTGGGTCAATCATCGGCATTTGCGACAGGGCAGCGATATTCCCAACAGGCAGGCGCTCTGCGAACGCGAAGACGCGCTCGCTGCCTTTTAGGCTACCAGCGAGCCTTGCAATATAACGCCTGTCGAGACCGTAAAATAATTGCTCGCGTTTGCTGGCTAATCCCGCCTGGATCGCCTCGGTGTGAATTCTTAGGATATCATTGCGATCTAGAACACTTGCCACCGCTACTTCGCGTTGAAGGCGTTAGTACGCTGGAGGCCACCGCCGACAAACCGAACTTGACTGGCCGTTTCACTGCACGAACCGGATCTGCTCGAGGGCGAGGAGCGGCGTGGGAGCGACGCCGGTCAGGCTTTCTTCCTCGCCCGCCAACGGGTCTACCGCAGCGAGATTTCCGAAACCGATCCCGCTGCGGGCTTCGATCGAGCGGATGGGCACCTGGGTCGCGATGCCGAGCTGGGGCGACGTGAAGGCGCCGAACACGAATTCCTCCTCAGGTTGGAACGTCATCTCCTGGTTCATCTCGTAGCCTGTCGCGCACAGCTTACCGGTCCGGTCATGGATGAACGCGATCACCTTCCAGAAGGCGATCGGTATGAGCACGCCGTACATCTCGGGATCGCTGTCGGTGAAGTACGGCCCGGTGAAGACCGAAATCTTCATCTCGTCCTCGCGAGCGTGCTGCAGGGCATAGTCCTCGAGCGCGAGCCAGATCGGCGCGTTAAACGCCTGCATCTGCGGTGTGGTGTTGGTGACGTGCATGGAGTCTTTGCTGCCGCGCTTGGCAGTCGTCCGGCTCCCCCAGCCGGGATCTTCGCGCCGCGTCATGTGGCCGCGGCTGAACTTGGGTGGAGGGCCGTAGCACTCGCGCATGATCTGCTGCGTCTTGGGAATGCGCGGATCCCATTTCCACGCGGCACGCGCGCTCTTGCGCGACTGGTTGCCATCGATGTTGCATGCGCTCAGGAAACACATGCGGCGGCTACGGCTCATGACGACGGAAAAGTGTTCGTACCGCAGCTCGGTTTCCGACGCGCTGTCGAACTCGAAATCGAGCACATCGTCCGCGTTCCGGTCGACCGAAGGCAGATCGACAGCGAACTGCTCGCCGAGGAACGCCGGGTTGTAGCCGCGGCGGTCGCGATAGTCGGACGCTACGGCCTCCGTCTCGGCGATGAACTCTGTCGGCTCGATGCCCGCCGGGGCGGCGGGCATCCGGTATCGCACCGGCGCGGCGAGGCTAGCTGGATCGCCCAGCGAAATGTTCACTGTTAGGGGTATGGTCAGGCTGGCATTGCCGCCGCGCGTTGGACGCACGAAGCTGGGCTGCCCCGCTTGGACGACCGGGCGCGGAGCGCGGGGTGCAGCCTTGGTGCGCTGGCGGCCGGCGCGCACGTCGTCGAGCAGCTTCTTCACCGCGTCGGCACGCACCGCGTAATTCGTGACCAGAAAGCTGCCGCTGAAATGCAATCCGAGTGCCTGCCCGCTGTTGAGGTCGAACACGACAGAGCCGGAATTTCCCCCCAGCGTCGTACAGTTGTGCCAGAGAAGGGCTTCTTCCAGGCGCGTCACGCTGCCTGGCGCCAGCCGTTTTTTATTGTAGACCTTGCCGTAGATGCGCTCCATCAGGTTGGGTTCGGGGATGCGGCTGTCGTACGCCGGATAGCCGATCGTCGCGACCTCTTGCGTCGCCGCGATGGTGGTCGCGAGGTCGATCGGCCTGGCGAGCCGCGCGTCGCCTGAGACCATCTCGATCTCGAAGAAGGCGACATCGGGCCCCGGCGGTTCTTCGATATGCAGCGGTCTGACGAGCTTGAAGACGAGCTTCTCGGGATTGTCGATCTCTTGAAGAAAGTCAACATCGGCGCCCATCTGGTCGCGGAGACCCGTCTTAAACGCAAAGCCGTCGCCTTTACGCTCGGCGAACTCGCGCGCCACATGGCGGTTGGTGACGATGATGTTCTCAGCGACGAGCCAGCCGGTGCCGACCCAATCGAGTTGCGCGCCAATCAGATCAATGCGGCCCACCGCCGGGATCGCGACGTCGAGCAGGGGCCTGGCTTTGGTCAGCCGCTCGCCCCAGATTTTGCTGTCGGCCTCGTCGATGAAGACCAGTCGGGTGACGTTGTCGCGGATCGCTAGGACCGGGCGCTGGGTTCGCATGGCGATGCTTTCCAGGTCGAGCATTTCCTCCGCCGCCTGGGGCGACACCGCTTCCGTGACCATCGCCTCGAAGCCGCGATCACGCACCTCCTCGGCGAGTTCCGGATCGTTTTCCTGGACAGAAATATTGTAGCGGCGCAGGCGGGCGAGCTGCTCCTGTGGTGTGGCCATCGTCTCCCTCGTAGTTGCCGTCGATGCGGGATGCGCGGCCACAGCCTTCAACATTTTTCCATGCCAATGCAACTCCGTCGGTGATGTGGATTACAGGTCACACCCGCGATTTGGAGCCGGCAAAAAACAGAGGACGAATCTGGGCGTGGGTAGCTTGTCCTCGTTGATGCGATGAAGTACTGCCAACGTTTCGCCAATGAAACGCATGAACCGAACGCGAACAGGTCACCAGCCTAAGCGCGGCAAAGGCCCATGCCGCGCTAGTCACGGAGCTTCGAAAAGTATGCTAACCACCGGCGTGGCTTGTGTCCGCTATCTGGGGTAAAGCGGACATAGGCTTTCGGACTGCAAATGTCTGCTTTTGACCCAAAGCGGACATGCACTGAGTGCAGCGCTCCGCTCTGCGTCCAGCTATATTTTGGTTTTAACGACAGAATTGCACAGTGGCATGCAGGTCGAATTCGTTACCATTGATGTGTTTACTGATCGACAATTCGGTGGCAACCCCCTTGCCGTTGTGGTCGACGGGACCGAACTGTCCACTCCGCAAATGCAGGCGATCGCAACTGAGTTCAACCTAGCTGAAACGACGTTCGTACTTCCCCCGCAGTGGGCTGAGAATACCGCGAAGGTACGGATATTCACGCCGCGTGCTGAGCTGCCATTTGCGGGTCACCCTAATATTGGTACTGCCTTTGTCCTAGGGCAACGCGGCGAGTGCCATGGTCGGACGATCCAGGGCAACGCTTTGCAATTTGAAGAAATCGCTGGGCTAGTCCAGATCGAATTATGGAAAGACGCGTCGGCAGTCATTGGTGCCCGTCTCGCTGCACCGCAACCGTTGGCCGTCATTGAAGATGTTGAGCCAGAGGTCATTGCCGAAGCTTGCACGATCTCGGCCGCGGACATTGAGACACGGCATCATCGGCCTTGCATCGCGAGTTGCGGCATGCGCTTTGTGTTCGCCGAACTCAAGGACCTTCGAGCATTGGCCGCAGCGCAACCACGCACCGACGCCTTTGCAAGGCACCTGCCGATGGACCGCGTAACCGGCGTACATTTATATGTTTGGAATAGCTCCGACGGCGCTGATATCCAATCACGGATGTTTGCGCCGCTCTACGGGGTGCCCGAGGATCCCGCTACCGGCAGCGCAAATGTTGCGCTGATCGGCCTACTCGCGCACCTGCACCCGGATACAGACTTGCGCCTCTCAAAAACGATCCGTCAGGGCATCGAAATGGGACGACCGAGCCGGCTCATGGCAAGTGCCGATAAGAGTGCTGGCAGGGTGACCTCGACTCAGATTGGCGGCACATGCGTGCCAATGATGCGGGGTGTACTCGAACTAAGGTAGCACAAAGGATTGATGTCTGTGTGCCCTTAACCTGGCATTCCAGTTAATGTCCGCTTTCCGGGTAAGCGGACACCATTTAGAGGTTCAAAAGAGAGCCCGCTCCTTTGGTCGGGCTCGGACAGACGCGGAGGGGCCCTTCTGGCAAGGTTGGAAACTCTTCCTTGGGGGCACTCATGGCTGCTGAAGCTCGGTACTTCAGCCCCGAGACCGTAAGAGACATGCAAGTCGCGCTCGACTTGGCGTGGGGTTTGTTATCTCCTCAACAACAAGCGCAATCGAGCAAGACAGCAGTGGCCACGCGCATCCTTGACGCTGTTGGAGCGGGAGAGCGCAGCCCCGCACGATTGCTCACGCTGGCGTTGATGTCCGCCTCAGGCCCTTAGCAGACAATCCACCGTGTCCATGATTGCGTCAGCAATGTTTACTCAGTAATTGCGGAGTAATGGTAGCTTTTCCTCAGATGTCGCTGCCAGAAACTGCGTCGAATGCACAACTCTGACTATTATCGAGAGCAAGCAGCTGAATATCGAAAACTCTCTGAAGCAGCGGAAGACCCCGCCGCCAAAAAAGAGTTTTTAGAGTTGGCGGAAGCTTGCGAAGAGGCTGCTGACAAGATCGATGATTGTCGAGCTAGCGGATAGTGCGCTGGATAGTAGCGAATGCGGCGTCCGATGGGCAAGCTCGCATCGGCGATCGCCTCATCGTCGAAAGCGCTCGAGTCTCGAGCGGCTTTTCCGCTTCGGCAGTAGTTCCCTCGTACGAAATTTGATGCTCCTAGTATTCCGCATAATTTGCCGTCCGGGTGTGGGCCAGATCACACCCACGCAACGAAAATAGAGTTGGACGAGGGGAAGTGCGCCGTCGTCGCAGTGACAGGAAGAGGCAAGAGGTTTTGGAGAATTCGTAACGACTCGAGCGGACATCGCTCCTGCATCCGCTTTTGGCCCAAAAGCGGACATCAGTGGGGGCTTCCCCGGTGCAGGTTTGAGCCGCTACGATGTCCTGTCATGAGCCTCAAGGAGCGACAATGAGGCGGCGCGATTTCATCAAAGCTATTGCCGGATCAGTGGCAGTCTGGCCGCTTTCGGCGGGTGCGCAAGAGCCTGCCAGGCCGGTAATCGGATTTCTCAATTTCGCTTCTGCCACGAGTTACGCACCTCAACTGGCGGCATTTCTGAAAGGCTTAGGCGAAACCGGCTATGTTGAAGGCCGCAATGTAGCAATCGAATATCGCTGGGCAGAGCATCAAATCAATCGGTTGCCTGCGCTTGCGAGCGATTTAGTACATCGTCAGGTAGCTGTGATTGCTGCGACCAGTACTCCAGCCGCAATTGCCGCGAAGGCGGCGACCACAACTATACCGGTGGTCTTCGAAACGGGCGGCGACCCGATTCAACTGGGCTTCGTGCAAAGTTTGAACCGGCCGGGTGGCAACGTTACGGGCGTGTCCCAATCGAATGTTGAGATGGTAGCGAAGCGATTGGAATTGATGCATGAGCTGCTTCCGGCCGTGCGTGTTTTCGCCCTGCTCATCAATTCGGCCAATCCAGCTCTTGCTGAGCCAGCGACGAAAGAAGTTCGGACTGCCGCTCGTGCACTCGGACTGGAGCTTCATGTTCTGAATGCCAGCACCGCAGATGAATTCGATGGTGCCTTCAAAAAGTTGATCGAATTGCGGGCGGGCGGGCTCGTAATCGGACCAGACCCACTCTACAGCAGCCACGGCGACCAGCTAGCCGCACTGGCGACCCGCCACGCCGTGCCCGCGATCTTTGAACAACGTGAGTTCGCTATGGCCGGTGGACTGACAAGCTACAGCGGCGGTATCCGCGAGGCCTATCGGTTGGCTGGTGTGTACACTGGCCGCGTTCTCAAAGGAGACAAGCGCGCCGACCTGCCAGTTCAGCAAGTCACTAAAGTTGACCTGTACATCAATCTGAAGACTGCCAAGGCGCTTGGCATCACGGTTCCGCTACCTCTCTCCGGCCGTGCAGACGAGTTGTTCGAATGAAAAATGCCATGTCCGCTGTTGGCCCAAAGCAGACATCGGCCACTGCCTTGCACATGTCCGCTTTCGGGGTAACAGCGGACATAACGATTGCACCGCGGAATGTCACTTAGTGCAGTTGGAATTGTCCGTCGATCGCCTTAATCAGTCTGCAGTGCGCCACGCGCATGGAGTACAAGGGGCCATCCAGCTTGTTCAGCCAGAAGGCTAGGAAGCGATGAAGTCCAGGAAATTCCGGTATGCCAGACATAAGACTGGAGAAGCCAGCGATGGTCAGGGCGCCGGTATAGAAATGTGCGTGTTCGTCAGGCCGTAACCAGAGCCTGTTTAAGCGAATATCCCCCACAACCATAGCACCACCGTTTCTGATTCGAAGATTGCCTTCCAGCGATCTTGCGAAGCTGCCCCCCGCTCCGGCGTTGAAGTCACCTGGCGTAAAACCCTCGGGCAGCGGCGCGGTTCCTTGAAGTGCCGTAATCGTTGATTCTATGGGCGTTTCAGAAATTATTGGCACTCGATCGCGATGAGTGCTAAAGGCCTCCACGCGAAAGCGTGCCGTGTTGGCTGCGAGCCAGCAGGGACCTCACACAAACTCAAAATTTAGGAGGACTGCCATGAAGTTTCGTCCGCTTCACGACCGCGTTGTCGTCGAGCGCATCGATGCCGAAGAAAAAACCGCTGGCGGCATCATCATTCCCGATACTGCGAAAGAGAAGCCTTCGCAGGGCGAAATTATCGCCGTTGGCCCGGGCGGCCGCGACGAAAACGGCAAGCTGATCCCGATCGACCTGAAGGTCGGCGACATCATCCTGTTCGGCAAATGGTCCGGCACCGAAGTGAAGATCGACGGTGAAGATCTCCTCATCATGAAGGAGTCCGACGTGATGGGCGTGATTGAAGGGCGCAGCGCCGCCAAAAAGAAGGCCGCCTAAGGCTGCCAACCCGAAATTCAAATCAGAGGAACACAAACAATGGCTGCTAAAGACGTTAAATTTTCCGTCGATGCCCGCGACCGCATGCTGCGCGGCGTCGATATCCTCAACAATGCGGTGAAAGTTACGCTTGGCCCAAAAGGTCGCAACGTCGTGCTCGACAAATCATTCGGCGCTCCCCGCATCACCAAGGACGGTGTGACGGTCGCTAAAGAGATTGAGCTCGCCGACAAATTCGAGAACATGGGCGCGCAGATGGTGCGTGAGGTGGCAACCAAGACCTCCGACATCGCCGGTGACGGCACGACCACGGCCACCGTATTGGCTGCAGCGATCGTGCGCGAAGGGGCCAAGGCGGTTGCTGCCGGGATGAATCCGATGGACCTCAAGCGTGGTGTCGATCTCGCTGTCGACGCCGTTGTCAAGGATCTCGAGAAGAACTCCAAGAAGGTGACCTCGAACGAAGAGATCGCCCAGGTCGGCACCATCTCCGCCAATGGCGATCGCGAGATTGGTGACTTCCTTGCCAAGGCGATGCAGAAGGTCGGCAACGAAGGCGTGATCACGGTCGAGGAAGCAAAGTCGCTCGAGACCGAGCTTGACGTGGTCGAAGGCATGCAGTTCGACCGTGGCTACATCTCTCCCTATTTCATCACCAACGCCGACAAGATGCGGGCGGAGATGGAAGACCCCTACATTCTCATCTACGAAAAGAAGCTGTCGGGCCTGCAGGAGTTGCTGCCGCTGCTTGAGTCGGTCGTGCAGACTGGCAAGCCCCTGCTCATCGTGGCCGAGGATGTTGAGGGCGAAGCGCTTGCTACTCTCGTCGTCAACAAGCTGCGTGGCGGCTTGAAGGTCGCGGCAGTGAAAGCTCCGGGCTTCGGCGACCGCCGCAAGGCCATGCTGCAGGACATCGCCGTTCTCACGGCCGGGCAGATGATCAGCGAGGACTTGGGCATCAAACTCGATAAAGTCACCGTCAACATGCTTGGCCGCGCCAAGAAGGTGATGATCGACAAGGAAAACACCACGATCGTCAACGGTGC
>Ga0306920_100006627_pt1 | contig 15152 bp, 9 predicted proteins | sample flu12Cox44000170_FD_204666 | JGI IMG/M metagenome (GOLD analysis project Ga0306920, IMG submission 204666) | Lab enrichment of tropical soil microbial communities from Luquillo Experimental Forest, Puerto Rico - flux4day.12C.oxic.44.000.170 (v2)... | ecosystem: Environmental > Terrestrial >... | reverse complement strand
GTTACCGGGGCGAGGCTAGTGCTAAAATCCACTCGCCAGGGACTTGGCTGACTCCATCAAGATGACTTTGGTTGAAGAGGCAGAGCGGCTAGAGCTCACCATTATCTAGAGAGGCAAAGACCTGGGAACGCCAGAAAGGAGGAAGTCCAGTGAACCATCCTTCATCGCGCAGGAAGTTTCTCGGTCACGTAGGCGCAGCCGCCGGCTGGTCCGCGCTGCTTCGAGGAGCTCCGTACAACGCCCTTGCACTTGGTCGCGGCGTGTCTGGTTCCCCCGGAATGCCGGACCATATCGTGGACATGCACGTGCATTTCGACGAGAAAAACCCCAATTTCATCGCCGACCTCCTCAAACTTTCCGACCGGCTGAATCTCACGGCGTGTGTGCTCACGCCTTTTGCTTCGAGGAAAGCGGTCCTCGACGCTGCGAAACAGCATCCCCGGCAGATTATCCCGTTCGGCTCGGTGGACCTGGACGCTCCGGAGGTAGTCAAACAGGTGGAAGAGCTGCACGCCATAGGTTACCGCGGTCTTGGCGAACTAGAGTTTGTGAAGAAGCCGTACAACGACCCGTCGTACCTCCTGGTGTACGAACTTGCAAACCGGTATGGTTGGATCGTTCTTTTCCACACCGGCATCGTGCTGCGCAGAAAATTTGACGAGCCGGAAGACGTGGCTTCCGGACGCATGCGCCCGATTTACCTGGAAGAAATCGCCCGGCGATTTCCGAAAATCACTGTGCTGGGCGCGCACTGTGGCAATCCCGAATACGAGTGGGCCGCAGAAATCGCGAGATGGAATCCCAATGTGTTTTTCGACCTGAGCGGTTCCACGCTCACGAAGATGCAGGCGCGTCTCGCGGATTTCCAAAAGATTTTTTGGTGGTCGAACACCCAATGGCAGAGCCCGGAGTGGAAACAAAAGCCCGCCGACAGCGACCCAAGTGCGTTCGCAAAAATCGTTTTCGGTTCGGACACGGGCTTGGGGGAAATAGAGTCGGTAGTGAAGCAGTATCACGCCATGTTCGATGCATGCGCGGTTCCCGAGCACACGCGCAAGATGATCATGGGCGGAACGTTGTCCAAGATGCTGGGGCTCGCCGATGGTCATTAAGATTTATGACGACAAGACTTCTCTGGGACGGGCGGCAGCGGAGCAGGCCGCAGTTTCACTCCGCAAGGCAATACAGGAAGGCGGCCGAGCGCGAATCATTGCCGCGACGGGCGCCTCGCAGTTCGAATTCCTCGCCGCCCTGACCGCCATGCCCGGCATCGAGTGGCCGCGCGTGGAGATGTTTCACCTGGATGAGTACGTCGGACTGCCCGCGTCTCATCCCGCCAGCTTTCGCAAATACCTCCTCGAGCGTTTGATCCAGAAGACTGGGATTAGCAAGTATCACTTTCTCGAGGGTGACGGAGATGTTCCGACGACTGTTCGCATGGTCGCGGCGGAGTTGGTCGCAGCTCCGATTGACGTCGCTTTTGTCGGAATTGGCGAGAATGGCCACCTGGCGTTCAATGACCCGCCGGCGGACTTCCACACCGAGGACCCCTATCTCATCGTTGACCTGGATGAAGCCTGCCGCCGCCAGCAAGTGGGTGAGTCCTGGTTCGCGGACCTCTCACAGGTTCCCAAGCGGGCGATTTCCATGTCCATCGGCCAGATCTTGAAGTCGAAGGAAATCATTGCGGTCGTTCCCGAAGCACGAAAAGCGCAGGCAGTAAAGTCGTGCTTCGAAGGCGAGATCAGCCCGCTGGCGCCAGCGTCCATCCTGCGCACACACGCGCACGCGACTGTTTTCCTCGATAAAGAGTCGGCCGCCCTGTTGAGCCTGGAGAAAAGAAAGGCCTTCGCATAGGCATATGCGCAGACCACGACAGTAAAGCTGCGGTACGGTTGGAAACGCGTGGCATTGAAAGCAGGTACAGCGCGGTGCGCACGGCATGATCGGTAATGACAGCCCCAAGCCGCGGGCCATTCCGCGCCTGCGCTGGTGGATTGCGGCGCTGTTGTTTGCCTCCACGATCATCAATTACCTTGACCGGCAAACGCTCTCGTGGCTCGCGCCATATCTCAAGCAAGAATACCACTGGACCAACACCGACTACGCCAACCTGGTGATCGCCTTCCGCGTTGCCTATACTATCGGTCAGACCCTCTGCGGAAGGTTGATGGATCGCATCGGTACCAGGCGCGGGCTGACTCTTTCCGTGCTGTGGTACTCCCTCGTTTCTGTTTTTACTCCGCTTGCCAGGGGCTTCTACAGTTTCGCATCGTTTCGTTTTCTTCTGGGAGCCGGAGAATCCGCCAATTGGCCGGGTGCCACGAAAGCGGTTTCCGAGTGGTTTCCGAAGCACGAGCGAGGATTGGCTACCGCACTGTTTGACAGCGGATCGTCGGTCGGCAACGCCATCGCCCCAGTTCTTGCGGTGACCGTGTACTTTCGTTGGGGATGGCGCCCGGCGTTCGTTCTTCCTGGACTGCTCGGTTTCCTCTGGCTCATCGTCTGGCGGTGCGCGTACCACACGCCGCAGCAACACCCGCGCATCGGCGAAGCCGAACGCAAAATGATTCTGGCCGATGCCCATGCCCCCGGTGTGGAAACGAGCCGTCCGAAGCCGAGATGGGCCACGCTCCTCACCCTGCCTCAGACCTGGGGAACCATTGTCGCCAAGGGGCTGACGGATCCAGTGTGGTTCTTCGTCACCGATTGGTTCCCTATCTATCTGGTGACGAAAGGCATTCTTGCGAAGAGCAACCTTATTGCTTTATGGGTTCCGTTTATCGCCAGTGATCTGGGCAATTTCTTCGGTGGGGCTGCTTCCGACTATCTGATTAAGCGCGGATGGCCCCTTGGGGCGGCGCGAAAGGCTCTCGTGGTATTTGGCGGCCTCGGGGTGCTTCTGCTCATTCCCACGGTTTTCACCTTCAACTTGTGGGCGATTGTTGTGCTTTTCTCGCTGGCCACGTTTTCCTACGCGGCGTTTTCGACCATAGCCAACGTGTTGCCTGCGGACCTTTTTTTCAGCGAGTCGGTGGCCTCCGTGAGCGGCATGAGTGGAACCGGCGCGGGGATCGGGACGATCATCGCGACCACACTGATTGGGCACTTCTCGGATACGCGCCTGGCGTCAGCCGCGCATTCCTTTGACCCGATCGTGATCGTTGCCGGCATGGTTCCTTTCGTCGCCATGATTCTCGTGTTGCTTCTCGTCCGCAATACCCGGGCGACCGAGGAGGGACGGGTTCGTTGGATCTAATGAGACGGCCGATGATTCACCCCGACGGGCTCGCCCAAAATGCAGGCTGCGAATTTGTGTGCGTTATTCATAACCGCCGCCTGGGTGCGGCTGTTCCTCCCCGCCTCCGATGTGCTCGCGTTGTGGCGGGACTCCGGTCAGCGGCATCCTCCTGAAAACAATCTTGCGCGGGCAAGCAAACCCATGCCACCGCAGACCGAAGCGATCGTGGACGAAGCCCCAAAATAGCGCAGCAAGTGGAAGCCGCAGATATATAATCCGTCTGGAACATGAGTCTGCTCGACTCGGTGGGTCAAATGCTCTGCAAAAACTTCGTGCGTTACCGTCCGCGTCTCGCATACCTGCTAACTGCAGTGTCGCTCTTCGCTTGGCCCGGGCGAGCTCAGCGTCAGCCTGTGCGCGTCATCGCTTTCGGCGCGCATCCTGACGATTGCGATCTCGGCACGGGCGGTGTCGCTGCTAAGTACGCCGCGCTCGGCGACAAGGTAAAGTTCGTGTCGCTAACCAATGGCGATGCCGGGCACCAGTCAATGCGCGGTGAGGAACTCGCCAAGCGCCGACGCGCCGAGGCCCTGGAGGCGGGCCGACGCATCGGTATTGAGTACGAAGTGCTTGATAATCACGACGGCAAGCTGCTGCCGACCTTGGAAGTGCGCGAGCAGGTCATCCGCGAGATCCGCCAGTGGAACGCGGACATCGTCATTGCGCCTCGCCCGAATGATTATCATCCGGACCATCGGTACACTGGCGTCTTGGTGCAGGACGGATCCTACATGGTGATCGTGCCGGATTTGGTGACGGATACGCCAGCGCTGAAGCGCAATCCCGTGTTCCTTTACTACAGTGATCGGTTCACGCGTCCCGAGCCTTTTCGCGCGGACATCGTAGTGTCGATTGACGATGTGTTCGAGAAAAAGATCAGTATGCTGGACGCGCACGTATCGCAGTTCTATGAGTGGCTGCCGTGGACCGAGGGACAGCTCGACCAAGTGCCGAAGGATCGGGCAGAGCGGAAGAAATGGCTGGCCGCGGGACCGTTGGCGACGAGAAAACTGCAACCGGAATGGCGGGAGGCGTTAGAGAAGCGGTATGGCGCACAAGCGACCCGCATCCAGCACGCGGAGGCTTTTGAGATCACCGAATATGGACATCAACCGAGCGAGGAAGAAATTCGTAAGCTTTTCCCGTTTTTTCCTGACCGGTGATATTTTCCTTGCGCTTGCTCCCCAGCTTTCTCGGGCCCCGGTTCGATTGAACACATCTATAGAGAAGAAGTGAAGGCGCGTTGCTTGACGCTCTTTGTGTTGCTCGTATCCGGTTTTCGAGCCATTCCGCTTGACGCCTGGCCGGCGTTGACTCTTCGGAGACATCCATGATTTCGGACCTATCCGGTTGCGCGGGGTCCGCTATGATAGTCGAACCTCCCCACAGACCGTAAGATTGTGCGCTTTTCGGGCAGAGCCGTGAACAGGAATTTATCCCTCCTAGCCATGGGCATCGTGGCATCGATTACCGGGTGCGGCGGTGGAAGTTCGCCAGTATCAGGCCCCCCACCACAACTCGTCTCCGTCACGCTTTCGACCATGCCCCCGGCATCGCTTGGGACCGGCGGCACCGCAAGCGTGGCGGCCACGGTCCAAAATGATTCCGCCGCTCGCGGAGTGAGTTGGAGCTGCACTCCTGCGACTGCCTGCGGTGCTTTTAATCCCGCCTCTACATCGAGCGGCAGTATGACAACGTACACCGCGCCGGCAACGGTGCCGACCGGCGGCAGCGTAACCATCATCGCGACCTCCGTGACCGATTCGTCCAAGAATGCCAGCGCCGCGGTCGTTATTTCCGGAACCGCGTCGAATGCCACACTGAAAGGTCAGTACGCCTTTTTGATCAAGGCGCCAACTGGAAACTCAGCGAGCCGAGGCACCACCACGTTTGCCGGGAGCGTGAACGTCGATGGGAATGGGAATATTTTGGGCGGGATGGAGGACATTGTTTCCACAAGCTATCGGGATCAAGCGGATCCCATTCACGCGACCTCCGTCGACCCGATCTCGTCCTATTCGGTTGATGCCAGCGGACACGGCAGGATGACGATTCATACGCAAAACGGGGAAACTCTAACCTTCAGTTTTGTTCTTACCTCTGCTTCGCATGCGGTGATCATAGAGACAGGCGGAGACCCAGGGAGCGGAACCTTAGACTTACAATCCGGAAATTTTGCCACATCTCAAATCTCCGGCGGCTATTCCTTCACCTTGGAGGGGGTCGACGCTGCGGTTCCGCCGACTGCAAAGGTCGCTTTTGGCGGCGTTTTCAGCTCTGATGGTCAAGGGAACTTGACTGGTGGCACCCTCGACGCCAATATCGGCGGCACCGTTTCCTCTCAGTCTTTTACCGGGAGTATCTTCGCAGCACCCGACACGAACGGCCGCGGGAGATTCACCGTCGTTCCAGTGCCGGGGACAACCAGGTCCTTTACGTTTTATATGGTCTCTTCGAAAGTCCTTCGACTGTTCGAGGATGACAACGTGGACTTGGCAGGGGGTAGCGCTTATGCCCAAGGCACGGCAGCCGCAACCCTTTCGGGGAAACTCGCTTTCGAACATTCCGGCTGGAGTTCCACGGGGCGAGCGGTGGCAGCCGGACAATTGACCGCGGACGGCATGAGCAAAATCACCGGCGGCGTCTCTGACGCAAACGTAGGCGGAGCGGCGCCCACGACTCCGAGCGTCGCCAAAGCCGTCAGCGGCACCTTTGCGTTTACGACCGGCCTGAAGGGCACGCTCAATCTGACGGACGCAGCAGGAAATTCTACTTTCAACGTTTACATGATCGATCCGTCCCTCAATGTTCTTGATCCCAGCTCTTCAAGCGGCGGGGGCGGTGCGTTGCTGCTGCACACGGATGCAAACATCATAGGAACCGGCAGTTTAATCTCTCAAATCTCCCCGACTCCTGCTGCGATCGTGGGAAACCAAGGCCTCAACCTCCAGAATTGCATTGCCGCTGCAACTCCAAATGAATTGGATCTCGTTGGTGTGGTAACCAGCGACGGTGCCGGGAACTTCAGCAATGGTGTAGCCGATTATGCTGAAAGCAACGCTCCGAATGCCGTCGCATCCTTCACCGGCGCCTTTGCCGCAGACGTTGCCAATCCCGGCCGCTTCACAGGGAGCTTCAACATCCCGACGCCGACGGGCGGATACCCGTTCATTCCACCGTCGGTGACCACCCTTAACGTCTCGTTCTACCAGGTGAGCGATACGCAAACTCTTCTGATCCAAACCGACAATACCGCGAACACATCTGGGTACCTGATTCAACAGCGCTTACCGTAGAAAACCTAGTAAACGTCGAACGCGCGCGGCCCGGGTGTTTCAGGTCTTTTTCTTCTCAGCCCGATTGTGCGTTTTGAGCCCTTCGCGGGCATAACTGTGTTTCCTCACTCACACTCGACACTCGATCAATATCCGCCTCTGGTCCTCCGCTTAGCAGGGCCGGAGTCGTACAACGCCAGGTGGCACTTTTCGGAGTTCTTTCCTATGTTTGCCCCTGCTCCGCGCTTGCCCGGAGCAGTCAGCCCCGAAGGGTAGCCCGACCCGGGAACTTTTGTCCGGCGACATCCGTATCATCGGGAAGCACTGCGGTGAGGTGGACCGATGGAACCCTTCGCAAAGGACTTGCGGCTGGCCATGCGACTGCTTGTCAAGAGGCCGGGGTTCACGGCCGTAGCGGTGCTCACATTGGCGCTCGGCATTGCCTTGAACGCCACGATTTTCAGTCTCGTGAGCGCTTTCCTGTTGCGGCGCCCACCGGTCCACGATGCGACGCGCGTCGTCGCCGTTTCCTCGGTCAATCCTAATCCCGTCTTCCTGCCCGACGTCTATCCCGTATCCGCCCCAAATTACCTAGCCTGGAGCAAAGCGAACCACGTATTCTCACAGATGGCCGCGGTGGATCCCTTCCGCACGGTCAGTTTGACGGAACAGGGTCAGCCGGAAGCGCTCCTCTCCGGCGCTGTGACGCCCAACTACTTTAGCGTCCTTGGCGTAGCACCGCGACTCGGGCGCACGTTTTTCGAAGGAGAAGACCAACCTGGCCGCGATCACGTAGTCATTCTGAGTCACGACCTGTGGGAGCGCCGTTTCGGCTCGGACCCCACGATCGTGGGCCGCACTATCCGCGTGAACCGGGAAAACTACACGGTTGCAGGAGTGATGCCGGCAAACTTCCGCATGATGGGCTTCACGGAAAAGCTCTGGACGCCCTTAGTGCTGAGTGCTGCCGATCAGACGGAAGCCGCTCGCAAGGACCATTCCCTGTATCTGTTCGCGCGGCTGAGCCCCGGCGTAACCCTCGAGCAGGCTCGCGCCGAACTGACGACTCTGGCCCGGCGCACCGAGAAAGACTTCCCCGAGACCGAAAAAGGCTGGGGCGCTGCGGTGCGCACGCTACCGGATTTCCTGGTCTACAATTTCAGCATCCGCAACGGCTTGGCAGTGATGATGACCGCCGTGTGCTTTGTCCTTTTAATTGCATGCAGTAACGTGGCCGGGCTGCTGTTGGCGCGCGCCGCAGGACGCAAGAAAGAGCTGGCCATTCGCATCTCCCTGGGTGCCAGCCGCGGTTCGATCATGCAGCAGCTGCTTACGGAAGGTCTGCTGCTTGCCTTGTTGGGCGGAAGCGCGGGACTCTTGCTCAGCTACTGGGGTATTAAATTCGTGCGAACCAACATGAACTTCAACGACGCCATCAGCGCCGTTCCCATGAGCCTGGACTCCAATGTGTTGCTGTTCACAGCGGCTATTTCGCTTGGTTCCGCCGTGTTATGCGGCTTGGCGCCCGCGCTCAAAGCCTCGCGAACGGACATCAACGCGAATCTGAAGGATCAGAGCCGGGCAGCTTCTGCCGGCCGGTCGCATCACCGTCTGCGAACCGTGCTCGTCACGGCGGAGATCGCTCTGGCACTGCTTCTGCTGGTAGGGACCGGACTGCTGGTCCGCGGACTCTATCTCCTTATGCATCAGAATCTGGGCTTCCCACCCGATCACCTCCTGACTGCCAGTGTGACCCTCGACAAAACTCGATACAAAGAGGCGTCTCAGCAAGCCCACTTTGTCGAGGATATGCTGCCACGTCTCCAGCAGATTCCCGGCGTCGAGGCCGGGGCCATTTCTTCGGACTTGCCCGCAAACGGACCGGGCAGCGTGACTTTCCTAGTGAAAGGAGAGCCCGAGCCGGAAAACCAGCGGCCCACCACGCTCGATGTGGTCGTGACCCCCGATTATTTCCGCACGGCGGGCATCCCGCTCCTCCGTGGCAGGATCTTTGCTGAAACGGATGATGCTGGCGCGCCGCGTGTTGTTGTGGTCAGCCAGGAGTTCGTCCATCGCTTTTTGAAAGATCAGGAGCCGCTCGGTAAGCAAATTCGCTTGGACGTCGTCGGTGCAACGCCCGAGTGGGGCGAAATCGTCGGAGTGGTAGCCAACGTGAAAACATTTTTCGAAGGAGTTCGCGAGGACCCTGAAGTCTACGAGGCGTTCCTGCAACGGCCGGTGACCTCGTTCTCGCTCATATTGCGAACCAACTCCGATCCCGGTGCCTTCACTTCTGCAATGCGCACCGGAGTGGCGCAGGCGGATGCCGACCTTCCTCTCGATCGCGTGATGAGCATGGCCGCCGTCATCGAGCGTCAGGAGCATGGAGACTCATTCTTTGCGCAAGTGCTCGGCAGCTTCGCGATTCTCGCGTTGCTCCTTTCGGCCATCGGGATTTATGGACTTATTGCATATTCTGTGGGCCAACGGACGCACGAAATCGGCATCCGCATGGCCCTGGGAGCCGGAAGGGCGGACGTCCTGCGGATGGTCTTGCGTGAAGGCATGGGAATGGCGGCCATAGGCGGCACCATTGGCTTAGCGCTGGCGCTGCCTTTACCCAAAGTTTTTAAAGCCATGTTTTATGACTTTCGCCTCGGAGAGCCGGGGCTCTACTTCATTGTCCCAGCGGCGATTTTCATCGTGGCTTTGTTTGCGACTTACATTCCTGCGCGCCGAGCTACGCGTGTTGACCCTATGTCAGCTTTGCATCAGGAGTAAAACGAGCTTTTCCCCACTGGTGACCACGGCCCAAGGGCGATCCAAGCGGGACTGCAAATCCCTCTCGATAATGAATGCAAGCGGAAGGGGCAGAATTGCTCTGCGAAGATGGAACCCTCAAAGCCAAGTGTCCGCTTTGTACCGGGGGCAGTCTTCTCCAAAGGCTTGTCTTTCCAAAGCGGTTGCTACTGCCCTATGTCTGGCCGCCCTCTGCTGTCCTCTTTTCTCCACCGAGGCTTCTGGTTTTGTCTAAGGTGTCGGGACTGTGGGCGCTGATGGACGGAAATCTGTCCCCGCCATTCACCATTCGGGAAGAATGGTTGCCGCGAGAGAACAGAAAGGCCGCCGTATCCGCTGATTCAACGCCGCGCCATACGCAGGCTAGCTCTCGAGAGGCGCGGATTACTCCTCGCGGAGAATGCGGACAGGCTGGACGCGCGTGGCGCCGTAGGCCGGAACGACCGTTGCCAAAACGCCGACTGCAACGAGGAGTAGAGCTACAACCACGAACGTAAGCGGATCGGCGGGATGGACACCGTAGAGAAGCGCGGCCATCACACGCCCCAAAGCCAGCGCGGTTGCGAGGCCGATAGCGACGCCGGTGAGGATAGGCTTCACGCCGTCAGCCACGACCAATCTCAAAACATTTGAACGCGTGGCGCCGAGAGCCATGCGAATACCGATCTCGTGGAAGCGGCGGCGAACGCCATAAGAGAGCACGCTGTAAATGCCAACAGCGGCGAGAACCAGCGCGAGGCCCGCAAAGGAAGCTAGCAGCAGCATATTGAACCGCTGCGGCGAGACGGACTGAGAAATGAGGTCGCTCATGGTCGCGACATCCGCGACCGGAGATTCGGGATCGACCTGATGGACCGCAGTAGTCACACTGGAGACGGAATTCACCGGATTTGCAAGCGTGCGAACGGCCAACTTCATTCCGAACGAGCGCCACGTTTCGGAGGGCGGCGGAGTGACTTGGTCCAGCGGCCAGTAGACCGTGGCGACAGGACGAGTTTCGTCCAAAGAGTCGAGTTTTACATCACCAACGATTCCGACCACCTCGCGAGCGACTCCAGAGAAAAAAGTCAAAGTAAGATGCCTGCCGATAGGATCCTCATGGGGCCAGAAGCGCGTTGCGAGCGATTCGCTGATGAGCACAACCGGAGTGCTGCCGGCAACGTCGGATTCGGTGATGTCGCGGCCCCGCAAAACCGGAATACGCAAGGCTCGGAGATAACCTGCGCTCACGAGGCGGACGTCCACCTCAGGTTGGTCGGCCATGGGAAGAACGGGCTGGCCTTCGATCGAAATGGGCTGATGGGAGCCGCCGTTATCGAGTGGGAGATCGTCGATGGCGCCGGCGAACGCGACACCCGGAGTGGCGCGAACCTGCTGAAGAATGCGCTCGAAGAAGCTGATCTGCCCGGCGGGTGTAGGGAATTTTGTGCGGGGAACCGGAATACTCATTGTGAGCACGTTGCCGGGATCAAAGCCGGGAGCGACGCGGCGGAGGAGGAACAAGCTGCGGACCATCAGTCCGGCGCCTATCAAGAGAACGAGCGAGAGGGCCACTTCGGCAATCACAAGCAAGCTGCGGGTTGTGGTTCCGGAAGAATCGGAGCTGCCACGGCCCTGGCCCTGCTTGAGAGCTTCGTTGAGATCAGTGGCGGAGAAGCGGAGCGAGGGAATCAAGCCGGCAAGTATGCCGGCCAAGAGTGACAAAAGGATAGTGAAAAGCAGCACCTGGAGATCGAGCTTAATTTCGGCGTAGCGAGGAAGCTGCTCGCCGAGGAATTTCACGATGAAGCTGGTAGCAAACTGCCCGAGAACAAGGCCCAGCGCACCCCCGGTAAGTGATAAGAGGATGGTCTCGGTGAGAACGTGGCGTAAGGCGTCGAAGCGAGTGGCGCCTAGCGAAGCGCGGATGGCCATTTCCTTTTTACGAGCGAGAGTTTTGGCAAGAACGAGATTGGCGACGTTGGCGCAGGCAATCAACAAAACGAAGGCGACCGCACCGAGCAGAACGAGCAGAGCCGGGCGGACATCCCCAACCATCTCTTCCCGCAGCGGGCGAGCGGTAGCGCCCCAGCCTTTGTCGTCGTCGGGATAGAGCTGCTCAAGGCGCACGGATATGGTGCTAAGGTCGGCTTTGGCTTGGTCGATTTGGACGCCGGCCTTGAGGCGGCCAATGACCATGTAGTTGTGGTTGCCGCGAACGGCGCGCTGCTGGCTGGTCCAAGCGAGCGGGACCCAGAATTTTGCCCAGCTAGGGTATCGGAATTTCGGAGACATAACCCCGATGACGGTATACTTCTGTTCATCAAGGCTGATGTTACGACCAACGATGGCGCTCTCGGCGCCAAAGTGAGTGCGCCAGAGGGAATCGCTGAGAATGATGACGTGACCAGCCCCGGGACTGTCGTCATCGGGAGAAAAGCCCCGGCCAAGAACGGGCTGGACACCCAAGATCGAGAAGAAGCCCGACCCGACCGCTGCGCCTTGGATGGATTCGGGTTCGCCGTTGCCAGTGACGTTGAAGCTGGCTCCTCCGATGGCGGCCATTTCATCGAAGGAATGATTCTGGCTTTTCCAATCGAGATAGTTGGCGGGTGAGACGGAAAAGAAGCTTAGGCCGGGAAAGCTCTTGGCTGGCGGAATGTGCCAAATCTGCATGATGCGAGAGGCATCCCGGAATGGCAGCGGGCGGAGCAAGACGGCGTTGACGACGGAGAAGATGGCCGTGTTGGCGCCGATGCCGAGAGCGAGAACCAAAATGGCGGCGCACGCAAACCCAGGATTACGGAGTAAGTTACGGAGCCCATGGCGAAGATCCGCGAGAACGTTGTGCATGCAAGTCCCCAGTTCAATGATGGCGAGAACTCTGTGGCGACAGTATAAGAGACGTTCGAACGGTAGAAAAGTCTTACAAACCCTTACTAACGGTAAAACCATCCAAGCACGTACTGGGAGCGACAGGTTTTGCCTTATCGGGCACGGAATCAGGACGGTTCTGTTTGTTTAGTTTGAGCCTAGCATAGCGCCGTCTTCGCCAGTCGCGTTCGCGCGACAAGTGGGTCCCAGTACTCTACATGATTTCATAACAATGCTGGCTCCCCTGACCCGAGTAGACTGTGGTTGCGTAACGACCACAGGCTCGGGAGAAAGGAGCCAGACATGGTCATTATAGGCGTGGATTATCACCCGAGCTTTCAGACGATTGCATTTTTGATGGAAGAGACTGGTGAGTACGATGAACGGGAATTGAACCACAGCGACGGTCAAGCGGAGCGATTCTACCGGGAGCTAAAGGAGAGAGCAGTCAGTGTGCGGGTGGGAATGGAGGCCACTGGACATGCACGCTGGTTCGAGCGGTTACTCGCAGAGTTGGGTTTCGAGTTGTGGATTGGAGATCCAGCGGAGCTTAAGACCAAGCGAGTTCGGAAGCAGAAAACCGACCGCGAGGACGCCCGACTTATGCTGAAGCTGCTGCGAGAAAATCGCTTCCCGAAGATCTGGGTACCCAGTCCGGAAAATCGTGATCTGCGACAACTGCTCTGGCACCGGCATCGGCTGGTACAGATGCGGACACGGGTGATGAATCAGCTGCAGGCCGTGGCGATGAACGAAGGCTATCGCTGGAAGAAAAAGCTGTTCAGCGAAAAGGGACGCGCACTGCTAGAGAAACTCTCGTTGGCTCCCTGGGCCAGTCGGCGTCGGAAAGAATTATTGGAGCTACTGGACCAGCTAGATCCAAAGATTGCGGAGTTAACGGCAGCACTCGAGCAAGAAGCCAAGAAACGACCCGAGGTGCAGCTGTTGAGGAGTCACCCTGGCGTGGGACCCATTACGGGGCTGGCCTACGTTTTGATCATTGGGACACCGGATCGATTTCCTAATGGCAAGACGCTTGGCAGCTACACCGGGCTCATTCCATGCGAGGACTCCAGTGCCGGCCGGCAACGGCTGGGACATATCAGCAAGCAGGGCAATTCTCTCTCCGTTTTTTGCTGGTAGAAGCATCGCAAGCGGCCGCACGGTGCAACCCGGACTGGCGACGTCGGTATGCACACCTGATGATGCGCGGCGAAAAAAGAATTGCCAAAGTGGCCATAGCCAGAAAACTTGCTGTTCGGTTGTACTGGATGTGGCGAAACAATTGGCAATATTCGCAGTTCGTTGAATTCGGTTCGAACGCGGGAAAGCTCGGAACCGTCCATGGCGTGAAGTAGGACGTCGTCTACTTGGTAAGTCGTGCCGGAAAGGTTCCGGCTAGTACTTGTCGGTTCTAAGGGTCGCCGCCTCACCCTTCCAGTCGCGTTGTGCTACCAGACCTGCTAATCAGTTAGTCCCTTTCCCTTGAGAATTTGCTGCGTACATTTTTCAACTCTTGATTCCCTAGTTTTGGGTTGTTTCGGTTGAGAAAAGTGAAAGATGTATTGTCTTTGCCGTCCCGGGGTCAATGCACGAAAAGCAGCTTTCAAGGCGGGGACTTCGTCCAGTTTCTTTTGAAATTCAACGGGAATTTTGAAGTCCGCTGTCTCCTTAAGTTTCACCTTCAAACCTGCTTTTTCCAGTTCAATGGCTTCGCGGATATAAGCTTTCACGATGGGTTCCATTTTGACTATTTCTCGAACATTGGTGAAGCGAATCTGACGAGCCGACTGATGCTGCCCAGGCGTAGCAAGGATGCGCTTGGGATCCTTTAGCAAAGCGCCCTTGAAAAACATAAGCGCACAGAATTCCTTGAATCCGTGGATCAAAACGACGTTCTTTCCATGCAGCGTGTAGCAGGCCTGATACCACTTCAATTCTTCGGCTAACTCAGAATCGAGAGCGATCGTTCGCAATGTCTCAAATTCTTCGCGCCACTTTTTTTCTTGCCGCCAAATGCCATCCACCTTCAGATTTTTCTTGTTCATTGAGGTATGTCCTGAAGCAGAGTGAGCTTATCCCTATGCCGTTGCGGCGGAGATTAACACCAATGGCAAACTGCCTTCAATTCCGGCGCTGGAGAAGGGACCTCCTCCCGTCGCGTATGGTTTGGCGAGGCTGCGGTTGAGGAGAATCATCCGCAACTCGAAAGTAGCGCCCGGGAAGTCGGGAAATCGGAAAGGTTCGTATTAAAACCTAGGCCCTTTAGCGTACTGCTCAAAGAAAGGGACACCGAAGCGCTTGATGCGGTCTATTGAGTCATTGACTTGTGGTTCAATCAGCAGCACCGCTTGCTCAATTGATACAGCGCTTTCTGTGAGCGGTCGTTTTCCAGCAACCGCGCGTGCCACAGCCTTCGATGTTATCTCCCCCGGTTCAACCCGCGGCCCAATCCACCACCATGGTTCCCATCCGGTTTTCGGTCGCCACTCATCTCGATAGAGCTGAGGCAGTCGAAAGCGTACGCTACCATCCTTTTGCGGTGTGGGCCCCAAGGCTGCATAGCTAAATGGGAAGTCTCCTGAGGAACAGGCCAGTTCGACCCTGAAACTATCATGGTCTCGCTTCTGACTGATTTGCAAAAAGACGTAGAACTTCAACCCATTCTCGTGAGTCTGAGGAGAAAACGGCCCGGGTGACGAATGCGCGTCAGGAAAGCGACTTAGGGCGTGCCTTCCACGCCGTTGCGGCGGAGATCAGGCCCACCACGATGGCACCGAGCAAGATGAAAAGCGAGGTGGCAAGGTCGGGCTTGGCAATCATTAAATAGAGGATGCCGAGCGCGAGCAGAAACCGCACTCGGATCAGTGTGAGGATCACGGGATCTTGGACAGACGCGCGCCCAGCTTCCGAAAGCGGGGTAT
>Ga0306920_100006625_pt1 | contig 15154 bp, 11 predicted proteins | sample flu12Cox44000170_FD_204666 | JGI IMG/M metagenome (GOLD analysis project Ga0306920, IMG submission 204666) | Lab enrichment of tropical soil microbial communities from Luquillo Experimental Forest, Puerto Rico - flux4day.12C.oxic.44.000.170 (v2)... | ecosystem: Environmental > Terrestrial >... | reverse complement strand
AGGCGACAGTCCCGAAAGCGCAATTCTGAGTGAAAATACTGGCAATCGTCTATGTCGTGCCCGGCGCATCGATGGAGAGCATCCGGGCAGAGATCAAGAACGAGATCATGGGATCGTGGGAGCTGTTCTCCTCGGGGGTGTTGCGTGAGGCCTATTCGACCGCAACGCCAAGCCGCGTTGTCTTCATTTTAGAGGCGGACGATATCGGGAGCGCGAGGGCGCATTTGCGTGAACACCTCTGGTCGCCGCTGGCCTGCTCAGTCTCGAACTCGTTGAGCTCCGACCATTCGTCAACTGGTCGATGTTGTTTTCCGGCGCCGGCAGATGAGGCTGTCGCCATATCGGTTGTTTCGCTGGTGCCAGTGACCGCTTTGTGGAAATCGCAGCTACCTTCGCAAGCGGCCGCTCCTGGCCCGACTCCGGAAGTTTCACGAACTGGCGAATCCTCCCCGAGCAGCCTTCCCGCGCTCCCAGCAGCGGACCTTCAATATTGAAAGAGCGGACATCGGCGGTGGAGCACTAACGAGGTCACCCTAGTGTTCGCCGGTCTATCGCGGTGATGTCCTGCCCCCGGGCAGCGCGCGCGGTTTGCCGCGACCAGTCACGCTGGCGCATGCTTGGCCTGGCTGTCTTGACTGCGCGTATGTCCACAGAAGAACACCGCACATCGCTGTCGACCGAGGTCTCACCCCACCAACCCCCCTCGGACGGTTCGGCGCAACCACGGGCAGCTACCACCGAGGAGCACCTCGCGACCGGTGAGCGGCTTTCCGGCCGCTACCGCATCGAGCGCCGCCTCGGTGAGGGCGGTATGGGGGTGGTGTATTTAGTCACCGATGAGCAGGTGATTGGGGAGACATTCGCGGTCAAGGTGTTGAAGGAAAGCCTTGATGCCAAGGCGCTGAGCCTCTTGCGCGAGGAGGCGCGTAAAACCCGAAAACTCAGTCACCCGAATATCGTCGATGTGCATTCGGTGAACGTAGATGGGGCCCGGCTCTACGTGCTGATGGAGTACCTGGAGGGCAAATCACTCGCTGCGCTGCTGGATGAGGAGTTCGGTCGCGGCATGCCCTTCAGCCACGCCTGGCCCATTATCAAGGATGTTGGAGCGGCGCTGGGTAACGCACACGACCACAGCGTGATCCACAGTGACCTGAAGCCCGCGAATGTGTTCGTGACGACCTCGGGGAGAACGAAGCTGCTCGACTTTGGGATTGCGCGCGTCTCGCGTGGCCCGCTGCTGCATGCGGGGTCGGGGCCGCTCGCGCTCACTCCTGCATACGCCAGCCGCGAAATGCTGCAGGGCAAGGAAGCGCACCGGCGCGACGACATCTACTCCTTTGCTTGCCTGATCTACGAGATGCTCACCGGGGAACGCCCGTTCGGGGAGTTCAACGCACTGGAGGCTCGAGAGGCAGGGAAACAGGTACCCGCCCTTACGGTGCTGTCGCGAAGCCAGAATGTCGCGCTCACCAAAGCGCTGGCCCTTGACCGAGAGCGCCGGACAGCCTCCGTGGAGATGCTCCTTGAGGGGCTCGCTGCCGACTCGGGGAGCAGCCCTCGTTGGGCTGCGCTCCTGGGAGGAGCGATCATCGCGGCTGCCATCGCCGCGTTGGGATTAACGTACTTCACCCTATGGCTTTCCAAGCACTCGGAAGTCGTTCAATCAATGGGCTTAGAAGCTCAACCGACACCGGCGCGTGTCGCTACCTTCAACCCCGCGGCGCACTCGATTGCCGTACTGCCGTTTGTGAACATGAGCGGCGATGCGAGCCAACAATACTTCTCGGACGGCCTCACCGAAGAACTACTGAACTCACTCTCGCGTATCAACGAGCTTCAGGTCGCGGCGCGCACGTCATCGTTCTCGTTTCAGGGCGAGCATCCTGATATTGCCACTGTGGCGCACAGGCTGAATGTCGCGTCAGTGCTGGAAGGGAGCGTACGACGTTCGGGGCACACAGTTCGCATCACCGCACAACTCGACAACGCCGTGACAGGCTTTCATATCTGGTCCCAGACGTATGATCGCGACTTGGGCGATGTGCTGCAGCTACAGACCGAGATCGCCACTGCAGTAGCTGAGGCGCTGAAGGTCAATCTGCTCAGCGACGTTGCTGCGAAAATCGAGCTGGGCGGGACGCGCAATCCGGCTGCGCTTGATGCCTACCTGAAAGCCACAAATACTCACTTCACGTGGCGCGACCCAAAGAGGGACGAACTCGCAGCGATCGCCGCCTACTCGGACGCGGTTCGCCTTGACCCCAACTATGCTCTGGCCTTCGCGGGCCGATCGCTCGCGTTCAGTGACTACGCGCAGTGGATCACGGGACATGCGCTGCGTGATGCGCTTGAGAACGCTCACACCGATGCGCGTCGAGCGATCACGCTTGCCCCAGAGCTCGCTGAGGGACATCTGGCTCTGGCTTCGCTTTCACAGCGCTCTCTCAACTTCGCGCAAGCGTCGACGGAGTTCGAACGTGCGCTAGAACTCGCCCCCGGTAACGCGCGAGTGTTGCGGAACTACGGGTGGTTTGCGGTCTGTATGGGTCGCACCGATCCGGGGATGGTGGCCGCTCGTCGCGCTGCAGTACTCGACCCACTCAATCCAAGCGGCCGCGAGCTGCTCGGCTATACGATGAGCAACGCTCGCCGCCCCGACGAGGCCTTGGCGGCGTTTCAGCAGCTCGTCGCTCTGCTTCCCGACTCCCCCGAGGGCTACGCGCTCCGAGGTATCGCCCACTTCGCGCTCGGGGATCTTCAGAGCGCGCGGTCGTCATGCGAAACGAAGCCGGATTTCGCGTTGAGCCAGCTATGCCTTGCCATGACATACGACAGGCTTGGACGACATGCGGACGCACGGGTGATACTAGCCAAGGCCCAAGCCGAGAATGGTGAGGCGCTGGCATACTCATACGTCTGGGTATACGCCCAGTGGGGGAGTGTCCCCAAAGCCCTCGACTGGCTCGAGACAGCCTACCGCGTGCGTGACTCGGATCTGGAGCAGTTGAAGACAGATCCATTGGTAGACCCATTGCGCCACGAACCGCGGTACCAGGCAATCGAGCGAGCCCTGCGGTTTCCGGACTGAATACAGCCAGGCCGCTCGCGAAGGGCGAGGTTAGATTGCAGTCATTGAGTGATATTCCTCTGACCGGTCCCTCCTGTGTGTAACGACACAAGTCACCCGCGAGGGTAACGCCTCGCGGGCGCAGGGGCCGGTCAGAGGAATATCACTGGCGGGCCGCGCAAGAGGCAGTGCCCGGTTCGACTCTGGGGTAAATGCAGTGATTTGAGATCCCGCAACGCTGGACTGCCTGAGGCCGAGGCGATCGTTGGGTCATTTGCCGTTAACGTGGACCGCGGTGCATGCTTGCCGCAGCGGCCTCGGGGGCACTGGACGCGATGAGCGCAAAACAAGAACCCGCACTTTCGCAAGCACCCATGCCCGCGGGGGCTGTATTCCTGAGCTACGCCTCAGAAGATGCGGAGGCCGCTGAGCGCATCGCAACTGCGCTCCGTGCTGCCGGCGTTGAGGTGTGGTTCGACAAGAGCGAACTACGGGGCGGGGACGTCTGGGACCGTCAGATCCGCCAACAGATACACGACTGTCGGTTGTTCATCGCGCTGATCTCCGCACATACCGAGGCGCGGGACGAGGGCTACTTCCGTCGCGAGTGGAGATTGGCCATCGAACGTGCCGGCGACATGGCCGAGCGGAAGGCGTTTATCGTTCCGATTGTCATCGACGGTACGAACGAACGGGGCGCCTCGGTGCCGGACAGGTTCCGCGACGTGCAGTGGACCCGGCTGCCCGAGGGTCAAACGCCGGCTGGGTTCGTGCAGCGCGTGCAGCACCTCCTGGCGCCCCCATCGACAGCCGGCCGTCCGGCGGTGACTGCAGCGACTTCCCCACCGGTAATCAGCGAGCCGCCCCGAGCATCCTGGCGGTCGAAGGCGGCCCTAGCGGGAGTCGTTGCCGTGCTCGCGGCCGCAGTCATCTATCTTCTTTTTACAAGGCCGTGGGTTTCGAAGCATCCCGTGGCTCATCAGTTGACGTCTACCGCTGCCGCACCGGCTGCCCCCGTCAACGCTGCCTCATTCGCTCCGCCGCCGCACTCCATCGCGGTGCTGCCGTTCGTAAACATGAGCCGGGATAAGGAGCAGGACTATTTCTCGGATGGGTTAACGGAAGAGATACTTAATTCCCTGGCTCGCATAAATGAGCTGCAAGTCTCAGCTCGCACTTCGTCCTTCTACTTTAAGGGCAAGGACGCCGACCTGCCTACGATGGCGCACAAGCTGAACGTCGGGTCGGTTCTCGAAGGAAGCGTACGGCGCTCGGGTCACACAATCCGCATCACCGCACAACTCAACAACGCTGTCACGGGATTTCACCTCTGGTCGCAGACCTATGATCGCGATTTAGGCGATGTGCTGAAGCTTCAGACCGACATCGCCACTGCGGTAGCCAACGCCCTCAGAGTCACGCTGCTAGCGGACATCGGCGAGAAGATCGAGCTAGGTGGCACGCGCACTCCGGGAGCATTCGACGCCTATGTACGCGCGCGAAAGGCAGACTGGCAAAATGGGCAGGACGCACAACGTAAGATCGCTGCCTACAGCGAGGCCATCCGCCTGGACCCCCACTACGCGCTTGCGTACGCAGGCCGCTCATTCGCATTTGATGGCGATGCCGTAGATTTCGCCTCCGGTTCGGCAATCGACGCCGACCACGCCAAAGCTCTAGGCGATGCCCGACAGGCTCTAGCACTGGCCCCCGAGCTACCCGAAGGGCACGAAGCGCTCGCCTATTACTTTGCGAATACTCTGCAGATCACGCAGGCGAGGGATGAATTTGCACGCGCAGTGTCATTGGCGCCCGGATACGCGGCGGTTCTGCGCAGTGCAGGACATTTCTCGGTGTCGCTCGGCCGGACCGCTGAGGGACTTGCGATGATCGAGCGAGCCGTAGCACGCGATCCCATCAGCGCTGACTCCTATGATCACTATGGCGACGCACTGTATCTTGCCCGGCGATATCGGGACGCCGTTACCGTGCTGCAGCGCGCTGTCGCTCTGGACGGCGCTCGATCCGCCATCAACACAGAACTCGGGCTTGCGCATTACGCCCTTGGTGACTATCGGACTGCAGCCACTCTCTGCGAAGTAAGGTCGGACTACTGGATCGGGCAGTTATGTCTCGCGATCACTTACGAAAAACTCGGGAGGCGGGCGGACGCAGCTGCGATGCGTGGAAAATTGCAGGCAGCGTTCGGCGACGCGTCGGCCAATGAGTACGCCTTGATCGACGCCCAGTGGGGGGATAAGCAATCGGCCCTCCGTTGGCTCGAAAAGGCGTTTCGGCTGCGCGATGCCGGCCTGGCCCGCCTCAAGACCGAGCCGCTCCTCGATCCGCTGCGCGACGAGCCGCGCTTCCAAGCGATCGAGCGGGAATTGAAGTTCCCCGACTGAGCAGCAACCCCTGGGCGCGTAAAATAGTGCCGTCACGTCGAGACATGGAGGATCGCACATGCAAATCCCTCCCCCCGAGCAACTCTGGATGCTGGCGACAGGCTATTTCTTACCTCGCTGTCTTCACATCGTGGCGGAGTTGGGCGTTGCTGACCAGGTGGGCGAAGAGCCTGTGACGGCCGACCAGATCGCAGCTTGTAGCGGAGCGGATGCCTCCACCTTAGAGCGGATGCTGCGCCTCCTTGCTGTCGCTGGCGTCTTCGAAGCCCACGGAAACGCTTGGGCACACACGGAGCTGTCCGCATTGTTGCGCAGTGACCATCCGCAAACCATGCGGCCCTTCGTAATGATGATCGGTAGCGCCTTGAATTGGGCGGCTGCGGGAGAACTGGGCTATGCGGCACGAACCGGCCATCCAGCTATCGACAAGATTGCCCCGGAGGGTCTTTGGGGGTATTACCGCCAGCATGCCGAGGAGGCTCGCATCTTCGATGCAGCCATGACCGCGAAATCGAGCGCAGAGATCGCAGCGCTCATTCCCGCATTCGACTTCACGCCATACGGCACGATCGCTGATATCGGGGGTGGCCGGGGTCACATCCTTGCAGCGGTTCTCGCGGCTGCCCCGAAGGCAAAGGGAATCCTCTTTGACCTTCCGCAAGTCATATCCAGCGTAGAGCCCTCGGACCGGGTCGAGTTGCGCGCCGGTGATTTCTTCCGCGACACCCTACCGAGTGCAGATGCGTATCTGCTTGGAAACGTTCTACATGATTGGGGGCACCCTGAGGCGATCGCTGTCTTGCGATCTATCCGAGCGGCGGCGCACGCACGCTCCGAACTGTTGGTGCTGGAATGCATTTTGCCGGAAGGCACAGGCCCACACCTCGCCAAGGTGCTGGACATCATCATGCTGAGTGCGACCGGAGGGCGCGAACGTACGCAGAGAGATTACGAAGCCTTGCTTGCATCGGGCGGCTTCCGGTTGCAGCGCGTCGTTCCTACCGCCAGCCCCGTCTCTGTCCTCGTCGCCAATCCGGTCTAGACAAGCCGCCGCAAGAGGGTCGCGGCCGTCGCTCCCCAGTGCACCACGTTCTCAGTTTATGCAGCCGACTGTCTGCTGTCGGCGGAGTTGTAGACTACGGCTGACAGGCAGGTTTTGGCCCGTTCAGCGACCATGAACACGCACATCGTGAGTGACAGGCGCAACTCGACCCTCCAGAGAATTCCCCCAGTCGCTCGTTAGCAGACGGTCAAGACAGATGAAGCCGACATCCACGCTGAAGGCTCGTCCGGACGGGGTACTAGGCCGAATTCACCTCCGTGATCGGCATTGACGTTCGGACGTCACAGCGCAGAGGAGAATGTTGGGGGGTTGCCTGGTGCGCACTCCTCGGGCTGACCTCCGCGCCTAGAATTGATGCTCAACAAACAACCCGGGTTGCGGGACCGTCGAGGCCGCGGCAGCTGCCAAGGAAAACCGTTCGGAGCCTCGGGCTTTCCTCATAGAGCCCGGAGCTTCGTCAATTTTCGAACCACCCCGGGTGCTGAGAATCCCCATATACCTTTACAGGAGAGGCCTGAGAGGCTACGCATTGCCACTTCCCGTCGGGCATCCTTACCCACGTGTCGGTCCAGCGCTCATGTTCTTCGAAGGGCTTTTCCCCCTCCGTGCCCGTGCCCTTGAACCTGCCGGTCGCGATGGCTGTATCCGCGAATACCGTTACATGCATGTTCTCGTACTCGGCGCTGGCGTATCTGCGTGCTTTCGCATCGGCCAATGTCTGCGATTTGTCGGTGACTTCCCCATCAGTTCCCGTGCTGACGAACTTGTCGGCCAGCAGCGGCGCAAGCAGATCTGGGTTGTTTGTCTTCTGTGACTGCAGCCACTGATTTTCCAGCGCCGCGACCGCCTTCTCCGTCTCCCCGGTGACCTGCTGAGCTTGTGCCCAAGCGGCACTCGCGACCGCAAGGACTCCGAATAAATACCCCGTCAAGATGTTCTTCATTTGTGGCTCCTCGTCGAGTGGTTATGCAGACGCATAACGGCCAACGTCGGGCCGATGGAATCGAGGATTAGACTCTCAAGTCGGGGTGATGTCCAACCGCGGGAGTTGAAAAACCTCGATCGGGCAGAGGGACCGCACAGCCGTTGAGCGACCGAGTGATCAGCCGCTCACCGGTTTTCGAGTCTACACTTCGGTCTGCTCAGCCGTTTCCAGGCTTGCGCCTGCCCGCGCTCGATTCGTTGGTGCGGAAGTGTCCGCTCCAATGACCGCTGCGGGGACAATCAATCGGAGCCGCCAAACGGCAGCTTTTGGCCCGTCACCGACCTCTGAAGTGCAGGGCGACCGCAGAGCCCGCTTCTCGGAAGCGAGCAAGACTGCTACTGGCGCTTGGTCCATGCGTCGGCGACATCTTGCGGCAGCGAGTTGACGTGGCTGACGAAACCAGCAACCTTCCAGATTTGGTCTTCGGTCATCAGTTGGCTCCAGGCTCCCATACCAGTGTTTCTGATGCCGTTCTTAACGATCCAGTAGATCTGCCATTCCGGTCTCTTAGGCGGTTCGGTCGCGAACTGGGGAGCCCGCGGGAAGAAAGAAGTGGTCCCCCATAGGCTTGGGCGCGCACCGTCTCCGTGACAGCCCGCACAGTCGTCACGAAACAGTCTCATTCCTTCCATCAGGTTATCGGCAGATGGTGGAAACGGATTAGCAAGGCGTAGAGCTTCTCGCCCCACCGCTCGGTTGAGCAGTGATTTCATCACCGTTAACTCACCCGCGCCTGGCGTGCGCGTGGCCTCGACGCGCCAAGGCCAGAGCCCAACGGCCAGTACAAACACGACCGCTGCTGAAACCGCTCCGCTCACCGCACCTGCGAGGAAGTGGCGCATGTCAGCCTCCAAAGGGCCTGCGGAACATATAATCGTGGATATCGCAGAACGAATGCAGAGCGCAAGGAGCCGCGCTTCCAGGCCGATGACTCTCCTGAAGTGGAATTCAGTTCTTGTCGCTCGGCTGCGGGAAACCGAAGCGGCCGACTAAGGCGCGAAAGCGGGGTGAGGAACGAATGGAGTCCAATTCGGGGGCGGTGCGGATGAATAGTGCTGCCACGCTGTGTTCGTCGTATGCGCGCTCAAGGCAGGTCATGGCATGAGGTTCGTCGCTGAGCAGGGCGTACTCATGCGCTTCGCAGATGTGGCCTTGTTCCTCGAGCTGAGTAACCTTCAACAAATAGCCCCTCCAGCCCGCAGTTTTGTAGGCCTCGTCGAGCCGAGTGACGAGCGCGGCGACGTTCGGATCCTGGTCGAGTCTTAGCATCTGCTGGCGCGCGGCGAACGCCTCGGCAAACATTCTCTTTTGCTCGTAAACGCAAGCGATCTCCCAATAGAGCCTCTGCCCTCGGTCCGGAAACATCTCCAGAGTCCGCCGCAGCTGACGCAGCGCGTCGTCGTAGCGACGGGCATGGTAAAGCGCTTGTCCCAGCCACTCATTAGCATAGAAGTCGAAAGGGTCAAGATCACGGGCCCGCTCGCTCTCGTTCACTGCTTCGTCGAGTTGCTGCATGATCACTAAGTAGTACGAATACCCGTGATGCGCGCGGGCGAGGTTCGGATTCAGGGCAATGGCTTGTTTGAACTCTGCTTCCGCACCTGACCAGTCCCAATCGTTAAAGAGCTTGATGAACGCCAGAGACGAGTGGGGCTCGGCGAGCGAAGGGTCGAGTGCGAGAGCCTTCACGGCAGCTTCGTTGACATTCGGAGAAGCTTCTTCGAGAGAAAGACCGCCGCTAGTGGTCGAGAACAGCGTCGCCCAATGCGACAGGACGAGGAAGGCGTCCGCGACGCCGGCATAGGCAGGCGCGTAGTTTGGATCTTTGGCGATCGCTTTCCTGTAGTACTCGAGAGCTTTCCAACCCCCTTCCGAGGTCTCCTTATAAGCCCAGTAGCGGCCCCTCAGGTAGGCGTCGTGGGCTTCGGGATCGACAGAGTGAGCCTGAATCAGCAGACCGCGGTCCGTGGGAGTCAGCTTGACGCGGACTTGCTCGGCGATGTCCTCGGCGATTTCATCCTGCAAGACAAGGACGTCCTTCAAGTCGCGTTCGTAGCTCCTGGCCCACAAATGCTGGTCGCTGCTGGCCTGGATCAGTTGCGCTGTAATACGCACACGCTTTTCACCGCGGACGACCGTTCCCTCCACGACGGCATCCACCTTCAAATCGCGGCCAATCTGCGGCAGGGTCTCCTTGGAACCCTTGAACTGCATCGCCGAGGTGCGCGAGATGACACGCAGGGAATCGACCTGGGCGAGGTTGGTGATCAATGCGTCGGTCATCCCCTCGGCGAAGTACTCCTGCTCTTTGTCACCCGAGAGGTTCTCGAGCGGCAGCACCGCCAGCGAGTGGATCGCCACCGGAGCGCTTCCCGAGTTCATGCGCTGAGCCGGCATGCTCACTCCCCGGTAATGAATCGCGGCCCAGGATGCCGCGAGCAGCACCCCGATGGTCAGTATTCCGCCGATCGAGCCGAGCGGAACCCTTCGGGCAGGGCGAGGAGGAGCGGGGAGTGTGGCGGAGGAGGGGCCTACAGTGGCTGCCCCCGTGGCGCCAATTCCAGCCTGCACGCTCGGGCTCTCTTCTTCCTTTGTCTCCTTGAGCGAAGGCGGCACGATAGATTCGGGTCTACCCTGTCTTTCCGTCTGCGGACGCACCTCGGCGACCATGCGGTAGCCGCGGCCCCGCACCCCTTCGATGTAGCGTGGTGCCTGCGGGTCGTCGCCAAGAGCGCTGCGCAGCAGCTTCACGCGCTGCACGATCGTCTCGGGCGTGATCACAAGGCCCGGCCATACGCGCTCGCTCAGCTGTTCGAAGCTGACGAGGTTCGGCGCGGCGCGCACGAGCGTGACGAGCAAATCAAAAGACAGGGCCTGCAGCCGGATGACCGTGCCCGCGCGCCTCACCCGTCGCGGTGCAAGGTCGATAATCAGATCATCGACCTGAAACCCTGCCGAATCGGGGGTGAGGTCCCGTGTATTTGTAGTCCACGCCTGGGGCACCATGGTGGAGCGGGGCCATCTCCTGCCGCAGCGATGAGCTGATGTTACGCCGCAACGAGCTCCCGCGCCCTTCCCGTCATCGCAGCACCCGCCCGGGTCATCGCCCGGGCGGGTGCGCGATCAACTCGCGCTCACTTGTTCAGCGCCGTCACAGCCGGGGAGCTGTGACCGGAGTGCAACTCAGTGAGCAGCGGGCGGGTTACGTTGGCGACGGCAGCGTTGACCGTGGGGAGGACGCAGTACTGCCAGATGATCTGCGCTCTGGGGGACGTAGGTTCGTACTGGCAGACGTTGCGGGCCGCCGCCTGGATGCGACGATAGAGCTTGGCCGCGCCGGACGGGGTGTTCAGGTCGAGGTCGCGGAAGCTGACCTCGACGCTCCGCGTCGCGGGCGGGCCTGCCCATGCTACGGTGGTGCCGAGGAGGCAGACCGCGAAAAGCGCGAGGGATCGAAGGTGGTGTGTCGATTTGCATGTCAAGGCGTTCACTGCAGTTCTCCCAGCTCGGTTTACAAGCACCTCCGAAAACCCTATGCGCCCCAGAGCGGCGGTGCATGAAACTGGGCCCAAGCTTGGTGAATGTGGATGAAGACTGGTGAAGCTCGGTGAAGCTCTGCGGTCCCTCACCACAGGGAGCCACCCCGAAGGCGGCGGCTCGCTGCGGCAGTCGGGGAGCGTGACTGGGCTTGCAGTACCCAGACAAGCGATCCGCACATGCCTCCGGCGCGGCGCACAGACGCAGAGACCTCGTCGAACTAGACTTGGTCGCGCAGAACGAGCGTGACGTTGAGCATCCGCGAGCCTCGCCTGACGGTGAGTTGAACCTGGGTGCCGGGCTGTTCGGAGCGCAGGCGTTGACGCATATCCGAAAGCCCCGCGTCAGTCACAGGACGGCCATCTACCAGAGTTATCACGTCTCCAACTGCGAGACCCACCTGTGCGGCGGCGCTCCCTGGGGCGACGTCCATGACTTCGTAACCATCGCCATGGGCATTGATCCATAGACCGGAGCGATCGAACGTGCCAACGTCGGGGGGCACGGGCTCGATGCGTTTCAGATAGATGAACTGGCGGGCATAGTCGAAAGTGACCACGAAGCGTTTGAGCAGCCCACTGCCGACGTTGCCATCGAAGTTTGGGTCGCTGAAGCTCCCGGAACGTGCTTCAGACAGATCGACGATCGGATCTTCTATGGTGATGCTCCCGATCGCCACTGAGGGCATCCGCACCACGTAGGAGCGCGCAGGTCCGCCGACGCCGTAGCCGGTGACGGCGAAGGTTCCCTTCGTGAAGCGCTCACGCAACCGGTGTGCCACCACGAACGGGCTCGTAATATCGAGCGCGCTGCGCGAGCCAGTGTCGATGTCAAAGCGAGCTGGCAAATCTCCGATGCGGCCGGGTACGTTCGGCAGGTGATCGTAGAAAACGAACGGCACTCTTACGCCCGAGTCGGCATCGGCCTCGAACCGATCCGGCCGTGTGAAGGTGATCGTTTGCCGGCCGTAATCGATGATCATGACCATCCGGCGGACGAGCTCAAAGCCGACCATGCCATCGACGGGTATGCCTTCAATGGCCTTGTCATAGATATCGGTGGCGAACCCGTCCTGATCGCGCAGCCGCACGCCGCCGATCGCGATTTCGCCGAAGTGAACGAATCCCGTCGTACCATGCCCTTCCCCCGCTCCACTTGTGACTGCCTCACCGATTGGCTTGAGACCCACCTCCTTTATGAGATGCGGCGAGAGGAGCGTGTGTCCGCCCGTGTCCACGATGAAGGTATAAGGGCCCTTGCCATCGACCGTGCCCTCAACATAGACGTGATTATTGAGCAGACGAAAAGGAACGGTCGCGCTCGAGGCGTTATCCGCGATGATGGCTCCGGTGAGGGGCATGCGCGGTTGCGAATAAGCCCTGAGAGGGACCGCGGGGACATAGTCGCAATGCAGGAGCGTTAAGTGGTCGATACTCCCCTGACCCAGCCCGGGATCGCGCTCGATCGCGTGCGCGAGCACCTGTGGACCCTCGTGCCGGTAGTCGGAATATCTCTCCGTAACATGAAGAAACTCCTGGTCGTAGGTGACCCGTGTGAGCAGGTGGGTGTCGCTGTCGAACCAGGCGTCGAAGCGCTTGCCGCCCTTCGGCGTGACCGAGAGGTGCGAGAGAGTCCTGCCGGCGTCGCTCTCAGGGCCGAGGTACGCAATAGCCGCTCCGCCCCGGTCGGCTCGCCACCACAGGTTTGCCCGCCGGTAGGCGGAATCGACGGCCGTGGGAATGCGGTCGCCACCCTGCTGTGGCGTGTAGGTGCCCGAAATATCCCGTTGCCAGGGCGTCGTGCCGTCGAAGCCGTCGCCTTCCGTGATGCCACCCGCCACCGTGGTTTCCACGTAGGCGCCAGTGGTGAGATCGACTTGGTTGGTACGCGTCCCTGTAAGCCCCGAGCCGACGTAATGGTATTCAAGTGTGACGGCACTCCGCGACGGTGGATTTCCAACCGCGGCCTGATTGGCCGCTAAGATGGCGGCTACGGTTCCGTTGGCTGCCGGCTCGTTGGCCGCGTCCGCTAGGCTCAGTGCCAAAGTTGCGGCCAGGACAGCGTTCATTGCCTCGCCTCGCTTCATGTTGGGTCCAGCTCCTCCACCACGATTGGCCGTTCGTCTTCAACTGATTTGATCAGTTTTCGGAGCCAGTAGTTTGAAACCGACAGCCCGCTACTGACGAATTAGATGTGGTCGGCATCAATATCACTCGAACCAGTACCCAAGCCTTCCGTTAGACCCTTTTCCAAACTCGCCTTCAAAGCCGCCCACGCCGCGGAGCCGGGATAGCTCGCCTGTCCCCGATCCGGGCACGACAAACCAACTCGCTTTGATCCTGCCGTTCTCGACGGTTTCTGAGCCCTGAAGCACGAAGGTACCCTTGCGTCCGCCGAGAAGTCCGCGGAATCGTTGCATGCTGACGAAGCTGGCAGATCGGTCGGTACGCACGGCCTGTAGCGCCCGGACCGTCGATTCGCCATCCATGTCACCGCTGAACGTTTCGTTCAAACGGAGCTCCACAAGTGCCGGGTTCTCTAATTGGTCGTAGGGTTTCGCCTCGGAACTGTGAACGGTAATCTTTGCTTCAGCTCGTGCGCGCGTACGCACCTGCATCTGAGATTGCCCGCCGGTGTGAATAGACTCAGGGTCTTTCATTGCGCTCTCCTGTCGATCGCTCGGCTACCCGTTGGTTAGAGAGCGCTAGGCGCTTTGCTTCAGGAGGTCGGCGTGACGGTGCACCAGTCTCCAGGCGCCATTCTCGTGTCGGAAGATCTCGGTCGTGCGCAGCACCATCGGAACCGGCGTGTCCTGTCCCTGGACAAACATCTCTGCATGGTGCAGGCCAGTCCAAAAACCGAGATCGCCCGTAGACCCTGCCTGGATGATCTCGAACCGGCCGCGGCTGCCTTCGCGGAACTGCTTGGCACCCTCAGCGTGTGCTTTCGTCACCGCTTCAGCGCCTGTCACGACTACCCCGGAGGGTGGCATGAAGCTCGCTGGACCAGTGCGTGAGCTGATCGCCGCCAGCGGTGCGACGTCGCCGCGAATATACGCGGCGGAAGCTTGTTCGCGAGTCTTGAGGAATTCTGCGAAGTCTTGAGCGATGGCCAGCGAGGGCTCGCGCCTCGGCTTGGCAGGGTCGAGCTCCGCTTTCATGGGTCCTCCAGAACGGTTCCTCATGGTAGTGCCTAGGAACGCTCTACGACGTTCGGACCGCGATTCGGCGGACAGCTATTTTCCCACGTCCTTCTCATGTGCCTTCTTATGTGCCCCTCTGTCTGGCTTAGCGCCCGCGTCAGCTGATACTGCTGGTGGGGTACCGCCGCAGGCGCCGGAAAGCAGTGTGCGCCCGCGGCGTTTGATCGGCTCTTCTGGGCGGCCGGATCTGGGGAGTTATTTCCTCCAGCATACCGCGCGAATGACCGGCTACGGAAAGTTACCCGTTTGGAACGAGGGACCGCGCTTTTGCCACGCTGGCGCTGACTATTTTTCAACCACCGTGATCGCTGGATTTGAATCGGTAGTGCTCATGTATGCCATCTTGGTGCCCGAGATAAGGATCGCCGTGGTGCCGCTGCCCAGGTTGCCGTTGCCGTTTGCCCCGAAGGAATAAGCGAAGTTGAGACTTTGATTCTGCGCTAGTCCCGTCGGGATCGATTGGTCCGCAGTACCAACTGCGTGGCCGCTTCCATTAGCCGTGATAATCCCCGATTCCATCATGACGGTGCCGGCCGAGGGATTTTCCGTTCCGAGTGTGTACGCGCCAGAAAAAGAAGAGTTGCTGAAGGGGGCACCCGTTTGCGGCTCCAGTATGCCGAAGCTCACATCGGCATCGGTTCCGAGCAGAAACCCGCGGTTAGGACCGTAGAGGTACAGCACTGGCGGCATCCCGGTGCCGGCAAGCGTCACACGGCCGTTTGAAGATACCTGATAGGTGAGCGGTGTGCTGCTCTTGGTAAACGCTCCGGCCGAGTTCAGGTTGTTGTTCACAGTCAGAGTGCCGTTTCCATTCGCGACAACGGTGGCGAGATTGACGCCCGGTCCGGAGCTCGACTGTAAGGTTTCACGCAGCACGGCGACTCCTTTGAGA